>ERZ772940.1-NODE-1-length-301299-cov-15.1658_pt1 | contig 301299 bp, 257 predicted proteins | sample MGYA00511682_ERZ772940 | MGnify/ENA primary metagenome ERZ772940 (study PRJEB29015, sample SAMEA2737922) | human oral metagenome | biome: human oral; feature: human-associated habitat; material: dental | place: China | collected 2031 ... | reverse complement strand
TCGGAGGACTCACAACCTTCCGAACCGCACACAAAAAGAAACAACACACCGCACAGGATCAAAGCAACCTGTATCGGAATCTTCCGTCGGAGCGGACGCCGATGGGTGGAAACGGCCCTGGTGGTTTCCACCAGGGACACGGGCACCGTTAAGTACATCCGAAACAGCGGGCAGCGAAAAGCCGGGCGGGGACACGACTCATATGTCTCCCGCCCGGCTTTCGAGTTTACCGGCTGCTGTTGTCGGTTGGGTGGGGGCCTGCCGGCAGGAAGGTGATGCGCCTGTCGGGTTCGTAGGCTGAGATGTTCTTGTCCTCGCGGAGGTCGGAGCCAGAAGAAGCCTTCTTTTTGTCCGGCCTGCGGGAGTGTCTGCCTGTCAGGCCGGAAAGGGCTTGACGGGAAGCCGCACGTCCGTTCGACGAGTCCGCTCCTCGAGACGGGCTGGCTGCCCGAGCGTCGAGAGAGCGCCCGGCGGACGTGCTCCGCGCGCCTCGGCTCTGTCCCGCTCGGGCGGCTGAGGCTCCACCTGCGGTGCTGGTCTTGGATCCGGAACTGCTCGCAGTTCTTTCTGAGGTTTGGTTTGTGGTCCGGCTCACTGTCTGACTTCCGGCGGTGCTCCTGGAGGCGGAGACGGTTGAACCTGCCCGGTTGTAGGAGCCTGTCCCGTTGGTTCTTGAGACGGCAGGATCGTTCGTCCGGGCTCTGGAGGCGGTGGTCGCCCCACGCACAATCCCGCTGCGTGAAGCAGACGATCCTGTCGAGGCGGCAGTTGCTCTCGGAGCTGTGGTCGCCCCGCGCAGGATACCCGACGAACGACCCGAGGCCGAGGCTGCGGCCGGGCGGGCGATGCCTGAGGCCCCGCCCCGAGACGAGGACGGGCTTGTCCCCGAGACAGGGGTGCGAGCGGCGGTGGTCGCCCCGCGGAGAATCCCGCTCCCGCGGGGGCTGGGTGCAGCGCGGGTGGCGGCGCCCGACTGAACGGCCGTTCTCGGCGAAACCGGAGCGGCAGGGGCCGCCTTTGCGGCGCGGATGACTTGGAAGACCTTGTAGCCGACGGCCCCGCCGGTCATCGTCGCCGCCACAGCAAGAGGATTATGAACAGCAGGCGAGTCCAGGCCCGACGGACGCACCGGCCCGCTGCGCAAGGCCCCGACGTGATCGTCGACATGCTGCGGCGCGTAATGCGAGCCTTGCAAACCGATGCTCGGATCTGCACTCGGCGAGCGTTGCGAGACGAAAGTTTCGTTGGCATGTCCGGACGAGCCGACCGCGTCGCCGAGGCCGGTGGCCCTCCACTCGGTGGCCGACCGCGGCAGGCCCACATTCTGGCCCAGCCCTGAAGACACGTGCCCCTCAGCTCCGCCAGAAGCAGAACTTTGAGTCGAACGGGAGCCTCGCCCCTCTCCACCTGTGCCGGCGGTGCTCTCGGAGGCTTGACCGCGTCCGCTGGCGGAGGATTGCTCTTCGGGTTGGAAGGGCAGACCCTTGCCCTCGGCGGCCGCGACATGGTCCAGACTTGCCAGCTCTGTCGAGGCACGCTCCTCAAGTTTTGCGTGAGCAGCAGCACGTTTTTGCTCAGCTTGAGCGAGCATGACATTCCCTAAAGGATTCGTCTGCGCAGAAGAGGCCGTGAGCTTGTAGTATTTTTCTACGGTTTTAAGTTGTTTTTGGAGTTGTTTGCTGGTGTCTTGGGCGTGGCGTCCAGCGGTTGTGACGGTGGTGCGGCTTTGGGCGATGGAGTGCATCCCTTCGGCTGAGCGGCGCACGCGGGTGGTCAGGGAATCGAGCTCGCCCGCGGCGGCCTCCGCAGTGGCCCCGTTCATGCCGAGGTCAGCGGCGACCCGCCCGGTAAGATCGGCCACCAGGTGGAGTTTGTCCCCGATGGTTTTCACCGCCTCGGTGGTGGCGTCGTTGGCACGCGGGTCCCACGGCTCGATGCCGAACAGGTGATCGACATTAGGGGTGGCCATGATTCCTCCCGGCATTCGCATGGGCACGGGCCCGGTCGGCGTCGGCGCGGGCGTCCCCGGCCGTGGCGGCGCCGTTGCAATTGTCGGCGTCACTGACCCCGTCCCCTGCAGGCAAGCCTCCATACGGATCCTTGCCCGCAGGGTCGACGAAGTTGTGGAGGGCGGCCGCGGCTTGGGCGAGCTCGGCCGGCGGGGTGTAGGAGAATCTGTCGGTCAGATCCGCCAAAACGTCCAAGTATCGTTGACGGTCGGCCTCGCTGACAGACTGGAAGGAAGCCACGGCCTGTTGGAGGTTGACGATGGTGCGCGTATAGCGCGCCGAAGTGTTGCCCAACTCGTCGCTGATCACGGCCAGAGTGCCAGTCAGCAACCGTCCGTATTGGCCGAGCTCGGCGACGTCGGACCAGGCGTCCATAGAGGCTTTCACATGGGAGTAAAATGTGGCCTTGGCTTCCTGGAAATGCGCCCCCGCCTGACGCAGCGTCCCGAGCTGCGCACTGAACTTGTCCGTGTTAAGATGAAAAACGGTCACCGGCTGAACCTCCTGAGGGTGTCTTACGTAGAGAAATGTTGTGATTGTTATGCGGTTGTCACTGCACCCCGGCGTCCGGCTTTCGCCTCCGTCCGAATCGGTTGCGTAATAGTAGAGTACTCCTGGCCGGACGGGTGCACAACCTTTTTCTGACACTATGTAATGTGACGGTGATCACACGTATTGCATGTCGTGGAAAGCGGCGACGACACGAGCCCCGGTCTGCGCTTCGCATGCAAGGGCAACATCTAAGCGTCGTCGTAAAAACAAGGAATTGCGACCAACCAGGGCCAAACGCACCCACCGAGCCCACTCGACGAGATACAGTCAGCATCACCGGGTATTCCCCGGCCAATCAGGCCAAACGCGCCTCGAAGCTTTCGAAGCCCGCCCGGCTTGCCGCATCGACCATTTCGGCGAGGCGCTTCGCCCAGGCCCGCCTGTCCCAGGCGAGCGCCTGAGCGCGGAAATCCACGGGCGTGCCGTCGGTTCGAGCTTCCTGCAGCGCGAAGTTCCGCACCCCACGAGCGCGCAGTTCTCCGAGCAGCTCCTCGAAGCGCTCCGTGGCGGGCGCGCCGGGGTAGACGGTCGTGCGGACCTCATAGTCGAGAGGGCCGACGTCGGCGCGCCCAACCGTGCGATCGACACCAGCGGGCTCAAACATGCAATCGGCACGCTCAACCATGCCATCGGCGTCGGCAGCCTCAGCGGCGAGAGCCGGGCACGCGCGCTCGGCCGACGCCTCGAGCACCGCGTCCAGCGACTGCCAGGCCTTTGCCCCCGCCCCGAAGCCGGTCGCCGCGGCGTAGTCATCCGGCATCGCCTTGACGTCGATGCCCACCCAGTCGGTGTGCGGCAGCGTCTTCGCGAGCGCACGCGGGTAAGCCCCGGCCGTGTGCAGGCCGACGCCGAAGCCCATCTCGCGCACCCGCCTCGCCGCGTCGACGACCCCCGCCTGGCGCAGCGCCTCGCCGCCCGTCAGGACGACGCCGTCAAGCAGCCCGGCCCGTCGGGCCAGAAGCGCCTCCACCTGGGACCACGGCACGGCCCCGGGGACTTTCGGGTCGAGGATCGCCTCGTTCTGGCAATACGGGCAGGCCAGCGGGCAGCCCTGGAGGAAGACCACCGCGGCGAGCTTGCCGGGCCAGTCCACCGTGGAGAGGGGAACCAGTCCCGCGATCGCCAGAGAATCGGCGGAGGGCTCAGTTTTCGACGTGGCGGAGGGCGCTCCGGGCCTCCGAGCGCTTTTAGGGGGCTTGTGGTTCGGGGCGTCGGCGGGGGGCGTAACGCCTCCCGCCGACGCCCCCGCAGCCGGCTTCTCTGCCACAGTCACGGCCGCGGCGCCCCGGCTCCTCCGGGCGCGCTCGCCTCGTCTGCCACAGCGGCATTCGCCGGTCCGCCGGCGTCGATCGAAGCCTCTGCGCCCACAGCGGCGCCAACGCGCTCCGCATCGGCCGCGGCGTCGGTCGAGGCTCCGACGCCAACCGTCGGGCCCGCCGCGCCGATCAGGCCTTCGGCGTCGACCTTTCCGCGCACGTCGGCGCTGATCTTGGGAAGCCGCGAGGCCCTCTCGGTGAAGGGCGTGCGCTCGTTGTACTCGCCCTTCTTCCCGATGTTGAAGGAGGCCACCGGGCGGAAATAGCCCATGACGCGCGTCCACACCTCGCATTCCTGCGGCTCGGCGTCGGGGTTTTCGGCGGCGCAGCGTTCGCAGAGCTTGTGCTCGCCGGCAAGGTAGCCGTGGACCGGGCAGATCGAGAATGTAGGGGTGATCGTGATGTACGGAAGGTGGAAGTTCGTCAGCGCCCGGCGCACGAGCTCCTTGCACGCCCGGCCGGAGCTCATCCGCTCGTTCATATACAGGTGCAGGACCGTCCCTCCCGTGTACATCGACTGAAGATCGGCCTGCATCTCAAGCGCCTCGAAGGCGTCTTCCGTGTAGGCGACGGGCAGCTGCGAGGAATTCGTGTAGTACGGCTGGGCGTCCGTCCCCGCCTGAAGGATGCCGGGGAATCGCTTGCGGTCTTCCTTCGCGAAACGGTACGTGGTGCCCTCCGCCGGAGTGGCCTCGAGGTTGTACAGATTCCCCGTCGCCTCCTGGTAGGAGACGAGGCGGTCACGGACGCGCTCGAGCACGCGCAGGGCGAAGGCGTGGCCCCACTCGTCGGCGATGTCGCAGCGGTCGCCCGTGAAGTTGCGGATCATCTCGTTCATCCCGTTGACGCCGATCGTCGAGAAGTGGTTGTTCAGGTGCCCCAAGTAGCGCAGGCTGTAGGGGTACAGACCGGCGTCCATGAGCTCTTGGACCTTCGCCCGCTTCTTTTCGAGCGTCGAGGACGCGAGGTCCGCCAGGTGGTCCAGGCGCGCGAAAAGCCCTTCTTCGTCGCCCGCGTACACATATCCGAGCCTCGCCAGATTGATCGTGACGACGCCGATCGAGCCGGTCAGCTCGGCCGAGCCGAAGAGGCCGTTGCCGCGGGCGAGCAGCTCGCGCAAATCCAGCTGGAGGCGGCAGCACATCGAACGGATCATGCCCGGGTCCAGCTCCGAATTGATGAAGTTCTGGAAATACGGCAGGCCGTATTTGGCCGTCATCTCGAACATCAGCTGGGCGTTCGGCGAATCCCAGTCGAAGTCCTTCGTCATGTTGTACGTCGGGATCGGGAAGGTGAAGACCCGGCCGTCTGCGTCGCCCTCGGTCATCACCTCGATGTAGGCGCGGTTGATCATGTCCATCTCGGCCTGCAGCTCGCCGTATGTGAAGTCGCAGACCTCCTCGCCGACGTAGGGGTGGTCCTCGGCGATGTCGGCCGGGCACGTCCAGTCGAACGTGAGATTGGTGAACGGGCACTGGCTCCCCCAGCGCGAGGGCACGTTGAGGTTGAAGATGAGCTCCTGGATGCACTGTTTAACTTGACCATAGGTCATAGCGTCGAGCCGTACGAAGGGCGCCATGTAGGTGTCGAACGAGGAGAACGCCTGGGCGCCGGCCCATTCGTTCTGCAGCGTCCCCAGGAAGTTGACGACCTGACCGCATGCCGCGGAAAGGTGCTTTGGCGGGCCCGAGGAAATCGCACCGGGAATCCCGTTGAATCCCTCTTCGAGCAGACGGCGCAGAGACCACCCCGCGCAGTAGCCGGCCAGCATGTCGAGGTCGTGGATGTGGTAGTCGCCTTCGCGGTGGGCAAGGGCCTCCTCCTCGCTGTAGACGGTGGACAGCCAGTAGTTCGCGATGGTCTTCCCCGCCGCGTTGAGGATGAGGCCGCCCAGCGAGTACCCCTGATTCGCGTTGGCGTTGACCCTCCAGTCCGAGCGCTCGAGGTACTCGTCCACGGTGGAGACCGCGTCGATTACGGGGAGGCCCGACGCCGGGCGAGAACCATCGCGCTGGGAGGCCGAAGGCTTGGCCGATGCGTGCGAAGCCGGCGCCTGCGAAGTCAACGATTGGGAAGCCGGCGCCTGCTGAGCCGACTGCCGCGAGTCCGATCGCTGCGGGTCATGCGGGGCTTGCGGGTCATTCGGGCGATGCGGGGCCGCGCCGGCGTTCGCCGACGTCGTCGCCTCGCCCGGCCGGGCCGGAACTCCGCTCGGCTGGATCGCCGCTTCGGGCTGCCGATCGAGGTGCCTGGGGCGCTTCGCCGCCGACGTCGTTGGGTTCTCTGCGGTCACTTGGTTCTCGATGATTGCCATGTTCCTCTCCTGGGTCGTGGGAGTTCCCCGAAGCGGCTGGCGCGCCCGGCCTTCGGGAAGCGCAATCGACTTTACTACCTCAAATACTACATCTAGTGGGTGACACGCCGCCAGCACACAATATATTGATTGTTTCAAGTGAGATGTTTGCGGGGGCCGCCCTTGAAACGGCGGCGAAGGCGCACACCGGCCAAAACTGCAGTAAATTCGAGGTTCGACGCACATTCGTCCGGTCGACGGCGCACGGCGCACATTTATCCGGCTGATGGCGCACATTCATCGGACCGATGGCGCACATTTATCCGGTTGACGGCGCACGCTTATCCGACTGACGACGCACGCTCGTCTAGCCGATGATGCACACTTAAGTGGTGTCGGATCGCGTCCCTGATTTCCTTTCGCGTGTTCTCGCCCATGCGACGCCGGGCCAAGTCGCCGCCGTCGTCGAAATGCCGACGCGTGCGAGCGCCGGGGCGTCGTGGCCCGAATGGGTGGCGCCCGAAGTCAAGGATGCCCTCGCAAATCGTGGAATCCGCGAGCTGTGGTCGCACCAGGCAGAGGCGGCGGAGCTGCTGCACGGCGGCACGCACACGGTCGTCGCAACCGGGACCGGCTCGGGGAAGTCGCTTGCCGCCTGGATTCCGGCCTTGGACCTCCTGAGCCGGCGGGGGCGGGGCCGGAGCGGCCTCGCGAACATCCGCTACAGGCCGTCCGTTCTCTATCTCGCGCCGACGAAGGCCCTGGCCGCCGACCAATTGGTCGGCTTGGCTCGACTCGCGCGCGAGGTCGATCCGCGGATCGGCGTCGCGGCGGCCGACGGCGACGCCGAAGCCTCCGTCAAGCGGTGGGCCCGCGAATACGCCGACGTCGTCCTTTCGAACCCGGACTTCCTCCAGCACGCCATGCTCGCCTCCCACGAGCGTTGGGCCAGGCTGTGGCGGGGCCTGGCGATGGTGGTGATGGACGAATTCCATTCCTACCGAGGCGTTTTCGGCGCGAACGTGGCGGCGACTGTGCGCCGCCTCCTGCGCCTCGCAGCCCACTACGGGGCCTGCCCCGCCGTGGCTTTCCTCTCGGCGACCAGCGGAGACCCGGCCGAAACCGCGCGTCGTTTCCTCGGGGATTCCTTCGGCCCGGTCCAGGCCGTCGAGCGCGACGGGTCGCCGCGCGGGCCAAAACGCCTTGTCCTGTGGCGATGCCGCGAGGTCGAAGGCGAGCAGCGCACAAAAGGGAAAGGCGTCCCGCGCGCAGAAGGCACGGGCCTCGAGCCGCCGAGCGACGCCGGGGCCGAGAGACATGCCGAACCCCGAAGTCGCACTGGAACCGGGGGCGATCCCAAAACCGGGCACGACGCCGGAACCGACTTCCCCGGCGGGCCGCGGCGCGCTGCGAACACCGAGGCGGGCGAACTCACGGGCGTGCTTGCCGCGGCTGGCGCGCAAACGCTCACATTCGTCCGCTCGCGCGCCGGAGCGGAGCGGGTCGCGGAGATTGCCCGCGACTGGTCGGCGGCGAACGCCTCGGGCTGTGACCCTGGGATCGCGGCATACCGCGGCGGCTATCTCCCCGAAGACAGAAGGGCCCTCGAAAACTCTCTCAGATCGGGGGAACTGCGAGCGCTGGCGACTACGAACGCACTCGAACTCGGGATCGACGTCTCGGGGCTGGACGCCGTGGTCGTCACGGGGTGGCCGGGCACGCACACCTCTTTCGCCCAGCAGATCGGACGAGCGGGTCGCGCGGGCAAACCCGGCGTCGCAGTGTTCATCGGGCGGGACGACCCGCTGGACCAGTACCTCCTCTCGCATCCCGAGGCGTTCACACAGTCGCCGGCGGAGACGAACGTCTTCGACCCGGCCAATCCGCACGTCCTCCTCCCCCACGTTTGCGCCGCCGCGGCCGAGCTCCCCCTCACGGAGGCCGACGCCGAGGTCTTCGGGCTTGACAGCACGGCCCTCTTCGACGACCTCGCGTCCGACGGCCTGCTGCGAAGGCGCCCAAACGGCTGGTTTTGGAACGCTTCGCTGGGGGCAGACGCCCACGACATGGTCAGCCTCCGCGGCGAGGGCGGCACGGTGTCCATGGTCGACGGCGAATCCGGCGTCCTGCTCGGAACAGTGGATTCTGCTCGTGCGGACGCAACCGTCTTCCCCGGCGCGGTCTATCTTCACCAAGGCGTGCCTTACATGGTCGAGAGCCTCGACGAAGACGCCGCCGTCGTCCATCGCCATCGCGACGAGGAAATCCGAACCTATGCGGCGCAATCGACGTCGGTGCACATCGTGGACGTCGAAGAGCTTGCGCATGCGGATTTCGGGGTCTGGGCCCGCGGAGAGGTTCTCGTGACGTCTCAGGTGACCGGTTACGACGTCCGAAGAAGCGAGGACGGCCTCTATCTGGGGCGCGTCCCGCTCGACATGCCGGTGCGAGAGCTGCGCACCTCGGGAACGTGGTGGACCCTCGACGCGAAAGCCCTGGAACGAGCGGGCGTGCCGGCGTCCGACCTTCCGGGCGCTCTCCACGCGGCAGAGCACACCTCGATCGGCATCCTCCCCCTGCTGGCGACCTGCGACCGCTGGGATCTGGGCGGCCTATCGACCGTTTGGCACGCAGACACGCAAGCGGCGACCGTCATCGTCCACGACGCCGTCCCCGGCGGTTCAGGCTGCTCCCTTCACGGCTTCGAACACGGACGAATCTGGATGGAGGCCACGTTCGCCGCTTTGGAAAGCTGCCCGTGCACGGGAGGGTGCCCGCGCTGCGTTCAGTCCCCGAAATGCGGCAACAACAACGAACCCCTTTCGAAGGGCGGAGCGACGAAGCTCCTGCGCGTCGTGGCCGACGGGTTGCGCCGCGCACAGGCCTGATCGGCGGGCTTCACGAAGCCCCCAAATCGGCACGCTTCACGGAATCCCCAATCGGCGCGCTTTACGGAGCTTTGATCGGCACGCCTCCCTGAACCCTTGGCTGCGGAGGCGGCCGCGGAGCCTTGCCGCCCACAGCCCGGCCGCCTCGACGTCTTCGTCCGCCTCGGCGCCTTCGCCCGTCTCGCCCACCGTCACCTCGTTTCGCCGGCCGAGTAGGCAGGCCCGGCCCACGCCTCGGCCACATACGTCACCCCCATGTAGGTCAGATTCTTGGACACCTTCACCTTCGCGAGTGCGCCGTCGACGTCGCAGGCCACAAGCGAGGCGCCGTACGTGCGTTCGACGTATGCCGACGACGGGCACCCGCCGAGCCCCGCGGCGTTTCTCTGGGCGGAGGCCAAGGCCACCATGTCGGCGGCATTTTGGGCTTTTGCGATGCTCGCGCACGTCGAAGCGACCATCAGCAGCACAACCGTGAAAGTACAGATCACGAAAAGGAAGCCGACCGTCAGAACGGTGCCCGCGCCGCGTTCAGACTCGCGCTCGGCTTCCCGACGCGATTCGTTCGGCCCGCGAAGGTTTGGATGCAGATAAAGGCGCCGACGGCGATGTCGTCGGCGAAAACGCCGATCCGGCTGCCACGAGCACCGGCACAGCCGAGAGGACCGTCTCCTCTGCTCGACGCCTCGCCCCTGCCAGTTCTTCCCTCTTATCTCCCTGCCGCCGGGCGGATCTGTCGAGGCGTTCACGGTGCTTCGCCGCCCGTCCCGACGTCGCCGCCCGCCTTGGCGCCGCTCCCCGTTCCCGCGTCGCGTCCCGCCTCGGCCTCGCCGCCGACCCCAGGCTCGACCGCTGCCGTGACGGACGCGTGAACGTCGATGCCCAGCTTTCCGCTGAACCCCTTTCGCGGCGCGTGCACCACGGCCTCGACGGTGTCGGCGCCGCTGACGACGCTCACCGACGCACCGGGAAGAGAACGCTCGACGGCGGCCTTGATCGCGCCGTTCCCTTCTCCCAGCGCGGCCATGCGAGCCGCCATTCGCGCCGCGTCATTGGCTTCGAGATATGCGACGGCGATATGCCCAAGCGCAAGGGCAAAGGCCGTGACAAGCGCCAGAACGAGAGAGCCGATGGCGACTTCCCCCGTCACCATTCCCGATTCCGAATGCCCGCCGGGGCTATTCGCGGGAGGTCTTTTTCCAGCCGTTGAGTATTTCATAGATTTCCAACCTTTCCGCGGCTTTTCGGCTTAATCATCGCTTTACCAACCTCCCGCCGCTTTGGGTTTTCTTGTGGACTCTTGAACAGGGCGTTTCATGGCAATTTGCATCGCCAGAATTTTGGGACGGCCGCGATGTGATCGGGCAGAGTGCGCGCTCCGCCCGATCGTCGCATCACATTCCCGGAACGGAGAAGATCTTGCTCAGCAGGGCCTTCATCCCGTTGCGGAACCAGTCCTGATTGACAAGCCACCACAGAACGCCTGCGACGCCCGTCGCGGTCACCGTTCCTATCGCGTACTCGGCCGTGGCCATTCCCGCCTCGCCTGACGTCTTGTCGATGTCGACGAAGCTTTTGCTCGTTGTCATTGTCGTCTCCTGTCTATCGGCAACGCGTTTCGTCGCCGATGACTGACTCTTTCAAAACACAGCATTCGATTGATGAAGGATTCCCGAGGCTGTGAACCTCCACGACGTCGTTTCGCCCTGTGGACCGACCGCAATTACTTAACGTGACCGATTGACTGCTTGACGCGACCGATCGGCTACCCGATGCGACCGATCGGCTACCCGATGCGACCGATCGGCTACCTGACACGACCGATTCCTCGAGAAACCCTCTAGACGATCTTGGCGCGCGGCCGCCTTCTTTTCACGCGGACCGATTCTTTTCACGCGGACCAACCGTTTCGGGCGCCCGCCTTCCCACCCAGCAAACGAGGTAGGCCGACGCAGCCGAGAAGCCACGCCATGCATTCGGCGTTGCTCAATAAACCCGTGTGGTCAGCCGGCACAGCCGGGGCCGAAGCCGAACCCGGAACGGCTTCTTCCCGTGAGCGAGGTCAGCCGGCGTCGACGCCAACACGAGCGAGTCCGGTCGCACGCGCTCACGAAGCAAAGGCGACGTCGAAATCGCACGCCAATTTCTAAATACATAGAATGGTCAGCTTAAACAGAGACCAAGGCAGCATTTAAGATATAACACAATGAAAGTATATAAACACAAATTACTATCATGAAAATGATATACATGCATTACTAGTCCCAAAATTGTCTTTATGGCGCAAGAAGGGACTTTTCGCACCAACGCACCCTTCGCCGCAGTCCTTTTCTTGTTCCTAGGAACTTTCCATCCCCTGTGTCCCGCGGGCGGAAGAGGGAGAGGCCACCTTCCAGTTGTCCACGGTCGCTTCCATCCCCTGTGCCCTACGGACGGAAGACCAGACACGTCCCGCGGGCGCCACGCGACCGCGGGGACGCGACGCGCCAACTGCACTCAGATCCACGCGTTCAGGCCCAGGCGTCGTTTTTGCTCAAATCCACACCGGCCGGGCCTAGATCTCCACCAATCGGGCAAGATCTGCATCGACCGGGTCCCCTTGACGCAGGCCCAGCCCAGATCCGCATGTCTCCTCGTCTCGACCCGCAAACCGGCCGCATCAGCCGGTCCCGTCGACGCCGCCCGGACCCCTCGACGTTGCCCGGGCCATTCGATCCCGTTCCGGCTCTTCGAGGCCGCGCAACCACCTCAGACCGGCGTCGCACGATCACCTCAGGATCGCCACGCCCGCCGAAACGACGATGGGAACGACGCCGAGCAGAATAAAGGCGGGGAGAAAACACAGACCCAGCGGAAGAACAAGCTTGGCGCCCAGCCGCGCCGCTGATTCCCGCGCGCGCCGCACGCGCCCGGCTCTCAGACTCGCAGCCGTTCTCTCCAGCAGCGGGACCGCAGCCGCGCCGTCAACCCACGAGGGCTCGAGCGCGTTGCGCAATGGATCAAAACGACTCGGCGCGCTCTGCCACGCCTCCTCCCACGTCCCGCCCATCGTCAAAGACTTCGCCACGCACTCAAGGCCGGGCGGTTCCTCTTCCTCGGCCAATGCCGAATCAAGGGCGACCAGGAGCGCGGGCACCGAGCACCCGGCACTTATTGCCGCCACCGCCAAGTCTGCGACCATGGCCTGGTCCACCGGTGGGAGAGACGCCCGCGCACCCAGCGCGTCGCCACCCCGAGCGTCGGAGGCGAAGAACTCCGAGGACCACGCTGCCGCGACGACGAAAAGGACCGCGGAGAGCCCGAGAAACCACATCGCTACCCCTCCCTTTCCGCGCGTCGAACGAGGCGACGCACCCAGAAAATGCCTAAGGCCTCAAAGGCAAGCCCAAGGGCCAACAGCGTCCGCCCCAGGCCGGCGGACAAAAGAAAGTCGAGCGTGTCCGTTCCCATCAGCGACCCCAGAAACAGCCCGAGGAGCGGAAGCCAGGCCAACATGCGCGCGCTCGCCTTGGGACCGGCGAGTGCGGCGCGGCGCGCTGCGGCCGATTCGGCGGCATCCGTGATTCCGGCGGCGCACGCATCCAGGACGTCGGCCGCGGGGGCGCCGGTTGCCCGAGTCAGCCTGCATACGGCAACCGCCGGGGGAACGCCCAGCCGCACGTCGTCGGCGGACTTCCGCCCTCGCGAGGCCCACATCCGCCGCAAAGCTGCGGGCACGCCGACGTCGTCAACCGCGTCTCCGTCTTCGAATCCCGCCCTGGCACACGTCTGCCCCCAGGCTTTCTCAGTCGACGCTCCGGCTCTCATGCGGGTTGCGGTCTCCGCGACGAGCATCCCGACGTCGACGTGTCCCAGCCGCCTTTTCTGCTTCTTCACATCGGACTCCTTTCGTCTCGTTTTCGTGCGCCCATGTCGTTTCGTCCGACGCCGCTTCGCCAGTGGACGCCGCTTCGCGGGCCCGTTCGTGTCCACCCGTCCATTCCTCCGGCGGCGTCCGCCCCGATGGAGGCGGCCGATCCAATTCCAACGTCAGTCCCTGTGCCGGCGCCCACCCCGACGTCGACTTCCGCTCCAATGCGGGCGTCCGACGCGGCACCGGCCTCCGCCCCGGTTCGCGCATTCATTCCCACTCGCGCGGCCAGCCTCGGCCAGGCAGGGCCTTGAGCAACCGCCTTTCCGTCGAATTCCAACGCCACGGACGCGGTCAGCTCGCCGCGGCGCCTTTCCAAAACGGCGACCTGCGTGAGAACGCGAACCCCGTCGCGGCGCTCAATGTGGACGACGGCGTCCAGCGCGCTTGCGGCCTGGGCCGCGACCACGTCCTCGCTCATCCCCGCCAGGGCGCCAAGCGCCGTGAGCCGCGCGGGAACGTCTGCGGCAGAGTTGGCGTGAATCGTCGCCCATCCGCCCTCGTGTCCGGTGTTGAGCGCCGTCAGAACCTCCCGCACCTCTGCGCCCCGGCACTCGCCGAGAACGATCCTGTCCGGCCGCATCCGCATCGCGGCCCGGACCAGTTCGCTCAAGGCCACCTCGCCTGCCCCCTGCACATTCGCCCTTCGCACTTGCAAATGAACGACATGGGGATGCGAGGGCCGTAATTCCGCGGATTCTTCGATCACGAGGATTCGCTCGTCGCTCGGGACCTCTCCCAGGACCGCGGCGAGCAAGGTCGTTTTCCCAGATCCCGTGGCGCCCGAGACGATGACGTTCGCCCGATGCGCGACGAAGGCCAGCAGCAACCGAAGGGCGAAGCGGTCGAACATCCCGCCCTCTGCGAGCTCTGCCAAAGTGAAGGAGACGGGCCTGTGCGCCCGCATGGAGATGAGGGTCCCCTCGGCGGCGAGCGGCGGCAGCACGGCATGGAGCCTCAACCCGTCGGGAAACGTTCCGTCCACGATCGGAGACGAATCGTCGAGCCTCTGGCCGCAGGCGGCCGCGAGCCGCACCGCGAGCGCTCGCACCGACGAATCGTCGCTCAGACCGCGGCTAGCGCGTTCGTCGCGTTCCATCCCGTTTCCGCGATCGACCCACACGCCGTGTCCGCCGTTGACGAGGACGTCGGTGACCGACCGATCGCTCAGCAGCGGGTCGAGCAGGGGCCCCGCCCCGGCGATTGCCTGGCGAAGCCGCCGTCCGAGCCCCACGACGTCGCGCGCGGAGACGGCGGCGGGGTCAAGCATGGCGATCGCTCCGCCGTCGCTGCCGCCCCTCGCCAGGCTGGCCCGCACCCGCCGCATCGCCTCGGCCTCGGTTCCTTCGCCCTCGGAGGCCCTTCCTCGGCCGGCGCGCTCGAAGGCCGACGTCATTGCGGGCCTCCGCACGCCCGCGCGAGGACCGCAAGATCGCGGGCGGTCGCGGACCTCTTTCGCTCGCCGACGCCCACGCCGTGTTCGACGTCGCCGGCCAGACCGGAAAGGAGCCGGACGGGATAAACGGAATCGATGCCGAGGTCCCTCTCCCAAACGGCCGCCTCGCCGCCTCTGACGCCGAGGGCTGCCACCAGAATCCCCACGCCCGCGGGCACATTCGCCACAGCCCGCGCGAGTTGCCGCGCCGGACCGCTACCGCCGCGCGCCACGAGCACGACGACGTCGAGCCATCCGAGCAGCCGGTGGGCGGCGCTCCCTTCGATCAAAGCCTCTCCGGGCAAGTCGATGACGCACAGGTCGCGCACCTGCGACAAGGCCGCCACCGCGGCCTCCCCCGCCTCGCCCGAAGGCATCGCGCCCCGATCGTCGGCGCTGAGCACGGCAAGCCCCCGCTCGGAAGGAAGCGAGTTGAGCAGCCTCCCCGGGACGAGCACGCCCGAATCCGACCGCAGATCGGCCCATCTGACGCCGGCCTGCCCGTCGAGGGCCAGCAGTCGGTCGGCCCCCGCCGAACACTGATCGGCGTCGACGAGGGCCACCCGGAACCTGCCTTCCAATGTGCGCGCAAGCCACGCGGCGACGGTTGAAGCGCCGGCGCCGCCGTGAACTCCGACGACGCCGACGATCTGCCCGCGCCTGGTCGTCCCCGCCGCGAGAAGCAACTCGAGGAGGTCCTCGGCCTCGTCGGGCAGGGTGAGCTCGAGCGACCCCCAGGCGAAGTACGGGGCGTACGCCGGATGAAAACACGCGCGGACCTTCACCGCCGACGCCCTCACCTCGCTCAGATTGAGGACGGCCGCGTCGCCCGTGCCGCCGTCCGCCACATGCTCGACGTCAATGCCTCCCAACGCGGCGATTCGATCGACTTCCGATCTGACCGCGGCGCTGGAGCTGGACAATGCGACTACGGGAAGGCTCCCGTCGGGCGATGCCCGTCTTCGCGAGCCTCCTCCGCGAACGCCCGAGTGCGTCCCCAGGGCCTGTCGCCGTCCGTCCCCACCCTCTATTTTCTGCTTAACGCGGGTGCGTGCCTTATCTACATTTTTAGTAATCATAAACGGCATTAAACTCCGTTGGCTTTCGCTTGGCGTCCGGCCGAATGCCAATTGTGGATTGGGGATACGCAAAAAAATTTGTGGACCATGTGGCGAAAACTCGACGCCTGCACGCCGTTGAAGCGCGAACTTACCTCTCATTCACTCGCGAAAAAGCCAAGCGCCGGGCCGCCAAGGATCGTCGTCCGCACGCCCATCGTTCGCACACGGCAAAGCACCGGGCGGACTCCCATGTCGGACGTCGTCCGCACACCCGCCATCCGCACACGGTCCGAGCGACGTCGAGCATCCGGGCCGCACCGCACATCCGGGCGGCGTCGGGCATGCGGAGCTCGCCCCACGCCCAGTTCCGCCCGCCGTTGAACATGTATTCTTTGGGGGCAGTCTCCTTATAGACTCCTTTCACGAACGACCCTTTCGCACGAGCCTCTCGCACGACCCGCATGCGGCCCACGCGAACTTCGGAGGAAAAATGCGCGCAACTAAATTCATAGCCTTCGCCGTCGTCCCTTTCTTGCCCTTCGCCCTTTCCGCGTGCAGCCTCGACGCGAAATCGACGTCGACAGGGGCTTCGGGAGCGAACGAGAGACTCCAGCGAAAGCCTCCGCGTGGGCGCGTGGAGGCGGGAACGACGAAGATTCTGAAGGAGTCGGGAAGCTTCGAGTCTCTCGACCTTTCCGACAATCAGTACCGAAAGATGGGAGAGTGCATGACCGGACGGCTCTACGATCAGGCGACCGCCTTCACGCTCAACGGCCTGGCCAGCGGCAAACAGGACTTTCAAATCGCGGTGAAGGACCGACAGATTCTGGAGAAGGCCACGACCGAATGCGCAGGCCAAGCGTCCGCCCAGATCGCGGACCCGAACAAGAACGCCGATCCAGACAAGAGCACAAACCCGAACAAGAACGCCGATCCAGACAAGAGCACAAACCCGTCATCGACCGACGGCCCGAATCAAGGCTCCAACTCCTCTCGGCAATGAATGCTCCCTTTAACAACGATGGACGCTCCAAAGAGAGCAGAACGGCAGGACACACACAGCAACAGGCAAATTAACAACAGGGTAAACACAGCGACAAGTCAGGCCAATGCAGAGAGTGGAGGTCACACAGGGTACCCTTGTAGGCTGATGGGAGCGGTTGCAAGGCAGCAGCCGCTCTCGAACTTAACCATACGGAGGTATCATGCGCCTAAAGAAATTGTCCGTCTTTCTGTCGATTCCCGCATTGGCCCTTTCGCTGGCTTCCTGCGGGAGTGACTCGAAGGGAGAGTCGAAAGAAACGTCGGGCGGAGGCGAGACAGCCACCGCTTCCACAAATCAGCCTTCAGCAGACCCGTCCTCCGCGACCGGTTCGAGTTCGGAATCACAGTCGGACGACAGCTCGTCTGCCGACTCAAACTCGGACAACGAAGGGTCTGGGAACAATGCCCAGAAACCCTCCAAGGAGGCTGCTGTAGCCGGCATGTCAAAGATGGTCAAGGAGTTGCCCCAGCTCAAGAACGTCAAGGTGCCCGAGCAGGTCCTCCAGAACCTGTCCACGTGCATAGTGGACAAGATCTACGACAAGGCAACGCCCGTGACCCTCAACGGCCTCGCAACAGGCAAGACCACCGCGCCCCTTTCGCGCTCCGACAGCGCCCTTATTAAAAGCTCCACGCTGCAGTGCGTCAACCAGCTCAAGCAGCAGATGGGGGGCGGCGCCGGCAATCAGTGACCGAGCGGCGAGGCTGTGGCCGTTCTCAAACTCAGTCAGTTCCGCTCACGCCCATTCTCAGCCGCGCTCAAACGAACCGGAGGCGTTCGGGCGGAGTACGACGTCGCAGCCCCGCCCGTTTTCTAAGTGCCCTGCCCAAGTGCCCCAGTCCACGCCGACAGGCGACGTGCAATGCCTTCAAACGACGCCAAATTACCTTGTAGCCAGCTTGTCCCAGCACGAGCGCGCTCCCACAGAGTCATTTCCCCCAAGCCCAAGGTTTTCGTCACGCAATGCACTGCTTCGGCGTGAAACTGCAACAATTTGCAGTCAACAAGCGGGAGTCGCATCAGCGGGGAGCCGTCCCCTCGATTCGCTTACATGGCTCACACCCGTGTAATGTAACTTGAACGGTAGAGCGGTTCATGCCGTCAAACGTCTGCCGTCCACAAGAAAGGAGTGCTATGCCGAGAACAAACTTGGCAGCCTTTTCGACCTGCTCGCTTGCCTCGCCCTTGCGAGTTCCAGTCGGCGATTCGGCACTTCTCAGAAAAGTGGAGAATTTAACGCTTCCATATCCATGCGAGACGCATCGTTCACGCCGATGGCCAGTTAGACGCAGATGGACGGTTTAAAACCGGTCGATTCGGTAGCTTCCTGGAAATAAAGCTATCCTTTCGCAGCGCAGTCTCATCAACAGTAAGGAACACAATGCTACGCAAGAAAATCGCAGCTTTCGTCGCGATACCCACACTCGCTTTTTCCCTCGCAGCTTGCGGAAACGACGGAAAGCCTTCGAAAGAAGACGTCAGCAAGGGCCTGACGAAGATTCTTTCCTCCCAGCCCATCATGCGCAAAGCGCCGTCGAACGTCGTCGAGAAGTTGTCCTCCTGCACCGCGGACAAGATTTACGACAAGATGAGCGAGGAAAACCTGAAGGCCATCGCCGACGGCAAAGAAAAGACAATGGTCAGGCAAGGCAAGGAGAAGCAGTTCCAGAAGGACAAGGAAGCTCTCAGCAGCGCGGCGAGGGAGTGCGCGACGAAGTTCCGCAAGGAACTTATGCAGGGGAAATGATCCCTCACGCTCTGAAGTGAGCACCGGCATGTGGGCGGCCTTTGGACCGCCCACATGCCGCATTTCGCCCTATGCCGCGTTCCCCGCGTTGCATTGCGACGCGGAATCTGTCCCCCTCTCAAAGAGTTGAAGTCCGCTGGCCTGGAAAGAAGCCGCTCTTCAACGGCCGAGGCCCGCCTCGCCAGACTTCGAGCTTCCCTTCCGATCGGCCACGCCTGTCGTACGCTTTTCGAAGAGGAGGAACCATGACGATCCCCACGGACCCCTATAACTCGCCTCAGCGCAGACCGTTCGACGAGGGCCACATTCTCAAGCCTCTCTATGAAGAGAAGCCAAAAGCGGCGGATTTCGGGCATTCGTCGACAAGAGAGCCCGACACGCAAGAACCCGACGCAGAGGGACGAGCCGACGCGAGCGAGGGGGCGGGCGCGAATGAACGACCCGAGGCAAGCGAAGAGTCCAACGAGAAAAGGGGATCCGACGGCAACGCGGCATCCGGGAACCGATGCCCGGCGCCGTCGGGCATCGTGTTCACCCGAGCGACGCAGGTGCCGTCCGAACCCAACCTAGACGACACTCGCCCTCGCACCCTTGCCACGCCCCTTTTCCGCGCCGCCCCGGAGACGCCTTCGGCTTGGAACGCTGACTCCGCGTCGACCGCTTCTCCGGCGACGACGTCGATTCCTCACTCGACGGCGGCCTCGCCTACACCGGCGGCTTCCTCTGCCGCGACCTATCCGTCCGCAAGCTCTCCCGAACCGCCTCAGGCGGCGTCGCCTTACCGCGCCTCGACCGAGGGAACCGTCCCCAGCCCAAGCGTCACGCCCGCCGAAAGCGCCTCACCCAGCCAAAGCGCCACGGCGCCCACTCCTCCCATGCCGTCGGGGGGCCTCCTGTCCACCGCGCCGACGCCGTCGATCACGCCCGAGGACCCGGAGGAAACGGCCCCGGCCGCCTTCGGGCATTCGGCGTCGCGGGACCCTTCGAGCTTTTCCGGAAGAAGCGAACCCGGCGAATCTCCCGCCGCGATACGTGAGTCCTTGGCCGCCGCCGCGGGCCTCGGTTCCTTTTCGAGCCCCCGCGCAGCCGACCAGCCGCCTGGGTCCGCGGACTCTCCGGCGGCCTCTCGCCCCTCGCCAGCGAGGCGCTCACGCTCCCAAACGTCGGCTTATTCGCAAGCTCCCGGGCATTCCGCCGCGGGCCGACGCTCGCCCGCGCATTCGCTTTCCGTTCAGTCTGCCGTCGTCTCGGCAGCCTCGCCGTCGGACAACAGGCATCCCATCCGCACAAGCCTCAGGCGCGCCCTCGCCGACGTCGACGCAGACGGGGTTCCCGCGACCGGCGGCGTCTCCAGCATCTTCAGCGACGACGTCGCCACGACGACGTTCGAAACGTCTCGGGACATCGGCGGCACATATGAAAGCGCGACGGCGTTCGCGGACCCCTCGGCCTTTGGCGAGGGCGCGACGTTCAGAACGGACTCGGCCTTCGACACGGAAGCCGCCGGCGGCGCCCGCGCATCGGAGGCTTTCCCCGACTCATCCCCCTCCCCCGCCTCAGAAGAGTCAGATGAGACCGACTCCAGGCAAGCCTCGTCGGCGCCCTCGCGTCGCCGCGCCGCACACGCCGAATCTCAACGGGCGGCCCTCGACAACAGCCCGGAATCGGACGTTCCCGCCGCACCGAAGAAGCGAGCGCCCGCGCACGTCGGAGTGCTTTTCGCCACGATCCTGCTCGTTCCCCCGGCCTGGTACGTGCTATCCGACGCGCACGCGCGTCTCGTCGCCGCCTACAAGGGCTCGTCGGTCGATTTCGCGGGCGCCGGCGAACTCGTCGGAGGGCTGGCAATCCTCGCCCTCATCTGGTTCCTCGCCCGGGCGTCGTCTTTGGGAGCGACCTTCACCGGCTGGATCGTCGCGATTTTCGGGGCGCTAGGGGTGGCTTTGCCGCGCTGGACCGAACGATCGATTCTCGACCCAATCTCCCAGCGGCTCGCGGGGAACGGCTTCACCCGCAACGTCGCCAATCTGCTGGCGTACGACATGCTGACCGGCCTGATATTCGTTTTCGGAGGGGTGCTCATTCTCACCGGCGCGGTTTCACATTGGGCCCGCCGCCGCGGACACAAGTATGGTGTACTCATTGCGCGCCGCACGCTCGCACTCGAATCGTTACAGGAGTACGAGAACGTGTACGTACCCACATCGCGGGCTCGGCGTGCGGAGTCAACAGACACAAACGACACTTAGGACGAGGCGATGAGCGCTCCCGCAGACAACTCGGCGGTCTTTCTGCCCGGCCCTTGGCAGCACCGGCTCATCAACGCCAACGGATGCCAATTCCACATCGCCTACATGGGCGAGCACCGCAACGATCGCCCGCTCGTTCTCCTCGTCCACGGATTCCCGGAATACTGGTGGACGTGGCGCCACCAGATCGAAGCCGTCGCTCTCGCCGGCTATGAGGTGGCGGCCATCGATCAGCGGGGCATAGGCGGGTCAGACAAAACTCCGGACTCAGCGGACGGCATGCTTCTCACCCAGGACCTCGCGGCCATCGTCCGCAGCCTCGGAACGTCAAGGGCCGTCGTCATAGGCCAGGGTCGCGGAGGCTTCCTCGCATGGTCGGTCGCGGCCCTCGAGCCCGACGTCGTCGAAGGCATCATGACCGTCTCAGCGCCACATCCGCGCACCCTCCAAAGGCTCGGCACGCACCTGACGCTCAAGACCTGGCGCCAGGTGCTCAAAACGCTCATCCCGCATTACGCGGCGAAGCGCCTGACAGACGAGGAAGTCCTCAAAAGGCTCCTGACAGACTGGTCGGCGCCGGGGAACGCCGGCGCCTCCGGGGAGGCCGCCAACTACACCGCGGCGCTCCGACTGCCCGAGGCCGCGTCGATCTCGCTCGAACAACTTCGCTGGTCTTACCTTTCGACGTCGAAGATCAACGGACGCGAACACATGGCCCTCACCCGTCGCTTCGTGAACGCGACCGTGTGGGCGGTGCGCGGCGAACGCGACCCGCTCCTGCCTGCGCGGGCCTGGCGAAAGGACCTCGAGTTCGCCAGGGGCAACTATCGCTTCATTGAGGTTCCCGACGCCGGGCATTTCGTCCAAGAAGAGCAGCCCAGCCGCGTCACCGAGCTCGTCTTGGAGTTTCTGGCCCAGATCTGAGGCTCAAGCCCGCCCGACAATAAATCTGAGGCTCAAGCCCGCCCGGAAAGAAGCGGGTAAGAGGGGCAGACGTCCGCCAGTGCGCACGCCCCGCACGCGGGCTTTCGCGCGCGGCATACTTGACGCCCGTGAAATATAATCCGGTGGCATGCCTGCGTCCACTCGCTTTCGGGAATGAGGCGCGCGATGTCCGCCTCGACCTTGACGGGATCCTCGCTTCTGGTCCACGCCCAGCGCCGCGCGAGGCGGCCGACGTGGGTGTCGACGGTGATTCCGGGCACGCCAAAGGCGTTTCCGAGGACGACGTTCGCCGTCTTCCTCCCGACGCCGGGAAGCTTGACGAGCTCTTCCAGGGTCCGCGGCACCTCTCCGCCGTGGTTCGCGCACAGAGAAGCGGCAAGGCCAATGCAGGAGGCCGCCTTGGCCCTGTAGAAACCGAGGGGATGGAGAATGTCTTCGAGCTCGAGGCGGTCCGCGCCGGCGAGGGCCTCCGGCCCGGGATAGGCTTCGAAAAGACGCGGGGTGACGGTGTTGACTCGCGCGTCCGTGGTCTGCGCCGAGAGAACGGTGGCCACCAACAGCTCGAAGGGGTTCGAGTAATCCAACGCACACGCGGCGTCGGGATAGAGCGCCGTCAGGCGGCGGTTTATCTCAAAAGCTGCGTCCCTGCGCGCCGAAAGGGACCGTGGACGCTGTGGCAAAGAGGCACGTGAAGGCATGCCTCAAGCGTAACTCGCTCGGAAAACTCGAAATATGATCGACTGTGAGGTAAATTGCAATGTTAGAGTTTAGTGTGATCCACTACAAAGGATTGAACGACGGAAAGGGAACAGATGGACATTAGCGTTCTCAAGGCGGTTCCGCTCTTCAAGGACATCGACGCGGAGGACCTTGAGGCTCTCAGCCAGCTGATGAGCGAAACGTCTCTCAAACGAGGCGATTCGCTTTTCCGCGAAGGTGACGAGGGCGACCGCCTGTACATAGTCACCGACGGCAAAGTCAAGCTCAGCCACTCGTCCGACGACGGCCGCGAGAATCTCATCGCCGTTCTCGGCCCGGGTGAGATCATCGGCGAACTCTCGCTGTTCGACCTCGGCGCCCGTTCCTCGACGGTCACCGCGATCGCGCCCACCCGCCTGATCTCTTTGGCCCATAAAGACATGATGAACTTCATCAACCAGCATCCCGACATGGCCATAACCATGCTTCGAGAGCTGGCCCGTCGTTTGCGCAACACGAACGAGCAGATGGCCGATCTGGTCTTTTCCGACGTCCCCGGCCGCGTTGCCAAGGCACTGATCGATCTGGCCAATCGCTTCGGAGAGCGGACCCCCGAAGGCATCTACGTTGCCCACGACCTCACCCAGGAAGAGCTTGCCCACCTCGTGGGCGCTTCCCGCGAAACGGTCAACAAGTCGCTTGCCGACTTCGTTTCGCGCGGCTGGATCCGACTCGAGGGAAGAGCGGTGCTCCTCATTGAGATCGGACGCCTCCAGCGTCGCGCTCACTGACGGCCCGCCCGGCGGTTGGAAGTTTCGCCGCTTCCGGCCGCCGGCGCCTTGCAACGTACGCGCGGTTGAGGCTTTCACACGACCCTCGCGACGCTTGCTCGGTTGCGGCATTCACACGGTTGAGCCATCCACGCGACCCTCGCGGAGCTGGAGCTCTCACACGGTCGCGAACTGGACCTCGACTTCAACCGGGGTGTCCAAGGGGAGGACGGCTACGCCCACGGCCGAGCGCGAGTGCCTTCCCGCTTCGCCGAAGATTTCCCCGAGAACTTCGGACGCGCCGTTGGCCACTGCGGCCTGCCCCGTGAAGTCAGGCGCAGAAGAGACGAAAACGGTCACGTGCACGACCCGAGACAGGCCGTCCAGCCCGCCCGCCAGCGCCGCAGCCGCGGCCAACGCGTTGAGGGCGGCCACGCGGGCGAGGCCCTTCGCGTCCTCGGCGGGGACGTCCGAGCCGACTTTTCCCTTGGCGGGCAAGGCGCCGTCGATGAGCGGAAGCTGGCCAGACGTGCGGATGACGTCGCCAAAGCGGGTCGCCGGAACGTATGCGGCGACGGGCGCGGCGACCGGCGGAAGCTCAATCCCGAGCTCGGCGAGGCGATCTGAGAAGCCCATCCGTCAGTCCTTCGGCCGCTTGAGATAAGCCACCAGGTTTTGCCCGTCGGGGCCGGGGATGACGGCGACGAGCTCCCACCCGTCGTCGCCCCAGGTGTCGAGTATTGCCTTTGTACTGTGAATGATCAACGGAATTGTCGCGTACTCCCATTTCTGCATGGAGACAAGCTTACTCCCAGCCGCAGCGCGCGTCACTCGTCGTCCTCGTCGCCCTTGCGTTCCCCCTCTTTCTTTTGAGCGTTCCGACGCGAAAGGCGCAGCGGCTTGCCTTCGCGGATCGCGACGAAAACGGGATCGGGAGAGGACGTGATGGACTCGTACCAATCCGCCTGTTCGGGGACGGCGCGCAGAAGCTGGCGCCGCTCGCGCTCGGTCAATCCGCCCCACAGACCGTAGCGCATATTCGATTGAAGGGCGTCGGCGAGGCACATGAGGCGAACCGAGCAGTTGCGGCAGATGTCCCTCATCTCCCTTTGCTCCGACGAAGTGGAGAACAAAGCCTCGGCGTCGCAGCTCCCACAGTTCGCATTGTCCGCCCATCGCGGATCCAAAGGTCCTGCAGGCATATTTGCCTCCTAACAACGTCGTCGTTGTTGCTTTCCCTTAAACTCTTCGTACCCAGCCCTTATACATGACGAAGGGGGACCCTCACAAGACCCCAAATCCCCGTCCAACGTCGCGTTCCGCAACTTTCCGCAGCATCTTGCCCCTTCCAGAATTTAACCCCCTCGGAGTTTCTTTCCCGGCGCGTCGCGTTTTCACGCCACCGGAAGCCGCAAGCCCCTCGTCGGGACGGTTCCGGTGTCGGGACGGTTCCGGTGTTGGGACGGTCTCGGGCAAGCGGCCGGTTCGACGGCGAAGACCCACAGGTCGGAAGCGATTCGACGGCGAAGACCCGCAGGTCGGAAGCGGTTCGACGGCGAAGACCCACAGGTCGGAAGCGATTCGACGGCGGGGCCGCCGGCCCTCTCCGGCTCCACGGCGATCGCTCCGCCCGTACAGGGCGCATATCACGGCCGGATCTGCTTTGCCGGGAGGACATCCCAAGGTTCACCACGTATCCTGGCACTATGTCGAATACGAGCCGAGACGGCGCAACCATGCGTCAGATCTTCACACTCGTCGGAGCCATCTTGGGCATGTGCCTCATCGGCGGGACCCTTCTCGCAGGCCTCATCATGCCGATAGCTACGACCTCCGGCACCGGAGCCAATGCGGTGACCGCCATGTTCGAGGAAAGCCCCGACGACCTCGGATTCGTCCAACCCTCGGAGCAATCGGTGCTTCTGGCCTCCGACGGGAGCCAGATCGCGACCTTCTACACCGAAAACAGGATCGTCGTCGCGTCGAACAAGATCTCCAAGCACATGAAGAACGCCGCCGTCTCGATCGAGGACAGGCGCTTTTACGAGCACCACGGCATCGACGTCCAGGGCCTGGCGGGAGCGTTCGTCAACAACCTCACGGGAGGCAACACCGCCGGCGGCTCGTCCATCACGCAGCAGTACGTCAAGAACGCCCTCATCGAACAGGGGCGCGTGAACAACGACCACAACCTCATTGAGCAGGCCACCGAGCGCACGATCGCCAGAAAGATCAACGAGGCGCGGCTCGCGATCGCCGTCGAACGGAAGATGTCGAAGGACGAGATCCTCGCCGGATACCTCAACCTCGCCCAATTCGGCCCCAACCGCTACGGGGTCGAGGCCTCCGCCCAGTACTTCTTTTCCAAGTCCGCTAAGGACTTGAACATCCCCGAGTCGGCGATGCTCGCAGGAATCACGCAGTCTCCGGCGCGCTGGAACCCGGTCAAGCACCCCGAAGAGGCCAAGACCAGGCGGGACACGGTGATCCGCGAAATGTACCGCAACGGCTACATCACGAAGGAGGAGATGACCTCCTCCCAGAACGTCCCGATCGCCGACATGCTCCACATTTCGGAGAAGCCTACGGGATGCGCGGCGGCGGGGAGCGCGGCCTACTTCTGCGAGTACGTTCGCAACGATCTGCTGAACGATGAAAGCTGGGGAAAGAATCGCAACGACAGGATCGCCAAGCTCTACCACGGCGGCCTGACGATCCAGACCACGCTGGACCCGAAGAAGCAAAAGGAAGCCCACGACGCCCTCGTCAACAACATCCCGACCGACGACGCCTCCGGCATTCAAACCGCGATGTCGAGCATTGAGCCGGGAACCGGCCACGTCGTCGCGATGGCACAGAACACAAACTACGGCAACGCCACCGAGACCGACCCCCGGGCCACCAAGGTCAATCTCAACGTCAGCCGGAGCATGGGCGGAGGAAGCGGCTTCCAGTCCGGTTCGACGTTCAAAGTCTTCACCCTCATCGAATGGCTGAAGAGCGGCCGCTCGCAGTACGACATCATCAATTCGAACGGGGGGACCCTCCCGCGCAATTCCTGGAACATCCCCTGCGCGCCCAAAGCCCGCGACAACTACAAGTTCGGCAACCTCGAAGCCGTGGGCGGCGGCATGATGTCGGTGCTCGAGTCCACCCGCCAATCCGTCAACGGCTCCTTCGTCCGCATGGCAAACAAGCTGAACCTGTGCGACATCGCGGACACGGCTAAGAACATGGGCGTCGAGCGAGGCGACGGCGGCAAGTGGAAGTACTTCCCGTCGATGGTCCTTGGCGCCAACGAAGTCACCCCCCTGTCGATGGCGACCGCCGTCTCGACCTTGGGCGCTGAAGGCCTTCACTGCAAGCCCCAATCCTTCACGAAGGTCTCCGATTCGGACGGCAACGTTCTCGCCTCGAAGGACCCGGATTGCGATCAGGTTCTCGACAAGGAAATCGCCCGCAAGACGACCTCCGTTCTCAGGCAGGTCGTTGCGCCCGGAGCGACGGGCGAGAAGGCCCAGGTGCCCGGACGCGAAATCGCAGGGAAGACGGGCACGGCGAACGACGACACGAATGCCTGGTTCATGGGCTACACCCCCCAGTTGGCCAGCGCCGTGTGGCAGGGCCACATGTCCGGGACGAAAACGATGTTCAACGCCGTCATCAAGGGAAAGCGGTACGGAGAGGTCTACGGCGGCCTTTTCCCCGCGACGATCTTCTCGACGTACACAAAGGCTGCCCTCGAAGGCCAGCCCAACAAGCACCTCAACGACGGCAAGCAGTCCAGCCAGCCTTCGAGTAGCCCAAGCAGCAAATCGGCAAGCCCCAGCCCGTCTTCCGTTTCCCCGAGCGAGAGTTCCGGCAGCTCCGAAACGATCCAAACGCCCTCCGAAGACCAGTCCAAGCACAAGAACGACGACGAGGATGACGACAACGGCGGCGAAGGCGACGACGGAAACGACTGAGCCGCGATGAAGCTGAGCTACCCTCTTCGACGCGGACTTAAGCCGTGAGCTTGGGCAAGGCGGCCGCCCGAATCGCGGCAGCCGGAACCGCCGCCGGGTTTGCAGCCGGATTGTGGAGTCTGGCCGAGGCTCAGGCGTTTGCGTTGCGCCGCCGCACTCTCGTTTTGGATCCGAGATCGTCTTCAGCTCGCGTCTTGGGCGAGCGGGCTGCCGCGGCGGGCTCAACGGCCTCGGCGCCGAAGGCCTCCGTTGTCAGGCAAGGCGACGCGTCGGACCGGCCTTTCTCTCCCCCTGCGCAGGACGCAGTTTCCCTCGACGACGGCGATCCCCGGCGTCTGAGGATCCTGCACCTGTCGGACATCCACCTGCTCGCCTGGCAACGGCGAAAACTGGCCTGGATCGAGAAGCTGGCCGGAGAGGACCCCGACCTCCTCATCCTCACAGGAGACTCCATCGCCCACTCGGCCGCTGTCGCACCGCTGCTTCGCACGCTCTCCGTCTTCGCCGGGCTGCCTGGGCTGTTCGTCTTCGGCTCGAACGACTACTACCCTCCACGGCCCAAGAATCCCTTCACATACTTCAAAGCGCCCTCCTCGCATTCCCACGGGAGAGAAACGCGCGAGCTCCCTTGGCCGGAGATGCGAGCCGGCTTTGAGAGCTTCGGATGGATCGATCTCAACAATCGGCGCACCGCCCTCACGGTCAACGGGATCGACGTCGACGCCGTCGGGGTCGATGACCCCCACATCGGGCTCGACAAGTTCCCCGCCGTCCGCACCCGGCCGCCCGGTTCGAAACCCCGAATCACGATCGGCTTGGCCCACGCCCCTTACGCGCACGCCCTCGACGCCATGGTCGATGACGGATGCTCGCTCGTCTTTGCGGGGCACACGCACGGCGGCCAGGTGTGCGTCCCCGGAAAGGGCGCGCTAGTCACCAACTGCGACCTTCCCACGCCCCTCGTGGCGGGCCTGTACAGATGGCCCGACGCCGGCGAGGTCATACGCCGCGACGGCGCCGCCGTCGCGGCGCACCCCGGCGCATGGGTCAACGTCTCGGCGGGCCTCGGCGCCTCGCCTTTCGCTCCCGTCCGCCTGGCATGCAGGCCGGAGGCGATTGTGCTTGACGTCGTCTTCCCCTGATCGCAGGCCGCCTGCGCCCGCAAGTGTGCCAGCCGTCTCGAAGCCGACGTTTCACATTGAGCTGCCGACTCGGCTATCATTAACGGGTTGCAGAAATGCCGCACCGGGGTATGGCGCAGCTTGGTAGCGCGCTTCGTTCGGGACGAAGAGGCCGTGGGTTCAAATCCCGCTACCCCGACGGTGAACTTTGAAGCCGACTCTTTAGCGCCGGTTTCACAGCCAATCGGTCAGCTCATCCCCGCGATTCAACAACCGCTTGTCCAGGCGCCTTGGCGGGTCTTGACCGCTCTCACCCTTGGAGTTCCGTTTCCGTGCGGTCTTGTTCACGACATGCATCTCAAAATCGAGAAACCTGCTTTTTATTTGCGTAACCTCGACTAGAATGTCATTGTCACTGCAATTTTAGTAGAAAGTTGTATAAAATGGGCTTTACCGTACCTTTGGAGGGAAGTACGTCATGCTAAATTGCACCACCGCAAACCGACGGCACTCACTCCCCGGGGACTGAAGCGATGTTCAACGACACTCCCATGAACGGTGCCGATTCGGCACGGCGTCACCTCGACGCGCAGATAGCGGCAGCCGAGGCGAAGCTCCAGCGTGCCAAAGAACTCGAAACGAAGGTGCGGAACCTCAAGGGAAGCGCCTCCAGCCGTCGCGGCGAAGTCAGCGTCACGGTCGACAGCTCGGGAGGTCTGAGCGACCTCAAGCTCACCGACGCCGCCACCGTCATGACGGCCTCGGACCTTGCCGGTCTCATCCTCGAGACCTTCCACAAGGCCCACCGCAAGGTCACCGAGAGCTACGTGGACATCGTCAACGACGAATTCGGCAAAGACTCGCCCACCGCCAGAGCCGCAGCGGACGAAGCGTGGGGACGCGTCACAACCGACGTCGCCGACGAAGACGACAACAAGAAAGCAGTATCCAACCTCTGGAGGCGTCGGTGAAAGAGGATGGGTACAGAGTCCCTAGAGGGATGCAAACCCTGCCGTGACGCGGTTTTTCTTAGCGCAGGCACGGCGGCGGGGAGAAGTAAGACGATCTTCCCCTTCTTTTAACCCTCCGGTAGCGTTAAGATATAGCTGTTCACCCCGACACAATCATGACTTTCGGGAGATACATATAGTGTTTGAAGATTTCTCCGGTGCCGATTCGGCACGGCGTCACCTCGACGCGCAGATAGCGGCAGCCGAGGCGAAGCTCCAGCGTGCCAAAGAACTCGAAACGAAGGTGCGGAACCTCAAGGGAAGCGCCTCCAGCCGTCGCGGCGAAGTCAGCGTCACGGTCGACAGCTCGGGAGGTCTGAGCGACCTCAAGCTCACCGACGCCGCCACCGTCATGACGGCCTCGGACCTTGCCGGTCTCATCCTCGAGACCTTCCACAAGGCCCACCGCAAGGTCACCGAGAGCTACGTGGACATCGTCAACGACGAATTCGGCAAAGACTCGCCCACCGCCAGAGCCGCAGCGGACGAAGCGTGGGGACGCGTCACAACCGACGTCGCCGACGAAGACGACAACAAGAAAGCAGTATCCAACCTCTGGAGGCGTCGGTGAAAGACGGAATGCAAGTAGATCCCTCCGCGCTGAGCGGGCATGCGGCAAAGATAGCTGAAATCAGCACGAGCGTGGGCGGCTCAACCTCCGCCCTGACATCCACGAGTCTGACGGGGCAAGCCTTCGGCGACCTGTGCTCGTTCCTCGTTTCGCCTTTTGAATTGGCGAAGAAAGAGGCGGACGCAGTCATCACGGCGTCGGCGGCGGCCATCGATGTGACCGTCTCCGACCTGCGCACGACGGCGAATTCCTATGAGACCGCGGATTCGGAATCCACGCGAGGCTTCCGCAAGCTAGGAGAGATCCTGGGAGGCACGAATGTCTAAAGAAGCAAACAACGATTCCCCCACCCCGTTTTCAGGGCTGGGCCTCATCCAGGAAGGGCAGGCACTGGCCGAGCGCATTGAGGGCCAATCCTGGGTCAGCCCCTCGCTCAACAGCCTCAGCCCCGGCGGAGGTTCCGGATCCTTCTCGATGGGGCCGGTCGAGTTGCTCTCCTCTCTCGGAGCCTCGTGGCTTTTGGACCACCTGTCGCCGCTCAAGGACTGGCTTGACCAACTCGCCAGCGACCCGACGCAGACGGAGAATTTCGCGCAGGCGTGGAACTCCGTGGCGGACTCGCTTCAGAGCAACGCCGACGACCTGCTTCGTTCCATCCACGCGGACGTCTCCCCCCTGGACGGAACGACTGTCTCTACCTACTCCGATCTGCAGAGTGACGTCGCAAAGCACGTAGACTTGGCGGGAACCTGCTCGCACGCACTGTCGACGGGGCTCACCGTGGCTTCAAACCTCGTCGTGACCGTCCACAACACAATCAGCGAAGCGATCGGCGAGATCGTTTCCTCCGTGGTCGACCGTTCTGACGAATTCGCGGTGTCGCTTCAAACGACAATGCCCAAGGTCATCACTGAGGTCTCCTCCCTTTCACTCGAGTGGGCGAACAAAATGCGGCGGAACCTCGACGATCTGCTCAATTCCACGCAGGAACTCGCAAAAATGACGAAGGAGACCGAGGACCTCTTCAAGCGTCTGCACACCGCAATGGCGAGCGTAAACGGAGGAAACAACAACGATCCGAGTTCGGATTCGTCGCCGCATTCCTCCGATCGCGTGAGTATCGGCGAGTCTGCCGAGCAAGAGAACGCGCCCGCCGCCGAAGAGGCGGGTGCCTCCGGTGCCTCTGAAAACGCCGCGGAAAGCGGGTCCGGAGGCCTTGGAGGCGGACAAAGCATGCGGGAAGGAATCGATGCCGGGAGGCAGAGCCTCGGGAGCCTCGACAGCGAGGCAGGACCCGACGCCGAAACGGACAGAGGCACCCTCGATCCCGACGACGACGGCGGCAGACCCTTCGTCCCGAAGGGGAGGCACAGTCTCTGACGCCGTTGGACGCGGCCGCTCGCCAACGAGTCGCGTCCGACGGCGCCGGCGGCGCACCGGCCACCGACCCGACAGGCGCTTCGCCGCCCCTGCTGGGGCAGCGTCTAGTTGCCGTCCCCTTTTCTAAGGGGCTGTTGTGCTAGGGCTATCATTCAAAGGAGCACGGAAGGAGAACCGCATGAGCGAAGCCGAACGCACTCGGGATCAAGACGGACAAGGCCAGGGCGGACAAAGCCAAGACGCGCTGGAGCTCGCGAAGGCTGCACACAATCGGATTGACTTCGTCGAGTTTCCCGCGCCGGACCGCGAGGCGCTGCGCCAAGCCCAAGAGTTCTACACCCGCACCTTCGGATGGAAATATCAGAAATGGGGCGAAGACTACATCGACACCGCGGACAGCGGCGTCGGCAGCGGCCTCGCTTCCGACGAGCCGACGTCGGCGCCCCTCGCCGTCGTCTACGTCGTCGACCTGGAACACACGCGGAAGGAAGTCGAGCGAAACGGCGGCGTCATTGTGCGGGACATTTTCAGTTTTCCCGGGGGCCGGAGGTTCCACTTCAAAGACCCCGCGGGAAACGAACTGGCGGCTTGGTCGGAGTAGCCTTGACCGGAACAAATGCCGGTCGGCCTGTGGGGCGGCCCGGGAAGGTTCGGCATGGACCGGCCCGAAAGGTCTGACGTAGGCCGGTTCTAGACGACCGCCCGTTTGGATCGAGGCGACCGCAAAAACGCACGGGTTGATTTGGGAGGACGGCATGAGTCTGGTCCGACTCGAGAGGACAGCACAAGTTTGGTCCAACTTGGGAGGACGGTGCGAGTCTGGTCCGACTCGGGAGGACGGTGCGAGTTTGGTCCGACTCGAGAGGGCAGCGCAAGTTTGCCGTCCAACTCGGGAGGGCAGCGCAAGTTTGCCGTCCAGTTCGAAAGGGCGGCGCAACTCGGTTAGGGAAAGCTCCACGGGAGGCCGGATGAAGCTTGTCCGTATGGCGTGAAACGGCAGAAGACCGCCGATATGCACAATGTTTTAAATTATCTTGCATCTAGTTTTACCTATTGGAAACACCTAGCGTCGGGTCGTATTTAGAACTACTATCGTGCCATAGCTAAACATTTTCAGAGGCTGAGAGTGAAAGGCTCCGCATGGATACACCGCATAAGCAGGGTCAAGACGCGGACGGCGCAATCGAGGCCCTCGTCGCGCGTTTCGACCTTCTCCTCGGAAAACTCGACTCGATATCTTCAAGCATGGCCCGCATTGAGGACGCCGTTGTGCCGGCTCCCCCTCTCGTTGGCGTCGGGCCGACGGAGGCGCGGGACGACGCGGCATCCCATGACCGGGCGTCTCTTGAGACAGCGCCTCCCGAGGCCGCGGCTTTCGAAGAGACGGCGGACCGCACGGGTCCGGAACAGGGCGCGGGCAGACCGGGCGACACGAGGCTGCCGGACGGCGCAAGTCGGCCAGGCGACGCCGACCAGGCGGGCGGCAAAGATCGGGAGGGCGACCGCACTTCCGCGGATGCGAAGATCGGCGGGCTTTCCTTTCCCGAGACGACGGCCTACGTGGCGGTTCCCGGAAGCCATGCGAGGCCGGATGCGATCACAGCTCGCTACGTCGTGGAGACTCCTCACGATCCGTACCTCGAAGGCTCCGCGGCGTCGGCGGCTTCTGCCGCATCGGCGTCGGCTGCCTCTGGCTCTGCCGTTTCCGCGGCGTCTGCCAACGAGAGCGGCGAATTCCCAGACGATGCGCCAGCCGTTGAAACGGCTGGCGGCGAGCCGGTCGACGTTCAAGCTGCGGGCGGCGAGCCTATCGACGCCGGCCAAACGGGCGAAGGCCGCGTCGAGCCGGCCGAAGGCGGGATCTCCGGGTGGGGCGTCGACGGCCCATTCGACAAGTGGGCGAACTACCGCGGCGGGTCCGTGGGCGAGGCGGCAGCGCCGCCTTTCGGGAACGAGGGGCCGGCGTTCGAAGCCCCGCCCGCTGGGCCAATCGAGAGGCCGGCGTTCGAAGCCCCGCCCGCCAAACAGTCCCTGTGGAAGCGGATCGGCGGGGAAAAGCAACTGGGCCGCTACCTCCTGTCCCTCGCAGCCTCGCTCCTCATCCTCATGGCGGCGGCAAGCCTCGTCGCCTTGCTGTGGAACGCAGTTCCGCACTACGTGAAGATTCTCATCATCGGCGTCGTCGCGGCGGCGCTCACCGGCGTCGGCACCTGGCTGTCCCTGCGCCCGGGAAGCAACAAGGTGGCCGCCGCGACGGTCATGGGAACGGGCGGCGGCCTCGGATTCGTGGCGATCATCGGCGGCGTGCTGCTTGGCGGCACGATCCCGCCCGAGGCGGCCATACTTCTGCTGACCGCATGGTCCATCGTCCTCATTCTCCTCGCGGGCAAAGCGCGCACGTTCTTCGCTGCGTTCATCGTCGGCGCCGGCGGAATAGTGACGGTCATCTTGGCCAGGACATTCGCCTACGACAACCTCGCCCAAGCCCCGAAGGCCACTTGGGCGATCTTCCTCTACGTCGCAAGCCTCACGCTCGTATGCGGCTTCGTCGCGCGCAAAGAGGCCTCATACAAGCTTCGAACCGCATACGCGGCCATCGCCCTGGCCGTCACGGCGGCGGGGCTTGCAGCCACCCCCTACGTCGTCGCCGCGACCGTTTCGCCCGTCTCCTCCTCGGCCGCGCTTTTGGCCACGCTGGCTTGGACCCTGGGCGTGTACGCCATGGTCTCCCACTGGGCGATCGCGGCGTGGCCTGTGTATTCGGACGCGCTGTGCGGCGGGTGGTTCGCCGGCTGCCTCGCGGCCGCGCAAGTCTTCTCCGCCATGCGCAACGCGCCCCTTCCGATCGACGACGACGAGCCGTGGGCGCTCCTCGCCTTGCTCGGCGCCGTCGTCGCCGCAACCCTCGTCGTCTCCTTCCTTCCCCTGAACGCGCGATCGGGCGCGTACGCGGGCCTGAGCGCGAGCGCAACCGCGGTCACTTTGGGCGTCGCCGACCTTTTCATCGTCCGCGGAAGTTCGCTCGAAAGGGACGTGCACCCCGCTCTTCAGCTCATCGTGGTCGGGGCCGTGGCGCTGAGCGCCGTTCCCACCGTCAGACGCCGTTCCGCAGAGCACGCTGTAATCATGCCCGCGACTCTGCTTCTCTTCGAGATCCAGCGGCCCGGCGGGACGGCGCGCGAGTTCCTTTCGCTCCTCGCAGCTGCAATCACCGTAGGCGTCGTGCTCGTCGTCAGCAGCCGCGCCTCAAACCGCCCGGTCCTCATCGCCTCGAGCTGGGCGCTCGCAGTCGCCGTCGTCGGCGCCGTGCCCGTGCATTTGCTGCGCCTGGCGTCCGCCGCCGGATTGCAGGACGAATGGCGGCTGGTCCTCCACATTGCACTGGTCAACCTGGCCGTCGCCCTTCTCATCTACGCGGGCCTGCCGACGAGCAAGTTCACGCCCACGGAGCTTCTCTGCGGAAAGGGCCGGGGCGAACGCCCGCCCTTCACGCGCGTGATCGTGATGCAGACCGTCGACCGGGGCAACCCGAAGATCGTCGTCAAACCCACCACGATGCTGCTCCTGACTCCGGTGTGCATCTGCTTCGGCGTGCTCTGCTACGAGTGCCTCGCAGTCCTCCTCGTCCGCGACGCAGCGAGCCCTCCGGCGAAGGCCGTCTTCCTCGCCACGCTCCTGGCGTTGAACATGGCGCTGACCTGGATGGCGTGGCCCGCAGCGGGGAACGTCGTCGGGTCGGCCGTCGTCGCCGCGAACACGACCATCGGCGTCGTCGGCGGCTTCTTCCTCTTCGGCGGGGTCTCCGGCGGGTCCTCCGTGTTTGGGACGATCGCCTTCCTGACCGCGGGAATCGTGTGCGTGCTCATCGGCTTCATTGCGCGCGGCAAGGCCCTTCGAATCTACGGGCTCGGGCTGATCATGGTCATGGTCTTGCGATTCGCGATCGCGGACATGGCCGGCCAGAACTCGCTCGTGCGGATCGTCTCCCTCCTCGTGGCGGGCCTCGTGTGCTTCGGCCTTTCGCTCGCCTACGCCCGTTTCAGCTCGATCTTCGACGGCGGCGACGAGGGCGACAGAAGAGCGGACGGCGGCGATCAGGCCGGTGGCTCCGCGAACGCGTATGGCTACGGCCCGTCCGCCGACGCCGCGGCCCCTGCGCCTCGCGGACCTGAATTCGGGGAAGGCTCGTCCTACAGCGTCGAGATCGGGTGAAGCGGCCGTTCCTGCGATCGCCGCTCACACCTGCGACTGCAGGAAGGCGCGCACATCCTCCGCCGCGACGGGCCGAGCATAGGATCCGCCGTCGTGCACGACAAGGCGCCCGACGCCGTCCTGGAAGACGAAGCGGATGGCGCCGGCTTTGCCCTTCTTGTCGTGCGCCATGGCCTCCATGATCCGATCGACCGGCACTTCCTCGGGAATTTTCGTGGGAAGGCCTATCGCCCTCAGGAGCGCCTCGATCCTCGCGACGTCGGAGGGGCTGCAGTATCCCAGGCGTTCTCCGAGGCGGGACTGAAGGGCCAGGCCGATCGCCACGCACTCGCCGTGATTGAGGGTGTACCCGGCGGCAGTCTCCAACGCCCGGCCGATCGTGTGGCCGAGGTTCAATCCCATGCGCCTGTTGCCCTCGTGGACGTCCGAGGTCACGAAATCGCGTTTGATCTCGCAGTTGCGCCTTGCCGTGATCTCGGCCAAGGCGTCGTCGCGGACGAACTCGGCGGGGCTGAGCCCCCGCTCGACGAACGCGTCCTCGAGGGCCTCGAAGAAAACCGCGTCGGCGATGCAGGCGTGCTTGACGGTCTCTCCGAGCCCCTCGCGAATCTGCCGATCGGACAGCGTGAGCCACCTGTCGAGGTCGATGAACACCGCGGCCGGCTGGTGGAATGCGCCGATGAGATTGGTGGCCGCGGGGGTGTCGACCGCCGTCTTCCCTCCGATCGCGGCGTCCGCCGCGCCCAGCAGCGTCGTCGTCAGGCTGACGTAAGGGACCCCCCGGGTGAACGTCGCGGCCACGAAGCCGGCGAGGTCGGTGACGACGCCGCCTCCGAGGGCGACGATCACGGTGTCGCGCCCGAATCCTCTGGCGATGAGCTCGTCCTCGACGCGTTCCTTGACCTCGCGGGTTTTCGAGGCCTCCCCGGCGGGGAAGACGACGAGGTCTGCGGGCCTCGAGCCGAATGAAGAGAGCAAACCCTCGGCGGCCAGGGATGCGACGTTCGAGTCGGTGATTACCGCCGCCCGCCGGTCGGGGTGCTTGTCCGCGAGGAATTCCGCGACGCTCCCCTCGAGGCCCCGTCCGACGACGACGGGATACGACTCATCGACCAAACGCACCAACTCGACGCGAAACTCCGTGTTCTCCATGAACACAAGTCTACGTCGGGCGTTTGCGCGGCAAGCCCTTTCGGCCTCGCATCGATCGACCGAGGGCGCCGCGAGCAGCCGCGTCCGGCCTCGCCCTTGCTTTTACGCCCGGCAGAGCCAAAAAGTGGCCCGTGACACTTGTCATCGGCAGCTCGTGACTGCCGATGGTTTCGCGCGGATTTCATCGTCGCGAAAATAGAAGCATGAGTACAGCATCATCGCCCGCGCGACGAACGTCGCGCGATCACGCTTCCGGCGTCGAACCCGCCCTCGTCGTCGAGGACGTTCACAAGTCTTTCGGCAAGGTCCGAGCGGTCGACGGCGTGTCTTTCACCGTCGCCCGCGGCGAGATCGTGGCGCTCCTTGGCCCCAACGGCGCGGGCAAGACCACGACGCTCGACATGGTCCTCGACCTCTCGCGGCCCGACGCCGGGTCGATCTCCGTTTTCGGCGGGAATCCGCGCAAGGCCATAGACGACGGCAGGCTGTCGGCCCTTTTGCAAAGCGGCGGCCTCCTTCGCGAGTACACGGTTTACGAAATCGTCGCCATGGTCTCCGGCATGCTGACGGCGAGCCGCCCGATCGGCGAAATCTTGGAGCGCACGAATCTCACGGAAATCGCCAAACGCCAGATCGGCAAGTGCTCGGGCGGCGAGCAGCAGCGGGTGCGATTCGCCCTGGCCTTGCTCTCCAACCCCGAGTTCATCATCCTCGACGAGCCGACCGCCGGCATGGACGTCAACGCCCGCCGCCACTTTTGGGAGGCGATGCACGCCGAGGCCGAGGGCGGCACGACCATCATCTTCGCCACCCACTACCTGGCCGAGGCCGAGGCCTTCGCCCCCCGGACGATCATCATGAACAGGGGAAAGATCGTCGCCGACGGCGGCACCGCCCAGATACGCCACAATTTCGGAACGCAGCACATCAAGCTGACCTTCGACACGCAGGAGAACCTCTCCGCCGCGAGCGCCCACATGGCCCGTCGCGCAACGGTGTCGCGATCGGCCGATACCCTCTCCATTTCCGGGCCGGACACCGTCGCCCTCGTACGGGAAGTCATCGCCTTCCCCGGAATCTCGTCCATTTCGATCACCGATCAGTCGCTCGAGGAAGCGTTCGAGCAGCTGACCGACGTCGGCGACGAAGCCGCCGTTTCCCTTAAGGAGTCTTGACATGTCAGCAAAGAAACCCAGCCAAGAGGCGAGCGCGGCCCGCCCGGGGACGACGACGGGCCAGCCGATTCGAGCCGCCCGCCCCGCGCCGTCGCGCCGCCCTCTCCACGGCCTCTGGTCGCTCCTGCGACACCAGTTCCGGCACACCGTCCTCTACCCGTCGAACCTGGGCTTCGCGCTTTTGCTGCCCGTCATCATGTACTTCATGTTCGGGGCCTTCCAGAGCTACTCCTCTGCCTGGCGCGGACACAGCAACGTCTCGGCACAGGTCATGTTTTCCATGGGCGCCTATGGCGCGACGATGGCGGCAGCCAGCATAGCCGCCGGAGTCGGAATCGAGCGCGCGTCGGGGTGGAGCAGGCAGCTGGCGCTCACCCCGACGACGTCCGCCACCTACCTCGTCAACAAGATCCTTTTGGCGCTCGCCTCGGCTCTCCTGTCGCTCCTCGGCTTGATGGCCGTGGGATTCCTTTGCGGCGCGAAGGCGGAAGGCCCGATGTGGGTCGCGGTTCCCGGCCTCATCATCTTCGGCAGCCTCGTCACGGCGAACATGGGGCTTGCCCTTGGCTATCTTTTCCGATCCGACGCCGCATACGCGATCATCGGCGGCGGCAGCGCGATCTTCGCGTTCCTCGCGGGCGTGTGGGTGCCGCTCGACAACATGCCCGAGTTCTTCCGCGACTTCGCCCCATACACGCCGATGTACGGCCTTTTCCATTTCAGCCAATGGCCCCTCGAGGACGCTCCGTTCAACTGGGCGTGGATCGTAAACATCGCAGTGTGGACGGCGTTCTTCGCGGCCATTGCGATTCGCAGGATTCGCAAGGACACGGCGCGATAGGGGGCAATCCGGCGCTTTCCCCGGACGCGGGCGGCCCGGCGGCCTGCCCCTGCAGACGCACCCTTCGACGCGCACAGCGACAATGAGGAGTGACAATCGCCCCCGGTGCCGCGGGCTCGGTGAAGCCCTGCGCCCGGGGGCACGCCGGCGGCGGGTAATGTTGTCGGAGCGGAACGGCGTCGCAAGAATTCGGAGGCGCCCGCATGGGGCGGGCCGGGCCTTTCGCCGTCGCGCCGCGGCGGCAAGAACGCAAACGACGCCCGGAAGGGGGACTGATGGAAGCCCAGGAGGTCGACGGCAAGCGCAAAGCCGACGCGCATGCAATCGGCGACACTCGCATAGACGCGAGCACCCGCACAACCGACGGCGTAGCGGCAGCCGACGCACCCCGAAGCTCAAACGAACCCCGTAATGCGCTGTCGGCGAACGATGCGAAACCCCCAAGGAAAAAGTTCGCGGACTGGGCGCGAACCCATCCGAAGGGCTTGACGATGGTGTATGCGAACGTGTGGCTGCTTTTCACCCTCATTCCAATCGTTCATGGGCTGCTTGCGGAAAACGGCGTCAAAAAATATCTGTTCTTAACGCTGGTAGTGACCTTCGACATCGTCTATTTTCGAGTGTGGTTGGTCTATCCCAGCATTCCAACGTCGGAGCGCGGATTCTCTCCGGGTCTTTTGGGCACGATTGCGGCCTTGATCGTGCTGGAGACCATGGCGGCCTTCTTCGCCGACGGCGGGAACGTTCAGCTGCTCATCTTCGTCTCTTCCGTCATCGCCTACACGACGTCGGGGCGGGCGAGGACCTTGTCCCTCGCGGGATTGCTCGCTTTCGCCGCGTTGCAGACGACTTTGCTCGTCCGCCTCGGCAAGACGAGCCTGCAAGAAGGAGTCACGTCCTTCGCCCTTCTGTGCGTTCTGACGATCACGTTCTACGCCGTCGGAGGCACCATCGCCTTCCACAAGGAACTCGAGATCAAGAACAAGAAGATTGAGCAGCTGACTCAGAAAGCCGAACGCGAGCGCATCGGATCGGATCTGCACGACATCCTCGGGCAGACGCTCACGGCCATCGCGTTGAAGACGCAGCTTTCGGCGCGCCTTTTGGACATGCCGGATCAGCGCGAGCGCACGCGCCGCGAGCTGTTGCAGGCGGCCGCCCTGGCGCATCAGGCCTTGGCCGACGTGCGGGCCGTCGTTCGCGACGCGAGGAGGCTGCGCCCCGACGAGGAGATTTTGGCGGCGCGCGAGCTTCTCTGCGCAGCGGGAATCACGCCCGTGATCCGCGGCGAGCCGATCGAGGTGGGCGAGCAGGCCGAGCGCGTCCTCGCCCACGTCGTTCGAGAGGCGGTGGCCAACGTCGTCCATCACGCGGCGGCCACCCGGTGCGTCATCGCCACGAGGGCTTCGGGGGTGAGAATCGAGGACGACGGCGTCCGCCTCCCAGACGACGCGTCGAAACCCGCGGTGAAGGCGCCTGCGAGCGGGCTCGCAGGCCTTGACCAGAGGGTGAGGGAGGCCGGAGGCGTCCTCTCCTTCGGACGGCTCAAACGGGGATGGGCGGTGGAGGCGAGATTCGACGCCGGGGAGCCTTGACGCCGCCGGGGAGCCTTGACGCCGGGGAGTTTGCCACGCATCCGGCCGGGGGAAGAGCCGATCGCGAGCCAATAGACTGGAGGCATGACGATACGGATAGTCGTGGCGGACGACCAAGCTCTGGTTCGCGGCGCCATCGCCATGATGCTCGATCTCGAAGAGGACATCGAGGTCGTCGCGCAGGCCGGCAATGGACGCGAGGCGATCGAGGCGGTTGCATGCGGCGACGTCGACGTCGTCCTGGCCGACGTCGAGATGCCCGTCATGGACGGGATCGCCGCGGCGTCCCGCATCCGCAAGGAGCACCCGGACGTCAAAATCCTCATGGTCACGACCTTCGGGCGGCCCGGCTACCTGCGCCGCGCGATGGAGGCCGGCGCCAGCGGCTTCGTGGTCAAGGACGCGCCTTCCGACTCGCTCGCGTCGGCCGTGCGCAAGGTGATGGCGGGTCAGCGCGTCGTCGACCCGGACCTCGCGGCCGAGTCCTTGGCCGCTTCCAGCAACCCGCTGACCGAGCGCGAACAGGACGTCCTTCGGGCGACGTCCGACGGAGGGACCACCGCCGACGTCGCCCGTTCGCTTTTCCTCTCCCAAGGGACCGTGCGCAACTATCTCTCCTCAGCGATCCACAAGACCGGGGCTCGCACGCGCGCGGAGGCGGTGATGATCGCCCGCGACAACGGCTGGCTGTGACCGGGCGCGGCGAAGACCTCCGGTCCGAGGCGAAGGCCTCCGGTCCGAGACAAAGGCTCGCGGGCCGCGGCGAAGGCCGGTGGGCAAACGGCTGCGGAACATGAAAATTCCCCGAAACTCAGTCCGAAAGCCAATTGCGGCACCCGCCGGGCGAGGGTTAATATAGTAAATCGTGAGCGCTCCTACTCTGTCCATCGAGAATCTCGTCAAGGTTTTCGGCGACGTCGAAGCCGTTCGCGGCGTGTCCCTCTCGATATCCCCGGGCGAGGTCGTCGCCTTTCTCGGCCCCAACGGGGCGGGCAAGACGACGACTCTGGACATAGCCCTCGGCCTGTCGAAGCCGACGTCGGGCGACGTGGCCCTTTTCGGAACCGCGCCCCGCCGCGCGATAAAGGCGAGCAAGGTTTCCGCGGTGCTCCAAACGGGCGGCCTCCTCCTCGACCACACGGTCGAAAACCTTGTTCGCATGGTGGCCGACGCCTTCCCCAAACCGCTCCCCTGGCGCGAGGTCATGGACAAGACGAATCTGACCGAGATCGCAAAGCGGCGCGTGCGCAAGTGCTCGGGAGGCGAGCAGCAGCGCGTGCGCCTGGCCTTGGCGCTTTTGCCCGATCCAAGCCTGATCGTCCTAGACGAGCCGACCACGGGAATGGACGTGACCGCCCGACGCCGATTCTGGGACTCGATGCACGCCGAGGCTGAGCGCGGCAAGACGATCGTCTTCGCCACGCATTACTTGGCCGAGGCCGAGATGTACGCCGAACGGACCGTCATCATGAACCGCGGCAAGATCGTGGCCGACGGGCCCACCAACGAGATACGCGGAAGCTTCGGGGCACAGACCGTCACGGGCAGATTCCCGACGAAGGAGGCGGCGAAAGCGGCTCAGGCGTCAATCGGGGGCAGGCTCGAGGAGACCAGCGTCTCCGTGACCGGACCCGACGTCCTCGCTCTCAACCGGGCGATGCTCGACCTTCCGGAGATCATCGGAATATCCGTCACCGACGTCTCGCTCGAAGAGGCCTTCGAGGAGCTCACGGGAGAATGAACATGCAACTCAAAGCCCTTTGGTCTCTTTACAGGCGGCAGCTGAGCACCACCGTCTTCTACATTCCGATCCTCGTCTTCACGATATTCCTGCCGATCATGCTCTTTTTCATGTTCGGCGCCTTCCAGGAGTATTCGGACAATCCCGCCGGAGACGGCAACTATGCGGCCAAGGCCATGATCGGCATGTGCGTCTACGGCGCAGGAATGGCCTCGGCGACGATCGGCGCGCAGGTGGGGGTCGAGCGCGCCCAAGGCTGGACGCGCCAGCTTGCCCTGACGCCCGTCGAGCCCGTCACGAACTTCGTCAACAAGCTCCTTTTGTCCATAACCTCGGCCCTTTTCAGCATCCTGGCCGTTCTGGCCGTCGGGTGCGCGACCACCGCGGAGGGGCCGACGAGGATGTGGGCGCTCTCCCCCATCCTGACTTTGCTTGGGTCGCTTTCGACGGCCGCGATGGGCATCATGGTCGGCTGCCTTCTGCGCAGCGACGGCGCATACGGGGTGATCCTGGGAGGCTTCGCCATCCTGGCCTTCTTCGGCGACAACTTCATACCCCTGGACTCCATGCCGTCTTTCTTCCGCGACGTCGCGCCCTTCACGCCGCTGTACGGGATAACTATGATCGCCCGGTGGCCGCTGCTGCAGGGCACGTTCGAATGGACGTGGGCCGCGGGCGTCGCCGCATGGACCGTCATATTCGGGATCGTCTCGGTTCGCCGCATGCGCACGGACACCGCTCGCAGATAGCCGCCAGGCTGGGAGCCGGACGCGCAGGCAGACTTTCGGTTCGCCGCCGGGCCCCGCGCGGTCCGGATTCCGGAGCGCTCGGCGCCGGCGAACGGGGAACGCCGAATACGCAGCGGCCCGCCGACTCCCCTGCTGGCCCCTGGCGAGCGGGGGACGTCGCCCCGCCTGCATCCGCCCGGGAGATAAACCGTCGGCCCGCATTGGTAGGCTTGTCGCCATGACTAATGCACAGAGCCTCACCGATGTGAAGGAGCCCCCAAGGGTGCAAGGCCTCACCGGCAGCGAAGTCGCCCAACGCATCCAACAGGGCAAGGTCAACACGCTTCCCCCTCGGTCGGGCCGCTCCGCCCTCGACATCGTCCGCGCCAACGTCTTCACGCGCGTCAACGCCCTGCTGGGAGTGCTCTTCGTGCTGGTCATGACCACCGGCTCGTGGGTGAACGGCGCGTTCGGCCTCCTCATCATCGCCAACTCCGCCGTCGGCATCGTCCAGGAGCTGCGGGCCAAGCACACCCTCGATTCGCTCGCCGTCGTCGGCGAGGCCCACCCCACGGTCCGTCGAAACGGGAAAGAGACCCAGATTGAGCGCGACGAGGTCGTGGAGGACGACGTCGTCGTCGTGGGCCCGGGCGAGCAGATCGTGGTCGACGGCGCCGTGGTCGAATCAGCCTATCTGGAGGTCGACGAATCGCTGCTGACCGGAGAATCCGACCCCATCGCCAAGAAGCCGGGCGACGAAATCATGTCCGGTTCTTTCGTGGCGTCGGGAACCGGCGCCTACCGCGCGACGAAGGTCGGCGCCGACTCCTACGCGGCCAAGCTCACAGCCGAGGCGGCCAAGTTTTCCCTCGTGCACTCCGAGCTGCAGTCGGGCATCGACAAGATCCTCAAGGCGATCACGTGGGTCCTTGTCCCTCTGGGGATTCTGACCGTCATCAGCCAAACGCGCATCGAGCAGAACGATTGGCGCCAGGTCGTCATCAAGGTCACCGGCGCTCTCGTCCCCATGATTCCCGAGGGCCTCATTCTCACGACGTCGGTGGCCTTCGCCCTCGGCGTCGTGCGGCTGGGCATGCGCAAATGCCTGGTCAACGAGCTTCCGGCCATCGAAGGCCTGGCGAGGGTCGACGTCGTGTGCGCGGACAAAACCGGCACCCTGACGGAGAACGCCATGTCGTTCGGCAGGGTCGAGACGATCGGCTCGCATTCGCAAGACGAGGCTTTGGAGGCCCTTCGACAGCTCGGTGCGGCGGACGACTCGCCCAACTCCTCCATGACGGCGATCATCGAGGGCGTCGGCCGCCCCCAAGCCGCCTGGGAGGTTTCCGAGCGCCAGCCGTTCACAAGCGCGAAGAAATGGTCGGGGATCAGTTTTGCCGCGGGCGAGGGCTCTGCCGCCCGCAACGTCGTGCTGGGGGCGCCGGATATTCTCGCCCCCGACGTCGCCCGCGCCCAGGAGATTGCCTCGACCGGCCTGCGGGTGTTGCTTTTGGGCTATGCGCAGACGAACGTGACGGCCCACGACGCCCCCGGAGAGGTCGATCCCTTGGCCCTCGTCGTCCTCGAGCAGAAAGTCCGCCCGGACGCCGCCGACACCTTGGAGTTTTTCCACAGCCAGGGCGTTCAGGTGAAGGTCATCTCCGGAGACAACGCCGACTCGGTGGGCGCAGTCACCCGTTCTCTCGGCATGGACTCCGGCCAGCCCGTCGACGCGCGGACGATCCTCGAGGCCGATTTCAACAAAGTCGTCAACGAACACCAGGTGTTTGGACGGGTGACGCCCCAGCAGAAGCGTGCGATGGTTTCAGCGCTTCAGAGCGCCGGACACACAGTGGCGATGACGGGCGACGGCGTCAACGACGTCCTCGCCCTTAAGGACGCCGACCTCGGGGTGGCGATGGGATCGGGCACCGCTGCAACCCGTTCGGTCGCGAAGATCGTTCTGCTCGACGACAAGTTTGCGACGCTCCCCTACGTCGTCCGGGAGGGCCGGCGCGTGCTCGGCAACATTGAGCGCGTGGCGAATCTCTTTCTGACGAAGACGGTTTATTCGGCCATCATCGCCATGCTGACGGTGATCTTCGCCGTCAAAGCCCCCTTCCAACCGATCCACGTCACTATCACGGGCTGGTTCACCATCGGCGTCCCCGCCTTCATCCTGTCCCTGCCGCCCAACAACGAGCGCGCTCGGCCAGGCTTTGTGCGGCGAGTGCTCGGCTTCGGCTTCCCCGCCGGCGCGCTGGTCGCAATCCCTTCCTTTATCACGTACACGATCGCATTGCGTTCGGCGACGCAGGCTCAGGCCTCCACGGCGGCGCTTTTGGCCCTGATCGTCTCTTCGACGTGGGTGCTGGCGATCGTCGCGCGCCCCTACGAGTGGTGGAAGATCGCCCTGATCGTCTTGCCGCTCGTTGGATATGGCCTCATTTTCAGCGTTTCCGCCCTCCAGAAAACCTTCATGCTCGACTCGTCGAATCTCGGGGTCATGGCCCTTGCTGCGGCTGTCGGCGGATGCGGTGCCGTTGCGATCGAGCTCCTGTGGTGGTTCACGCCCGGCCATCCTGCCTACTGGATGCCGAAGGCCGAGCGCGATGCCGCGGCCGCGCAGCGCAGGATCGAACGCGAGGCGCTGAGGCAAGAACGCGCGCAAAGGCACGAAGGCGCGCAACGGCAAGAAAGCACGCAAAGGCACGAAGGCGCATAACGGGACGACCGCGCGCCGGGGGAAGCTGAGTTCCTCGGGCCTAGGCCGGGCCGAGGAAAGCGGCGCCCAGGCCAGATGTTTGCCGCCCAAACGGTCCTAGCTTTGTCGGCGGTTCTCCTCAGCCCCCCGTTCTTGCCTCTGGCGCTCTCTCGCCTCAGGCTCTCTTGTGTCTCCGCCGCCCTTTTTTCGCGCCTTTCGCATAGCCCCCAAGCCGAGAAGGAGGAACCACAGGCCGCCTATGGCGGGGCCGCATATGAGGGCAAGAGCCTGCTTGCGGGCACTGGGACTCGAATCGCCGCGAATCGAGATCTCGTGTATCTCCCGATAGTGAATGAGGGCGTAAACGGCGGTGAAAGCGAGACCGAGGGCTCCTGCCAACAGCATTGCCGACATGACGGCGTCGCGTCGATTAGCCTTCCACACCAGGGCAAAGCACCCTATGACGGAAGCGATGATGAGCGACGTCGCCCCGAAGGCAACGGCATCGACGCCGGGGAATCCGAAACCCGCGGCCACGAATCCGGGGATGCCGACTACGGCGGCGACAATGGACAAGACCAAGCGGGGCCAGCCTGCCCTTTGAGACGAGGGAGCGGTTTCCGAGACCCCGGTTTCCGATGATCCGGTTTCTGGGGCCTCGGTTCCCGAAACCCCGGTTTTCAAGGCCTCACGATCGTCCTCGCCGTGAGGCCTCGCGTATCTTACGCCGCCACCAGCGTTCATTCGGGCTTTTCCACAATCTTGTCAGCAGCGCCCGGTTCCTTCTCAAGCTTCTCGGCTTCTTTTCGAATCGCCTCGAGATTCGGACGAGCCTCGCGGACTCGTCTTCCAAACCATTCCGTTGCCGCTAGATCGCGCATTGTTCGCTTACCGGCAAGAATGTCATCAATGAGTCTTCTGATCTGTGGATCAGCGTCACCCCTCATCTTCCTGAGCGAGCCGCGAAGCGCGTCGTCCATAGGCGATCCTGCCGGGATCGACGGAAGGACGGGTTTGGGATTGTCTTGATTTGTCATCGCAACATCATCCTACTGCTCTGAGAAACTGGGTTTGTAGATGGTCAAAGGGTCGCCCGATCCATGGACCAGACCAAGCCACAGGGAGCACTGGCCTGTAAAAGCCGTAACAAAGTCCCAGACTTTCCCGAGCACATCGAAAATTTCTCGTACCGTGCTAAGCACTTTGAGCACCGCAGCACCCGCCGCCACGTACCCAATGATGGGGCCAATTACCGTTTCGAACGCCGCTGTTCCGGCAGCGGCGGAGGCGATCGCGGCGATCCCCCAATCCGCGAGAGTTCGCAGAAGTCCCGCCAAAGTGTCAGCGGTGTTGTAAACACCGACCGCGACAGCGTTATACGAACTGGAAAACTTAGTTAAACGTTTCGAGGCATCATCGAAAGATGTTCCCATCTTCCCCAAAGCGTCACTAGCCGCGTCAGAGGCGCCTCCATCCCAATCGGGATCCACGTTGTTCCAGTAGTTCTTGCTCTCGGAGCCAAGTTCCTTGAAGTAGTCCGACATCTTCGACAAGGCGTCCGAAGCAACCGAGAACTTCTCCCAATCACCCGCGATTGTGTTGCCTATGGCGGCAAAAGGGTCGTGCTCGCCCTGCCCTAGAATGAGGTCCAGAACTTTGTCGGCCGCCGTGCCTAACCAATACGAAGGGGAAATTGAATTTCCGACCATGCCTATAGCGTTGAACACCGTCGCGAAAGTCTTTTGGGCCGCCGGCGTAGTCAGCTTGCCCGAAGCCGTCGACGAGGCCCCGGACCGAGCCGATGCAACGTCGGCTGGCGTGTAGTGTCCATCGAAAAGCTCGGCCGAAACACGCTCGTTTTCTTGATAACTGCGGACACAGTCGTCCACGCAGTCCGCGGATCCGGACGTTGCCTTCTCAGTGTCGCTTAGCCACGTGGTTAGAGCGTCCTCGACCTTTTTCGCTTGATCCAAGACCGCAGTGGACACGCCCGAAACCTTCCCACTGGCATTGAGGTTGATGTGGGTACTCTGGTAGGTCTGCGCACTCGACACTGTATCGGAAAGCCCGCGATAGCTTCCCGAAAGATAGCCTAGAGAATCCAAGTCAACTTTAACATCAGCCACTGAAATCACTTCCCTGGGGTAGAATATTTGGTTCGGCTGCATTTTTATTGTATGCCTTCTATTGTATGCCTTTACATTGGATTGGATAGACGCAAAGGGGAAACGTGGCCTTTCACACTTGCTAACCGCATAGTAGTTTTCAATGGCGTGTAGAAAATATTTGTTTGCAGTTAAAGAGCTGCTTTAGCTATTTTCCCTTACGTTTGGATTTACGTTACATTTCCGACTTCTCGAAAAGGGGACCGCTTCGGAACATCGGCATTCGGCCTCGAAGAGAGCGAAAGTTCGCAAGACATTTAGATCTGCCATAGGCAACAAGCTGCGTCAAAGGCGGATGTTCAGCCCCTCGCATTCCCGTCGTCCCAAATGTCCCCACAACAAACGAACCCTGGTCACTCCATGACCAGGGTTCGCATAAGACGATTGTGGCGGTAGCGGCGGGATTTGAACCCGCGGTGGCTATTAACCACACAGCATTTCGAGTGCTGCACCTTCGGCCGCTCGGACACGCTACCGCCGACTATCGTAGCGGCATAACCCCCACAGCGCCACTCGGCGACCTGTAGGCCGGGACACATCGCCGGATTGCACGTCGATTACGGAGCCAATGCCTGGTTCCGCGCGACCGAAGCGCGCGTCAAGCCGTCACGCCGGATATTCGCTGCACGCCGCCGACGTCGTACCCGCCTTTCGGGCCTCTCCACGCCGTCGGCGCCCCGCGCACGCAGAGCCGTCCCGCGAGCAGACCGACACGAACGCCTGCCGAAACGCAGACCGCGCCTGAAAGCGTCTGCCGACGTCGCCCCCTCCTCCCGGCCGACAGCGACATCCACCCAGGAGAGACACCCACCCAGGAGAGACACCCACCCAGGAGAGACAATATTTCATCATCTAGAAGAGATTCTGTTTCGACGTCGTCGTCCACACAGACCTAATACGCCTGTTTCAGCCAAAAACAACCGTCCTCACAACGCCTCAAATTAATTCATCGTCTATTGAGGCGGGGCATGGCGTTTCATTAGCCTGAAACCATGAACGAAGCAATCGTCATCGACGATCTCAAAGTGACGCGAGGCTCGCGGCGCGTTCTCAAGGGAGTGAGCATTTCCCTTGAGAAAGGCTCGATCACCGGGCTGTTGGGACCGTCGGGTTCAGGAAAATCCACGCTCATTCGGTCAATAGCGGGCGTGCAGAAAGTCGAGTCGGGAACGGTCACGGTTCTCGGCAGGCCCGCGGGAAGCTTCGCCGCCCGCGCCTCGCTCGGCTACATGACCCAGGCCTCGGCCGCATACAAAGACCTCACTGTGCACGAGAACGTCGCCCACTGGGCGCGAATAGCACGGGCTCCGGCGTCGGCGGCCGACAAGATGATTTCGCAGCTTCGGCTGACGGACCGCGCACACGCCCTCGCCGCCGACATCTCCGGCGGCCAAGCCTCCCGGCTGTCCCTCGCGTGCACGATGGTCGGCGACCCGCCGGTGCTGCTTCTCGACGAACCCACAGTGGGCCTCGACCCTGTGCTTCGCGAGGAAATCTGGGATCTCATCCGCAAGCGCGCGGCCGCCGGCACAACGGTGCTCGTCTCCTCGCACGTCATGGACGAGGCCCAGCGCTGCGACAGCCTCGTCTTCATCCGCGAAGGCAGCATCCTGGCGACGGGGACGGCCGACGACATCCTCGAGGAGACGGCGACGTCGTCCATGGACGCCGCCTTCCTCGCCCTAGCGAAGGAGCAGGCAGAATGACTCTCGCAATCGCCGCGCGCGTCGCGCGCCAGCTGCGCCACGACCCGCGCACTCTCGCCCTCGTCACCTTCGTCCCGTCGATTCTGGCGTGGCTGGTCCATCAGATTTTCGACGGCGAAGAGCCGATCTCCTCGCAAGTCGAGATGACGTTGCTCGCAATGTTCCCCCTGCTCCTCATGTTCCTGCTCACAGCCGTGGCCACGGTGCGCGAGCGCTCCGGCGGAACCCTTGAACGCCTCATGGCGGCCCCGATCCGCAAAATGGACGTCATCGGAGGGTACGCCTTGGCCTACGGCGTGCTGGCCGTCGGGCAGTCCTCGCTGCTGACGGCCGTCTGCTACTGGGGGCTAGACATGCAGCTGAAGGGCGGCATCGCGTGGATGCTGCTCGTCTCCCTGACGACGGCGATGCTGGGAATCGCCCTCGGGCTGCTCGCGTCGGCGGTTTCCCGCAGCGAGTTCCAGGCCGTCCAGTTCATGCCGATCGTCGTGGTGCCGCAGGTGCTTCTGTGCGGGCTCCTCGGGCCTCGCGAAGACATGGCCGGGTGGCTAGAGGGCCTGTCGAACGCAATGCCGCTCACCTGGGCGGTCGAGGCGTTGCAAGAGGTGGCGGAGTTCCCCGATCTGACGAGCCATTACTGGACCAGTCTGGCCATCGTCGCGGCATTCGCAGCCGCCGCGCTCAGCTTGGCTTCGCTCACCCTGAGGCGGAGGACGGAGTGACTCGCGGACGCCGCAGGGGCTCCCCCGCAACGCGGGAGCAGATCCTCGACGCCGCCCGGAAGGTCTTCGACGAACGGGGCTTCCGGGCGGCGTCGCTGCGCGCCGTCGCGCGGACGGCGAACGTCGATCCGGCCCTCGTCCACTACTATTTCGACTCGAAGGTCCAGCTCTACACGCAGTCTGTCGGAATCGGCATCAACCCCGAGCGAGTCCTGGCCGAGGTCATCACGCCGGGCAGGCGCGGCCTCGGCCGACGGCTCATGGCCTTCCTCACCGACCTCTGGGAATCGGAGGTCGCGCAGTTCGTCGTGGAGTCCGCGCGGGAGAATCCCGCCCTCGCGCGCCAGTACGCCGGGGTCATCGTCGAGCAGTGGCGCCGCGCGGCCGACATCCTAGGCTTCCCCCATGGAATCGTGCGCGAGGAAAGCCTGGCGCAGGCGATCGCCGTCGTCGCCGGCGTCGTCACCAGCAAGTATCTGCTCGAACTCGAGCCCGCAACTTCCCTCACACGCGAGCAGGCCATCCGCGTCTACGGGGACCTTTTGCAGGGAGTCATCGACGCCGCCGCAGCCGCGGAAGACCCGGAGGCAAAGAAGTGAAGGCGGCACGGAAATGAGGAAGGCGAGGAAAAGAAGGCGGCGCGGCGAAAGCGGATGCGGGCTCGGCCGCCGTCACCTCCCGAAGAAGGCGCGAAGCTGGCGCGAGCATTCGTCTTCGCGGACGCCGCCCACAACCTCGACCCTGTGGTTGAGCCGCGCGTCGCGCAGAACGTCGCGAACGCTGCCGGCCGCCCCAGCCTTCGGATCCCACGCCCCGAACACCACCCTGGCCACGCGAGAGGCGACGATCGCCCCAGCGCACATCGTGCACGGCTCGAGGGTGACGTACAGGTCGCATCCCTCCAACCGCCAGTCCCCCACGGCCTGCGCCGCCTCCCTCAGCGCCGCGATCTCGGCGTGGCCGGCGGGATCGTTGCGCGCCTCGCGCGTGTTCCAGCCGACGCCGAGCACAGCCGACCCGCGCACCACAAGCGCGCCCACGGGGACGTCGCCCGCGAGCGCCGCACGGTCGGCCAGCTCCATGGCCCGGCCGATCCACTCCCGCTCGATTTCGTGCACGCCCCCATTGTGCCCGGGCGCGCCCTGCGCCGCACGCGGTTTGGTGCACCCCATTTGGACCTGCCCGCACCTCATTTGGGCATACCTTCGTGGTGCAGTCCGCCCTCCGCCGCACGCGCGGTTCGGCGGGCGTCCGAGGGCAACGCCCCGAAGCGGCCCAATAATCTCGAAGCGCCCCAAAATATGTCGGACCGCGCTGATATAGTCAACGCATGCGTACTCAGATCATCGAGCACCCTCTGGTGGCTCACAAACTCACCCTTCTGCGCGATCGAAACACGCCCTCGCCCGTCTTCAGGCAGCTCGTCGACGAGCTCGTCACCCTTTTGGCGTATGAGGCCACGCGCGACGTCGCCGTCCGCGAGATCGACGTCGTCACACCCGTCGCGCCGACGAAGGGCCTGTCCCTGGCCTATCCGCGCCCCATCCTCGTTCCCATCCTCCGCGCGGGCCTGGGGATGCTCGAGGGAATGTCGAAGCTCCTGCCGACCGCCGAAATCGGCTTCCTCGGAATGAAACGCGACGAGACCACGCTCGAGGCGCACACGTACGCCAACCGCCTGCCAGACGAACTTTCGGGCCGCCAGTGCTACGTGGTGGACCCGATGCTCGCCACCGGCCACACGCTCATCGACGCCGTCAACTACCTGCTGGAGCGCGGCGCGCGCGACGTCACCTGCGTGTGCCTTCTGGCCGCCCCCGAGGGGCTGCGGAACCTGGAGGAGGCCGTCGGCGATCGGGCCGACGTCACGATCGTCTCGGCCGCGCTCGACGAGCGCCTCAACGAAAACGGCTACATCGTCCCGGGACTGGGCGACGCCGGCGACCGGCTCTACGGCATCGTCGACTGAGCTCGCTTCGGTGAGCGCGCCTCAAACGAGCCCCCTTCGGCACATGACCGCTGAGATTCCTCCCGCGCCCGCATCCGTGCGGCCTCCTTCCCCTTCCGACATCCTTTCGATTCGCACGGATTGCCTGGGGCCGACGTGGGTCGCCACGTCCTTCGCCCTTTCCGAGGATGACGGCGGATCCCCGCTTGGACGCCCCGACGTCGCGGTGCTCGTCCACGAGGCCGACGCCGGCGACCTCGCCCAAAAATCCGGCGCAGCGGCCCTGTACCTGCCGGGCTTCCTCGATTCGTTTTTCCACGTCGAGCAGGCCGCTGCCTTCCGCGAGGCCGGAATCCCGCTGGCGGGCCTCGACATGCGCCGGTGCGGCAGGTCCGTGCGCTCAAACGCCTCCCGCGACGATCTGCGCAACATTTACGTGCGGGAGGAAGAGATCGGCCTGGCAATCGGGCGCCTGCGTTCCCTCGGCGCCGGGCGGATCGCCTTGATCGGGCATTCGACGGGCGGCCTTCAGGCGGCGCTGTGGGCTGCGGACAATCCCGGGACGGTCGACGCCGTCGTCCTCAACTCGCCGTGGCTCGACCACAACGGCGGCGCCTTCGAGCGTGGACCGCTCACGCGGTTCATCGACCGCGTCGGGGCCCGCCGCCCCCGGCTCGTCTTCAGCCCGCTCTTCCTTCGCTACGCCCGCGCGCTCCACACGGATTTCGGCGGCGAGTTCTCCTTTGACCCTCGCCACAAGCCGCTCCGCCGGGCCGTCGCGCGCATGGGGTTCATCCGAACCGTCCGCCGCGCGCAGGCGCGCATCGCCGCGGGCGACGTGAAAATCGACGTCCCGCTGCTCGTCGCCCATTCCGACGCCTCCTCTCGCCGCCCTCGCTTTCCCAGCCGGGACGACGTCGCCGTGCGCGACGCGGTGCTGGGGGTCGAGGACATGAAACGGCTGGCGCCGCTGCTGTCCGAACGCGTCGACATGCTCGAAATCCCGGGAGGCCGCCACGATCTCGCGCTGTCGGCCAAACCGGCCCGGGAGGCCTACACCCGCGGCGTCGTCGATTGGGTGCGCAAGACGCTCGGCCTGTGACCTCAGGGCCGCGGGCGACGCCGGGTCGACGGCGTCCCGCGCGCGAAGCGGATCCCTGCTTGAGACGAAGCCGTGCTCGCGGCGCCGACCCTCCCGCATCGGAGTACCATCGAACCATGCGCGATTTGTCGAAGCCCACAGTTCCATCCGATGCCATCCAACGCCGTTTCGCCGAAGAGACGCAGGCGCGGAAGGCCGCAGCCGGACCCGCAGCCTCGCTCGCCGACGGCGAAGGCTCCCCCGCCGAGCTGCGAGAAGCCCTCGCCGCAGCCGTCGAGGGGCTCGCGGGCGAAATCGTCGCGCTTTCGCACGCCGTCCACGACAACCCCGAGGTCGGATACGAGGAGCGCTTCGCCGTTTCCGCCGTCGCCGACCTGCTGCGCGCCCACGGCATCGAGCCCGAGGTGGGCGTTTACGGGATGGAGACCGCCCTGCGCGCCGAGTTCACCGGCGCCGCCGGCAACGCGAACAGCACCGGCAACGCCGACAGCGCGGGCAACGCGAACAGCACCGGCGCCGCCGGCAACGCGGACAACGCCGATTCGCCCGCCCCGGCGATCGCCATCCTCGCCGAATACGACGCGCTCCCAGGCATCGGCCACGGCTGCGGGCACAACGTCATGGCTGGCAATTCCGTCGGCGCCTTCCTCGCCCTCCACGAGCTCGAACGCCGGCGCCCCGGGTCGGTTCCGGGCCGCGTCGTCCTCCAAACGACGCCCGCCGAGGAGTGCTCCACCGCCAAGGAAGTCCTTGCGGTTCGCGGGATGCTCGACGGCATCGACGCCGCCGTCCAGACCCACTCCTACTCCTACGACCTCACGCACCAGACGTGGCTCGGCGTGCGGCGCATACGAGCGATCTTCACCGGCGTGCCCGCCCACGCGGCCTCCCAGCCCTTCATGGGACGCAACGCGCTGGACGCCGCCACCCTCGCGCTCACCGGCTTCGGCCTGCTGCGCCAGCAGATACTGCCGATGGACAGGCTCCACGCGATCGTCGTCGACGGAGGCGACGTGCCGAACATCGTCCCGGAAAGAACCGAAATCAGCCTGTTGGCGCGGTCGAAGTACCCCGAGACGCTCAAGGACCTGGTCGCGCGAGTCGAGGACGTCCTGCGCGGGGCCGCCCTCATGACCGGGACGGGCTTGGAAATCGTCACCTCCGAGACCACGAACGAGATGCCAGTCCGCACAAACGGCCCGCTCACCCGCGCCTGGGTCAGGTCCCAGCGCGAACGCGGGCGCGACCCTCTGCCCGCCGGAGTCGTGACAGAAACGATCGCGGCCGGCACCGACTTCGGCAACGTGTCGGTTCGCATCCCCGGCATCCACCCGCTCATCAAGGTTGCCGATTCCGACGTCGCCCTCCACACGCGCGAGATGGCCGCGGCAGCCGGTTCCCCCTCGGGCGACGCCGCGGCGACGGACGGGGCCTACGGCCTCGCCTCGGTGGCCCTCGACTACCTTCACGACGCCGAATTCCGCGCCGCAGTGCGCCGCGACTTCGAGGAGGCCGGAGGCGTCATCGACGTCGAGCATTTCTGGGACGAATAAGGCCGCCCGGCTCGTCCGGCGCCGCGATTGCGAGCCGGGCCATTTGCTCCGAGACGGCGTCCAACCGGCGCCTTTGACGCCCTGCGCTTGCGAGCCGGGCCATTCGCTCGCTCGTCGCGCCCCGTCGCCTTCCCGACGTCGCGCATCCCACCGCGTGAATTCCGCAACTCGACTCGTGCGGCACATATCCGGCCCCAAGCTGCGGCGAGCGCATACAATCGGAGACTGAACGAGTCCCCGCGCGTTTTTCCAGGCCGCGCACCCCGGGCGCGGCGCCCACCGACCGAAAGGACAAGCAGGACAGCATGTCGAAGAAGAGCCGCCGAGCGGCGTCCAAGAGGCGGGCAGCGGCCCCGGCCGGGTCGGCCCAGCCCGCACAGTCGGCGCAGTCCGCACAGTCTCGGCCATCGATCGCGCCGAAGAAGCCCAGAGCGACCGTGGCTTTCGTCGAGCGCCCATTCGAAGGCCTTTCCGCGGAGGCCGAGCTCGTCGCCATGCGCGAAATTCTGCCGTTGGCAACGCTCCCGGCAACCACAACGGAGGAGTACGGTTCGGCCGACGTCGTCCTGACGACGATCCTTCCCTCGATGGCGGGCGCGCTGCGCCGGGCCGACGGCGTGCTTTTGGTCGCCGCGCAGACGGTCATGAGCTCCGGGGACGCCTCGCGTGACATCGCCGCGCGGATCATCGACGGGATCGAGCTTCCCGACGGCCAGGCGCTCCAGGTTTCGGATCTACCCGAGCCCGGCCCTCGCCTCCAGGACGTCGTCGCGAGCTTCGGCGAACTCGAATTGCACGAGATTCCATCGTTCTGGATGACGGAAGAGGATGCCGCCAAACCGGAGAACAAGGAGGCGCTCGAGGATTCGCGATCCCAGCTTGTCCCGATGAGGGCCGTCGACGGCGTCCGCGGCGCATTCTGGTGCCGCATGAGCCGCGAGTTCGTCAGGTGGGTCAGGCCCGAGCCCCGCGACGCGGTTCTCGACGGGCTGGCAAGGCTTCGCGCGGCCGACGACTTCTCCTTCGACGATTCCCGTTTTGTCGGCGCTTTCAGGGCGTTAGGGCTCATCATCCCGGTGTGGGAACTGCCAAAAGGTGCCGAGGCCGACGAACTCGCCGCCCCGATGGCCGAATTCGCACCGAAACTCGACGCTGCCATCGCAGCGTCGGATCCGCTCACACCCGAAGAGAAACGCGCGCGGGCGGGTATCGTTTCCCGTCAAGTGACGCTGCGATGAACATCCGACCGTCGAAGCACTTGTATCTCAACATTGAAGGCTAGGCTAGAAGTGTGACAACCTCCGAGCAGCGCGTAGCAGTAGTCATACCGGCTAAGGACGAGCAAGACAGGATCGCCGCGACGATCCGTGCCGCCCGCGCCATCCCGCACGTCGACCTGGTCGTCGTGGTCGACGACGGCTCCGAGGACGACACCCAGAAGGCCGCCCGCGACGCCGGAGCGACCGTCGTGCGCCATTCGATCAACCGCGGCAAGGCCTCCGCAATGGAGACCGGGGCGCAGGTGGCGGCCATGCGCGACACGGAGGGCCGCCCACCGCGCCTTTTGCTCTTTCTCGACGCCGACCTCGGCGACACCGCCGTCGAGGCCTCGCCGCTGGTTGCGCCTGTGCTCGAAGGCAAAGCCGATTTCACCGTCGCCGCGCTGCCTCCTCAGGAAGGGGCGGGCGGCTTCGGCCTCGTCACCGGGGCCGCCTTCAAGGCAATCAAGCGGACAACGGGATGGGAGCCGCGCCAACCGATTTCCGGGCAGCGGTGCATGACGCGCGAGGCCTTCATGGCTGCGCTGCCGCTGGCGAGCGGCTGGGGCGTGGAAACCGGAATGACGATCGACCTGCTCGTGGCGGGGTTCACCGTCCAGGAAGTCGTCTGCGACCTCAAACATCGCGCGTCGGGCAACAACTTCGCCGGTCAGCTGCACCGGGCCGACCAGTACAAGGGCGTGGCCAAGGCCGTGCTGGCGCGGCGCCTGCGCCGAATCCACGTGCCGCACGGCAAGAGGAACTCTGCCTCCAAGCCCTACGAGCCGTACAACGCCTACAAAGGCTGACGGCGCGGCAGCCGAGGGAGCGCTTTTCCCTTCGCGGCGGGCTGCGTTTCCTTCGGGCGGCGGCCGTCCGCAGCGGCCTTGCCCTCGGCTTGACGGCGGCCGTCCGCAACGGGCTGCATTTCACTCTCCACAATCGGCAACTTGAAGCGCGCGACGGCGGGCACCCCGGAAGAGCCGTATCGCTCCTCCGGAATGCCCGCCGCCTTTCGACGCCCGGCGGCTTGCGCGCAAAGCACGGCCAGCCCGGCAAGCCTCGCTTCGACGACCCGTTCGCACCGCGCCGTCGGCGCCTACGCGGTTCAGCGCCGACGCCTACTTGGTTCCGTCTCGGCGCCTGCCTACTTCCGTCTCGGCGCTCGGTTCGTTTCAGCGCTTGCTTGGTTTCGGGGTCTACTCGGCTCCGCGCCGGCACCTACTCAGGTCCGCGCCGACGCCTACTTGGTTCCGTTGACGACCTTGGACACTTCCCTTTGCTGGGAGGTCGCGTTCTCTTGCTGGCGGCGCTGGATTTCGGCCCGGACGTTCTCATCGGTCTCAGGCAGCCCCTGTTGACGCAGATACTTATGGATCTCTTTCTGCGTGTCTGCATCCTGGTAATTGGTGCTGTCAAAGTAATTGACGTGGTCTTGGTAGCCCTCGTAACCAGCGCCCGCGATGGGCCCGAGGATTCCCGTGACCAAACCCGTGCCGGGGTCGATCCCGTGGTTCCCTTCGATGTGTTGAATGCCGGGCACTTCCGTGGGATCGCTGAGCTGCGTCATGTCGGAACCGGGAGCCATGCCCATCGGTCCCTTGTTCGGCACTGCGCCGATGATGTCCTGGTCGTTCTTCATGACGTAGACGCTGTCCGACGGCACGTTGAAATCGGAGACGTCCTTGGCCGGGACTCCCGGCGGCCCGTAGAAGACTCCGGCGTCGACGACGCCGTCGCGCACCTGCGTCAGGGCGTATCCCAGGGTCGTCGAACCGTAGGAGTGGCCTAGGGCGGTGATTCTCGGATCGCCGCCCTCTCCGCTGCCCTGCCGCGAATCGTGCAGCCCCTCGAGGAAGTGGGACAAGTCCGCTCCTCCGGCGGCTGCGCGCTCGGTTTCGGACACGGTGAAGAGGCCGTTCGAGCCCGCTCCCGCCTGCGGAGGATCGTATCCGAACCACATGACCGAGGCCGTGTTTCCTCCGGCCGTGCCGGCCACATTGGCCATTTCGGCGGTGTACCCGACGACGTTGTTGTCCACGCTCGTCGTCAACCCGCCCACGTGAACCGCAACGTTGTCTGCCTTATCGACGTCGCCTACCGTCACAGCCGCATGGAGCTGGTCTTGATTCTCGCCGGGTTCGACGGGGTCGTAAAGAAGGAGCTGCGACGTGCCGTTGTATTGGGCGCCCTGCTTAAGAGCAGTCTTGAGCTTGTCGAGTTCCGCCTGCCTGTCGAGTTCGCTCTTCGCACGGTTGTATTCATCGGCGCTGCAGGGCGCAGGCACCCCTATTGCGGCAGAGGCCTTCCACTTTTCATAGTCGGCGACTTTCTTCTCGTTGGACTCTTTCCTGCTGTTCAGATCCTCGTAATCCCTGTCCAACCGATGGCGATTGGCCCTGTCTCGAGCCCAGGCATCGACGCCGTCGAGGTTGCCGATGCGATCCGGTTCTTCGTCGGCGAGCCTTTCCTGCTCCTCGCGGCTCAGCGAGTCCCACCATTCGGCCACGGCGCGGGTGTCGCTGGTGTCCTGAGGCATGGGAAGGGGCCCGTCCACGGTGTGCTTGAGGGAGCCTTCGGGCTTGACCTTGCCTTCTTCGATGTTGCTGAGAGCTTGCGAGTACGCCTCGTCTATCTCGTTGGCTTTCTTGACGGCCTCATCGACGCGGTCTGCACACTCGTCGACCGCCTTTTGCCTGGCGGCTTTGTTCATCTCGTAGGAAGTCCCCGCCGAAATGAGGGTGCCCGCTCCCGGAAGCGCGTAGCTCAACGGGTTCATTGCGGTGCTGAGAGCCACGTCGCCCCAATCGGTTCCGCTCGTGTCTTCCACGGTGCCGTCCGAGTAGATGGTCAAACCGGAGCCCTCGGCGTGCGCCTTCGCGTCCCTCACGAGGCCCTGCACGGCGCCCATGCCCTGCTGCATCGTGGACGTCGCGGTTTTCATCGCCCGCAGATTCACGATGAACTGGGCGACGTCCTGGTCGATCTCTTCGACCCTCTTGTCCGCCGCTTTGCGGGCGTCGCCCTGCCAGCTCGTCGACTTGTTGAGCTCGAGAATCTCGCGCCCCCAGTCTTCCGCCTCCTTCTCTCGAATGCACAGTTGTTGATACTCGGTTTCGAGGGTCGACTCTTCCCAGTCGGTGATGTCGCTCCATTTCATGGAGAAAGTCCTTTCTTAGCGCCGAAACGTCGGCAATTGAGCTCTGATGCGCTGTCGGTTTGCGCACTTCACGGTTGCGTGATTCGAGCCTCACGCGGTCGCGGCCGACGACGAACCGCCGGAGCCGTGCACGCGGGGCATAGGAGCCGGAGCGTCCGAACCCTGCGTGCTGGGAAGCGGAACGGCGTTGCCCGGATTCTCGATGTGCGGCATGGGGGACGGAGCAAAAGAGCCGCCGTCGGCGCCGACGCCGGGAATCCGCGGGCCGTAGTCCGCCCCTCCCCCGCGGGTGAAGACCGGCGGGTCGGAAGGCTCGATTCGCGGCATTGGGGCCGGATTTCCCGATGTTTCGACGTGGGGCATCGCGACGGGGTCGCCGGAAGGCGCCGCGTGCGGCATCGGCGTCGGGGTAAACGAACCGGAGGAGTTTATCGCCGAATGGACGCTTCCGTGGGACGTGAAGACGGGGTTGCCCGAGCCTTCCGATGTGGGCATAGGAACGGGATTCCCCGAGCCTCCGGCATTCGGCATGGGCGCGGGATCGCCCGGAGTCTCCACCTGCGGCATGGGCGCCGGGCCCAAGGAGCCTCCGTGAGAGCTCCCGCTGCCGGAAAGCTGGGACCCGTAGCTGTGCCCCTGCTCGACGGAAGGGAGGATCTTTCCACCTTCGGTTTCGACGTGCGGCATCGGCGCGGCGTTTCCGGAGGTCTCCGCGTGCGGCATGGGCGCGGGATCGCCCGAGCCTTCGACGCGGGGCATGGGCGCGGGGTGAGATCCTCCCGCATGAGACGAGAAGGAATCGGAATCGCCGCTCATCAAACTGTGGATACCGCCCAGAGCGCCCGTCGAGTTATGCCCGCCGTGCGAGCCGACGATCTGGCCGCTCTCAGTCGAACCGTACGAGTGGCCGCCTACAACCGAGCCGCCACCGGCTCCGTCCAGCAGCGAACTCATGCCGCTGGCGCCGGGGGAGCCGAAAAGCTGGCCGGCGCCGCCGTTGGCGGAGCCGTAAGAGTGTCCGCCGCCGGCTGAGCCGCCAGACGCGCCATCGGCCGATCCGTACGAGTGCCCGCCGCCAGCTGAGCCGCCTGACGCGCCATCGGCCGATCCGTACGAGTGTCCGCCGCCAATTGCAGCGCCGCTCCCGCCTGCTGCGCCGCCGTCTGCGGCACCGGCTCCTGCTCCGGCGCCTATCCCCTCGGCTAAGCCACCGGCGTCCCCGGGGGGAATCATGCCCCGATACATCCCCGCCTCGTCCTGATCGGTTTGCTCGATCGTCCTCATGGTCGCCACGAGATCGTCTGAGTAATCGCTCAGCTGATGCTCGATGTCTTTGAGCTCGTTCGAAAGGTGCTCGGACGTCGTCTTGACGGTCGATGCCGCCTTGCCTCCTGAAATCTTCCCCGAGATGCTGCCGGCTGTGTTTTCCGTCCGCATTCGCTGGCTTTTGGCGGCGCAGTCCTGTGCGTTGCCAGCCTCAGTCGCCAGCTCTTTCGGATCCGCAGACAGCGTGTCCGCCCCACCTGGTCCCATGCGCGAAACTCCCTTCAAGTTCTTAGACGTTCGATACGACGCCGCCATTCGGACAGGCACGGCTGGCCGGATTCCTCGCACGACGCCGCTCTTAAGCGGTCCAAAGTAGCTTAAAGGATTGCCCGGCCAGAAGAAAACCATATCTCCTTCAATAAGCGCGATTCCCACGCCGAAGAAGGAGAAGAAGCCGACTTTTCCTTGAAATGGCAGGCGTTTCGACGCCGCGCACGTCTGTTCACATCCGAAGAGAGCTGCGGCATTCCGAGGCAAATCGATCGTGCGGCCTTGCACGGCGAAAAGGCCGCAGGCAGATCTGCAAGTTCGCGGCAGGCGCTTCGAGATTGGGTGCGAAGTCCCGACAACACCGACCAAAAGGACAAAGGAAAGGCGCTGCGCTATGAAGGGCACGACGCCACGCGGAATGATATGCACTCTTTGTGGCGAGCAACATACGCTGCAGAGCTCCATGAAGGACTCGAATACATTAGAATAATATACCTGGCTTTTCAACATCGACCCAGCGGTATGCGTTTAATCGAGGTCCTTCCCGCCGCAAAGATCGATCCGCGCACCCGCCCCCGCGCAGGCGCTCGCTCGGGGATGATCCCGAATCGACTCAGCATTCTGCACGGCCCCCGCGCATGCCGTGCTCGGGGCCTAACTGGCCGCGCCTGCCTCGTTTACCGCGGCGTCGCGGTCCGTCCCGCTTCTTGAGCAGCGGATTCCTGAGTAACGCTCGCCTCTTCCTGCGCAGCGGCCGCGCCTTCCTGCACGGCGGCGTCCCCCTGACCGGCAGTCGCCCCTTCCCCGCGGCGCAGAGTGGCGACGAACCACAGTGGAGCCGCGACGATCAGCCCGACGGCAGGCATCGTGACGCCCGAGTCGTTGAGCAGCGCAGCGACCACGAGCGCCGAGACGAGCGAAACCACCGACCGCCTCACAATTTCGTCCTCGATCCGGAACCTTGCGAAGTGTCCGCGCTTGGCCAGCAGCCAAGCGACTGCGCAAATCGCCGCGGCGACCGCGAGGGCGACGGGGATGAAAATCGCATTTCCCCCGAATATCTGGGTGAACTTGCGCCAGATGATGCCAAGGCCGCCGCCGTCGAAGAAGGATCCCACGAACTTGCCGAGGTGAGAGCGCCTGGAGGCCGGCTGAAGGTAGTCGAAGAGGGCAAACACGAAAGAAACGGCGACGGCGGAGGCCAGAACGGCGCCGAAGCGAAGCCAGGTGAGGCGCTTTCCGGCGACCATCGTGGCGAGGACGCCGAGGCCGACGACGATGACCGGCGGCCCGCCGAAGTCTGCGCCGAACTTCGCCGAACCGTCGAGGAGCACGGCGAGCGCGCCCGCGCCCAGGATGACCGCGACGGACTTTTTGCGCGCCGTCCGCGAAGAATGCCAGGCGAGCACCAGCACGAGCCCGGCGACGAACATGGCGACGGCGTTGTTCGAGAAGCCGTAGAAACGCCAGCCCACGAGCGGCTGCATGCCCAGAAGGGCGGCCAGCTGGAGGGGGTATCCGTGCCATATGCCGTCAAGGAGCACGTCGAGGGCCAAGGTTGCGACGGTGACGCCGCCTATGACGGCGAACGGGGCGAAGGGCGACTTCCCGTGCAAAGCGATGAGAGCGAGAACGGCCGCAATGAGCACAACCCCCATGAGCAGGCTCACGAGGGGATTCGACATCCTCCACCAGGGGATGAGGTTGACGAGCAGCGTCGAGACGGGAAGCGCGGCCGTAAGGGCGCTCAATTGCAGGAAGAAGCGCTCATTGGTCTCGGTCCACCTGTACGAGTTCCGCCTGGCCCACATGAGGAGGATCGCCGCGGACAGCGCGGCGAGCAGAACGTAGAAGGAGCCGGAAAGCGAGCGGGTCACCTGCGCGCGGGTGTGTTCGGCGTCAAGCCGGGCGATGTTCGCCTCCCCGTCGGAGGCCTTGGCGGTCGTGATCGCCGAGCCTATCGCATTGCCACGGGCTTGCGGCCCTGCGCCGAGCCAACCGACCAGCGTGGGCATGATGTCCGTGACCTGGACGAGCCCCGGCTGCCGCGTCGAATCCGACGTCGCGAGCGCCGGCCCGCCCATGCGAGGCCCGGCGGCGGCGAAATAGCCCAAATGCGGCCGCGAGGACTCGGCGTCGGCGACGTTCGCCACGAGAACGGTGGCGTTGGGCGTCTTCTTGCGAATCTGCTTGACAAGCAGCCCGAATCGCGCGTCGATGTAGGAGATCTGCTGCCTCACCGCTTCGGGCGCCGCTCCCTCGGGCGTGAAGTACTCGCGCAGGCGCTGAGCGATTCCCGGGGCCTCGACGGGGTGGTTCTCGCTCAATTCGCTGCCGGGATAGCGGACGGCGCCGAGGTCGATCATCGTGACGTCCGCGTCGGACCTGGCGTAGGCTCGCGCCGCGCCGCCGACGTCGCCGTCCTCCCCCGAAACCGGCAGCGGGGCGAGGGCGGCATAGCCGCCGACAAGGCGGCCGTCCGGCTTGGCGAGGGCGAGGGCCGCGCCCGGGCCGACGGCGAGGGCGCTGTGCCCTTGGAGAGCCTCGCCGAGCGCGCCGATCCTTGCCTTGTAACTGCTGGAAGAATTGGCCTCCTTCAGACGGGCCCACCGGGCCGGGGCCTTGCCCGCAACGGTCGGCAGGCGGCAGCCGTCGTCGATCGTGCGCTGCCCGGCTCCAAGGGCCGTCCAGCCTTCAACCGGGCACGCGGTCTCGTGGACCGTGCGCACCACGATGTTCGAAACCGCCGCTTTCTTGCCGAATTCGTACAGGTGAGGGGCGGCCTTCCGGGTCACGTCCGTCCAGCTGACCCCCGAAAAACCGACGACGACGACGGGCCCCTTCCCGCCGCCCTCGGCCATGGGCTTTCCCGCACGGGCCGCTCCCCCCGTCCCCGCACGGGCTGGCGCGCACACCCCGGCGAGAACCGCGAGCAATGCCACTACGACGAGGATCGTTTGGCGGGCAGAGCGAAGGACCATGAGACCAGCCTATCGGAAGCGGCGCAGACGGCATGCACCGCGGCCAAGCGCGCGTGCCCCGCAAATCCCCGAAATCGCCCGGCGAATCCTGCGGTTTGCGCTCAGTCTCAGAGCGTGTTACGGACCGGCGAAATCGCCCAAGCGTCGACGCCGTCGAGGCTGCCGAGCGAAAGTCCTGCGGATGCGTGAGAGCCCTGCCAACGCGAAAACGCCCTGCGGATGCGTGAAATCGGGGAAGACCGCATGCGGCGGTCCGCGGCCAGGCCAAGGCGTCGCCCACATTTCGGAGGGTTGGCCCGTCCTCGCGGAAACCGGCAGGTAAAGTGTGCGAGCGAGAAGAAGGCGCGCGAGCGAGAAGAAAGCGGGCGGAAGGAGACCAATGAGCGCGACAAAGCAGGCCCCCCTGCGCTTTTCGTTCCTGGGACCGGCGGGAACGTTCACGTACGCGGCGTTGAAACAGGTGGCCCCGCCCGATTCGGTCGAGATTCCGGCGCTCGACGTTCCGATGGCGCTCAGGCTCGTGCGCTCGGGCGAGGCGGACTACGCCGTCGTCCCGATCGAAAACTCCGTCGAGGGCGGGGTCAACGCAACCCTCGACGCGCTGACGGACGGCTCCGCCCTGCAGATCAAGGCGGAGATGCTCGTGCCGATCGCGTTCTCGCTCGCGGTCAGGCCGGGCACGCGCCGCGAGGACATCCGCGCCATATCGACCCACTCGCACGCGTGGGCGCAATGCCGCGGATGGATCGCCGAGCGCCTCGGCCCGGTCGTCCACGTGCCGGCGACGTCGACCGCCGCCGGCGCGAAAACCCTCGCCGAATCGGACAGCCCCGGCTTCGAGGCGGCCCTGTGCCCGCCCGCCACCGTCAAGCTCATGGGCCTCGAGTCGCTTTCCGACGACGTCGCCGACAACCCCGGCGCCGTCACCCGGTTCATCATGGTGGGCCTTCCCGGGCCGCAGCCCGAAAGGACGGGCGCGGACAAAACCACTCTGCTGGTCCAGCTCCCGCACGACGAGGCCGGCGCGCTGCTGAGCATGCTCGAGCAGTTCAGCGCCCGCGGCATCAACCTCTCGCGGATCGAGTCGCGGCCTATCGGCGATTCGCTGGGCCGCTACGCCTTCTCGATCGACGCCGAGGGCCACCTGCGCGACGAGCGCATCCAGGCCGTTCTCATAGGCTTGCACCGCGTGTGCCCGCAGGTCGTCTTCCTCGGCTCCTACCCTTCGGCCAGCGGCGAGAGGATCAGGCCGCGCCCCGGAACGTCCGACGCCGACTTCCGGGCAGGGCGCGAATTCGTCGAGAGGCTGCTGGCCGGGCGGGAGTAAGAAAGCGCCTCCGGCGTAAGAAGGCACCCCGGCGTAAGAAGGCGCCTCTGTCGTAGGAAGGCGCCTCCAAGCCTGCGCAGCCGCCTTTTAGCGGCCCGCAGAGGCAGGATTGCACGACCTAAACGAGGAACGGCGGCGAAGGCAAGGCGGAGCCGCCGGAAGGCCGCGCGCTCACAGCACGTGGACGGTGAGCGCCAGCGGGTCGATTTCTGCTGTGACTTTCGTGGCGTATCCGAGGGCGTCGCCGTCGGCCTCGACCAACTCGGGCCGGTCGGCGGTGACCGTCGCCGAGCGCATGCGCCGCAGGTCGATTGTGCCCGCCGAGGGCAGAATCGTCCGGCGCACGCCGATTCCCTGCAGGCCCATCCGCCGCATGACGTCGCCCCAGCCGAAGATCCAGCCCTTGGTGTCCACAAGCACGAGGTCGAGCCAGCCGTCGTCGATGCGGGCGTCCGGCGCGAGCACGAAGCCCGCGGGAAGCCGCGCGCAATTGGCGAAGAGGATCGACCTGGCCTCGACCCGGAAGCTGTTCGAGCCGTCGCCGGCCACCACCGTCGCGTTCACGCGCGAACGCCGCATGAATTTGAAGCCGGAGACGAGGTAGGCGCCCCAGCCCATGGCGTGCTTGAGCCCGTGGTCGGCGTCGTTCATGACATCGGCGTCGAAGCCCATTCCTGCGATCACCAGGAACGGCTCGCGCCCGACGAAGGGCCGCGCATCCGGCCCCATGTCGGCGATCTGCGCAAGTTCACCCTCCGTCGGCTCCGGGGCTCCGATTCTGCCGACGTCGATCCGCTGCGGCCTTCCGGTCAAGGCCACCATGGCGAGGTTGCTCAGCGAGGAGCCGAGCGGCAGGTTGAGGTTGCGGGCCAGCAGATTTCCCGTTCCGAGCGGAAGGATGCCGAGCGGAACGTCGGTTCCGGCAAGCTGCCCGGCGACGGTGCGCACCGTCCCGTCCCCGCCCGCGGCAATCACCACGGCGGGCCCCTCCGCCAAGGCGGCGCGGGTTTGGCCCGCTCCCGGATCGTCGGGGGTTGTGCCGTACCAGCGGGTCGCGGAGTATCCGGCGTCGGCCGCGGCCTGTTCGACCACCGCCCTAAGGTCCCTCATGTCCCCGATCTTCGTGGGATTGACGACGACGGCCACCGTTCTCTCGCCCGTCTCGGCGTTTTTCTGCGGCAGGATCCCGGTCGCCGCCGCGTTGGCGTGGACGAGTCGGCTCCTCAGGGCTCCGATCGAGGCGCGATTGTGCAGCGAGAGGCCGAGAGCCGCGAGAGCCAGCGCGAGTATCAGCCACCAATGCCATGTCATGCTCCAAGGTTAATGCGATCGAAGAGTAAGAGGAGTCATCTGCGAGCACTGGGGGCAACGACGTAGAATTGTCCCCATGATCGACATCCGCTTTGTACGTGAGAATCCCGATGCGGTGCGCGAGTCCCAGCGCCGCCGCGGCAACGACGAGGCCTCGGTGGATGCGCTGCTGGCCGCCGACGAGGCCCGCAGGTCGGCCCTTCAGGCCTTCGAGACTGCCAGGGCCTCGCAGAAGGAGCTCTCACGTTCGATCGGAAAGGCCAGCCCCGAGGAGCGCCCTGCCGTCCTCGCCGAAGCGAAGGCGCTGGCCGAGCGCGTCAAGGAGCTGGAGGCCGCGGCGAACGGGGCCGAGCAGGAATATCTTCAGGCCAATGCCGCGATCCAGAACATCGTGCTGGAGGGCGTTCCGGCCGGCGGCGAGGAGGATTACGAGGTCCTCAAGCACGTTGGCGAGCCTCGCGTCTTCGACTTCGAGCCGAAGGACCACCTCGACGTCGCCGAGGCGCTCGACGCGATCGACATGGCGCGCGGCACGAAGGTCTCCGGCTCGCGCTTCTACTACCTCAAGGGCGTGGGCGCGCGGCTCGAGCTCGCGCTGCTGACGATGGCCGTCGATCAGGCGGAGGCCGCCGGCTTCACGATGATGACCACGCCGACCCTCGTCAACCCTGACATCATGGCCGGAACCGGCTTCCTGGGCGCGCACTCGGACGAGATCTACTACCTTCCCGCGGACGACCAGTACTTGGTCGGCACCTCCGAGGTGGCCCTGGCCGGATACCACAAGGACGAGATCGTCGACCTTTCGAACGGCCCGCTGCGCTACGCCGGGTGGTCCTCCTGCTATCGCCGCGAGGCCGGCTCCTACGGCAAGGACACTCGCGGCATCATCCGCGTCCACCAGTTCAACAAGGTGGAGATGTTCTCTTACTGCCGCGTCGAGGAGGCCGAGGAGGAGCACCGTCGCTTCCTCGCGTGGGAGGAGGAGATGCTTGCGAAGGTCGAATTGCCCTACCGCGTCATCAACACCGCCGCCGGCGACCTGGGCTCCTCGGCCGCGCAGAAGTTCGACTGCGAGGCCTGGCTCCCCACTCAGAACCGCTTTATGGAGGTCACGTCGACGTCGAATTGCACCACCTTCCAGGCGCGGCGGCTCGGCATCCGGGAGCGGTTCGACGGCGAGACCCGCACGGCGGCCACGCTGAACGGGACCCTCGCGACCACTCGTTGGCTGGTCGCCCTGTTCGAAAACCATCAGCGCCCCGACGGCTCGCTGTACATCCCCGAGGCGCTGCGGCCATACCTTGGCGGGCGCGAGAGCTTCGAGCCCGTTGCCTGACGAGCGCTTAGGTTCCGAGAAACGCTCGACCTCGCCATTCGGCGAGCAGCCTTCCGCCGCTCGCCGAAGCCGAGCAGGCCGTCCGACGGATCCCGGCACGCCGGGCGGTTCCGGCTCTCCTCACGGCTCTGAAACCGTCGGCCACCGTTTGCCTTCGGAAGCCTCCGGTTCCTTCTGCAACCGCGGCAATTCGTCGGCCGAGCGCGAAGACCCTTTCCTCGCTTCTGAGGTTTCGCGCGGACTCGCGACTCCGAAACCTTTGGCCGAGGGGTCGGCAAAACCGCGGGCCGCTGCAGCCATGAAGTCTCTGGCCGAGGCGGTCGAGGAGTCCGGCCTGCCCGGGGCGGGGCCGGATCTGTTTGTGGCCCTCGACATCGACGGCACGGTTCTTCGGCACAACAACACGCTTTCGCCGCGTGTGGGCGAGGCGATCGCGGCGCATATGAGGGCGGGGACGCGGATTTGCCTGGCCACCGGCAGGGGCATCTACGGCACTCGCGAGGCTTTGGACAAGGTCGGCATTGCCGACGGGCTGGCCGTGTGTTCGAACGGCGCGATCACGCTGGATTTGGCGCGGGATGAGGCGTTCAACGTCCATACTTTCGATCCTTCGCGGCAGGTCGCGGCTTTGCACGCCGAGCTTCCCGAGGCGTTGTACGCGGTGGAGTCGCTCGACGAGCCGCGGCGCTTGACCGCGCATTTCCCGGACGGCGAGCTGACGGGGCCGTCCGTCGTCGTGCCGATCGATGAACTGGCGGTCCCCGACGCTACCCGCTTGACGGTTCGCTACCCGGGCATGGGCGCGGGCGAGCTCATGGACGCGGTGCACGCGGCGGGTTTGCGCGGCGTCGAGTACGCGATCGGCTGGACGGCCTGGCTTGACGTCTCCCCCGAGGGCGTCTCGAAGGCTGCCGCGTTGGAGGATGTCAGGCAGAGCTGCGGCGCCGCGCCGTCTTCCACGCTTGCGGTAGGCGACGGCGGCAACGACGTCGAGATGCTCGGCTGGGCAGGCCTCGGCGTCGCAATGGGCGACGCCGGCCCGTCGGTCAAGCAGGCCGCCGACGCCGTCACCATAGGCGTCGACGCCGACGGCCTCGCCCTCGTCCTCGAACTGCTGCTGTAGAAGCGGCTGGCTACGCATTCTTACAGCTTTCACCACAGAACACTTACTTTTATATGGAAGTGGTTCTATTTATTAAGTTTCAGAGAGCGAGCGGGCCGCCTGGAAACTGTATGTGGATCCTGCTTAAAAGAATCCGAATAAAACCTCTATATCCAATGCCGCCAATTCAGTTACCTAGAAAACGGGCTGCTTGCCAAAACATCTAGAAATACCCCGCTTCGGCCTAACTGGGTTTCATTAAACTTTCAATTCCCGAAAGCGTATCCGAGTCAATGTCGTCCGGCGGGGCCTTAAGATCCGCACTTCCTTGCGATTCCTGATCCCAAGGATTGATGCCGCTCCCTCCGTCCACCAAGGCGGCAATGCCCTCGAGCTGTCTCGCCGATTCCTCGTCTTGCTGAGCTATGTCGTTCACGGCAGCCCGCAAGTTCACTATGCCCATCTCGACGCGCCACGACAGATCCAACAACAATTCATGTATCACCTGTTTAAGACAATCAAACGAACCCCCAGGCCCCACTTCACCTATGCCGAAGTCGCCGGAAGCACGTCTGGCTGGCGTAGACATGGTCACACCGTTCAGCTTGTTTGCCGACTCGACAACTTCACTGTAAATCTTCGGCATATAACCCCCGTCCCTACTTTCGGTCGTCATCAAGCCGACCTCATTCTCATCTACATCCACATTCTCATCTTCTTCTATGTTGTGGATAGACGCGGGAAGCAAGTGGAAGCGAACCGTATCATACGTTTCGCACCGCCCTCCCTCTTGCGACTGCCCTGCGTCACAAACATCCCCCTGAATAACTCCCATATTGTGTATCAAGTTATCATCAATGGCCCTCTCGCAGTCTCGCACTTCCGACGCAAGAACATCCACAATAGCCCCAAAGTTATCCCGGACACCTTCATACGTCTGCGAACCCAGTTCGTGCTGCTTCTCCGTTTCACTCTTAAAAGCTCCCAATAGGCTCAAGGAAGCCGACGCACCTGCAAGCGCCAACGAAGCAGCTCCACCGCCAAAAGGAAGCATCGCTACTTCAAGAGCGACTCCAGCTATATCCCAGAAAAAGTTACTTGATACGCCCCTGTTTTGCGCAACAGCATTGAACGCTACTGTCGTATCAACAACTAAACGGGTTATCTTTTTCCTGGACTCCTCTATGACGGCCTGTTCCGCGGCAAGGGTCGAGTAATGAACGTTCATGGCTAAATAGAGATTTTTAAGCACGCGGGGTAATGTCAATGCAAATTGAGAACGAAAAGCATTCATTGCTTTGCCTTTCATTGAAGACGCACTGTGAACCAACCCCTGAAGATTGATTCCGATAAGGCCCGGAGAAACACCATCAAGTATCTTGAGCTGACCTCCGCCAATGCTAGCGCCGTTACCGTCCGTATCGACCGCACCGTTGTCATCACTGCAGATTTTTCCGATCGCGTCTTTATACGCTGAAATGCACTCATCGAAACCATAAGGGTCCGGGAGACCAAACCACATTTCCAACTTACCGTCAATAAATTTACGGATGTTTTCAAACTCATCGACAAACCGGCTGTGAGCATGAACGTTCCTGTCCTCTCCTCCATTGCTGCCTGCTTCATCAGGAGGAACAATATATTGGTACTTTTGTGAATCCGGTGTGCCATAATCGGAACTCATATGCACCTGCAGCGCATAGTATCCATCAACTAAATTAAAACCCAGGCTTCTCATGTAAGCGTCTATTGCAGCCTTTTTAAGATGGCCAACAAAGGTGGAAAGACTATTGTAGTTAGGCTCCTTAGAAAGGCCACCGACATGTTTGCATGAACCGCCAAGTAGCATATGCTGCTTCCTTTCTGTGAAAAATTTGTGTTTTTCTAGGACAATTCATACATTACACCTTTTGAAATTCAAAGAACAGGCCGAATTGTTTGATTCATTGGGGAGATGTACATCTTGCCTACTGCAAATATTGTAAGCGGAACACTCAGAATCCTATGGAGGTACACTCTTTACATAGATGGGGTAGAATCGTTAAAGCTCACGAGCGATGCCTGTAAATCATATAGAGCATGAGATGTTTCCGCATGAGCGTCATATTGTTTATGTTTTGGTCCTGATTTTATGGAAGTACATGACAATGCTTTATGACTGTATGGTTCCTTCTGTTCCGGTTTTGCTGGAAACACCCGGTAGCTGAAGAAATCTGCCGAACTGGAGAAGTTAAAAGAGTTGCTCGACGCCATTGCTGCAAGCGTGAAGTTGGCGGGCGAGAACGATCTAGCCTTGGCCCGAGGTAATGGGACTCTCTAACGCAACCTGCAAACCGGCAGTCTCGCATGCAGACTACATCCCACGCAGGAAAGTATATAAGGTACTTTTGGGTTTCGGTTGTATTAACTTACTTGTTTCACTTGTAACTGGTTTCACTTGTAAGGGGCGTCTCAAAGGCCGCCGCATTGGAGGACGTCAGGCAAAGCTGCGGCACCGCGCCGTCGAAATGCTCGGCTGGGCCGGCTTCGGCGTGGGGCAGCGGGCGACGCTGGCCCGTCGGTCAAGCGGGCCGCCGACGCCGTCACCAAAGGCGCCGACGGCCTCGCCCGTTGTCCTCGAACTCCTCTGTAACCTAGACTGAAATCCAATCGTTTTATCATCGAAATTAGCTATTGTTTTAGAAGTGAACCGCCGATAGAGGATAAACCCAATAACTAGAGACTGGGGATGCGGTTATGAAGAACTGCCGCCATAAGAAAGAAAGCATCATCCATCCTGCGCCCCTGCACCTTGGCTCTTCTCTTGAGCAAGCTCTTGCCTAGATGGATCTTGAGTAGGGGTTTGAGGATTGTGATCATCATGAGAGGAAAAATAAGGGTCTCTACGTAGATCCTTATCTGTTTGTTTATTGTTATCCCACGGGTTCATGCCGCTTCCGGCATTCATATCTGAAGCGTTCGACCGAAGTGCAGCTGCTGAACTCTCATCTTGCTCTGTAAAGTCGTTCAGAGCCAGCTTTAGATTTATCACCCCTTCCTCAATCTGCCATTTCAGATCAAGAAGGAGCTCATAGAGCATCTGCCCAAGCGAATTATATTCAGAACTTGGCCCATTCTCACCTATGCCAATCGATCCATCGCGGCGTACCAACATCGGAGCTTTTGCTATATTTCCGGCGGCCTCCTCCAGCAAATCACCGACACTTAAAAGTCTGCTTGACACCTTATTCACATTCTCATCGTCCATTTGCATCTCGTTGGCACCACTCACGATAGGGGAGGGAACCAAATGCAACGAAGCACTCTCAAAGTCTGCATCCTTATCTGTTTTTGCGTTATTGTGGTTGTTTGTCAATGTATTCTTAACTGCGTCTTCTCCCTTCTCCAACTCCTTTTTCAAAGATTCCAAAGTTTGACTAAGCTCATTCTTCATGTCCTCGTAAGTCTTGACTGTAGCCTCTCTATCACCTTCTGAAGTGACATCCTTAACAACTGTCAGAGCAAGTTTTCCTGCAGCAAGAGCTAGTTCACTACCACCACCCGTTGGGAGGGAGAGAAGGCTTAACCCCCATCCGATGGCATTCAATGCCATTTTGGAACTCGGCGCTTGCTTATTAGCGATATCATTAAAACGAGCAGTGGCCTGCTCGGCTATCTCAATTACTTTGGCTCTCGCCTTCTTAAAGAACCCATACTCCGCGAGAAGGGTGCAGCAATGTATATTCGACAGGTAACACAAGTCTTTAACTATTAAAGGAAGCTTATCCTCGTAGATTTGACTAAAAGTATCCATAGCGTCTCCTCTAAGCTCGTTCATATAACGACCAATTTCGAGACGGGTCCCCATCGGACCATGTGGTCTATAAGTCGCAGAAGACGTGTCGACCGTAGAAGTTGCACCATTCGACGAATCGTCGCCAGCTGGCTCAGGAAGCGTTTGAGCGTCCGGAATTTTAATTTGATCTGACGCCGAAGCCAACTTAGCTGTCACATTAGCTGCGTAATAATCGGAGTTATTCGAGATAAGCGATGGGTCAGGCAAGGTTTTCCACGGCTTAAACAACCCGTCTATATCCGAACGCACAGAATCGAAACTTTTCTTAATTTTTTCGCTCTGCTTCTTCGCCATAGAGTCATAGGCAGAGCCGCCTCGTTGTCCCCCACCTGAAGAACTCGATTCCGATATGGTGAGATCTCCCCCACCTAATCCATTCGAGTCGGGACGAGTTACTTTATAGTTAAAAGTAGTCGTGCCATTCATGGCGCTCATTGTGTAAGAATCTTCCTGGAGCGAGTACGGACGGTCCCCTCCAGCCATAGCAGCGTCAATCGCTGCCCGCTTGAGGGCTCCAAGCTTTTCTCCGAGCTCGGCTTCGAATGCATCTCCGCTATCCATTGCGTTTACTCCTTTTATCGTTTGCGCCGTCGGATGGCGCTTCGAACTACAAACGCAAAAAGTCCGCGACAGTGCCGCTCGTCTTCCCGCGTTATTACGTTTGCTTTTGATCATATACCATAGCGCGTCATTCTGGCGATTTCCACAATGCCCGACTAGCGTCTTTTTTATTTGTAAGAAGGAAACTTACCGTAACCTTATATTCATTTAGTTTTTCCATGCTTAAATGATCCTGACGTTCATCGACAGATGTTAAATACTTTCTTTCACTTCGGACGCTTTTCCCCGTTTCGGCGTCGGCCGTTTAAACTAGCGGAATGACCAATAAGCCGAGCATTGTCCAGACCGCGCAGCCCTTCCTGCTGGCGGTCTGTCGAATGCCCGGCGCCATCGCGGACGACGAGCTTGAAACCGTCATCGACTGGGGCCGTCTCGACCCGAACAGCGGCATCGAAGCGATCTCCCTCGTCGACGAAGACGCCGTCGACCCCGCGAGTCTCGATCTCTCGCGGTATTCCGGAGTGATCATCACCGGTTCTCCCTTTGGGTTCGGGCAGGACGAGAACCGCAAGAGCCGCGAACACCAGGTCATGGAACACCGCATCCTCGCGCTCAGCAAACGTCTCGTGGAAGAGGACGTCCCGACCCTCGGGATCTGCTTCGGCCTCCAGGCGATCGTCAAAGCGCTCGGCGGCGAGCTCGTCGAGGGATACGGCGAGGACCTTCAGGCCCCGCGCATGACCCTCACGCCGGAGGCCGCCTGCGACCCCCTGACCGCCGACATGCCCCAGGTCTTCTACGGGTACACGGGCCACGCCGAGGCGGTGGGCGACGTGCCGGGCGGCGGCGTCGTGCTCGCCACGGGCGACTATTGTCGCGTCCAAATGGTGCGCTGGGGCCAGAACGTCTACGGGACCCAGTTCCATCCCGAGATCACCCGCGAAGGGATGCGCATCCGCATCAACACCTACGGCGACACCTACTACCCGGCGGATGAGAGAGCGGCGGTCATCGCCCGCTGCGACGCCGCCGAGGTTGACGAATCCAACCGATTGATCACGAAGTTCGTAGCCAGATACAGGCGGTGATCGCATGTCCATTGCTTTTCGCGACTCCGAGCGCTCGACGATCGGGCTCGAATGGGAAGTCCAGATCGTCGATCCGAAAACCTTGGAGTTAAAACAAAAAGCCGCCAGAATCCTGGTGGACGTCCACTACACAAGCGACTGCTGGCTCGTCAAAGGCGAGATGCACCAGAATATGCTCGAGTTCGTCTCCCGCAAACGTGTGAGCGTGGCCGAATGCGCGGCCGACATGGAGGAGGCGATCGACGCCGCGATGCCCTACGCAGAGGAGCTCGGCGTAGGGCTTTCCGGCGGAGGCTCGCACCCCTTCGCGCACCCGAGCGACCAGCCGGTCTCCGAGACCGCGCGCTACAGGGAGCTTGTAGAACGCACCCGCTACTGGGGTCGGCAGATGGTGATCTTCGGCACGCACGTGCACGTCGGCGTCGAGGACCGCCGGAAGGTCGCTCCCATCCACAACTTCCTCAGCGCCAAAATCGGCCATCTGCTGGGGATATCGGCGGCCTCCCCCTACTGGGACGGCGTCGACACCGGATACGCCGACAACCGGGCGATGATGTTCCAGCAGCTGCCGACGGCCGGCCTGCCGATGCACCTGAACTCGTGGAGCAACCTTGAAAGGATCGCCGGGGACCTCGTCCGCGTCGGTGCCATCCGCGAATACAACGAAATCCGCTGGGACATCCGGCCCTCCCCCGGCTTCGGCACGATCGAGGTGCGCGCCTGCGACTCCGCCACGAACCTCGCGGAAATCCGCGCCATAGCAGCTTTCGTTCACGCCCTGGTCGAGACGGCTTCGCGCGAGCTCGACGCCGGGCGCCCGCTTCTCTCCCTGCCCTTCCACCTCCTCGAAACCAACAAGTGGAGGGGGGCCCGCTACGGGGCCCACGCCGAGCTCGTCGAGTCCGCCGACGGCGAATGCGCGCCGCTCGCCGAAACCCTTCCCGACCTGCTCGCGTGGATCGAGCCCGCCGCCGAGTTCCTCGGCTGCGCGGAGGACCTGGCCGCGGTGCCCGAACTGATCGCCTCACCCGCAGCGGACAGGCTGCGCGCGGCCGCGGGGCCCGACGGCGACCTCAAGGCCGTCGCGGCCCACGCCCTTGCTGAATTCAACGCCGGCCGCCCGATACAGCCGGACCCGATCGGGGCGGACCCGACCGCGGAGAACCCGTGAAGCGCAGCTGAAGCGAAAGGCATGTGAAGAGCAGACTCAATCGGGTTGGACCTTTAACGGACCAGGCTCGAACGGACCGGACTCAATCGGGCAGGGCCTCAATCGAGCCAAGCGCGGCTGAACCAAACCCGATCGAGCCAAAGGGGCCGTGAAGAGCGGCCGGCGCGAAAGGCCAGAAGGCGGTTGCAACCATGAGGCACGCCAAACGGCGAATTGCACGCGCTTCGGCCGGCCATCCGCTTCGGCCAACCATACGGCGCTTTGCGGACCGCTTTGGTCGGTCCTCCGCAGCAGCCGGCCATCCGCAACGGTCGGCAGGCCCGTCGGCCTCCTTCCCGATGCCGCCGCCGGGGCTCGCGCGCCTATCTTCGCAATGAGCCGCGCAAACCGACCGCTCGGCGATAGGATAGTTCCGACGGCGAAAGGAATTCTATGGCAGCGCATGCGCGGCGCTTCGGTGCCTGGGCGGTTCTCTTCCTGTTTGCGCTGACCGTATTCGCCGTCGCCCCCCGCTCTGCCCAGGCCGCAAAGGGCGCAAACGCCGCTGGCGCATCCTCGCGTCAGCTGGCGCAAAAGCAGGCGGAGAGAGAGCACTCTGCGGGAGCAGCAAACGGCGCGCCGTCGGCCAATCGAGCCGCAGCGGGTTCGCGCGGCGCCGCGCCGGCTTCCACGGCACAATCCGCGGCGAAGGGCGGCAAGCGCCGCACCGTCGTCGTCGTAACCGGCGGCGTGCGCTGGGATCAACTCGACCACGCCAGGGCCCCCAACCTGGCCCAGCTCGGGGCGTCGGGCGCGATGGCCAACCTCGTCCCGCTCGCCACTCGCGGGGCCCCCTGCCCCGTCGACACCTGGCTCGCGTTCTCCGCCGGACGCCAGATCTCCGAACGCGCGATATCCACCACACCCACGTGCGCCCAGCCGCCCGTGGCCGCCGGCGACGTCCTCCCCAACTGGGACCGCTACACGCGCGCGCTCGCGGCCACCGACCAGAAGGCCAGGCTCGGCCGCTTCGCCGAGTCCCTCCACAAAGCGGGAGTCACCACGCACAGCATCGGCGACGGCGGCGCCTACGTGCTGGCAAACGGCTCCGGAGACGTTCCTGCCAACCACACGCCTAACCCGCTCACCGTCAAAGAGCTCGGCGAAGAAACGGCCAGGAGCGCGGCCAAGTACGACCTCACGATCGTCGACGCCGACGCCGAAAGCTACGCCTCGGACCAGGAACGCGACGCGGCGCGCCAACTCTTCCAAGAGCAGCGCAAGGAGCTGGAGAACGACCAACAGCCCACCCCGACGCCGACGGACGGCATCGGCCCGGAGAACCCCACGCCGCCCGACACCGTGGACGGCTCCACCCTCCAGCCCGACCGCCGGGCCTTTTCGGCCATCAACACGCTGCGGGTCGAGTCGATCCTCGAACGGGTGCCGGCAGGAACGCGGGTCGTCATCATGTCCGCCGTGGACATCGACACATACTCCTACATGCAGCTGTTCGTCATGGCCGACGTCTCCACTAAAGGCCGGATCATCCCCGTCGGGTTGGCCGGCAGCGACTCGGTTCGCCACGAGGGGCTCATCCAGATGCTCGACGTCGTGCCCACGCTGTTCGAATGGGCCGGCGCGGACCGCACGGGAATCGCCGGATCTCCCATATCGGTGGCGAGAACCGCCGACGCCTGCGAGCAATCCCAGCCCTGCTACACGAACCGCGTGGACGAGCTCGCGGACCAATCCCTGCACGCGAACAAGATGCGCACCTTCCGGGGCGAATTCATCCAATACATGACCTGGGCCGCCATCGGATACTTCCTCTTGTCGCTCTTCTTCTTCGCGCGGCGCTTCTACGCCTCCACCCTGGGGCGAAGGCGCGCCTACGCCAAGCTGTGGCAGTGGCTGGGGCTGACTCTCTCGGCGCTGCCGCTGGCGAGCCTCGTCGCCAACTACTTCGGCTGGTGGTCCGCTTCCAGGCCGTACGTCGCCCTTTTCGGCGGCAGCTGGATCGGGGCGGCCGCCGTCGCCGCCGCCGTCCTCCCTCTCGCGCGGCTGCATTCGCTCGCGCCGCTGACGGTCGTCTCCTGCTCGACGGCGGCGCTCGTGGCGATCGACGCCGCGACCGGATCCGAGCTCATGGCCGACTCCCCCGTCGGATTCAACCTCCTGACCGCCGCCCGGTTCTACGGCATAGGCAACGAAGCGTATGCCCTCCTCGCATCCGGGGCCCTCATCGGGCTGGCCTTCCTGGGTGTGTGGCTGCGAAGGTGGGGCAGGTTCGCAGCGGGCGGCGGCGTTCTCTTCATCGGCCTCGCGATCGGCGCGATCGACGCCCTGCCCTCCATGGGCGCCGATTTCGGCGGCGTCCTTTCCTTCGTCCCCGCGCTCGGCCTCCTCGTCCTGATGGTCGCCAAGCTGCGGCTGTCGTGGCGACGGCTCCTTGTGGTCGGAACGGTGACGATGGGCGCCGCCGTCGCGATCGCCGTCGTCGATTGGATGCGCCCGGCCGAGGCGCGCACCCACCTTGGACGATTCGTCCAGTCGGTGGTCGACGGGGACCTGCTCGCCGTCGTCGGCCGCAAACTCAGCACGAACATTCGGCTGCTCTCAGCGTCGACGCACCGGTGGGTGGTGCTGGCCGCGCTGCTTCTCTTCTTCCTCTGCCTCATTCACCTCGTGCGCGTCCCCAAGAATCCCGACGGCGCAGGCGGCGCCCTCCCACGCGCAGGCGGCGCCCTCTCCCGCGTAAGCGTAAGCGACGCTCCCTCCCGCGTAAGCGACGCTCCCTCTCGCGCGGGCGGCGTTTCCTCTCCTGCAGGCGACGCCCTCTCAAGCGCAACGGACCGCGCAGAAGCGGACGCAGGCGCGGCCGTCAGGGTAGAAACCGCCGTCGCGGCCCAGCCCGTATGGACCGGAACAGCGCAAGAGGGAGGCCGCACAGAGCGCACGGAAACGGGCGCATTGGGAGAGGAAACATTGGGAGAGGACGCCATCGAAGGAAGGTCGAAGTTAAAGCGCGCGATCGCGTGGTGCCACATGTGGGCGGAGCTTGTCTGGCTTCGCCTGCGGGAATGGGCACGGCGGACGAGGATCCGGGCGGAGGAGAGCTGGTCTCTCCGGCCGCTGGAGGGCCGGACGTTTGAAGGTCTTCGCCTTGGCCTCATCTCGTTGGGCGTGTGCATGGCGCTCGCTTTCGGGCTAAACGACTCCGGCATCGTCCTGCCAGGCATGGCGGCGATACTCGTCATACCCGGCATCGCCGTCGCCGCGGTCAAGGACCGGGAAGGCGGAAAACGCGAAGTCGGAGGAAACGAACCGGCCGAAGCGTGACAGTCACCGGCACTCCGCTATCGTCGCATGTCCGACGTCGTCAATGGGGAGGAGGATCCGCTCCCTGTGCGCGTTCGGAAGGTATGCGCTAGAATCGACGTGCCTATCAAACAATGGAAGGTTGACAGAGCGGCCGAATGTGACGGTCTTGAAAACCGTTGTGCGGCGACCCCGCACCAAGGGTTCGAATCCCTTACCTTCCGCGGACAAAGGGACATTCACGCAACCGAGGGAGAGACATGAACTACCAACTGCGAGCGGTCACCATTCGAACCAACAACTCCCTGGAGGGCATGACGCAGATAGGCAATCTGTGGACGGACATCATGAATGGCAAGTTCAATCTGGACCTCCCCCCGAATGGGACGATCATCTCCCGTTACTCCAATTATGAAAGCGACGAATCCGGCAACTACGACCTGAGCGTCATGGCCGTGAAGAAGGATTTCGTCGAACAGCTGGAGGCCGAAGCGAAGAAGGGGCGTTTCCGCGTCTACCGCGGGGAGACCGACGACGGCGACGTCGCAGCCGCCACCGAGCTCGCCTGGCAGCGGGTGTGGAACGACACGCAATCCGGCGAGCTCAAGCGCGCATTCACCGTGGATTACGAGCTGAGCGAGATCGAGAGCGGGAAGACCACCTGCACCGTCTACATCGCGCTGCCTTAAGAGGCCTTCTCCCGCTGCCCAGCCGGCCTTCGCGGCGTCCGTCTACATCCGCTTCTTCTTGCTGCGTTTGACCCAGTACATTGCGTAGCCGAGAAGCACGAATAGGACCAGCATCACCACACAGTAGAGGGTTACGGCACCCCAGCCAATCTGGCGTCCGTTAAGGAAAAAGTACGGGAAGGGGCTGTCTTCGTTCTCGGGAATTGGGACGTTGAAAACGATCCCCCGAACCAAGGCGTAGAAGAGGTAGGCAAGGGGAAGGGCCGGCCACAGCAGGGGCTCGGTCCGGCGGTAAGAGCCACGCGGGTCGAAGAACAGCCAGTCTGCGGCCACGAGGATCGGGACGATGAAGTGGACCGTCAAATTGTCGTAGGCCAGCACCTCGGAAGGGTCGGTCTTCGGCAACAGCAGAATTCCGAAGGTGAAGAAGGTCATGAGAATGGCGGTGGTCACCGCCGCCTTCACGCGAAGGTACCCCTTCGACCTGAGGACCCCTGTGCAGTTGGCTGCAAGCAAAACCAAATGCAGGCCAAAGAAAAGCACCACCAAAGAATTCGATATCACCGTGTAATAGGTAAACTGAAACCATTTGAACGGATACATCTGCACGTAGACACCCGTCACTCCCAGAAGGACGATTGCCAGGGCGTTGACCATTTGAATGCCGCGGCGCTTCACCGCCACTCGCCTTGCTTCCATCTTCGGTATCGCTTTCCTCTTTCCTCGTTCGGTCCTTTTCAGACTTGATCCCTAAGCGTCAATTCTAGCACGGACGTTCGACGATCGCCCAAGCCGACTGAGGCGGACAAAGTAGGCGAGGCCGGCGAATTGAAGGCAAAACCGGAGGCAAAACAGCGCAGGAGGTTTGCGAAGAGAACGCCATGCCGAAGGCAAAGCCGCGTAGAGCAACGAATCCGGAGATACGAGGCGCGCTGCAGAAACCGCAGTCAACACGGCGGGCCAAATGCCCTCGCCGGCGGGGATGCTCGGTGTACGATGAAGTAGCTCACCACACTTTGAACGAAGTGACTCACCCATTTCGAAAGGGCTTCGATGAAGAACTCGGCTTTTGCCGCGAGCGCGGCCTGCCTCTGTCTCCTGCTCTCATCGTGCGGCTCGGATTCCGCCCCCGCAACGCACAACGCCTCCAATGTCGCAGCCACCGCCGCGTCAAACGGCGGTTCAGCCTTATCGGGGGCCGACTCCGCGACGTCGAGCGTCAACTCCAAAACGCCGGGGGCGGGCGGCGCTTCGGCGTCATCGGGCTCCTCGGACGGCGGCTCCCCGAACAACCGACGGAACCCGAAGCCTTCGCCGGCGAGCAGCGTCGGCAGGGCGAGCAAGGCCTCGGTTCTGGCGTCTGTCAAGTCGATGGCGTCCGCGCGTGTGACAATGCAGGTCTTCTCGAACGACGCCGCCAACGCGAACCCCACGAATAAGGACTTCGGCGGGGTCTATGACGTGACATGGAGCGGGAACGAGGCGGCGTCGGTTTCGCCCTCGGATCCCAAAGCCGACGTCGGGCATTTGTTCTGGAAGGGGAAGTTCGCCTACCTCTTGCGGCACGCGGAACGCGAAACTGTGCAGGCCGAGAAGACGGTCTTCTCAGTTGGGCGGGTGAACGCGCCGCTTGCGCAGGAGCGGCAGGCGGGCTTCGCGCCATGCGCCCAAGACGGCACATTCCGCGTGCGCGAGGCCACGATCGAGTACGACCCCGCCTCGCAGGCCGTCACGCGACTCGATCTGACGACCGAATCGACCGACCTCAAGGTGCCCAACAGCTCGCGGGCCGTCTCATGCCGGCTCGTCATGGCCTTCTCCCAGGTCGCACGGAGCTGAACGCTCACGGGCCTTGTCCCGCCAGTCCTCCTCGCCCCTCCCAGGCGGAGCTGAGTTCAGGCGTCTCTTTCCGACCCCTTCCCTTTCCAGCCCCTTCCTTCTCTTTGGTCGCGCGAATCTGAGGGGCGGCTCCGCCTTCCCTCGGAATCCGCTTCCTCCTCTCAAATCTCGCTGAGCCGCGGGGTTAGAGCACCCCGCTAAACGGCGCTCGCCGATCCAGCCCGCAGGTACGCCGCCACCGCGAAGCGCAGTTTCGAGGCCGCATTCGTCGGCGGCGGACAGGCTCACGCTCACCGGCGCGGGCAGGCTCGGCAGGCTAACTCCACAAGTCAATGGGCAACAGACCCGGTAGATCGAGTGCAACAAACACGCTATCCTTGATGGTACTGGAGACGTCGCATAGTCCGGTCGAGTGCGCCTTCCTGCTAAGAAGGTAGGGGTTCAAAGCCCCTCGCGGGTTCAAATCCCGCCGTCTCCGCAGAGCCTAACGGCCTTACGCGAGCCCCGGCCTTTCTTATAGCCGGGGCTTTGCTGTTTGCGACACTGCTGGCGTCAGTGCATCTGCTGCTTCCCTCCGCAGTGCTCGGACGAAACTGAAGGCACTGTGTTCACCTATCTACCTACCCGCTGTCGGGAAACTCGGGCAGATGGACCAGAGACTTTACACCTGCACTCTGGCCGCCAGCCTGTTGAGCTCGACCTCAACCCTCGGCCAGCTTGGAGCATCGAGAGCAATCTTCCACTTGTCGTAATCTTCGGCATAATTCGGGAGCCAGAGAGTGCGGATGTTCCCATAACAACAGGGGTGAGAACCCCCGCAACGCCTCTTCCACCACGGGCCTGTTCGGACGATCGGTGTGGATCTTCCATTGCCCAAAACCGCACTCGAAAGGCCTTGCAACAGCCTAACCCAAAGGCCCCGCACCGGGGCCGGCGCCTTGGAAGGAATGCGGAGGGTAGGTTCTATATACTTCTTCAGAAGTTATCGGATCAATGTGGGAAATGACGTTCTCGGGCACACCATGAACAAAACGAAGTCCATCCGTATTCGCATCCTGAGGGCTGTCGAGAACTTCGCGAACGACAGGGCGTTCAAAATCACAGTAAAACTCGGGCCGGCTCATACGAGGCTCGCGGCGAGAGGGGTCACGATCGGCTTCCTCTATCTCCAGTTGATTGACGAACTCCTTGCCGTCAGGGTCAAGTTGCCTGTATGCGCTTTGCCAGTCGTGAGCCCGGTTAGACGGATCGGCAATAGACTCGCGCATGTGCTCGACATACGGCGCGGCGTCGGCGTACTTGCCGCCGAAGACGACCGCCGGCTCGTAATCATTGCCGAGAATGCGACGGCGAGCCGAGTCAATCAGATGTGCGTCTCCCCGTCCAGACGCCACATCATCCGACAGAGGCTTTCCTTCCCTGTCAGCGAGCTTGCGAAGCTCAGCCTCAACCTTTGGCCAGTTCGCCACACCGGGAATAATCTTCCACCTCCCGCCGCCATTAACGTACTCCGGGAGCCAAATAGTGCGAATATTCCCGTCAGATTGAACGACGGCACCTAGAAACATCCCTGTCCAGTTAGAGAAATTTTTATCCGTCAGTTCTTGTTGCCAATCGGCAAGAATCTCAACAAAAGCATGGACTGCACCACCCGGAAACCACCGATCATATATCTCGTCTTCCCACACCAAAGGGATATAGGTTCGCACTCCTGGGCGGTCCTCGTGTTGGTTGATGATTGCGCCGAATTCAGTCCAGCCTTCAGCGACGTCGTCGGCCATGTTCTCAAGGACGGTCAGGAGGTGGCCCATGTAGCGAGTATCAATTTCATGGGACGGAGGGAGGTTTGGCATGTGTTTGTCCTTTTCTTGTGCGGGTATTCAGATTAGACGTCCGAGCCTGTCGTCACGCCCTGGCGGCTAGTTTGTCGAGCTCAGCGTCCACCTTCGGCCAATTTGCCACACCCGGGACGATCTTCCACTTTCCTTCGTCGTCGGCGTATTCAGGGAGCCAAATGGTGCGAGTATCCTCTTCGCCCTGCGAAACAGCGCCGAAAAACATGGCTGTCCAATTGGGAAAACCGCCAGCAATTAATTCTTGCTGCCAGTCATAGAAAACGTTGGATAACTCCACCAAGGCAAGATCTGGAAACCACTTGTCATACTTCTCTCCCTTCCAGACGACGGGGATGTATGTGAGTACGCTCGGATCGTCAGGGGACTGGTTGACGATCAGACCGAGTTTCGTCCAGCCGCCGGCTTGCGTGGCCGCGCACTCTTCCATGATTTGGAAGACGCGACCCGTGTAGCGGGCGTCGATCTCATGGGATGGGGGAAGGTTTGGCATGTGTCAGTCTCCTTGAGTGAAGGTGCGGGTCTAGGTCTGGACGTTACCCTTGCGCTCTGGCGACGAGCCTATCCAGCTCGGCTTCGACCTTTGGCCAGTTTGGAACATCGAGAGTGATCTTCCACTTGCCGTAATCTTCGGCATAATTCGGGAGCCAGAGAGTGCGGATGTTCCCATCAGGTTGCGGGACAGCGCCGAAAAACATCTCCGTCCAGTTTAGAAGACCATTGGCAGTTAAATCTTTCTGCCAATCCTTGAAAATACTAACAAATGCTTGAACCGCACCTCCAGGAAACCATTGGTTAAATAACTGACCACTACAAATCAAAGGAATATGAACCCGAACACCATGGAGATCCTTATGTTGATCGATAATGGCACCAAGTCTGCTCCATCCTTCGGCGACATCATCGGCCATGTCTTCAAGAACGGTTAAAGCATGCCCCATGTAGCGAGCGTCGATTTCGTGAGACGGAGGCAGACTTTGCATCTGTTTGCCTTTCGCAAGCATCTTCGTTTTCTCGGTTTCCTTGCCAGGCTTCAGGCAGCGCCTTCAGCCAGTTCTGAACCGTGCCGTCAACGGACATTGACGCGCTAAGCACGCAGGTACGCAACAGGGGTCAAAGCCCCCGCAACGCCTCTTCCACCACGGGCCTGTTCGGACGATCGGTGTGGATCTTCCATTGTCCAAAGCCCTCACCATAACCCAGCGACCAGCGGGCGTGCCCTTGAGCAGTCACCCCGAGGAACATAGACGTCCACAGCGGGGCTTCGCCAATGGTGCCGGACTCTTCCCTCCATCGGGCGATTGCGCGGCTGACCGTCTCGATCTCGAGGTCCGGCAGCCAGTCGTCCCACGACTCGCCTCTCCAGACCACCATGTTGTACATCAGAAGGGTGCCGGCCTCCTCGTTGATATTGGCGAGAAGCCCGAGCTTCGTCCAGCCGTTGGCGTTCTCATTCGCCTTGCGAGTCAGAACCTCGACGATTCGCGACATGTAACGGGTGTCGATCTCCTGAAGCGGGGTTAGCAAGGCCGGTTCTTTATTCGACGGTTCCATATCAGTTCCACATCAGTCCAGCTGGCAGAGCTGCGCGGTCTTCTAGCTCGAACCCAGGGTCTCTAGACTCGTTAGAGCGAAATCCAGTGATCGCGCATCACTCCCGACCAAGCCGAGAAGTTGAAACTCGAGGTTTTACCCCTGCTCCCTGGCTAAAAGCTTATCGAGCTCGGCCTCGACCCTCGGCCAATTGGGAGCATCTCGCGTTATTTGCCACGCCCCATAGTCGGCTGCATACTCTGGGAGCCAGAGAGTGCGAACGTTACCATCGGACTGCAAAACCGCACCAAAAAAAATCGCTGTCCATTTTGGAAAATCTCCAACAATCAATTCTTGCTGCCAATCATAGAAAATGTCGGCTAATGCTTTTAAAGCAAGCTCAGGAAACCATTTATCGTACTTTTTCCCCTTCCAGACTACAGCGATATAAGTGAGCACGCTTGGATTATCTGGAGACTGATTCACCAACAGACCAAGTTTAGTCCACCCTTCGGCTCGTTCATCCGCGCAGTCCTCCATGATCTGGAAAACATGACCCATGTAACGAGTATCGATCTCATGGGACGGAGGTAGCTTATTGATTGTCATGATTAATCTTCCTTCGCTTTAGGAGTTTTCATTTATGATAACAAGCATTATTTTCCCACAAAAGTATGGGAAAGCAACGCTATTGCATGGCTTCCAAACCACGCTCCACGTTGGAAAAGGAGCGCGAGGAACAGAGTTCTTCCAGCCCTTCGGAGGCAATCGAATCAACGTGAGTCACGATGGTTTCAGGCCGTCCATGTATGGAGCCGGTTTCTTGCATGTAGGTGTGGACCCAAGAGTCTTCGGGCAGGTCGCGGGTGATTGAACGCTCGTACTTTTGATAAAGGTCCGGATGATTCACGTGTTTCTCGTGGCTGGTGAGATTGAGGTTCGTCTCCTTCATCTCCAACTTGCTCACAATCTCCCTTCCGTCTGGATCGAGTTGTTTGTATGCGCTTTCCCAGTCATGGGCCGGGTTGGATGGGTCGGCGATGGATTGACGCATCTGTTCGACGTGCGGGGCGGCGTCGGCGTGCTTGCCGCCAAAGACGGTCGCCGGGTCGTAATCACTGCCGAGAATGCGACGGCGAGCCGAGTCAATCAGATGTGCGTCACCCCGACCAGACGCCGCATCATCCGACAGAGACTTTTCTTCCCTGTCAGCGAGCTTGCGAAGCTCAGCCTCAACCTTTGGCCAGTTCGGCACACCGGGAATAATCCTCCATCTCCCGCCGCCATTAGCGTACTCCGGGAGCCAAATAGTGCGAATATTCCCGTCAGATTGAGGGACAGCGTCGAAAAACATAGAAGTCCAATTTGAAAGACCACTGGCAATCAACTCATCCTGTCAATCCGCGAAAATTTCGACAAGTGCCTTTGCAGCTAACTCCGGGAACCACTCGTCTTACTTCTGACCATTCCAGACAACGGCCGCATACATTGTCGTACCAGGCTTATCGAGGATCTGGTTGACTAGAAAGCCGGGTCTACTCCACCCGTCAGCGCGATCGTCCACGCAATCTTCGATGATCTGTAAGACATGCCCCGCATAGCGGGTGTCAATCTTTTGAGACGAACTAGAAATGAATAACCCTTTCATAGTTAATATTTACTAATTAGATTGCTAAACTCATTTTAGGGTAATACAAACTTTCAAGAGGTCGAAAAGCATGTAGATCTAACTAAAACAAGCATAATGAATTAAACTTCCGCGAGGGCCCCTTCGATCTTCATCCTGTTCGCGGAGGCCGTAACTTCGATCTTCCAAGGACCGTATGTGTCAGTGTAGTCAGGAATCCATACAGAATGCCTTTGGCCGTCATGATCCGCGACCCCAATGAACATCGACATCCAGTTTTCGATGTCATAATAGATTAAATCGTGTTGCCAAGCATATAGAACATTGTTCAGGTCTTCTTGAGCCTCACTAGGCATCCAGTTTTCAAGTAATTGACTGTCTCGAATGAGAGCTGCGTACACGTGAACACCCACTAGTTTGCCCTTGTCACCCTCGTCAACGATTTGGTTCACGAGAATTCCTGCTTTAACCCAATTAGGGGCCGTGGCGTCAGCGGCTGCTTCAAGGATACTGTCGACCTCTGTGGAATACAGGCCGTGAAGCTTCTGGGCTTGCGCGCTGCGAGAGTTATCCATTTTTACCTCTTCTTTTCGGCTGTCGGAGGACAGCGTAACATGAATTTTGCAAACGAACCGTTAGCACTCATCCGGTCGGTGTAGGCCCATTTGGCGGAAGATTGGGGAAGCTCTGTTTATCTAGAAAAGATTCAACAGTGCCTTCTCTAATGAGATCCGCTTGTGTAGTTAGAGAATCCGGACGGCCGTAAGGCGAAGGTTCTTTAACTATTGTGGAATGTGCCCAGGACCCATCAGGCACATTCCGGCGAAGTGGTTCTTCGAATTTTCTGTAGAAATCCCCTCCGTTTATATCTTGCCGCTGCCCCATGAGGTTCAACGACGTTTCTCTTTCTTCAAGCCGCTTTACTGCGGTTTGCCCTTCCTCACTCAGCTGATTGTAGGAGCTTTGCCAATCATGTGCGGGATTAGAAGGGTCAGCAATCATGCCTCGCATTTCTTCAACATGTGGCACGGCATCCTTGTGCTCACCCTTAAACACCGATTCCACATCGTAGTTATCGCCGTCAAGGATGCGATCACGAGCTGGCGGTATTTCATAGGCATCGACTTGGTGTCCAGCCTGGTAGCTATACTTTTTGCCAGTCACTGAATCATGTAGCGGGCTGACGCTCTCGGGATGGACTCGTCGGTATAAGCTACGTTCTGCTTTGTCTGAGGAACCCCCAATACGGCTAGAAGCCACATTCTCTGGTGTATGCCATTTCTCAATACGCCGAACAACGCCGTCGGCGTCGAGATGAAAGTCCGCACAGGCTTTATTACCTTTCGCCCCTCCCTTGTAGAGCGCTCGGCGTTCGACGCTGCCGCCGGGAACCAGCGGCTTGGGCGGCGGCGGGTTGAAAGATTTGCCTCGGCCGAGGGCGTTGGCGAGGGCGGGGGCTGCGTCGTCGGCCTGCCCCGCGGCCTTGCGCACGCCTGCGCCGGAGTGGTTGGCCAGAGCGTTCTTGAACTTGGTGAGCACATTCTTTGCCCCGTCGGCCAACTGCCCGAGGGCATGGCCGGAATGGAACAGATCCTTGATGTGCCCGCGCAGCACAGTGGCCGAATGGAGAACCTGGCTCGCGACGTCCTCGATGATGAACGGCGTCAGAGCGCCGAGGGACAGGAACTCCATGACGGTGTACTTCGCCAGGGAGGAGACCGTGTCGCTGATGCGGTCGCGCACGAGGTCGTGGACGACCTGCACCGCCACCGAGACCCCCAACAACGACGTCGCCATGCCCTCGGACAAGCCTCCGACCATGCCGATATGCCGGGACATGTCCGTTTGATGAGACCTGTAGGCGGCGATCGTGACGCCCTCGGCGCCGTCCATGTCCTCGTTGACGGCGCGGGCGAGGACGGCCGAGTTCTCATTCAGGCTGCCCCCGATCGAGGACCACGTCTGGGAAAAGGCGCGGACCTCGCCGGGATTGCCCGTCAGATCGTTGAGCCAGTCCTTCAAAGGCGAGAAATGCTCGATCACCCACGCCAACCCCCACGACAACAGCTTGCCGAAAGGGTCGCGGGCGAGGTCGGCCATGTCGAGCGCTCCGCCCAACCCGGCGAGAGAGCCTGCGAGCCAGGACTTCGCCTGCAACGCCTGGGTCAGGCCTTCCCCGTCCTCGATCAGCCCCAGCCCCGCCAGGGCCGACGGCTCGTCCTCGCCCCGAGCAGCCTTCGCATAAACAGCCATGATCGCCTTGCCTCCTATAAGAACTTCTTGCTCGCGTCGGCCAGTAACGGCCGGCGTTCGGCGAACGACGCCCCCTTCACGCCAGCCCCGTCTCGACGGTGCGTATATGGGCGGCCTGCTCGGCGTCGGAAGACTCGAAATCGTCGGCTGCGGCCCGCAGCCCGGCCGCCGTCTCCTCCAGAGACTCGCCCACAGCCTCAATCGCCGCGTCGGCCACGGTCTTCACAATTGTCAATGGAGGGACGAAGAACTGACACATGATCCCAAAAGCGCCGGAAGACAAAGTGGCTCCCGAGGCCTTGCGGGCGCTAGACACCCCGCCGACGACGTCGTCCACCGCCCGCGAATGATCACGCAGCCCCTGCGGGTTGACATTGAGATTCTTCACGACTGACCGCCCTCGTCATCGTCCTCTCCGCTGCGGCGAAAGGCCCGCCCGCCGGCGCTCCCCGACCGTCCGGTCAGGCCCGCCAGTCCGCCGCCCGGTTGCCCCAAATGCCTCGGCTTCCTCGATTCCTTGGCGCCAGCCGCCCGGGGCTCAGCGTCGGCAGACCTTTCCGTCGGCTCGTTCGGAGCGCCCGGATGCCACACACCCGACTGGAGGGCGGAGACCCCGAGCGCTTCGCTTGGACCTCGACCGGCATTGAGCAGGCGACCCGCCTCGGCCAACGCCGCCGCAGCCGTGGCCGAATCTGCCCCGAAAGTCTCATGCATCAAGCGCGCGTATCGATTCGCCGCATCCCGATGGGCCTGACGCGACGCCTCCACGACCAACTCGGCCAACCTGTCCAATGACACGCCGGAGGCCCCGGTCGAGAACTGAATCGCCGTCAACGCCCCCGCTTGATTGACCGTCGCCGTCACCTCGCCGCCAGCGCTCTTGCCGTGCCCGCGCAAACGTTCCACGGCGCCCCGCAGGGCGCGCGCCCGCGTCAAATCCCTCTGAGCTTGGGCCACCTGCCCGTCAACCGTCGCCAACGCCGCCGCCAACGACGAAAAGTCCTTCGCCACCATGATGCACTCCCTTTCACGATAGACTCGGTGGCCGCCCGCCGAACCGCGAAGATTCGCTGGACTCCGAATTGCTGAAGAAACTACTCCGCCTACGAAACCGACACTATGGGCAATGGTGCCCATTGACTTTTCAGGAGTTAATGACTTTAAAGAATCAATGAAGGCTTGAGGGTGAACCGAACCGTCCGTAGACAAGCAGGAAACCCGCACGTCTACAGCGAGTGCCGTTCACATTGCAGGCCCGGGCGCATCGCAGCACATCGGCCCCGTCACGGGATGGACAGATGCGTCGGCGGCCTCCGGATCCCGATCCGGCGCGTGGCCAAGTTCCGCATTCAGCCGGCGAGCCGAGGCAGCCATCAGCTCGAGCAGCCGTCGGCCTAAGACAGGAACCGACCTGGGGCAGCCGTTGGAATTTCAACCATATCGCGGCGTTTCCGAGGCCCCAGAATCGGCTAAACTAAAGTTATGCGTGTGAACATCGGCGTGGACGTCGGCGGCACGAAGATTGCCGCGGGAGCCGTTGACGACAATGGAGAGATACTTGCCCTCGTGCGGAAGCCGACGCCCGCGTCGAGCTCGAATGCAGTGGCGGACACAATCGGCGAGTGCGTGAAGGAATTGGCCGGGTCGTACGACGTCGAAGCCATAGGCATCGGGGCCGCCGGCTTTGTCGACCGCGAGCGCACAACCGTGGTTTTTGCTCCGAATCTGGCGTGGCGCAACGAGCCGCTGGCCGAGAAGGTCTCGCAGGCCACCGGGTACCGCGTCGTCGTCGAGAACGACGCGAACGCAGCCGCATGGGGAGAGTTCAAGTTCGGCGCGGCAAGCGAGCACTCGTCGGCCGTTGTCGTCACTGTGGGAACGGGGATCGGCGGCGGGATAATCGTCGACGGCGCCCTCCTGCGCGGGGCCGGAGGATTCGCGGGAGAAATCGGACATATCGTGGTCAATCCGGGAGGCCAGCGGTGCGGCTGCGGCGTTCTCGGATGTTGGGAGGCGCAGGCCTCCGGCACGGCGCTGGTTCGCATAGCGCGCCAGTTGGCCGCGGATTCACCCGTATACGGCGCACGCATGCTCAAACTGGCGGGCGACCGCGAGATCACGGGGCTGGACGTCACTCGCGCAGCACAGGCGGACGACCCGGCGGCGCTGGAGTGCTTCGCCGAGATAGCCGAATGGATCGGAATCGGAATGGCCACCCTCAGCGCGGCGATCGACCCGGAGGTCTTCGTCCTCGCGGGCGGCGTCAGCGAATCGGGGGACCTTCTCGCCGTTCCCGCGCGCACCTCCTTCGAGAAGTCGCTGACCGCGAAGGAATTCCGCCCCGCTCCCCTCGTCAAGCTCGCCACACTCGGAAACAACGCCGGCATCATCGGTGCCGCAGACTTAGCGAGGCGCTAAATGGCAGACATCCTCACCCGGATGGCAGACGGAACCCTCAAGCAACGCAACCCATTCACCGGCACGGTCGTCTGGACGGTTCCCGGACGCGGCAACCGGCCGCTCCCCTCCTCCGCCCCCGACTCCGGGCCGATAACTGACTTCGGATACACGTGCACCTTCTGTGAATCCCGCGTCCTCGAAACCCCGCCGGAGAAGTCGCGCATCCTTTCCAGCGGGGAGATCGTCAGAGGGATCCCGGTCGACGGCTTGGCAGACCCTTGGGAGTTCCGCAGGGTCCCCAACCTTTTCGAGATCGTCTCCTACGCCTACTGGGAGAAGAATTACGACTATCAGATGCCGAGGCCGGCCCGCGAGCGCATGGAGCGCTACATGGCGGACCCCGCCGGACGCGCCCATATCCAAGCGGTTCTCCGAGGGTCGGGCATGAACGAAGACGCCATGGCCGAGCGCGCCCCCGCTTTCTTCGGAGGGGGGCACGACCTCATCCTCGGGCGGCGCCACTATCTCGACGGCGCCACCGACAAGTCCCAGCTGGCCTGGGCAGGCTCGCTCACTCCCGAGGAGCATTCCCGCTATTGGACGCTCACGATCGACGCCATGCAAGACCTTTACCAGCAGAACCGCTACGTTGCGTACGTGCAGGTCTTTCAGAACTGGCTCAAACCCGCGGGCGCGTCCTTCGACCATCTTCACAAGCAGCTCGTCTCCATCGACGAGCGAACGGTCAATCAGACCGTGGAGATCGAACGCGTGCGCGCGAACCCCAACCTCTACAATGAGTCCGGGGTGGATTACGCCGCCAAGCACAACCTCGTCATCGCTGAGAACGACGGCGCCGTTGCGATCGTCGGCTTCGGCCACCGCTACCCCACGCTCGAAGTGTGGAGCCGGTCTTCGGCGATCCAACCCTGGGAGCACACTCCCGGCGAGGTGCGCCACATGTCCGATCTGGTTCACGCGATGCACGCCGCAACAGGCGGTGGAATCCCCACAAACGAAGAATGGTACTGCGCTCCCATCGACACCGACGTGGCGATGCCTTGGCGCATCCTCCTCAAGTGGCGGGTCTCCACACTCGCGGGCTTCGAGGGCGGCACGAAGATCTACGTCAACACCGTCGATCCTTGGACGCTCAGAGACAAGGTGGTGCCCCGACTGCTCGATCTGCGCGCCGAGGGCAAGCTCGCTTCGGGCATCAGCATCGCCACCGAATGCTCCTGCCGCCTCAACTCGCTCAAGTACAACCCTTACCTGCGCCACCGGTAAAGCCTGCGGCCGCTCTCACTCGTAGGCGGCCGCAGGGATGAGAGCCGCCAGTTCCTCCATGAGTTTGACGCACCGAGCCGCTTCTTCGACGTCGTACCGGTCAATCCGAAGGAAGACGCCGTCGCCGTCGAGGGCCAAGTGCTCGCCGCGCAGACGATCCATAAGGAACTCCTGCACTGGCTTGGTCAAAACGGCCCGGCCCACGCGTTCGTCGTCCACTTTGACGTCGAAATCTCGGTTGAATTCCCGCCACTCGGCAGTGATGTCGTTGTCAGCCAAACCGAAGAGGCCCTCAGGCTTGATGCGCATGAGAGGAAGCGGCCCGGGAAGCGGATAACGCAGAATGGCGCACGCTTCCGACCAATAGTCCTCACCGGTGCTTTCCGTCCATACGAGCTCGTAATAGAGCGCCTCACCCGCACGCACTGGGATGCGCAGAACATCGCGAGCCGTCGCCCCGCCGATCCTGAACAGCCGACCCGTCTGCCGGCCCAGGTCCCTGTCGGATTCCGTAAAACCGAATCCCCGGCTCTTCGCCCACTGCCGCCGCTCGTCGCGTTTTTGCCGCTCATACGCCAATCCAAGGGCACCGAAGAGTACGACCAGGGCGATCATCACGATCACGATGGGCATGGTCTCACTCATTTCACGTTCGGATGCGAGATTCACAATACATCTCCCCTGTCGTCATTTTCTAAAAGAAGAGGCGCGCTCGCGAACGAACAAGCCCTCGCTCGCACGTAAACGCCACTCTGTCGCGTTTTATTTCAAACCCCGCCTCCAGACTACTTTCACTCTAGAATGAACGTAACACACAATCCGGAGTGCGTCGGACCGCTTGTAAACGTCAGTCCTCCTCGCCTTCGTCGAACTGCTCCTCTTGGTCCGCTCCCTTCTTAATCGGACTCCTATTCTTGGCTGAAGACGAATGCGGGCACTCGGGACACGAACTCGTCCAGGACCGGACCGTAGACAAGAGAGCGCTTGGCCTTGTAGCGACCGACTGAAAGATAGAGCTCGTCATCCGTAAACGTCAAGCGATAGTCGCGCATGCGATCCATGAGGAACTCTTGGACGGGGCCTGCTAGAAGAGCGTGCGCCGTCTGTTCGTCGCTCGACCTGACGTCGAAGGCCTTGTTGAACGCCTGCCACTCCGTGTTGATGTCGTCGTTGGCACGTCCGAACCGCCGTTCAGGCTCGATCGTGATATAAGGCAGAAAGCCAGGAAGCGGATAGTAAAAGTAAGCCTTTGAATGCTGCACTTTCCTTCCTTCTGAACTTCCCAATGAACCCTGCGAGTCCCTGGTAAACCATCTTACCTCGTAGTATTTCGCATTCCCTGCGTTCGTCGGAATGATCAGAACGTCGTAAGCACAATGATCCCAGCCGGCGAGGTCGAACACATCCCGGGTCTGCCTTCCCAAGTCCCTGTCGGACTTGATGAGCTGCACTCCGTTGTTGCGCGCCCATCTTCCTCTCAGATAACGCGAGATGATAAAGAAATAGACGGCATACAGGCCTACAGAAACGAATATAAACGTGAACAGTCCAATGGCCAGCGTTTTGTTCACTGGATCGTCAACTTCGGTGATTGCAGCAGTCATTTTGTCCCTAACTACGGGGCCGCCCAAGCGCAGTCTGTTCGCGTTCGAAGCGGTCGAGATATAACGCAGCAAGTGTCAGTGCAGTGATTCGACCGCAAGCCCTTCCACCCGCAGGCCCGGAGGGTTCGACGCCGACCGCGCGAAAGTCACTGATTCCGATTCTAGGCAGGCGCCGGCAGCCACACCAGACCTCCGAGCGTGGAGATCTCCCCTTGCACATTGGCGTGCGGTCGAGATCAGCGCAGCGGGCGCCGGCTTTTGATGCGTATGCGCGGCAATGAGCCGGGCGGCGGCTCGTCGGACCGGCGAAAAGCGCCTAGGCGTCTCTACCTCCGGCCGAAGAAGAACCCGGGAACCCTCGCGAGCCATTCGTCCATGAGGCTTGCGTACGCAATGGAATCCTCTGATTTGTAGTTGGAAAGGCGAAGAAAAGCTTCCCCTCCCGCGATCTCCATGTGCATCTTCCGCATCCGAGCCATGAGGAACTCCTGCATCGGCCCGGTCAACAACGCGTGGGTAGCCTGCTCATCCTCGGATTTGACGTCGAACTCCTTGTTGAACGCCTGCCACTCCGTGTTGATGTCGTTGTTCGCTAAGCCGAAGAACCCCTCCGGCTTGATGTGCATGCGCGGCAGCGGCCCAGGCAGAGAGTAACGCAAGAACGTGCACCTTTTCTTTTCCTCGTCCTCGCCGTGCCTTTCAACCCATGTGACTTCGTAATAGAGGGCGGTTCCAGCCGCCGCGGGGATGACGACGACGTCGCGGGCGACGTGCCTCCTCCCGGCGAGCCCGAAGACGTGGCGAGTGGCCTTCCCCAAGTTCGCGTCCGCCTTGATGTAGCGGAATCCGTGGGATTCGGCCCACTTTTGGCGCCGCATCTGCTGCAGAACTGCAAGCCACGCTCCCACGAGCATTATTACGACGACGAAGGCTCCTATCAGGATCTTGACCCCGATCGGGGTGCCGGACGACGACGCGTTGCTGGCGGCGTCGTTCGCGGCAATGCTCGCAAGCACATTGAAACTCATCATTTCCTAACCTCTGACTGCGGTCCGATGAATCAGCGCACCGGCCCCCTGAAGAAGAACCGCGGGACCATGGCAAGACATTCGTTCATGAGGCCCGCGTATGCGAGCGCCGGCTGACAGTCGCAAGTGTATGTGGACCGCAGTGCAAGATTCAGCCCGCTTGGCGTGGACCCTTCCCCACGGGCGAGGTCCGACGTCGGCCCGCCGCGTCGTCGCGCTCGGCGCGAAGTCGAGACCGCAGCTCGACGCCGGAGCCAGGGGCACGCTCAGCACGGGAATCCAGGCGCACAGTTCCCCGGAGGCCGGCGCTGCGGGCAAATCACAAAAGCCAGGGCCGCCGGCTACAGCTCGATGAGGCCCGCCAATGTGGGCAGCTCCAGCACGACGTGCCGCGCCGTCACTCGAAAACCGACGGATTCGTAGATGTCGATTGCGCCGGTGTTCGGGGCTATGACCGTGACATTGAGGTAGTGGACGCCCTCGCGTTTGAGCCCCTCTGCCATCGCGAGCAATGCGGCTTTCGAGTGGCCGTGCCCGCGGTATCCCTCGTAGACGTGAAGGTCCCAGATGCGAGCGTCCTTGCCGTCGATTTCCACCCACATTCCGCCTATCGTCGTCGAATCGACGCAGATCGCCATGAGGGCGTGCCCTGGGGTGGCCACACCGTCGGAAAGCCGCTCCCTTGCTTTCATCAAAACGTCCCACGAGCCGCGCATCGGGCACGAGCCGGACGCCAGAGCGAGATGACGGTCCGCCGAACGCATGGTTCGCTCCAGGAACGTGTCGAGCTCGGCTGCCGTCATCGATCGGACGTGGATGTCGTCGTACGTGCTGGTCAGGTGGACGTCGGAGATGGGCACGGCAAGCCTCTCCGATATCTCACGCGAGGGAAGCTCGGCGAGGCCGCGCTCCCCCGGGAAGACCTTCATCGCCACCGGCCTGTCGTCACACGTCGCAAAGATCTTACGCACCCACGGTGCGGGGTCACCGGTTATGCGCGAGGCCACAACCTCCGGTTCGTCGCCCAGGCGCAGCCACATCCATTCGCCCGCCTCCGAGGTGAAAATGCGGGAATCGCGCGGCACCCCGACGCGAAACATAGCCGCCTTCCTCATTTTGTACTCGGCGAGATGCCCTTCGCGCAGCGCGCCGCTAGCCACGCGCACCCGAGCCATGTGCTCGACTGCGCGCGGCAACCACGACCCCACGTCGGCGGGGGCAATCTCGGCGATGCGCATACCGCCAATTCTATTGCCGCTAGGACGTGGGACCTATATCCTCGTCGATTGTGGGAGCATGTGCGAATGGGGCGGGTAAGACTCATCTTTTCCCAGCGCCTGCCGGCTGCATCGTCGGGCGGCCCCATCTTCGACCGCCGTTGCTTCGTCGTCCTTTCCTTGGCCGTCCGCGAACCGCCCGCACGATCGGTCATTCCGATACCAGCGCGGTCATTTCGACACGAAGCGCCCGTCTTTCATGACGACGACGCGGTCGGCGACCCTCCGGGCCTCCTCGTGGTCGTGCGTCACGTACAAGGCGCCGATTCCCGTCGAATTGCCCGCCCCGGCCAAAGCGTCCGTCTCCGTCAAGGAGTCCGCCCCGGCCGAAACGCCCGCCCCCGTCAAGGAGTCCGCCCCCGTCAGAGCTCCGGTTCCGGTCAGAATCCTCCGCAGCTCAAGCGAGAGCGCCTCGCGAAGGTCGCGGTCCAAGGCCGAAAGGGGCTCGTCCAGAAGCATGAGCGCAGGCGATCGCGCAAGAGACCTCGCCAGAGCGACCCGCTGCGCCTGGCCCCCCGAAAGCGTTGTGACCTCGCGCTTTTCATATCCGGGAAGCCCAACCAGTTCGAGGAGCTCGGCAACCTTTTGGCGTCTGGCGCGCCTGCGGTCCCGGACCGCGCGCAGGCCCTCGATTGGCAGGCCGCGCCCGAGGCCGTCAACCCGCCGGCCGCGCCCGCGGCTCTCGATTCCGTAGGCGACGTTTCTGGCCACGTTCCTATGCGGGAAAAGCAAGCCATCCTGGAAGACCATTCCGCAGTCTCTCCTGTGCGGAGGCAGCCGCGAGACGTCGACCCCTCGGATGCGCACCTCGCCGCGAGCGGACTCCAGCCCCGCGATTCCGCGCAAAAGACTGGATTTTCCGGAGCCCGACGCACCGAGCAAGGCGACGATCTCGCCCTCGGCCACGGTCAGGTCGACGCCGTCGACGGCGACGTGCCCGTCGGGATAGACGACGCTGAAATCGGCGACCTGCAGAAGCGGCGCATTGGCCTCGCTCACTTCAATTCCTCGATTCTTGCCATTGTCTTCGATTCCTCGACCCTTGATTCGGCTGATCTCTTCTCTGTCGACGCGGCCTCTGCAGCCTTTTCGGCTCCGGGCATCCTCGCATCGGGCCCTGCCGGCAGCTCGCAGAGGAACATGACGAGCGCTGTCAGAAGCCCCAGAATCACACTGGCAGCGAGCGCCATCCCATAGTTGGCGGCGCCCGGCCGGTTGAGCAGACGCGAGATGAGAACGGGAAGGGTGTCGTTCTCGCCGCTGACCAGGAAGCTCGAGGCGCCGAACTCACCCAGGCTGATCGCAAGGGCGAAGCCTGCGGCGAGCATCAAGCCCTTGGCGGCGAGGGGAAGATCGACGGTCCGCAGAATGCGCGCGGGACCCGCGCCGAGCGTCGCGGCGGCTTCGCGCAGGCGCGGATCGATCGCACGCAGCACCGGCAGGAGGGCGCGCAGCGCCATCGGCACGGCCACGATCGCTTGAGCGAAGGGCACGGCCTCGCTTCCCAGTTCCAGCGGCGGGCCTCGAAGCGCAATGAGAAAGCCGAATCCGACCGTCACAGACGAGACTCCCAGCGGCGCCATGGCGAAAGCCTCCGCGAGGGACTGGCCGATGCGCGCCCGCCTGGTTCTGGCAGGCCGCGAAAGCGCGAAAGCCAACGGGACGCCGACGGCCAAGGCTACGAGCGTCGCGTACGCGGCGGCGCGCAACGAGTTGCCAAGGGCCTCGATCACGGTCACACCGCCGGTGAAGCCCGATCCGGACGTCGCCAACTGCCGGTAGTTCTCGAGGCTCCAGGCATCCGCGTGAACGAGCGAACGGGCGATGAGCGAGGCCATGGGGGCGAGAATCAGCGCCAGAATGACGACGGCTGTGAGCGCGACGGCGGGCGCATCCGCCAGGCGCAGCCTTCTCTTGCGCCGCGCCATGGCCAGGGCCGCAGAGCGGGAGAAGCGCGAAGAGACGATGAGGGCGAGCGCAACGATGACGAATTGCACGAGCGAGAGGCCGGCGGCGACGTCGAAGTTGAGCCGGTTGGTGCGCGCCCATATCTCCGACTCCAAAGTGGACACCCCGCCCAGAGTCATCACTATCCCGTAGGCGGTGGAGCAGAAAAGGAAGACGAGGCTCGCCGCGCCCGCGATCGCGGGCGCGATGGCTGGCAGCGTCACCGTGCGGAAGACTCGGACGGGCCCGGCGCCGAGCATCCGCGCGGCGTCCGCCGAGCGCGGATCGAGGCCCGCCCACATCGTGCCGACCGTCCGCACGACCACGGAAAAATTGAAGAACGCCATCGCGGCGACCACTGCCGTCTCGGTCCCGTCAAGCTCCAGAAAAGAGTAGGCGCCGTCCTTGCCGAGCAGGGAGCGAAAGGCCACGCCGACGACGACGGTTGGAAGGACGAAAGGCACGCTCGCCACAGCGCGCAGGGCCCGCTGCCCGGGAAAGCGGCACACATAAAGGGCGTAGGCCCCGGGGATCCCGAGGATCACGGAGCCGAGCGTTCCGGCGGCGGCCATCCGCAACGTCGTCGCAACGAGATCCCACGTGCGCGGCGAACCGAGCGTTTCGAGGGCGCGAGGCGCGAGGCCACGGGCCAGCATCGCCCCGACCGGCCATGCGAAGAAGACCGCCAGGAGCGCCATTGGAATCCCCACGGAGGCCGCTGTGGCGATGCCCGTCCCCGAGGCGCGAGGACGCGCGCCCCGGGGACGGGCCGCGGCGGCTCTCGCCCTCAGAATGGCAGCGTCCTTCTACGATCCGTCATTTCGCGATCGCCGCCCAATCCTCGAGCCATTTGTCGCGGTTTGCCGCCGCCTTGCCCGGATCGGGCACGATCGGATTCTTCGCCAGCTTGGCTTTGGCGGCCCATTCGGCGGGCAGCTGCACGCTGGAATCCACCGGATACATGTACATCGACGTCGGAATCGCGCTTTGAACCTTCTTCGAAACCATGAAATCGACGAAGGCCTTCGCGCCCTTCTCGTTGTCGGTTCCCTTGACCACTCCTGCGTACTCGATCTGGCGCACGCACGTCGACTCGATCACGCCGGTGTCCTTCGCGAACGCGGGCGACGAGGCGTAGGACAGAACGAGAGGATAGTTGCCTTTGCCCTCTCCAGCCGAAAAATCGACGTTGTAGGCGTTCGTCCAGTCGGATGCGACGTGGACGCCGCCCGCCGCCATCCGGCTCAGGTACCCCTTCGCGTCCTCGCCCTTCACAGTTCTCACGCCCGCAAGGTAGGCGAAGCCGGTGGTCGAAGCGTTCGGATCGATGATCGAGAGGAGCTTGGAGTACTCGGGCTTCGCGAGATCGTCCACGCCCGTCGGCTCTTTGACTCCTTTCTCTTTGAACCATTTGTGGTCCACGTTGATGCACACGTCGCCGCGGTCGACGGGCGTCAGCCCTTTGATCCCCTTGATCTCATACTCCTTGGCCGATTGCGGCAGAGCCGGCGAGGCATAGTCGACGAGCAGTCCCTCGCCGGCAGGAATCCCGGCCGTGTAGCTGTCGATTCCGTAGACGGCGTCGTACTTCGGCGATTTCTTCGTGAGGACCAGCTGGTTGGCGACGCCGGCGTCGCCCGCGGGCGTCGTGACGAGCTTGTATCCCGTCTTCGACTCGAACTCCTTGACGAGTTCCTTGGGTAGGTTGAACGAGTCGTGCGTGAGCACGGTGACCGTTTTAGAGTCCCCGCCGCCTTTCGAATCGGTCGATTCACCCGAGCATCCTGCCATCGCGAGCGCCGCGACGAGGCAGGCGACGGAGCGAAGTCTGTTGCGTGTCATTGCTTCCTCCATTTCAGGAGGGCCCGCCGCCTTCGGCGGGGAGAGCTCGACTTCCTTCGCCGGTGCTAACCGGATCAGGTTCGAGGGTCTGCTTTCGCACTCTCAGCGCCCTTGTGGCGCTCCCCTGTCGCGCAATCAATGCTACAAGAGCGCCCTGGACGATCAAAAGCCATCCGAATGCACGGCCGAGCTTGATCACATGGCCTTGTTTCGACCTCAAGGCACGACCCGGACTTCGAGGCGACTCGAAGCCGGGCAGCTTCTGCGCGGTGCCGCGCTTGCAACCGGCGAAGAACGACGTCGCGGCGCCTACGAGCCAGGCCGCTTCGAAGCAAAGTCGCTCCGAAGCAAGGTCACTTCGAGGCCGAAGAGCCTTTCTTCAAGCCTTCCGCAACGCCCTTGCCGGCCGCGTCGCCCAGCCCGTACCAGCGCGCAGCCCGGCGCATGACGAGCTCGTTGACGACCGCGCCCACGGCGGCCGAGACTACCGAAAAGACCAGGGCCGTGCGCAAAGGCTCGGAGAAGTCGTCCTCCTCCGGGCGAGCACGCCCGGATACAGACTTCCACACGACGTCGACGGCCTTGTTCGCAATGATTCCGGAAACGATGCCCGCGCCCGCGCTAACGAGCTTCCAACCGATGTCCATAGGGACTCCCTTCTTGTCGCTGGTCATATTATCGCGTGAATGGGAACGCCGCGCGACGTCGATCATTCGGCGGGCGCCTCGCCGACGTCGATCCTGTGGAAGTTGAGATGGGAGCGCGAAGCCGTGGGGCCGCGCTGCCCCTGATACCTCGACCCGCTGGCCCCCGAGCCGTAGGGCTTCTCAGCCGCCGAGGACAACTGGAAGAAGCACAGCTGCCCCACTTTCATCCCCGGGTAGAGGGCGATCGGCAGCGTCGCCGTGTTCGACAGCTCGAGGGTCACGTGGCCCGAGAACCCCGGATCGATGAATCCGGCGGTCGAGTGCGTGAGCAGCCCCAGCCGCCCCAAGCTCGACTTGCCTTCGAGGCGTGCGGCGACGTCGTCGGCGAGCGTCACCTTCTCGTAGGTCGAGCCGAGGACGAACTCTCCCGGGTGAAGAATCAGGGACCCCTCGGCGGAGACGTCGACGAGGCGCGTGAGCTCCGGCTGGTCCGCCGCGGGATCGATGACCGGATACTTGTGGTTGTTGAAGAGCCTGAAGAAACGGTCAAGGTGGACGTCGATGCTCGACGGCTGGATCATCTGCGGGTCCCACGGTTCCAGGCGGACTCGGCCGGAATCGACGCAGGAGCGAATGTCGCGGTCGGAGAGAAGCACGGTTCAAGGGTATCTAAAGAGCCGGTGCGCCGAAGCCTCGGCGCACCGCGGGCTCCGGTTCGGTACAGGCGGCACGGAAGGCGGGCTTCGGGTGCGGGCTTCGGGTGGCGCGACCTCCCGATCCATCTGATACAATCTCATTCGCGTCATGCGGGCGTAGTTCATCGGTAGAATGGAAGCTTCCCAAGCTTCAGAGGCGGGTTCGACTCCCGTCGCCCGCTCCATTTTCTGCATTTGCCCGCTTCGGATTCGAGGGGCGGGTCGCGGCCGGGGCCGCGCCAGATGATCGCCTACCAGCTCGGGTGGATGGATCCGTTGTCGGGATGGGAACGCGACGAACAGGCCGGCCTCGACGTCGGCTGACGGGACAGCCGCGCCCTCACCAGGGAAAACCGCCGGGATCGATCTCCGGGTCTTTCGCGACGTCGGCGGAAAGCCTGCGCATCGCGACGTCGCAAATGGAGCCGGAGCGATTGCGCTTGACTGCGACCTCCACCGCTTCGTCGTCCTTGGTCAAACGCCACCAGTCGAGGCCCACCTCCATGAGCTGGGCGCGCATGAGGCGTGCGAAACCGTCAAGAGACCACGCCGGATCCGCGACGTTCCGCAGCATATGAGGCACCCTGCCCATGGCTTCGAGGAAGTCCACCGACAACGCCTCGCGCGGAATGTCCCATATCGCGATCGTCACCCGATTTCCGAACACATTCATCGAAGGCATGTAAAACCGATAGTCGGGCCCGAAGAGGTCGCTCACGCAGCACGCCACGTCTTCCGCCAACTTTGAGACGACGCCGAACGGGCCGGAGTCAGATCGGTACTCGACCTCCTCCGTCGCAAACTCGCTGAACCCCTGCTTCTCGCCGTATTCCTTCATGGCGAGGGCGATCGGATGAGCGACCGTCTCCTCGTTGAACCGGGGGCACCATCCCCACATCAGCGTGGTCGGCAGGGACGCGACCGACGCGACTATGGCGCCGCGCATCACGAGCAATCCGCGGGAAGACTCGACGGTCACCCGGTTCGTCTTTCGATCGAGTCCCATCCTGTAGTTTTCCCCGTAATTTTCCTTCAACCATCGGAAAAACCGCTCCTGCACCGTCCACGTCCACAGGCACGCGTGCTGTGCCACCCAGTTGATCTGGCGAAGTCCGTGCTCGTACAACATGCACTCCAGTGTTTCACAAGACAGCCGCAGTTGTTCCATGGGGCGGCCCCGTCAGCCGCCTTATTCGCTCGGGCGGGCTGTTCGGCGCCCGGCCGGAGCAACCGGTCGGGGCTCTGACCGCTCGGCCGCAGGCTGGCGGCTCATGCCCGTCCAGCCAGGGCTCGGGCATCGTGCGTCCCTTGCCAGTCCCCGGCATCGTGCCTCTTGACAATGACAATCCTCGGCGGCGCGGCGTCGTGCACGGCGACCTCTCCTCTGACATCGTAAACGGGATGTCAGCACTCATCGTCGCCGCAGCAATCTTCGCGCACTCTCCGCGCGGGCTTCGCGTTTTGGCCGCCCAACGCTCGTATCCGCAAGAGCTCGCCGGCTTGTGGGAGTTTCCCGGCGGCAAAGTCGAGCCCGGAGAGGATCCCGAAAGCGCTCTGCGCCGCGAATTGCGCGAGGAGCTCGGGATCGAGGTGTCTATCGCGGCCGGCGTCGGCGTCGTCGCGGGGCCCGACGGCGACTGGACCCTTCCCGGCGAACGCCGAATGCGGCTGTGGGCGGCGTATGCGAAAGGCGAGCCGCGCCTTGGCCAGAGCCATACGGCGCTGCGGTGGCTCGGCGAAAGCGACCTGGAATCGGTCCCTTGGCTCGAGGGCGATCTGCAGATTCTTTCGCCGCTTGCCCGGCTCATGCGCTCACTCGGGCGGCCGTGACGCACGGCGGCGGGCGCCCCAGAAGCACACACCGCGAGCAGACGCACACAGCAAACTGACGCACACGGCAAACTGACGCACACAGCAAACTGACGGGCACAGCAAACTGACGGGCACAGCAAACTGACGGGCACAGTGAACAGGCAAAGCGAGCAACCGAGGGCAAACCCGCGGGCACAGCAAATTGGCATAAAGTCACCAGACCGCTGACGTATCCTTTCGCCATGCCGAAAATATCGGGGAAGAACCTTTCCGAACATCGCGAGCGCACACGCGAAGCGCTCTTTGCCGCCCTTTCCGGCCTCATGGCCGCAAAGGGCTTCGACGCGATAAGCATGAGCGATTTGGCAAACGAGTCCGGCATCGGCAGAACGGCGATATACAACCATTTTTCCGACAAAGAAGAGCTGCTTCTGGCTTACATTGAGTTCGAAGTGAACGCCTACATGGATCGCATCAACTCCAAGCTGGCGCGGACAGACTCACCCCTGAACAGGTTGCGTGTCTATGCGCGCGAACAGATGCTGGCCAAGCGCGGCTATTTCTTTTCGCCGGGGGCTCCTCTGCGCGACGTCGTCTCGAAGGAGACCGCCGTGGCTTTGCGCGAGCACGCTTCCGTCACGGGAAGGCTGTTTCGCCGAATACTCGACGAATGCATCGAAGCGGGCGCCATCCCCGATCAGAACCTCGACGTCACCGTCCAGCTCCTCCAAGGGGCGCTGACTGGCCGCCGTGTACCCGAGGACGAGCCCGCTCGCTCCGCTTTCCTCGACGCGACCGATCGCTTCGTGCTGCGTTCGGTCGGAGCCTCCGTGCCGGACGACCTCGCCTCGCTCAGCCCCTGATGCGTCTCGCCCCGCCCTGAGCCCGACAGCCTCAGGCGCGAGCCGCTTTCGGTCCGATGGCGGACGGCGACCTTCCGTTCACGCTCCGGCCTCTTGCAGCGTTTACCAGTTGACTTTGTAGCCTCCGCCGTTTCTCTTTCTGCGCGCCTCCTCGTCGCCTTCACGGTTCCTCTCTTTGAGCTTGTTCTCCTTTTCGTCCGTCTTCGGATCGTTCGACGGCGGTGCGGGCGTGGGGGAAGCGCCCCCAGGCTTGGGATCCTGGCCCGGGTCACTCGGATCGGAACCCGGCGATTGCGACGGGCTCTGGCTCGGATTCTGACTCGGGCTTTGATTGGGATCCTGACTCGGATTCTGGCTCGGGTTTTGACTGGGGCCTTGATTGGGATTCTGGCTCGGATTCTGACTGGGGCCTTGACTCGGATTCTGGCTCGGGTTTTGACTCGGATTCTGGCTCGGATTCTGAGTAGGACTCGGCGAGGGCGGATTCGCCTTCTTGTCCTGGCGGTCCTTGGACTGTTTGTTCTTGCTGTTGTTCTTTGAGCAAGGGGCCATCGTCGAGGAGGCCTGCGCGAAGTCCTTTTTGGCGGCCCCCTTGCGGCCGGCGGACTTGGACTGGTCTCCGCGTTTTTCGTAGGCGAGAGAGAGATTTCGCCTGACTTTGCATTCGGGCCCGTCCGTCTCGGCGATTTGCTTGCCGGACCTCTTGGACTTCGGAGCCCTGTCCAAAGCGATCGAGAGGCTGCCGATGGCTTCCGAGTATTTCTTGCCCTTGGCCAAGGCGGTGCCAAGATTGAAACGAGTCTCCCAGCCCTGCAGGAAGCTCGGCGTGATGTTCATCGCCAAGCGGTAGCGCCCCGCGGACGCCTCAGGATCGGAATCATAGGCCATACGGGCCCAGCGCGGGAGCAGGAACATGGCCGTGCACCACAGCGTCAGCAGAAGGACCACCGCGCCGCCGCCCCACTTCCACGCTCTCATTCTGCGCAGGGTTGTGGGCGCGATGTCGCCTTCCGCCAGGTTGACGCCTTCGCTCAGCATCAGGCCGACGTCGTCCGTCGCCGACCCGTCGCCGCCGGCAGCAAGCGGGTTCTCGCCCGCGCTCGGCCCCGCCTGGCCCTGGCCGGGCCAGCCTTCGTACGCCGCCGTCTCGTTCTCGCTCACTTTCGCCCCACTCTCAATCGGATGCGCGGCATCGTCGCGGCGATCTCCCAAGCCGCGAGCATCGCAAGCGCGATGCCGGCGGGCCATAGCACCGGGCTTCGTTCCTCGCGGCCGTCGCTGGTGCGCTGCTCCACTTTGGACACATCGGGCACGTCGATCGTCTGGCCCGGCGCCGTGCGATGCATGTAATTGACCTTCAGCTGGCCCGCCGCCGCTTTAAGCTCCTTCTCATCAATTTTTGAAATGGCCGTTTGCCGGGTTTGCGGGTCCTCGATGTAACTGCCCGTCCCGGAGAAGGTGGTTTCCTTCATCGGGCCGCCGGCCGCCGTTCCGTATCCGAGGACGCCTCCGTCGTCAACGAGGTTGCGAATCTGGTCGTAAGTTTTCTGCTGCCCTTTGTCGCCGCGCGGCTCGCCGTCGCTGAATACATAGACGAGCTGCACCGACTGGGGGTGGCTGCGGCGGGAACGCTCGAGCTCGCGCTTGAGGACCTTGACCGGGCGGTACACCGAGGACCCGTTCGAATAGCCCGACTGCTCGGGTTTGACCGTTTGAACCCAGGATTCGACGGCGGCGACGTCGGTGGTGATCGGAAGCTCTCTGGTGGCCCCGGAGTTGAACGAGATGATCGAGTACCTGGCGTTGGGGATCCGGGAGACTATCTGGCGAATGTCCGCCCGCACGCCTTCCAGGCGGGGCTTCTTGCCGTCGTAGTCCTCCGCGTTCATCGAGCCGGTTGTGTCGACGACGAAGAAGACATTCGCCCCTCGCACCGTCTTTTCCCGGGGGAGCGCCACGCTCGGGGCGGCGCCGATAGAGGCGACCGCCACAACCATGAGACCCCGCCTCGTCCAATCCTTCCAGGAGCCCTTGCGCGAGGCTTTCTCGCGGTTCCAGCAAAAGAAGCACGCCCCCAGCCCGAGAATGAGAAAAAGGGCGACGAGCCAGACGGGCCATATCCACATCATCACAGCCGGTACCTCCACGCCAATCCGATGATTAGAACGACGGCGATTCCCGCAAGCGCGGGCCAACGGCCCGGCGTGTCCACGACGCTGACATCCGCGGCGCCGGCCAGCTCCTTCTTGTCTTGGGCTTGAACTTCCTTGACGATCTGATCGCCAGCCCGGGCGCCTCGAGCGTCGTACACCTTCCCGCCTATCCCCTGAATCGTCGAGCGGAACTCGTTTCGGCCCTGCGGGTATCCGCTGATGAGCAGCCCCAGAACGCGAATCTTGCGCTTCTGGGCTATGCTCGCGGCCTCCTTCAGCTCGAAGGCCGGGCTGCCTTCAAGCCAGTTGTCTGTGGCGAAGAGAATCGTGCGGGAGCGGTCCTTGTCTGCGTAGTCAAAGCTTTGCGTGCAGCTGACCAGCCCGTCGCCGATGAGCGAGGCGCCTGTGAACCGGTCTCCCGCGGAAGTCCTCGTGTACAGGTCGTCGACGTCCCGGCCTCCCTGGAGGACCTTCCTGACGCGGCCCAGCTCCTCCTTAACCATCGCGTAATCGTCGGAAAGGGGGAACACGACCGTCGAGGACCGGTTCCACACGACGAGGGCGACCCGCTCGCCGTGGAACTGATCGACCATCTCCGCGAACGTCTTGAGGACCTGAGCGTCGAACGCCTCGACGGACCCCGAGACGTCAAGGCAGAGGATAAGGTCGCGCGAAGCCAATTTGGATGAATGGGTCCTCAACTCGGACGGCCGCGCCGCGATGACCGCCGAGGAAACGACAGCCGCCCCCATGGCGGCGACCAGAACCGCAGCCGCCAGCCGCAGCCTCGTCATGCGGCTGCGATACCTCGCGCCCCGGCGCAGGAAGCGGGTGTGCGCAACATAGGAGACGCTCCAGGCGCGCCGGTCCTTGCCGAGGAACCACGCGGCGAGCCCTATGGCCGCGGCAGCAAAGCAGATCAGGGGAATCGCCCAGGGCACTACCACGATGAAACCTCCTCGACTGCGCGCCGGACGGACTCTTCGGCGTCGGCCTGGCTCACGGGGCCGAAAGCCGGCTGTTCCCACGACTCGAGCAGCCCGCACACCGAAGTGAACTTTCCGCTCGCCCTGAGATCGGCGACGGTCCACGTGCTCAGATCGCGCCCCGCCCTTTCGCCCAGAATCTCACGCATGGTCCGCGAAAGAAGCTGATGAAGCTCGCGCAAGTCCTCCGCTCGAATCGATTGGAGCGTGGAAATCCAACGTTCGCGCTGTGTTTGAACGACCGGGGCGAGCTCGATCTGCAGCCCGCGCCGCTTGGCGTAGGCGTAATGCCAGCCCACAAACCACAAGATCGCTGCGAGCGCGGCGAGGCCGGCCGTCAACGTGACGACCCCGGCGCCCGGCTCCGGCCGGAACAGCTCGTTACTTTGCATGATGTTGCCTCTTCAGCAGGCCGACGACGACGGGCAGGATGTCCGCGGACGAAGCCAACGACGCATTGAGCACGCCGTAGCGGGCGAGCAGCTCGGACGCGCCCCACTCGCGCATCGCGCGCTCCGCCTGGACCTCGCGCTGCAATTCGACGTCCTCCCGCACGTACTCGGGAAGGAAGAGGTTTTCCTCTATGTCGGCCATTGCGGCGATGCCCTCGGCGGTCAGGGGCATGTCCTCGATGCGGACCACCATGAGCTCGTGGCGTTCGCGGATCCGGCGAAGGGTGAATTCCTCCGCGGGAGCCGGCCAGAACTGGTCGGTGACGAGAATGACGAGCGAGCGCTCCCTCGTCGTCTTCAACAGGTAATCGACGACGGCGGTGACATTCGTCTCCGCCTGCGCGTGCTCGAAGGCGTGCTCGGTGCGATCGAGCAGGAAATCGAGATGGCTCAAACCGTGGCGGGCAGGTAGGCGCATCGCCCCCGCGGAGTTGCCGTAGACGAGGCCCACTCTGTCGCCGCGGTACGAGGCGAGATAGGCCAGGGTCTCCGCCGTCGCGAGGGCGATCGCCGATTTCTCCTCGCCCGACGGCGCCAGCGCCCGCATTTCGAGGCTCGTGTCCATGAGCAGCTGGGTGAAGACGTCGGTGTCGCGCTCAAACCGCCGGATGATGGGCTTTCCGGCGCGCGCGGAGACCTTCCAGTCGATGTCCCGGACCTCGTCCCCCGGCTGGTAGTCGGTGAGGTCCTCGAAGTCGTTTCCCTTGCCTGTGAGGATCGAGGTGTGCGAGCCCTCGAAGAGGCCGGCCGCCCGCCTGACCTGCGGGAGCGACAGGCGGGCGCGTATGAGCGCCATCCTCTGGCCTGCTGTCGTGCGCGTCATGGCGTCGGCACCGCGTTGAAGACCATGTCGATGAGCGCCTCAGGCGTGACGTCGTTGGCCAGCGCGTCGAACGTCCGAACCAGGCGGTGGCGCAGCACGGCGTGCCGCAGCTGTTTGACGTCGTCGGGAATGACGTAGTTGCGCCCCGCCTGAAGCGCCAGGGCCTGGCCCACCTGCATGAGCGAGAGGCCGCCGCGCGGGGAGGCTCCCACCCGGATGTTCTCCATGAGCCCCTGGATCGGCCTCGGCCCGCCGCCGCGGGTGGTGTTGACGATCGCGACGATGTACTTCTTGATGGCGTCGTCGACGTAGACCCGCTGGACCGTGTTCTGAAGGAACAGAACGTCCTCCGTAGTGACCGGATTCTCGCCCCTTCTTCGGTTGAACGTGCCCGTCGCCGTCCTCGTCAGAATCTCGACCTCTTCGGCGGGCTTCGGATAGGTCAAGACCTCCTTCATGAGGAACCTGTCCATTTGGGCTTCGGGGAGGACGTACGTGCCTTCCTCTTCGATTGGGTTCTGCGTGGCCATGACGGTAAATGGGCGCGGGAGCTCGTAAACGGCCCCTCCGATAGACGTTTGGCCTTCTTGCATCGCTTCGAGCATCGCGGACTGCGTTTTCGCGGAGGAGCGATTGATTTCGTCGAGGAGGACGACGTTGGCGTGCACCGGCCCGAGCTGCGTCGTGAAGGTGCCGGTCTCATATGAGTACATCTGCGTGCCGACGATGTCGTTGGGCATAAGGTCCGGCGTGCACTGGATTCGCGAGAAGGTCCCCGACATCGCGGAGGCGATCGTCGTGGCGGCAGTGGTCTTGGCCAAGCCCGGCACAGACTCAAGCAACACGTGCCCCCTGGCGAGCAGGGACGTGACGAGGGCCGTGTACAGCGCGTCCTGCCCCACGACGCGGCCCCTGAAGGTCCCGTGGATCCTCTCAAGCAAATCGGCGCTGCGCGCCAAGTCCGCGGCGCTGATGTCGCCGGACGCCATTTCTTTCATTGCCATGCCTTCCAGACTCGTCAATTGGGCGCCTGCACACTCTAACCTGGCGCACGCACACTCTACAATAGCAGCGACCGCCGACAGGGACGGGGCCCTGGGCAGAAGGCTCAGGAGCCGCAGTCCGCCCCGGGAGATTCTTTCAGATCTAACCTCCTCGTGAGAAACGGCGTCCGAAAACGGAAGCCGCGTCTCACAGTGGACAGAACTAGCAAGAAGGGCGCTCGGTAGGTTACTTTTGGAATGTTAGGCAGGCGATCTGAAAGGACGGTGATCAGGCAAATGAGCTCTGCGCCTGACAATCCGTGGCTCGATCAAGGCTCTTCGCAATGGCCGGAGCAGCCCCCCGAGTCCCGCCGCCCCCTTTACTTCCTCGTTTTCGCAGCAGGAGTATTGCTCCTCACATTGATGGCCGTCTTTTACATCAAGGTCATACGCGACGGGCGCGACGCCGCCGACCCCGACAAAGATCCGAAGGCGACGTCGACCACCGCAGACGCACCGTCGACCGCGAAGACGACCACGCTCAGCGCCAACGGCTCGCTGGAGGAGGCCCGCGAGGCCGTCTCGCAGCTCAGGGAAAAGAGCTCGTGCACGGCCAAAGACGACGCCAAGAGCCTGACCGTCTTCATCCAGGCGGCGAAGAAGGAAGACAAGCTCAACAAGGAGCGGAAGCTCGCCACGTCCACGCTGGCTGCGCTGTCGAAGAACTGCGGCGCCGAGTACACGGTCGACCTGACGAAGCAGATGAAGAAGAGCACATCTGAAGTCTCCGACCTCGTCTCGGACCGCTCGTGGTGGCACCTCGCGAGCCCCGCCCCCAGCGGCGCCAAAGACGTAACCGAGTTCACCACCGGAAAGCACAACATCCGCTGCAAGTTCGACGACGACGATGAGAGCGTCTCCTGCTCAATCTACATCTACGACTACCCCTCTCCCGACGGCTGCGAGAACAAAACGGCCACATACCATTTGAGCCAGGCAAAGGAGGCGACGGCCGACTGCAATTCGGCGCTCAACTCCTCCATCCAGGTCGCCTACGGCTCAACCGTCTCCCACAATGGAATTTGGTGTTCCATTTCCCAGGAGCAGGGGATCACCTGCACCAGCGAGCTCTCCGGCAAAGGATTCCAGCTCAAGCGAGCCGCGGCCCGGCTTTTCTGAGGGGTTATCCGATCGGCCCTTCCGCCACGTTTAGCCTTCTGACGGGCCCTTCGAAGCCGCGTCCGGCTTTCTGACCGGCTCTTCCTGTTCCTAGCCGCCCTTGCGAGCCGGGAAACCGCGTACGGCCCGTCAACCTTATTGCGGTGTCGCAGCCGCCCTTACGAGCCGGGCGACCACCCTCCCGAACTCGGAGAATTAGGCTCCCCTTACCTTCTTTGTGTCTCGGACGGTAGACTTGGACCATGACTTCCACAACCGTCGGCAAGTCCTCGCCCGGGGCTTCGCGCAATAAGCGCAGGAAGCGGCGTAACGCGAGGCTGTGGATTCCGCAATACCATGGCGCGTGGGCGATGGTGACGATTCCCCCTTTGGTCGGCGTCGTCGAGGGCGGCTTTCGGCCTGTCGAGATCGTGGTCTTCGCGCTGTGGTTCGTCGGATACTTCCTTTTTTACAGCGCCACGGTGTGGCTCAAATCCAGGTGCAAGAAACGCTACTTCCCGCCGGTGCGGCTCTACGGGCTGATCGTTGCGGCTTTGGGCTTGGCCTCGCTCATCGGCGCACCCTACTTGTGGCGGTGGGCGCTCGTCTTTTCGCCGCTGGTGGCCATTGCGGCGTGGGAGGCGTGGAAACGCGACGAGCGTTCGCTGATTTCGGGCCTCGACACCATCGCTGCCGCCTGCCTCATGATCCCTGTGATGTTCGACATTGCGGGCGACGGCGCCCCCGGGTTCGCCGCCTCGCCCCGAGCCTGGCTGTTGACCGCCCTCTTCTTCGGGTATTTCGCCGGAACGCTTTTCTATGTCAAAACGAACATCCGCGAGCGCGGCTCGAACGTCTACCTCGCCGCGTCCATCCTCTGGCACGCCTCGTGGGCGGCGGCTGCGTTCGTTCTCGCATGGCGCGGGGAGGTCGGTTGGATTCACGCAGCCGTGTGGCTCGCCATCGCGATCCGCGCCGTCGTCGTGCCGCTCCTCGCACGCGCGGGCAGGCCCGTGAGCGTCAAAGCCATCGGCTTCGGCGAAGTCTTCACCTCGCTGGCCTTCGTGCTCACCGTCTTTTAAGCGCTTCGGTCTCTTTCGGCGCTGGAAGCCTGCTGCTCTCCGTGCCCGCCGTTTCCCCAATGCTCGATCGATGCTTGGCGCCCTCCGTTTTCTGAGAACGCTCGCTTCAACGTCTTAGTAAGCGCTTGTTTCCGCACGCCGCCCGTCCGCCGCGCTCAAAGAATCGACGCGACGGCTCTGAGCAGGCGCAGCGAGCCCTCGGTCTCGCCCACGCTGACGCGCACGCCTTCCTGGCCGAAACGACGCACGGTCACGCCTTCGTCGAGGCACGCGTTTTCGAGGGCCTCGCCGAATCCGGCGAGCCAGACGAAGTTCGCCTGGGAGGCCGGTACGGCGATGTCGTGCGCGGCGAGGGCCGCCACGAGGTTTTTGCGTTCCTGAACGATCACGCCGCACCTTGCCCGCACCTCTTCCTGAGAGTGCAAGGCGGCACTCGCGGCGATCTGGGCGAGGGCGTTGACGCCGAAAGGCGTGCCGATCGCCCTCAGCCCGGCGATCATCTCCGGATGCCCCAGCCCGTAGCCGACGCGGATCCCGGCCAGCCCGTAGGCTTTGGAGAAGGTCCGCAGCACGATGAGGTTCGGATGCTCGCGCAGCAGCTCGTCGGAGCGGACGGCGTCGTCCATGTCCACAAAGTCGATGTACGCCTCGTCGAGCAGCACGGGCACGCGCTCGGGGACCTTTGCGAGGAATGCCGCCAGATCGGTGTGTTTGAGGGCGACGCCGGTCGGGTTGTTGGGGCTGCACAGCAAAAGCGCGCGGGTGCGCTCGGTGACGGCGGAGAGCAGGCCCGGAAGATTGTGCGATCCGTCGGCGTTGAGCGGCACCTTGACGGCTGCTCCCCCGGCAGCCTGAACGGCGATCGGATACGCCTCGAAGGAGCGCCAGGGAAGCACGACCTCGCCGCCCGGCGTCACGACCGCCTGAAGGATCTTCTCGATGAGAGAGGTCGACCCGTTGCCCACGACGACGCCGTCGTCGACCCACTTGTGAAACCACGAAATGTCGTGGACCAGCCCGGTGGCGAACATGTCCGGATACCTGTTGAGATCGCCGACGGCGGCTGAGACCGCGGCCTGGACGGCAGGAAGGGCAGGGAAAGGGTTCTCGTTGGAGGAGAGTTTGACGACGTCGGTGTTCGCGCCCTTCTTGCCGGGCACGTAGGCGGGAAGGCCGAGGATCTCAGGGCGGAACCACTGCTGCTTGCTCATGTATCTAGTGTGCCCCGCGCGGGCGGCGCAATGCGAGCGGCTCTTCGACAGGGGGAATGCGAGCGGCCCTTCGACGAGGCAACGCAGGCGCCTTTCAACGGCGGCGACGCGAGCGCCCCTTCGACAAGGCAACCCAGGCGCCTTTCGACGGGTGCAATGCGAACTGCCCTTCGACGGGGGTCGGCGGAGGGCGCAATCAAACCGACGACCCAGGCAAATTCCAGCGCTCAGCCTTAGGATTGCTGCATGAGATACCTAGTTCGCGCAGCAATCAACGCCCTCGGCCTGTGGCTATGTGTGCTTTTCGTACCGGGCATCAGCCTGCACGGCCTGGGCACCAATCGGGACATCGCCCTCTACCTCTTGGCGGGGGGAGCGGTCCTCGGCGTCGTCAACTGCCTGGTCCGCCCGATTCTGGTGATCTTGTCGATACCGCTGTACATTCTGACGTTGGGCCTGTTCTTCTTGATAGTCAACGCCGCAATGCTCAAGCTCACCGCGACTCTCACCGCCGGGTTCGACATAGGCGTGACCGTGACCACCTGGGTGGCGGCGATTATGGGAGGAATCCTCCTGTCCTTGTTCAACACCTTCACCGACGCGCTACTCCCGGAGGAGTACCGGCGACGCTAGGCCTCCGGCGCGTGCCTTCTGGGCGTCGCTTTCGGCCTCTCGCGGCCGCACCCGGTCAGGTCGCAGTCCGTCGCAACTTCCGGTTTCTCGCGGTCATGCTCCGTCATCCGCGGGGCCGCGCCCTTCCCGCGGCCGCTGCAACCCCAAACCGAGACGCCCCTTTCGCCGTTTTTGCGCCGCGTTTGACCCTCACGCGACGTGAGGTTGGAAGCTAGAGCCATGGGAGAGAACATGCAGGAGCTGACCGTGGGCCAGGTCGCCGACCTCGTGGGCATCAGCGTTCGCACGCTTCACCACTGGGACGAAATCGGCTTGGTGACACCAAGCTGGCGTTCGTGGTCCGGCTACAGGCTGTACACCCGGAAGGACGTGGAGCGCGTCCAGCGCGTGTGCCTATACCGGGAGACCGGCATGGCCCTGGCGCGGATCGCCGAGCTGCTCGACGATCCGGACCTGGACGAGCTCGCGCACCTGGCCAGGCAACGCGAACTGCTCCTCGAACGCATCTCCCATCTGCGGCAGAAAGTCTCCGCAGTAGACCAGATTATGGAGACAATGAAGATGGGAACGAATCTCGACCCCGCCCAGAAGGCAGAACACTTCGGCGGCTGGGATCCTGCGTGGCAAGAGGAAGCTCAGGCCAAGTGGGGCGACACCCCGGAATGGCGCCAGTCCGAGGCCGTCAAGGCGAAGATGACGCCACAGGACTGGTTCAGAGTCGGCAGAGACACCCAAGCCCTCGAACAGTCTCTGGCGGAGGCCAAGCGCGATGGCGTCGAGCCCGGCTCGGATCGGGCGAATGAGCTCGCTGAGGCCCACCGCGCTTCGCTCGGCACATGGTTTGACGTGACGCATTCCAAGCACGTGCTCATCGCGCGCGGGTACGTCACGGACGACCGGTTCCGCCAGTACTACGACAAGATCGAGCCCGGCCTCACCGACTGGCTGAAGTCGATCATCGACGAGAATGCGAGGGCAAACGGCGTCGACCCGACGACGGCGACGTGGCAGTGACCCTGCCGACGGCGTCCTCCCCGCGCGTGGCGTCGGCCGATCTGCAATCGGCCGACGCCAAGCCGGATCATCTCGCCAAGCGGGACGGCCTTCCGCAAGCGGACGGTATCCGATAGGCGGACGGTCTCCCACAGACGGAAGCCGCCCGGGGGCAAAGCCCCTCGCAGCTTCAAATCCGGGTCGCCTCCCTCATGCGGCGTCCGCTTAAGCTTTGCGCAAGGCCACTCAGGCTTTACGCAAGGCGACTCAAGCTTTGCACAAGGCGGCCACATGAGTTTCGCGCACGGCGGCCATCGATTCTGATGCGGTTGGCTTCTAACGCGGTTGGACGGAGCTCCCACAAGAGAGCCCCTGGCCAACCGCATCAATCGTCGGCCATCGGCCAGCGCGAGGTCCAACCGTCCCCCGCATCCCGTTCCTGCTCAGTCGCATTGGGAGCGTTCGACGTGGACGTGGGTTTCCCGTCCGGCGAGGCAGCCTCGCTGTGCCGTCCGATCTTCGACTCCCCAATGCTCGGTCCGAACGACTCGGCGTTCCCAAGCCGCCAGTCCGTGCCTCCCGGCCGCCCCGAATTGAGGGCGTCGACGCCGTCCGCATCGGCCCCAACGCTTCCACGCGCACCGGACGCCTCGGCTTCGGCGCGGCCGACGTTCGCAGCGGGGGCGTCCTTGGGAAACGGGCGGCATCCGGTGGTGTAGCGCATGGAGAAGGCGCGGGTGCCGCCGGATAGGACGATTCCGACGTAGCCTCCGTCGTCGACGTTGAACAAGTTGACCTCGCCGGTTTCGTCGACGGAGATGTCGACGGTTTCCGTGAAACCGAGCGGGCCGACCTCTTCGCGCACGACGTCGACGAGCTCGCCGAATGCGCTGCGCGGGACGCCCATCGTCATTCCTTGGCGGGAGAAGTCGATTCCGCCGCGGTCGTCGCCGACGTGGCACGGCCCTGCTTTCTCGGCCGGGGAATCGATCCAGGTCCATTGGCGCGGCCCGAGCAGTTCGTCGATGCGCTCTCGTGCGCGGGCCAGCGCCTCCGCCAATCCGCGCCGGGCGGAATCGACGTCCTCCCGCTCGCCAAACGGCTTCAAACCGTCATAAAAGGGCCGTCCGACTTCGAACATGCTATTCTCATTCCTTTGCATTGAGGGTTCCGTCGCAACTCGGACTCCGATGACTGAGTCTCGATGGCTCGAGTTTCGACAACCAAGCTCCAACGGCTCAGGCTCTCATGACCCAAACCGGCGGAATCCAGTCGCCATCGGCGATGGGATCTTTGCCTCTGACTAAAGATCAAAAGCTCCCAGGGCCGCAAGAATCTCATCCCGCAGTGCCCGCCACGACTTTGGCAAGAATTGACTGTGCCTGAGTTCCTTCATCCAGATAGCGTGTATGTGCGTCGAATTGCGACGAGGCACCCGAATCCCCCGGATCCATCACTCTGAACCCGGAGCTGGGATCAACTGGATTTATGCCCAAGGCGCCAGAGTTGCCCCTAACAAAGCCTCCAATTTCGTTAACGGGGGTTATTATGTCGCCTTTACCGCCAGAGCCGTCACCGTACAACATTGTAAAACTGTGCCCTTCGGGAACATGCATCGCTTCAGCGGCAACCTTCACTCCCGGCGACCCAAACACAGCGTAATCGTCAACAACTCCGGGCCGCGTCTGGGCGACGCCATAGGACGAAGTTGTTGAACCGTAGGAATGACCGAGAACGGACTGATGGACCGGCTTTCCGGAAGCAGTGCGAGAGTCCTCGATTCCTTCTAGATGCTTCGCGAGACTGTTTCCGCCCAGTTCGGCATCGTGCGTGCTCATAACAGACGTATCGCCCAACGGAAGAGGAGGGGCGTCGTAGCCTACCCAAGCAATAGCAGCGACACTGCCCTTTCCTTCGGCTTCAGCACGATCCTTTAGGCCCCTCATTTCATTGACATATCCGGCGCTTTCCTCCACGGACGAGGTCATTCCAGGAACATAAGTAGTAACGTTATCGGCGTCATCAATGTTACCGACAGCTAGCGCGGCATGCGTGTTTTCATGTCCGTCTTCTCCCGTAGGAGGATCGTAAAGATATAAACCGACTTCAGGTGCCTCAACAGTTTCGTCCATATTTTTTGGTATTTTTTGATCATCTAATGCCGCTTTAATTCCTTCAGTCTCCTTAAGCCGCCTTTCGACATCGTTTAGCTCAGGAAACTCAGCTGCCCCACCCGAGGGGGTAACTGAGTTGGCTGTCTTAGAGTATATTTCATTTTTCTTCTTCTTAAGGGATTCAATATCTCTATCGAGTCGCGCTCTATTGATATCGTTGCGAGTGCGCGCATCAATGCCATCTACATTGCCAAGGAATTCGTATTTAGAAGGCTTGCCCTCACGTATGTCCTTGGCTGCGTAAAAGCGTATCGCCTTACGCTGCCGCCCGCTAAGCGAATACCACCATTTCGCAATTTCCCCTGTGCCAGCCCCTTTTCTCGGCATATCGGGAATGCCGAGCATCGGGTCGTCAAAGTTCGGGGATTTTCCAGCTGTATTCATCGCGGCACTCATGGCTTGTGCATATGCGGAATCAGTCTCGCTGGCTTTGTCGCAAGCCTGCGAAACCATACTGGCGCATTCTTTCAGGTATCTGGCCCGCTCTAGCAGTGCATCACCGGACACAACCTCGCCGACTACGGGATTCAGATCATGGACCGCTCCATCACTTGAGATGAGCAAACCGTGCGAGTCAGCGAATGCCTGTGTTTTCGCAACTGCACCCTCAACCTCGCTAAGGCCGTTCTGCGCTTCCGCCGTTGCGGACAGAAGTTTGCCAACCATTTCCAGGTGCTGAGCGGAACCATCCTTCAGCTTTCCCAAGGCCTCTTGGGCGATTGAGGCACCGATCCCCTCCCAACCTGTCTTCACGTCGACCGAAGCAATGCCGTCATGCACCGCGTTCGCAGTCGCCCGTTCATTTAGAAGATCGTCGACGACGATCGCGAGGTCTGCGCTCTTCCATTCTTTTATGGTCCCCCAAGTCAAGCAGACACCCACCATCAGTTCTTCTCCTCGAACGCGTTTTCAAAGCGAGTGAAGTCGATTTTCGTGGATTCGTCGATTTCAACATAGGCGTCTTTAGCGGCTCTAACAGACTCCGTGAAGGCGTTCAGACCCTCAGTCATTTTCTTCGAAATCGAATCAACCTGATTCGCGGCACTTTTTGCCACAGGGCCTGAAACTCCACCTTTCATGGCAGTGCTGACGCCCTCCATGCCATCTTTGATATTCAAGTTGGCGCTGCTCTGGGCAGCTTCGTCAGAGTGGCCAGCGGCAGTTTCGAGGCTGGCGGGTTCAACTCGGAGTTCGGACACATCTCCCCCTTCTGATCGTTGGTCAGTACGCCAGCCAGTTTTCCTCACACCAGGTATTTCCTCAATCGCAGCGGAGGAAAAGGACCCCGCTCCCCAATTCCGTCTCCCGCATTGACATTTGAAGAAGCGGATGAGAGGGGTCTGCCGACCGCGGGGCCTCAACCTTGAATGCAAGGAGCTCGGTCGGTTCCGCCGACAATTGCGGAACCGACCGAGCATGCGGACGGAAAAGAGCATGCCACGTTCACAGTTTCGTGGCGTTTGGCTTTAGCTCAAGGCGGCGTCCCCCGCTTCATCCGCATTGCCGCTGTTCGTGCCGCGGACGTCTCCAGCCTTTCCAAATGGCCGGCAACCTGTTGTGTATCGCATGGAGAACGTCCCCGAGTCGGTGATCAGAACGATGCCGACGTACCCTCCGTCGTCGACGTTGAACAGATTCACTTCACAGGTGCCGCCGTTTGAGATGTCAACATTTTCTGTGAAGCCCATTGGCCTGACTTCCTCGCTGACAATCTTCACCAGCTCTGCGAAATGCTCTCGAGGAATCCCCCGCGTCATGCCTTGTCGCGAGAAGTCGATTCCACCGCGATCATCGCCCTCGTGGCACGCTCCAGCTTTCTCAGCGGGAGCATCAATCCAGGTCCATTCACGCGGGCCAAGCAATTCGTCGATGCGCTCGCGAGCCCGGGCCAACGCGCTCGTCAAACCAAATCTGGCGGAATCGACATCGACCCGCTGCTCGAACGGTTTCGAACCGGCATAGTAAGGGCGTTCCGATTCGGACATAGTCTTTCACTCCTTTGCGGCCGACGCCGACGACGTCGACCATACCCTGCAGCTGGCGTTGGTTCTCAACATCCAGCAGTCAATTCAACTGTACTTGCGTCTGTTTTGACCGCACCACCCTGCCGAGATCTGCGGTGTCGCGCGCTTTGGCACCCACTCGTCGGCATGAGGGCGGCTCGATTCATGCGATGTCTTGGTCAAGCTGTCCTAGAAACTTTGCCCTCCAACATCTGAAGCGAATCTTCCGAAACCGGGGGCACGTGCGCCGTTGAGGCAACGCTTTGAAGGCGCTGATCGAAGCCGCTTTTCGGAAATCGTGCGACGGGGAAAAAATGCCGCACTCCAACATCATTAATTGTAATGTAATCATCACCTTTGTCGTTATCCTGCGGTCCCTACAACGACTCGTGCCAAGTTGCTTTGAGCTATACTATTTTCACGCAGATAACCCGAGTGCGCGGCTTTTGGAGACCGCGTTCCAGAAGCACCAGGATCCATGATCTTGAAACCAGAATCCGGATCCATAGGATTCTTTCCCAGAGCCGCAGTGTCCCCGAACGGAGCAGCTTTCTTAAGGAGATTGAAAGGGGTGATCATATCTCCTGAACTCAACGCTCCAAGCTTCGCCTTGTACAACATGGCATAACTATGACCCTCCGGAACCTGCATTGCTTGAGCAGTGTCTTTCACCCCCGGTGAGCCAAACACGGCATAGTCATCGACGACACCCGGGCGGACCTGCGCCACGCCATATGAAGATGTGGTTGAACCGTATGAGTGTCCAAGAACCGATTGATGAACAGGCTGCCCCGAAGCATTGCGAGAATCCTCAATCCCCTCCAAATGTTTCGCGAGGCTATTCCCACCCAATTCGGCGTCATGAACTTTCATAACCGAACGATCGCCGGTCCACGGCCCTGGTGGGGCATCATACCCCACCCAAGCAATTGCAGCAACGTCGCCTTTGCCCTCCGCTTCGGCACGCGCCCTAAGGTCATGCATTTGATCGACATTGCCCAAGCTGTCCGCCACAGTTGTAGTCATTCCGGGAACATAAGTTGCAACGTGGGCAGCTTTATCGACGTCGCCGACGGCATAGGCCGCATGCGTAAACCTATGCCCGGCTTCCTGACTTGGCGGCTCATAGAGATACAAACCAACATCAGGTCGCTCGTTCATTACCTGTTTTATCCCCAACAGCTCATCGAACTTTTTATCGCCTTCTTTGAGTCCTTCTTTCCGGAGGGATTCAAGATCTCTATCAACTCGAGCCTTGTTGATAACACTCCGCGTACTTGCATCAATTCCATTTAAATTACCAAGTCTCTCGTATTCCGAAGTACGACCGGCTCTAATATCTTCAATTGCCTTATTTCTTATGGCATCACGCTCCCTGTCAGTCAACGAGTACCACCATTGTGCGACTATCTCACTACTCGCTCCCGGCTCCGGCAAAAGAGGCAATCCTGAAATAGGATCAGTCCCAAAGTCTCTAAACCTAGCGTAATCTCTCAGAATGTCATTCATTGCTTTAACATAATTCGCATCAACTTCGGCAGCCTTTTTAAGGGCCTGTCCGACCAAATCGGCGCATTTCATTTGAACTATTGTCATAGCGGATAATAGATCATTGAAACCTGAAAACAATGAACCTGATGCCGCAAGCCACGCTTTATAACCTTCACTAAAGTTTACATGCACGCTTCCGTCATCCATGATTGTCAAATGGTGTTCCTCAGCCAGTGCCTTCGCATCATCGACTAGTTTTTTCACGCCATTGACACCGTCCTGCATCGACGCAGTCGCAGTAAGTAGATCTCCAAGAAGATCTCGATAGTTAGAAGACAGGTCTTTAAGCTCCTCCAGCGCATCCTCTGCCGCATCCGCGCCTTCGCCTTCCCATCCTGACTCAACATCAATATCACCTATGCTGTCATATGCATCCATGGCCTCTTGCCTGTCTTTTATCAAACCATTCAGAGTGTCATTCAGATCGTCGCCGTTCCAGTCTTTGATCGTTCCCCACGTGAATACCGCCATCATTCCTTCCCTTCAATCGCGTTTCTGAAGCCCTTGAAATCAACGCTCGTCGAATAATCGGTCTCACCGTATTCGTTCTTCGCCGCTCGAACCGCTTCGCTGAACGCTTTCAGTCCATCGCCCAGGCGCTTCGACAGCAGATCAAGGTGATCTCCCGCCTTGGCGGCGGCATCACCGGAGTCGCCGCCTCGAACGGCGTTGCCCACCTTCGACAGGTCGTCGGCGACCTTCAGTTTGGAGTTTTTCTCAGCAGCGTCGTCGGAATGCTGCGCAGCAGTTTCGAGTTTCTCCGGTTCTACAACTAATTGAGCCACAACTTTCCCTTCTCTCGTAGTCGCGTGGTGACACAAGTATTCCCAAACTCGACGGCTTTGGCAATAGAAAAGAGAAAAAGGACTCTGGTCCCCAATCACGCCGTTTCCCCGTTGACGTTTGTGAGTTGTCTGGGTTTAAACTGAGTTTTAAAAGCGATTTAGATACAAACGTCGTGAAGTTTCAAAAGGTAAAAATCGAAGTTTGGCACAGAGAGGGCTCGGTCTCAATGCCGACTCGAGCGCACCGAGGGACGTCTCGAGTGTTCTGGAAGCCGATACGCGCACCCGAGTGCCGACCCGACCGTCCGAAAGTCGGCAAGCACGCCTTGGCACTGCCCCGGACCCGCCGCGAACCGCAACGCACACGAGGACCCGGGCAGGTTGACGCCATTGCCGCTCGCGCGGATGCCGCAACGAACGCCCTAGGAAGCCCCGCCGAGCACACCGAGGGGTGCAGCACAGGCACTCTAAGGCATCGCTCGCGCCACAGGCTTCCCCGGGGTTTCCCAGGATTAACTCATGACCGCCTAAGGATAGGCGGGTTGTATAGATGATGTCAGCAGGACGGGCAAGCGATCCTAACGGTCAGCGTTTGTCAGTTCAGCAGACGCGATGAATGTGTTGTGTGCAGTGAGCCGACGAAGAAAGGTGGTGGCATGCACAGACAGGCAAGCATCGCCGCCCGGCTCAAGCGGTTCGTTCCCTTCGCCGCTTGACACTTCGACGGTGGCATTTGGCGGGAGGCGTTGGCATGGAGCGCCTCCCGCCAATACTGTTCCTTGGGTCCAAACCCCGCCCTTCAATCGGAGCGAGTAGAGTGGCCAGACTATGAATGCGAGCTTCACCAAACGCGCGAGCAGGCAGGCGACAGCCGCGGAGGCAGCCGGTTTGGCCGATTTGGCGCGCGCCGCCCGAGCCGGCGGTGCACCGGTCGTGCGTCTCCTCCGCGCAACAGCCACGAGCCTCGACACGGCAAGGCTTTCCGCCGTCACGGCCTCCCCCGCAGCGGCGGAGGAGTTCGGCCGCCGGCTCGCCGCCACCCACGCCTTCTGCCCCGAGGGTTCGAGGGTGTTCGGCCAGGCGCCCGCCGGCCTCGTCAACGCCGACGGCGCCGCGAGCGACGGCGTCATGGGCGCAGCCGCGCTCCCCCTCGTCGGCCCCGGCCTCTCCCGCCGCTTCGGCGAGTTCTATGCGCAAGACAGACTCCTGCCCTACCTCGCCGACGCCCGCCGAAACGGATCCATCGGCGCCGAAGGCACGGCCGTCCTCGAACGTTTGGCGAACCGCCTGAACGACGGCGAATTCGACGCGCCGCAGCCCGCGTCCGTCAGCACGGACGCGGCCCTCCTCCACGGCGACCTGTGGGCGGGAAACGTCATGTGGGCCTCGCGCGAATCGGCGGAAATCGCGGCCGAAGGGCTCGCCGCAGCGGAAGAAGCCGCCGAAGGCCTTGGCGTCGCGGAAAAGACGGGCAGCGCGAGAAACCGCCGGGACGACGTCGTCGGCGTCCTCATTGACCCCGCCTGCCACGGCGGGCACGCCGAATCCGACCTCGCGCAGCTGACGGTGTTCGGCGCGCCCTTTGTCGACCGCATCTACTCGGCCTACAACGAGGCCTCGCCCCTTGCCGACGGATGGCGCGAGCGCGTGGGCCTGCATCGGCTCCACATTCTCATCGTCCACGCCGCGCTGTTCGGCGGCGGCTACGGGCGGCAAACCGTCGACGAAGCCCGGCGATACATCTGAACGCCGCCCCGGCTGCGCAAACGAATGCAGCACGCCGGCTCGACGGTCGCACGCATGCCGACTCGCTGTCCACACGGCCAACCACCCGCCGTTGATACGCCGACTCACTGTCCACACGGCCAACCGCCCCCGTTCATAACGCCGCATCGCCGTCCACACGGCCAACCGCCCGCCGCCCGCACGCCACCCCGCCATCCGTGGGAGAATGACGCCATGATTACGCTCGGGCCCTTGGACGGCCGTTATCGCGAAACCGTTGCCCCGCTCACCGCCTTCCTTTCCGAGGCCGCGCTCAACCGCGCCAGAATCGCCGTCGAGGTGGAATGGCTCATCTTCCTTTCGCAGAACGAGGTGTTCCCGGGAGCCCCCGTCGTCTCCGAGGCCGACGTCGCCTACCTGCGGGCGATCCCCCAAAAGTTCGGCGAAGCGGAGATAGCCGAGCACGCCGCCATCGAGGCCGAGACGAAGCACGACGTCAAGGCCGTGGAGTATCTCATCAAACGCCGGATGGAGGCGGCGCCCGACGTCGTCGGGCCGAACACCGCCCTTCCCAGCCTGACCGAAATGGTCCATGCTCTGTGCACCTCCGAGGACGTCAACAACCTCGCCTACGCCCTGTGCATCAAGGGCGCGGTGACCGACGTGTGGTTCCCCGCCGCGCTCAAACTCCACGACGCCCTCGCCGAACTCGCGCACGCGCACGCGGATCTGCCCATGCTCTCGCGCACGCACGGGCAGACGGCCACGCCCACCACCGTCGGCAAGGAAATGGCCGTCTTCGCCCACCGCCTGAGCCGCCAGCTCCGCAGGATCGCCAGCGCCGACTACCTGGGCAAGATCAACGGCGCCACCGGAACCTTCGGCGCGCACGTCGCCGCCCTGCCCGACGCCGACTGGCCCGCCCTCTCGCGAGCCTTCGTCGAAGGCCTCGGCCTCGTGTGGAACCCGCTGACCACCCAGATCGAGCCGCACGATTGGCAGGCGGACCTCTTCTCCGACGTCGTCCACGCGAACCGCATCGCCCACAACCTCGCCACTGACATGTGGACGTACATCTCGCTCGACTACTTCCACCAAAACCTGGCCGCCCAGGGCACAACCGGCTCCTCGACGATGCCGCACAAGGTCAATCCCATCCGCTTCGAAAACGCCGAGGCGAACCTCGAGGTCTCCTCGGCGCTGTTCGAGACGCTCGCCGAAACGCTCGTCACCTCGCGGCTTCAGCGCGACCTGACCGATTCGACGACGCAGCGCAACATCGGCGTCGCCTTCGGGCACTCGCTGCTGGCTCTCGACAACCTCGTGCGCGGGCTCGCCGGCGTGGACCCCAACCCGCAAAGGCTCGCCGAGGACCTCGACGCCTCGTGGGAGGTTCTGGGCGAGCCGATCCAGCAGGCCATGCGCGCAGCCGGGCTCGGCGGCGCCACCGGAATGGGCAACCCCTACGAACGTTTGAAGGAGCTGACGCGGGGGCGCAAGGTCACGGCCGAGGACATGCGCGAAGCGATCGCTTCGTTGGGCATGCCCGACGACGTCGCAGCGCGCCTGGCGGCGCTGACCCCTGCGGACTACACCGGGCTGGCCGCTCGGCTGGTCGGATTCCTCGACGGCGCCACGCACTTCAGCGGCGCGGGGCACTTCGCCGGCGCAACACAGCCGCATCCCGGCGACGCCGGTCACCCCGACGGCGCCGCACAGCCCAGCCAAGCCGGGCACGCAGCGCCAGCCGAGCGCGGGGAGGCATCCGAGCCCGACGGTCACCTATAGGACCCCGACGGTCACCTATAAGACCCCGACGGCCGCCTATAGGACAGAGAAAAGCACGCTGCGCTTCCCCTTGCTTTCCGTCCCATCGGGGTGTCAGCTCGGGTTGTCAGCCCGCTAGAGCAGCGATGTTCCGGTCAAAACGCGGCAATTCCTCCGACGCCAGACGGTCCGGGAAACGCCAGACGATCCAGTCACGCCAGGCGGTCCAGGCAGCACCAGACGGTCCGGGAAACGCCAGACGATCCAGTCACGCCAGGCGGCCCAGGCACCAGTCGCCGCCAATGCGGGGCGCCGCTGACAATGGCAGGCGATTTCCGGCGCGACGAAACGCTTCCTCCAGACCGGAGCCATCTTCGCTTCGGGACGGATCGAGGTCTCTGACGGTCAAGGTCTCCGGCGGTCGAGGGCCTCCGTCAAGACGGGAGTCAGATCACATGCAAACTGCAGCCGCTTCCCAGACTCGGCTGTCAAACTATTGGAGGCCTTTCACTTCTCGAGCGGCTCATGCGGCGAGTGATGCGAACGAGGCCGAACGTATCGAACGGGTACTGCACAACCGTCGATCGAGCCAGCGTGCAATCGCGTCGGCGAAGCGTGCTGGGTCGATAGAGTGGAAAGAAACGTAGAGAGAACAAGGAGACCTCGTGCATCGATTCCTTGCCGCCGCGTCGTCGTCGGCCGATCCTCAGGCGCTCTCAGGCATCGCCGGATGGGCGGTCGACATTATGAACGACCTCGGCGGACTCGGCGCCGCGTCCCTCATCGCGCTGGAGAATCTGTTCCCGCCGCTCCCCTCGGAAGTGATCCTTCCGCTGGCGGGCTTCACGGCGGGCACCGGAAGCGCCAACTTCACGCTGCTCGGGGCGATTCTGTGGTGCACCGCGGGATCGGTGGTCGGCGCGTGGGCGCTCTACGGCGTCGGCGCTCTGCTCGGCAGGGAGCGGACGCGCAAGCTCATGGGCAAACTCCCGCTGGTCAAGACCTCGGACATCGAAAAAACCGAGGCGTTCTTCGACCGGAGGGGAACCTGGACGGTCTTTTTCGGCCGAATGATACCGATCTTCCGCTCCCTCATCTCGATTCCGGCGGGCGTGACGCGCATGGGCTTCTGGAAGTTCACCGCCCTGACGACGGCGGGGTCCGCGGTGTGGAACACGATCCTCATCTGGGCCGGCCACGCCCTCGGCTCGAATTGGACGAAGGTGGAAGGTTACGTCGGGATACTGACGAAGGTCACGATAGTCGTCTGCCTGCTCGGCGGCGCCCTGTGGGTTGCGCTGCGCATCCGCTCCAACAGGCGCAAGCGCGAGGCCGTGCCCGCCGAAAACTGAGAGGCGGCGACGCCGGGCAGCCGCCAGCGACGAACGCCGCAGCCGCCAAGAAGCGACAGGCGCCGCCGAAACGCACGCCGACAGGGCATCTCAACCCGCCCAAAGCCTGGACGCTCGGCGCGCGGGTTGCTCCGCTCCCGATAGAGTGAAGACGTCAATCGGACGGAGGCTGCTTCCGTGGACGAAAACTACGAAGACTATCGGATCGACGTCGGCTACCGAATGGCGATAGCCCCCTGGCGCGCGCGGTCCTACATCGAGGGCGGCAAAGAGGACTTCTGCGGTTTCGCGATCGACGCAGCTCAGGTGAGCGGCGTGACCGAGGTGGGCGACTTCATCGACCTGTTCTGCGGAGCCATAGCGCCCGCGCAGTTCTCTCCTTCCGAGCCGATGCACGTACTCGAAGTGCCCGCCAATCCGTTCGTGCAAGCGTCTCGCGCAGTGGGAGCCCTCCTCCCTGACGCGCTCCCCGTCGCGATCCTCAAGTACCTCGCGCAGATCAAAGTGCTCCACGCTCTGCAAGGACAAGGCGCCCCGCTCGCCTACGCCCTCAGCGTCTTCCGAGGAGACCTCGAAAACAACGAGATGATCCCCTTCCCAGACGAATACCCGCCCATGCTCGAGCACGTCGCGCCCGAAGACTGGCAGGAGGAACTCGAATGTTTCCCCCGCGACGAAGAGCCCGAATGGGCTCGGCGCCTCATGGACCGATGAAGATCGGACAGGCCGAACCGAGCCTCTCAATCGAGGGCGCCGAACGGCGAACCTCGATAAGGCAGGCGAAACCGTGAAGATCATGAACACCAACCCGACGAGCGAAGGAGCCCAATGAGCGTCGTTTACCAGCTGGCCGTCACCCCCTGGCAGGCCAACAGGTATCTTTCCGAGGGGGCGGAGGATTTCTGCGGATTCGCCGTCGACGCGGCAAGCGTCGAGGACGTGCGCGACGCGGGCTGCCTGCGCGAGCTTCTCCTGTGCAAAGTGAACGAGGCGAACTTCCCGGCCGACGAGCCGCTGCACATCCTGAAGGCGCCCATCGACCCGTTCGTCCACACCCGGCGCGCGGTCGGCCCGCTGCACCCGGACGCCTTTTTGGGCGGCGTCACGGAAGACGCCCCATACGATCCGTCCGGCGTCGTCAGCGCGGGCGGCGCGACGGCGGAACTTCTGTGGATAGAGCCGGGGCGCCTGACCCGCGGCTCCGAACTGTGGCGCTTCCGCCCCGGAGACCCGAACCCGGAGCTTGCGGCCGTCTACCACGGCGTCGCCTGGGGGTGGGAGAACGCCCGGACGGGAGAGTTCGTCGCGGCCAAACCGAGCAAGCTCATGGGGCCCGTGGTCAAGCGCGAATGGGGAACCGCCGCCGTCGACGTCGAAACCGACGGAGGGAAGCCGACCGCCGTCACCCTCGTCAGCCCCCAAAAGCCGCCCGAAAGCGGATTCGAGAGGTTGTCGACGGGCCTGTGGGCCAAGCGCATCGAGTACCGCGACGGCCTGAACGTCTACGAAAACTACCTGTCGGCTCTGGCCCGCGGGGTGCCCGTTCGGGTGACCCGCCTCGCGAACTCCCCCAACGGAATGGAGGCCCTCGGATTCGCTCTCCTCGTCGACGCGCCCTACGCGATCGGCAACAGGGTGCTCCGCATCTGCCCCGGAGCGTTTTTCTGCGTCATGCCGATGGACGAGATGGAGAAGGCCGTCGCGAGAGAAGGCCGGCCCGAAACCTGGGACGTTTCGACGTTCCCCGCGGTCACGACGCTGTCGCTTCGGGAGCGGTCGAACTACGACGTCGATTCCCTCCTCAAGGACATCCACGCGCTCATCGAGAACGTTGCGCCCGAAGGATGGCGCACGTGCACCCTCATTGTTCAGATAGTCGGCGGGCAGTTTCGCTACGGAGGCAATTTCTTCATCCCGGCTTCTGCCGACCCCTTCGAGGCCGCTCCGCCTTCCGGAGGCGGCTCGCCCTCGCAAGCCGCCTCGCCTTCCGGTGCCGGTTCCGAAGCCTCCTCGTCCGAGGATCGGAGCGCGAGCGCCGACGACGGCGCCCACCGGGGGCCGGGAAACCGGCGAGCGCGCAGCGGCAGGCCTCGCCGCCCCGTCTACGGCGGCGTCGTCGAGGAGATCTCCCTGCTTCCCAGCGCCGTCCTCGAATACCTGGGGCAGATCAAGAAGCTCGCGGCCACCCCGGAACGCGGCGCGCCGCTGGCCTTCACCTTGCAGGCAAGCGCATCCGGCGAGACGAAGCTCAACGTCACATACGAGGAGACGCCTCCGCTCGTCGAATCCATCACCCCTCAGGCCTGGGCGGCCGAGATGGAGGCGTTCCCGCGCCCGAACCCGCCCGAATGGGCGTCGCGGCTCACTGATCCCGGCGACGACGGCGGCCTGTGAAACACCGTCTCTGAAATACCGGGAGGGGCACGTGCGTTGAAGCATGTGTCGGCGCATGGAGCGCCGCGAGCAAAGGAGTGAACAGACATGACATTCGACCGAACCATCGAGCTTGGCGTCACCGGTATGACTTGCGAGCATTGCGTTTCACATGTGACCGAGGAGCTCAAGGCCCTTCCCGACGTCGTCAACGTTTCGGTGACCCTCGCAAAAGGCGGAACGTCCAAGGTTCTCGTGTACACGAACGCCGACATCCCCGACGCCACCCTCAAGGAGGCGATCGACGAGGCCGGCGGATACGAGGTCGAGTCGATCGTTCGCTGACAGCCCTGAAACAATGCACGCGCGGGAGAGGAGCGCCGACGCTATGACGTCAACCGCAAATCGAGCACAGTCCGAGGAGGCCGATAGGCGACGATCTCGGAACGCCCCTGGGCAACCGTCCGATCGCGCCGACAGGGCTCAGCCGCAGACCGTCGATCGAGCGCGGATCCGACACGCGGATCCGACCCAATCCAGCGCGGATCCAATGCAACCCGGCGCAGATCCTGCGCGATCCAGCGCGGATCCGGCGCGGCCGCAGACCGAGGTCGAGCTGGCCGTCACCGGGATGACCTGCGCCTCGTGCGTGGCCCGCGTGGAGAAGAAACTCAACAAGATCCCCGGAGTCACGGCGATCGTCAACCTCGCCACCGAGAAGGCGCACGTCGAGTGGACGGACGCGGCCGGGCCTTCCGACGCCGACCTCGTCGGCACAGTTGAGAAAGCCGGATACGGCGCCACGGTTCTGCGGAGAATCACAACGGACGACGCCGGAGAACGCACCGTCCAGGCAAGCGAGGCGGCCCGAGGGGCCGAGGAGGCCGCGGCCCGCGCGGCCTCGGCTCGCGTGGCGGACCTTCGACGTCGATTCTGGGCGGCCCTCGTCCTCTCGACGCCGATCGTCGCGGTGTCGATGGCCCCTGCCTGGCAGTTCCCGGGCTGGCAATGGGCCGTCGGCGCGCTTTCCCTCCCCGTCGCCTTCTGGTGCGGCTGGCCTTTCCTGAAAGCGGCCTGGCGGGCCGGGCGGCACGGCTCGACGACGATGGACACGCTTGTCGCCCTGGGCATCCTCGCGTCGATGGGGTGGAGCGCATGGGCCCTCCTGTGGGGCGGCGCCGGAAGGATCGGCTACACCATGGGCATGACCGGCATCCACGGGCTCGGCCACTCGGGAACGCCGCATCTGTACTTCGAGTCGGCGGCCTTCATCGTGACGTTCCTCCTCCTCGGCCGCTGGCTGGAGTCGCGCTCTCGCCGAAGCGCGGGCGACGCCCTGCGCTCTCTGCTCGACCTCGCGCCGACTACGGCAACTCGGGTGCGCCGGGAAGGCGGCGGCGTCGTCGAGGAGACGATCGACGCCGCGGAGTTGGAAGTCGGCGACGAGTTCCTCGTTCGCCCCGGAGAGACGGTGGCCACCGACGGATTGGTCGTGGAAGGCGAGTCGGCCGTCGACGCCTCCCTCCTGACGGGCGAGTCCATTCCCGTAGACGTCGGCCCCGGCAGCAAGCTGACAGGCGGCGCCGTCAACACCTTTGGAGCCCTGACCGTGCAGGCTGTGCGGGTCGGCGAGGAGACGACCCTGGCCAGAATGGGCAGGCTCCTCACCGAGGCGCAGACGGGGAAGGCGCCGGTCCAGCGTCTGGCCGACAAGGTCTCGGCCGTCTTCGTCCCTGCCGTCATCGCGATCGCCGCCATCGCCTTCGCAACGAGGCTCGCTCTGGGCAACCCGCTCGAAATGGCGCTGGCGAGTGCGATCACCGTGTTGGTCGTCGCCTGCCCGTGCGCCCTGGGCCTGGCGACTCCCACGGCCCTGCTCGTCGGCTCGGGCCGGGCCTCACGCCTCGGCATCCTCATCAAAGGCCCGGAAACCCTCGAATCGGCCCATGGCGTTCAGACGATCGTCCTCGACAAGACCGGGACGCTGACCACCGGCACGATGGCCGTTTCGGCCGTCCGGCCCGCCGAGGGCGTCGGCGAACGCGAGCTCTTGGCGGCGGCGGCCGGCGTCGAGCGCGGGTCCGAGCATCCGATTGCCAAGGCAATCGTCGCGCTGGCGCACGAACGCGGAATCGAGCCGAAAGCCGTCGAATCAGTTGCGGCTCGAGCCGGAAACGGCGTGGAGGGGATCCTTGACGGCCGCAGAATCGCCGCCGGAACGGCGCGTTGGCTCGCCGAGGAAGGCGTGGAAGGCGCGTCGGGCCTCGGCGGCGAGCCGGGCGCGTCCGTCGTCGGCGTAGCGCTCGAAGGATCGCTGCTGGGCGCGTTCGACATTCGCGACGCCGTTCGCCCGGAAAGCGCCGCCGCCGTCGCCGAACTGAAGTCCCTCGGGCTGCACCCGGTCCTCGCGACCGGCGACAACGAAGCTGCGGCGGCGGCCGTGGCCGCTGAGGTCGGCATCGACGACGTGCGCGCGGGGATCCTTCCGGAAGGCAAGGTCGGGATCGTCGAAGAGCTGCGGGCAGCCGGGCAGAAAGTCGCGATGGTCGGCGACGGGGTGAACGACGCCGCTGCCCTGGCCGGCGCAGATCTGTCCATAGCCATGGGGTCCGGCGCCGACGTCGCTAAGGAAGCGGCCGATATCACAGTCGTGAGTTCGGACATCCGCTCCGTCGGGGCGGCCATCCGCATCTCGGCGCAGACCCTGCGAATTATCAAGGAAAACTTGGCCTGGGCCTTCGGGTACAACGTCGTGGCAATCCCCGTGGCGGTCGCCGGTTTCATCGTACCCGGCATCGCGGCGGCGGCGATGGCGAGCTCGTCCGTCATCGTGGTGGCGAACTCTCTGCGGCTGCGACGAGCCTAGATTCCCCGGTTTACCGGGCATTCTCGCCCCGCTCTCCCGACACGCGAGAGCGGGGCCCGCTTATTTTGCTCCCAAGATAGAAAGAATCAGGGGAAAGGTCTCCTAAATCTCACCTGCGGAGCTCCTTTCCAGAAATCGCTAAATATCAACGAAAAGTAGTAACATGGGGAGTGTTGCCCATGCGACCTCCCCCCCTGGGGGGATCCCTAGGGAAACATGCATTGATAAGTTAGTTTCTAATTAAACATGCCACCTACTAACCACGCGCTTACCTAACGGACTAAGTATGGCTTCGACCGAAGGAGTCATTATGGCCCATTCATCACGCAAACCGATGGGCACACGGACCTTGATAGCGGGGGTGATCATCATCCTCGTCACCGCGCTGACCGCGTTCATCACGCCATCGAACGCAGACGTCAACGCGGCCATTGCCATATCCTCACCAACGCTCACCCGCACAGATGCCAACGGCGATCCGCTCACCGCCGCCGAAGCGTCGCATCCCATGCTCGTCGGCGACCACGCATCGCTCTCTTTCGCCTGGGACGCCGCCAAAGCGAACATCGCTCCCGGACAATCCATGAAGATCGGCATCCCGGCCTCCTTCCGCACGCTGGAGCCCGGATCCCAAGCCGACCTCACGATCGACGCCGCCGGAAAGCAGACCGCGATCGGCCAGTGCAAACTCGGCCGCAACGAGGTCGACTGCGCCTTCGACAAAGCGGTCGACTCCTTGAAAGCCCGGGGATACGCCGCGCCCAAGGGCAAGGTCAGCCTGCGCCTGACAGCGCTCGCCCCCACGGCGTCGCCGGTCGCTTTCACGATAAACGGGGGCCAGTACAAGCTGGCCATTCCCGGCGGTTCTGTGCGCGAGCGCTCCAAGGGCTACAACCCGCACACGTTCGCGAAAGTCACCCCCGCCTTGACGTCCGAGAGCAGATCGGTGTTCTGGACCGTGAGCTTCGGGGCCGACTACGTCGCCGAACGGCTGAGGGAAACCGGGCAGCACATGCGGCCGGACGGGGCCACCCGTTCGACGGTGACGATCACGGACACGATCGGGCCCGGCCAGAAGTTCGCCGACCCCTCGAAGTGGGCCCTCTACCACCGCGGATCTGCGGGAGACAAGGAAGTTCGGGACGTCCGGGTCACCGGAGGCGCGGGGACGGACTACACCACCGCCTACGGCGACTTCGACATGTCCGTCTCGATCAACGGCTCCACCGCCACGGTTTCCATAACCGGCCCGTGGCGCGGGCAGACCAACTACGGCATCGCCTATCCCACCGTGCCCGACAAGGGGCGGATCACGCCGAACTTCGCCTACGTCAACACCGCCGGGCTCGGCAAGACCAAGATCGTCAAGGCCGCCGCCGCGAAGTACACCGACCCCTTCGCCTCCAGCGGGCTCGTGGACGCGCAGCACGGGTCGTTCACCGTCACGTCGCGCGCAACGGGCCCCCACGCCGAGGCGATTCCGCGGCGCGTCGCCTTCCCGGTGACGGCTCGCTACGAGCTTCCCGCGGGAACCACGGCCTCCGACTATCCGAGCTGGAATCCGCCGGGGACCCTGGCTGCCGACAAGCGCTCCGGAACGTTTTCGCTGGCCGCCGGCATCGGCCAGAAGGTCGACGCCGGATCGAAGTTCCCCGCGGGAACCAAGATCACGGTCACGCAGAATTCCTCCGCCGCCCTCGGCGCGCCCGAGGGAGTGCGGTGGGGCGACCCCTCCTACACCGTCGACGGCGACAAGGGGAACTCCTTCGTCGTCAAGGCGAACACGGTCCACGGCGTCGCCGTATCGACGGAGGTTCTCAGCCCGCCTTCGGATGTGAAGCCCACGCCTAAGCCGAGCCCGAGCACCCCTGCGCCGAGCCCGAGCGCCTCCGCGCCGGAGCCAAGCCCAAGCTCGCCCACGCCTAATCCCAGCGCCTCCGCGCCGGAGCCAAGCCCGAGCACTCCCACGCCGAGCCCGAGCGCAACTTCGCTGGCCTCCGACCCGACGACGCCGCCCGAGCCCACGCCCACAGCGCCCTCGTCTCACCCCGCTCCGTCTCCGACGGAAACCATGCCCTCGAAACCGGTCGAAACGCCCAAACCGTCGAGCGAGCCGACCGGCACCGCGGAACCGAGCCCCTCGCCGACGACGGCCTCCCCCACGGAGGAGCCCTCGCCGACTCCCAGCGAGAGCCCGACGGCCAGCCCCTCGGAGAGCCCGAGCCCCTCCGAAAGCACCGAGCCTTCGCCGACGGACACCCCCAGCGCGAAGGCCTCGCCGAGCGTCGTCGTGCCGCCCATCTCGCCCTCGGCGCCCGCAGCGACGCCGAGCCCGACGGATTCCCAATCCCCGAGCGGCGATCCGGGAGCGGCCAACCCCAACGGCGGCCAGCCTTCCGGCAAGGGGAAGCCCCGCGTCAGACGTCCGGGCTCGAGCATCAACTCACCGATCGTCGGCACTCCGGTCGCCCTGCCCACCATGGCGCGCGCCGCAGAGGAACGGCCCCTCATCAAAACCGGTCTGGACATGGGAACGGGCGTCGTCTTCTCCGTCTCTCTGAGCCTGGTGGGAACGGGCCTCGTCATCCGCCGCTACTTCTCGTGAGGGAACGGACCTGACGGACACGCCCCCGCTCCAAGCCGCCGCATCGTGACCGAGCGGGGTCCACGGGAGCGGATCCACGGGAGCCCACGCCGGTCGCCCCTCTCGTGACGGGGCGGGTTGGCAGGCGTGACTAAAATTGCACGCGCTAAAGCGGTCGCCCCTCTCGTGACGAGGCGGGTCCCTCGGGGTCCGCTTTGCCGCGAGAGGGGCTCGTTTTCATCCAAATCCGCCGCTCGTCGCACGACGAACGAAGGACGACGAGAGGCGACGTCGGCCGCGGGGCCGATTCGCGGCGGGCAGCAGCGCGAGTGTTTCTCCCGCAAGGCCGACGAGAAGCGGGCGGCCCGCCTCGAAGGGCTGGGGAGCAAGAACCCCGGGCGAGCTTCGCCAATTGGCCTAACTCTCAATCCATTGCCTTAGAATTCACATGTGGACGATAATCTGACGAATACGACCCCGCGGCGGCCGGTGTTGCTCGTTGACGAAGAAACACGGTGGCTGAGGCGTCCGCGAGATCTGGTGTCTGCAGTCATCACGCTGCTGGCGATCGTCGGCGTAATGGTCGTCACAGTCTACGGTTCCTCGACGGCCCTGGCCGTCATACGCGACGTCCGCACAGCCACGAGCGGCATCATCACGTCGATCCTGTTCATGCCCGTCAACGCCCTGGAGGGCCTCATCGGCTTCTTCCTGCCGGCCGCGTTGATCATCGACATGGCCTGGCACCGCCGATGGCGCACACTCGCAACGGGCGCCTTGGCGGTGGCCAGCGCAGCTGCCTTCACCTACGGCCTTCTGTGGCTGTTCAGCCGCTACTTCCCGCTCTCGCCCATCACCGGTCAGCTTTCCGACTCCCTCGTCGAACAGACCTATTTCAAGCTCATCCCGTACGTCGCCGTCGTGTCGGCGATACTCACGGTGGCCGGGTCCGGCAAACGTGCGAAGACGACGAGGTGGGGCTGGCCGCTGCTCTCCCTCGTTCTCGTCCTCTCGGTGCTCCAGGGCAATCAGACCCTTCCCGGAGCCCTCATCACGGCGCTTCTCGGCGTGCTGTGCGGACTCATGTGGCGCTATATCGCCGGCGACGTCCCCGACCGCGCGACGGGGGCCGACCTGGTCAAGCTCGTCAGGCGCGCCGGCGTGGACGCCCAGCTGGTGGTCCGCATCGACAGGCTCCCCGACGACGCCGCCCTCACCGCATGGCTCGCCCCCGCACACGGCGACCTCGGCCACATCGACCGGTACGGCATCGACCAGATCCACCGCATCCTGCAGAAGGCGGGAGAATCCTTCGAGGGCGCCCCGCCGAAGCCCAAAGGGGCCAAGGCCGCCTCGCCGGAGTCCGAGCAGCAGGCCGACGATCCCCAAGGAGCCGACGATTCCCGGCGGGCAGACGGTCCGCGGCAGGCAGACGATCGGCTCGAATCCGAAGAGAACCGCCAGACTCCGGAGCCTGCGCCAGGCTTCGGCCCTATCGGTCGCTCGGCGAAGGCCGCCTCGCAGCGTCTCAGGCCGGCCGACGACGTCGACCCCCTCGCCCTGCGAAACGAGCTCCTGGCCTCCTATCACCCGCCGCTGAGCGGGGAGGCCTCCCGCAACTACATCGTCGTCGATTCCTCTGGGAATCCGCACCACGCCTCCTTCTTCGACGCCGACCAGCAGATCGTCGGAGTGCTGCAGTCCTCGTGGCAGCGACTCGTGCTGACCACTACGGCCCGCCAGGCAGAGAAGACGATCGACGGGGCGATGGACCGCTTTGCGCTTATGGAATTGGCGAGCGCCTCCGCCGGACTCGCCCCCGACCGCGGCCTGGCCGTGGCGGGTTCAGACAGCTCGAAGGTCGTCATCCTCGAAGTCGATGGCTCCACGGCCCTGAGCGACATCGAACCGAATGAGATTCCCGACGAGGCGCTTGACGACGTGTGGGACATCCTCCAAGACGCCCATCGCCGCGGCTTCTCCCACGGAAAGGTGCGGGCGGGCGTCACGGCGCTCAAGGGCGGGCGCGCCCGGCTGCTGCACTGGGAGAACGGCCGCCTTGCGGCCTCCGAGATGGAGCGCCGCATCGACATGGCGCAGGCGATGGCCATGATGGCGGGGACTGTCGGCGTCGAACGCGCCATCGCCTCGGCAAGCCGGTGCCTGCCGCGCGACCAGATTGTCTCGCTTGCTCCGATCCTGCAAAAGGCCATCGTCCCCTCCGAGACGATGGCGAAGTTCACCGAGAAGAAGCAGCTGGAGCGGCTGCGCGACCGCCTCACCGAGCAGGTCCCCGAGGTGGCGGAAGTGACGCCCACCCAGCTCTACCGGTTCTCCGTGAAGACCGTCGTCACCGTTTCCCTCGGCCTCGCGGCGGTCTACATCCTGGTCGTGTCGGTTAACTTCAACGAGCTTCGCTCGACCCTCGCCAGCGCCAACCCCCTGTGGATGCTCTTCGCCTTCGTCGCCGGCCTGTTCACCTATATCGGGGCGGCGATGACCTTGCGCGCGTACACATCCGAGCCCTTGAACGCCAAGGACACCGTCATGGTGCAGGTGGCCGCATCGCTCGTGACCCTCGTCGCCCCGGCCGGCATCGGCCCGGCTGCCCTCAATCTGCGCTTCCTCCAAAAACGCAGGGTTTCCACGCCAGTGGCCCTCGCGACGGTCACCCTCGTTCAGCTCGCGCAGTTTGTCACCACGATCATCCTGCTCATCGGGATCAGCCTCGCCACAGGCAAGATCGGCTCCCTGTCCATGCCCTCCGGCGCGGTCATCGTTGCGATCGCCATCGGCGTGCTTGCGGTCGCCGCCCTATTCCTCGTCAAGCCCCTGCGCAGGTGGGCAGCAAAGAAGGTCCGCCCGACGATCGACCAGGTATGGCCTCGCCTCGTGTGGCTCGCGACCCACCCCAGCAGGATCGCCTACGGATTCGCGGGGTCCACCGTCCAGACGATCGCCTTCGTCGCCTGCTTCGGCGGCTCGCTCGCCGCCTTCGGATACAACCTTCCGATCGTCACCTTGGCCCTGGCCTACCTCCTGTCGAACTCCCTGGGCTCCGTCGTCCCGTCCCCCGGCGGCATCGGCCCCGTCGAAACCGCGCTGACCACGGGCCTGACCGTGGCCGGAGTCCCGACGTCGATCGCCGTCTCCACCGCCGTGCTCTACCGTCTCCTCACCTTCTGGGGACGCGTGCCGCTGGGGTGGCTGGCGCTGCGGATGATCACCAAACGCGAGGTCATCTAGAGTGTGGTCGCCCACGCTGAGGCAAGCCGCACATATACGAGTTTTTCCTGTGATTTAGCCGTTTTGCGGGAATCTCGACGAGAAACGGAAGCTGCTTGTGGTAGAAGTACCCGCCACATTCCTAGGTTCTTACACTTCCGAAGTGTTATCGTGAAACAAAAGAATCGTTGCAGGCTATCAGGTAGCGGTCCGCCGAGTTGTCGGCTGCCTCTCACCCATGCGAGAACCTGGGCGCAACGACAAAACGGACGAAACAAAGGAAAGCTCGTGACACAATCGCATTCGCGCTCAAAGCGGGTACTTCCCCGCCACATCATCGCCACTCTCGCCATCTCCGGAGCCAGCGTGGCCGGCATGGCCGCGCCGAGCTTCGCTGGAGAAACACCCCAGACTCCCGACGCGCACGGCACCGCCGGGGCCGCCGTAAAAGAGGCTCTGGCCAAGACCCCGCTGGCAAATCTGCCGCAGGCCGACGACGGCACTCCGCGCGACGGAGAAGATAAGAGGACGCCCCCGGGCGACGGCGAAGCCGACAAAGGCGGCAACGAGAACGGCAACGGCGGCCAAGCCGGCGACAACGGGGGTGAGAACGGCCAAGGCGGCAATGGCGGCCAGGACAACAACGGTCAGGGCGGCGGCGGCCAAGCCGGCAACGATGGCAACGGCGGCGGCCAGGCCGGCGACAACGGCAACGATGGCAACGGCGGCGGCCAGGCCGGCGACAACGGCCAGGGCGACAACGGCACGCCGAGCCCGTCCACTCCCTCCGGCCAGCCCTCGTCGGGCAGCCCCTCGGCGCAGGACCCGAAGAGTCCGGGCGACCCCTCTCAGTCGGGCACGAGCAGCCCGAGTGACAACAAGGTTCCCGGGCTCAACACCGGCACCCCGCAGAAGACCGGCGCCGAGAACGGCGGCGATCACGGCGTGGCGCCCAACCAGCAGGATCCCGGAGCATCGGTTCCCGTCGTCCCGTCGCCTCGCGCGGGCTCGGGCCAGAAGGGCAGCGTCTCTGGCACTCAGCTTCCGCGCACGGGCGCTTCGGTCACGACCCTCGCCGCCGTCGCGGTCGCCGCAGCCGGAACCGGCGGAGTTCTCGTTGCACGCCGTCGCAGGGCCTACTGATCACTGATTCGGCTTTGGCTGGATCATCCTTCTCAACAAACTAGAGCGGTTGGGGCGAACCGAGTTTCGCCCCAACCGCTCTAGTTTGTCAGAGGACTTTAGTTTGTCGGAGGGCTCTGGGATTCGCCGGGCGCCCGACGTTCGTCCAAGTCTTTTCCGCACTCGCGCATACGCTCGCTGTGCCCCCATGCGCTTCCCAACTCCCGCATCGTCCCTTCCCGCAGGAAACAACGTCCCGTGCAGGGCACACCGGGACTTGGCGACACGCAGCCTCCGTTACCGCAGGAAACACGCTCGCGTGAGCTGCAAGGCGACGAAACAGCGCGGCCAATGGTTAGACTTCCGTTGTGACCAGCTCAGAAGAAACCTCACCCGAATCGCTGGATCCGATCGCGGGGCCCAGTCCGGAGGCAGTGCCAGGCGCCGAACCTGAGTCCGACCTCCACCAAACCGGCTCCGATCCAGCCGCCGAGCCCAATCTCGAGTCGCATCCCGATCCGGAGGCGGAGCCGGACGCAGAATCGTGCGCCGGGCCCGAATCGCAGGTTGCGCATCAATCGGCCGGGCCTTCAAAGGACGGAGCTCCCGTCGCAGCGGTCGCCCCCTCGAGGGCAGTGGCCCATATTCTCGCCTGGTCGATAGCCGCGCTCTCGGCCTTCGCCTACATTCTCTACTCGCAGTTGCAATGGAGGACTTTCGCGACGCCGTCGTGGGATCTGGGAATCTTCACCGAGCTCGCCAAGCAGTACTCCCAATTCGACGCGCCGACGGTGGACATCAAGGGGCCCGAATTCAATCTGCTCGGAGACCACTTCCACCCGCTGCTCGTCCTGCTGGGCCCCGTGTACAAACTGTTTCCCTCGGGGCTGACCCTGCTCGTCCTCCAAGACCTGCTGTTCGCCCTCGGCTCGGTTCCGATAACGTTTCTGGCGGTCAAACGGCTGGGAAAGAGCCTCGGGGCGGTCGTCGGAATCGGCTACGCGATGAGCTGGGGCCTGTGGAGCGCGGTCGAATCGCAGTTCCACGAGATAGCCTTCGCGGTCCCGCTGCTTGCCTACGGGCTCGCCCGATGGCTCGACACGAAGGGCAACTCGCGATCGGCGCTCGTCGCCGTCGGCCTCCTCGTCTTCGTCAAGGAGGACCTCGGCCTGACAGTCTGCGCCGTCGGCCTCGTCTTTCTGTGGCAGGCGTGGGGAGCCGCGGCCCGCACCGACGACAGGTTCGCGATTCGTTCGCGCGCATCCTTGAAGAAGGCGCTGTCCTCCCCCCAAGGCAAGGCCGGCGCCCGCCTCGCCGCGTGGGGCCTCGCGTGGACTCTTCTGGCGATACTCGTCATCCTCCCGATCTTCAACCCCGAGGGCGGATGGGAGTATACGAACAGGCTCGCGCAAAACGACGCCGTCGCGTCGAATTTCCTCCTTCGCTTCTTCCTTCCGGCGACGAAATATGCGACGCTCCTGCTTCTTGCCCTTGCGACGGGGCTCGTCGGACTCGTCAGCCCATACGTCTGGATCATGCTGCCCACGCTCTTTTGGCGCTTCGCAGGAAACGTCGAGCACTACTGGGGCTGGCACTGGCACTACTCGGCCATCCTCGTGCCGATCGCCGCGATCGCCCTGATCGACGCATGCTCGCGGTGGCGCGGCACGTACAGGGCGCGTGCGGCGGCGGCCTGCGTCGCGCTCGCATCGAACGTCGGCGTCGCGTGGTTCGGCCCGATCGGGCAGCTCGTCGACGGCCGCACCCCTTTCTCCGTCACGGAAGAGCAGGCCCGGGCCGGAAGAGACGCCGTCGAGGCGCTTGGCACGGGGCACAACGTCGTCGCCAACCTGCCCATGCTGGCCTACAGCGTGCCGGGCAACCGCGTCTACTGGGAGGGCACGTACGGCAAGGCAAAGATCGACGCCGTCATCTTCGCGCCGTCGAACTCCACCGGGGGGCTGCCCGCCGACGTCTGGGCGGAGCAAAAGTTCGGCGGCAGGTGGAAGCTCGTCTACTCCCGCCTGAACTATCAGGTGGCCGTGCGGCAATGAGGGCAGGGGCTGCCTGTGCGTGAGCGAAATCGGGTCGGCGGCCTCGCGCGGCGGCTGACCGGACCGTACGCCGCCGTCTTCGCGGGAGGCTGCGCCGGAACCGCGCTGCGCGCCTGGATAGGCGAGATCCTTCCCAGCGGGGCGCAGGCATGGGCGTGTGCGATTCCATGGACGACTCTCACCGTGAACCTCGCCGGCGCATTCCTCCTCGGGCTCCTCGCGGGCCTTCTCGCGCGCCGTTTCCCGCGCGCGGACCCCCGGGTGCGCCTGCTTCTGGGCACCGGCTTTCTGGGCTCGTTCACGACCTACGGCACGTTCGCAGCCGAGGTCGAGGCGGCGACGACGACGCAGGCAGCGGCCTACGCGGCGGGATCGATCGCCTGCGGCCTGCTGTGCGCATGGGGCGGGCTGTCCCTCGGAACGCGCGCCGGGCGAGGAAACGCAAGGCAAAGGAGCGCCGGGCGGCGCAACCAACTGGCAGACGAGTCGGAGCCGGAGGCGAGCGCATGATTGCGGTCGCTCTGGCAGGAGGCCTCGGCGCGGTATGCCGCGCCGGCCTCGACGGCCTGGTCCGCAGGCGGCATCCGGAATTTCCGTGGGGAACCTTCGCCGTCAACGTCCTCGGCTGTTTCCTCTTGGGCGCGGCGACGTCGGCCTTCTCCGCGATGGACCCGAGAGCCCTGCGGATGGTCACAACCGGCTTTTTCGGCGGATTCACAACCTTTTCCACGGCTATGCTCGACGCCGTCGAGCTTGCCCGCGCCGGGCGGAGGCTCGCATCCGCGGGGTTGGTTCTCGGAACTGCGGGCTCGAGCCTGCTCGCTTTTCTGGGCGGAACGGCGTTTGCCTCGACCTTCTGAACGGCTTTTGCCTCGATCTTCTGAAGCTCAAGGCGAACGCTCGCGAGCCGACCGCTGCGTCCGCGACAGAAGCAGAGCGTCCGCGCTCCAAGCCCCGTCCGCAGGCCAGACCGGGGGCGCAGCCCCGAATCGAGCGTCCGACGTCGAAGGTCCGCATTTTGAGACGCAGGCGGTTCCTGGGACGGACCTCCCTAGCCCCAAAGAGAGCTCCGTGGTTCAATTGGGCCATGAACGAACGCGCAGGTACTCCGGCCCGCGATCAGGACCTCATCGACGTCGATGCCCTGATCTCCGCCTATTACGACATCGAACCAGACCCCGCCGATCCCCTCCAGGCGGTCGTCTTCGGAACCTCCGGCCACAGGGGCTCGAGCTTTGACGGAGCCTTCAACGAAGCCCACATTGCCGCAACGACGCAGGCGATCGTCGAATACCGCAAAGCCCAAGGCTATGACGGCCCCCTTTTCATCGGCCGCGACACCCACGGCCTGTCTGCCCCCGCGGAGCGCACCGCCATCGAAGTGCTCGTCGCCAACGACGTCGACGTCCGCGTCGACTCCCGGGGATCGTGGACGCCCACGCCGTCCGTGTCGCTCGCCATTTTGCGCGCGAACGGTGCGGGGACGGCCGCGGGCGTGCGCCAGACCGGATCGGGCCTGGCCGACGGAATCGTCATCACGCCTTCCCACAACCCCCCGCGCGACGGCGGTTTCAAGTACAACCCTCCCACCGGCGGACCCGCGGACACCGACGCGACGAAGGTCATCGCGGCGCGGGCCAATGAGCTTCTGCGCGAGGGCTGGAAGAAGATCGCCCGGGTCCCCTACGAGCGGGCCAAGGGCAGCGTGCGCGGGTACGAATACCTCGACCAGTACATCGACGCCCTCGCCGCGATGATCGACTTCGCCGCGATTCGCAAGGCGGGCGTGCGCATCGGGGCCGATCCCATGGGAGGGGCCTCGGCCGAGTACTGGGGGGCGATCGGCGAGCGCTACGGCCTCGACCTGACCGTGGTCAACCCCGTCGTCGACCCGAAGTGGCCGTTCATGACGCTCGACTGGGACGGAAAGATCCGCATGGACTGCTCCTCCCCCAACGCCATGGCCTCCCTGCGGGCGAGGATGACGCCGGGCCCGGACGGCAAGACGCCCTTCGACGTCGCCACGGGCAACGACGCCGACTCGGACCGCCATGGAATCGTCACCCCCGACGGCGGCCTCATGAACCCCAACCACTATCTGGCCGTGGCCATCGAGTATCTCTTCACGCATCGCTCCGGCTGGCGCGAGGGCACGGCTGTGGGCAAGACGCTCGTCTCCAGCTCGCTCATCGACCGGGTCGTCGCGGGAATCGGGAAGAAGCTCATCGAAGTCCCTGTCGGCTTCAAGTGGTTCGTTCCCGGCCTGTTGACGGGCGACGTCGGATTCGGCGGAGAGGAGAGCGCGGGCGGCTCTTTCCTGCGCACGGACGGCACGGTGTGGACGACGGACAAGGACGGGCTGATCATGGACCTGCTCGCCTCGGAGATCATCGCCGTGACCGGGAAGTCGCCGTCGCAGCTGCATGCCGAGCAGGCCGAGCGCTACGGCGACTCGGCGTACGCGCGCGTGGACGCGCCCGCGACCAAGGCGCAGAAGGCCCGTTTGGCAGCGCTTTCCCCCGAGGACGTCGCCGCTTCCGAGCTGGCCGGCGAGCCGATCACGGCCAAACTTGTGCGGGCGCCCGGAAACGACGCCCCTATCGGCGGCCTCAAGGTCACGACCGAAAGCTCGTGGTTCGCGGCCCGCCCGTCGGGAACCGAAGACGTGTACAAGATCTACGCCGAGTCCTTCAAGGGGGCCGAGCATCTGGCCGAGGTCCAGGAGGCGGCCAAGGCGGTCGTCTCGGCTGCGCTCGGCGCATAAATCGGCCGCTGCGGCGCGCTCCGAGTTCCACTCGGGGCGCGCCTGGCGTATTTTTATGGGTGGACGATTTCACGGGCGGGAAGCGGACGCCCGCGGATCGAAACCTCAATCCGCAGAACAAGGCTTTCAGCCCCGATCGCGGCTTTCGACGGGAAAGCGCAGCGAGCGGCGACGTCGGCCGTGACACACGAAGGAGCAAACATGGCGATTCCAACCCCGGCCAAGGCGGTGGCGGACATCGGCGTCACCGGCATGGCGGTGATGGGTTCGAACCTGGCGCGCAACCTGGCCCGCAACGGATTCAAGGTGGCCATTCACAATCGCAGCGCGGCCAAAACGGAGAAGGTCGTCAAGGAGCACGGAGACGAGGGCGAGTTCTTCCCCGCCGAATCCATGGCCGATTTCGTGAACGCGCTGTCTGCCCCGCGCGTTGCGATCATCATGGTCAAGGCCGGACCCGCCACCGACGCCGTCATCGACGAGCTGGCGTCCCTCATGGATCCCGGCGACATCATCGTCGATTGCGGCAACTCCAATTGGCGCGACACCGTGCGCCGCGAGGCCGCCATTCGCGAGCGCGGGCTGCACTTCGTGGGCTCGGGCGTTTCCGGCGGCGAGGAGGGCGCCCTCAACGGGCCGTCTATTATGCCCGGCGGCACGCCGGAGTCGTACCGCCGGCTCGGCCCGATGTTCGAGAAGATCTCCGCCCACGTCGACGGCGTTCCCTGCTGCACGCACGTCGGCCCCGACGGCGCCGGCCACTTCGTGAAGATGGTCCACAACGGCATCGAGTACGCAGACATGCAGCTCATCGCCGAAGCCTACGATCTCATGCGCAAGGCCCTCGGAATGTCCGCAGCCGAGAGCGGCAGGGTGTTCGAAGAGTGGAACAGGGGCGAGCTGGATTCCTACCTCATCGAGATCACCGCCGACGTGCTCCAGCACGTCGATCCGAAGACGGGCAAGGCTTTCGTCGACGTCGTCCTTGACCGTGCCTCCCAGAAGGGAACCGGCGCGTGGACGGTTCAGAATGCGGCCGAGGTCGGCGTTCCCACCACCGGCATCGCCGAGGCGACCTTCGCGCGCTCCCTTTCCGGCTCGGTGCCGGAGCGGCAGGCGGGCCGGGGGCTTCCCGCGGGGACCGAGGACGTTCCCGTCGCCGATCCAGCGGCTTTCATCGAGGACGTCCGCCGGGCGCTCTACGCCTCGAAGATGGTCGCCTACTCCCAGGGATTCGAGCTCATACGCAAGGCTTCCGAGGAGAACGGCTGGAACGTCGACCTGGGGGCGATGGCTCGCATCTGGCGCGGCGGCTGCATCATCCGCGCCGTCTTTCTCAACCGCATCACCGAGGCCTACGAGCGGGACCCGAAGCTCCCGCTGCTTCTGGCCGACCCATATTTCTCCGGCGAAATCGGCAAGTCCGTGGAGTCCTGGCGGCGCATCGTGAGTTTCAGCGCGCTCACCGGCGTTCCGATCCCGGCTTTCGCTTCGTCGCTCGCCTACTACGACGGCGTCCGCGCGGCCGAGCTTCCCGCGAACCTCATCCAGGGGCAGCGCGATTTCTTCGGCGCCCACACGTACAAGCGCGTTGATCGCGAGGGCACGTTCCACACGTTGTGGAGCGGCGACCGCAGCGAGATCGAGGAGTAGGGGCCGGCCCAAGCCGACCAGCGTCCGCCTCGTTGGCTCGGCGCGGCGGCTGGGGAGTTGTCTCGACGGGGCCGGGGATCTGTCGCAACTGCTGGTCAGCTGTCGTAGCGGGGCTAGTGCACTGTCGCGGCGCTCACAAGTTCGCAGGCGCTGGTCGACTGTCCGGTGAGCCACTGACCCCGATGAACAGGACCTGGGTGCAAGAAAAGGACCACATTTCGGTCCTGATCATGCATCTAGGTCCTGTTCTTGCATGCTCTTGCGTGCGCAGCGACCCGCATCCAGGAAACCCTCGGCCTCGCGGCATCCTGCCATTGGCGGAGCGACGGGCCGGAGCTTCCGTCAAGACGCCTACACCCCGCCAGATATGCCCTTCTTTGCTCGAAGACGCGCTGTCCCGAGACGGATCGTCTCGGGACAGGTCCGTCACCTATTTGGACTCTCCGGTGGCTTTAGAGTCTCCGGTGGCGCAGCGGCATCGGTCTCAGCAGTTTCACCCTGCGGCGAGGAATCGCTCGGCGTCCGTGCCGAGGAATCGCGCAGCGTCGGTGTCGAAAAATCGTTCGGTGTCGAAAAATCGTTCGGTGTCGAAGGATCGGGCAGCGTCGAAGCCGACTTGAACAGCTTGGGGAACGGACGCGGCGAACCCAAGGCAAGGAAAATAGTCGCGGACAAGACTAAAACGATGATGAGAAGATCTCGCCGCCCCTCTCTGACTAGTTCGCAGCTGTGCTCCCAATTCTTCACAAGCGTCTTCTCGACACTGAGATCAAACCGTTTAGTTGGATCCACCTCGTTATTCAAATAGTGTTCGATCCAGCCCTGGTCGTCAAGGTCACTGTCGGCCATGTAATAGCCGTTCGAATCCAAGCTCCCCAAAGGCGCGCACTTGAGCGTCGCGGAATCTGGCGCTTGAAAAGTAGGCGTTCCAAGATAAAGCCAACCAATGACGGAAAGCGCAGCCACTGCGAAAACTGTGCGCACCGCTGCCTGGGCAATCCGCAGTTTTGCCGCCAACGGCATTCCCTTCGACCTCGGCGGATCAGACTCTCCGGACGTAAATCGCCCAGGAAACGGACGTCGCGAGCCCAACGCCAAGAAGACGGCGGCAGACACAACGGCAATAATGCTGAGAAGATCCCGCCGTCCTTCCCTTGCCCGCTGACATTCCAGTTTCCAATCTTTCAAAAATGCGTTCTTTGTATCCGAATCACTTCGCCTAGGCGCATCTAGTTCATAATCCATATAGCTCTGAACTCTTTTCAAAGCTTCGGGGTCGGGAAAACCCTTCATGTGGTAGCTGTTGGGACCGCCCTTCCCCAGGGGCTCGCACTCCAACGGTGGACCGTCATTAGGAGCTTGGATAGTGATGGACCCCAAATACAGCCAGCCGATCACAGACAGCGCGACGACGGCGAAAACCGTGCGCACTGCCACCCTCACAATCCGCAGTTTCACGGGCGTCCACGTCCTCGGCATCTGCGAATGCCTCCCCTCAGGCGAGCGAGCCCATCGGATCCCACGCGGGCAGCACGATCGGCTCGGAGTTGAGCACCGGAAGCAGATCGGCGGGGAGGCGGTCGCGGTGGACGGCCACCTCGAATACGTGCTGGTCGAACCACGAGTCGTTCATGGTGAAGAAGCCTTTATCGGCGATCTCGTCGCCCCAGGAGTTCTCGATCCGCCAGCGGCGGGTCTCCCCGTCAAAGATGTCGACCCCGGTGAAAACCATGGCGTGCGTCATCTGAGCCTCGCCATACTGGAGCTCCTCGGCCTTCGTCATCTCCAGGTCAATACCGTACGTGCCCTCGTAGTCGAAGAGGCGCCCGTCCCAGATGCCGAGCTTAGAGTCACACTGTTTGGCGGTGTCGCATCCCATCCACACGGGCTTACCCGATTCGAGGGTTTCCGACGTCGCCCTGCGAATCACTTCGATCGGCACGTTGAGGTAGACGACCGGCTTGGCGCCAACCACGTTGCCGAGCCTGTCCACGGTGAACAGGGCGTTGTACGGCGACGTCGGCCGGGGATCGTTGACGAGGCACACATACTCGCTCAAATCAGGCAGATACCTTGCCGCGAACTCAAGGGGAGTCATTTCGCCTTCGCGCCCGAATTCGCCGTCTTTGTTGCGCCACTGCCAGACGAAGCGCTGCGGCGGCGTCCCCAGGTGAATGGCTAGGACCCTATAAACCTGTTCCAGCACGGCGGCCTTGATCTCGCGCGGATCTGCTCCTTCGGCGGAGACCCGGCGAATGTCGCGGGCGCCCCTGCGCAGCAGCTTTTGGAGCGTCTGGTTCATCGCGCGGGTATTGGACGAGGATTCAGTCTCCGGCATCGCGTACTTCGGCACGACTCCGTATTTCTCGACGAGCGCGACGAACATGTTCCACTGGCCGCCGTCGTCGATCGGGTTCGACAGCAGGTAGTGGACGGTGCGGTCGTCGACGTCGCGGTCGGCGAGCTCAATCATCGACGTCAGGAAGTAGTTCGCCTTCTCGAGCTTGTCCCAAAAATGCTGGTAGTTCTGGGAGAACTCGAATTCCTCGACGCCGGTGTGCTCGTAGACTGCCGGCTTGAGCGAATTAAGGCCGGAGAACAGCCAGCAGCGGCCGGATTTCTTCTGGTTCGTGATCGGCCACGTGTCGACTTTGACCGAGACGGACGGGTCGATCGACGTGACGATCTCCCGATCCATCGCCACCTTGTCGATGGGCGTCTCGGCGACGGCGTTCTGGACGATCCGGGCGGTGCGGTCGGCGGAAAAGGCCGCGGCGAAGCCCCGCACTTCCTCCCCGGTCAAAGAATCATCGGTCATAAGCTCCTCCTTGTCCCCGCAAGCCTTCGCCGATCGCAAGGCCTCCATCCTGAATTTTGCGTCATTCTACGCCGAAATTCAGCTTCTCCGTGCGGCCGTCCACATGTGGACCGGGGGAACCCGCTCAGAGGGACGCTGCAGATTCTCAGAGGAACACCGCAAACCGCGCGACGGGGGCGCAAGCCTCTCACCGCGGCCGATTCAAAACCTGCGGACGACGGCGGCTACAAAGGGCCTGCGTTCTAGAATCCTTCTAAGCGCCCACATCGAGAGCCGTTGCCGCCGCGATTGTTTTGCGTCTTCTTCATCGAATGGCCAATCCGCATTCAACTTGCCGCGCATCACGCGTCGATTTCGCCGCGCCTCATCGCCTCGACCACGGCGGACGTCCGATCGACGACGTCGAGCTTGGCGAAGGCCCGGGAAAAGTATGTCTTGACCGTGGCCGCGCCCACGCCCAAGGCCGTCGCGATCTGACGATTCGTCATCCCTTCCGCTGCGAGCGCCAGGACCCGCTTTTCTTGTTCGGACAGCTCTTCGACTCCGCCGTCGGCCGAAGAACCGCCTCTCACGCTCTGCGTCACGGCTCTCGCCGCCCTTTCGTCCAGCACGGTGCGTCCCGAGGCAGTCGCTCGAATCGCCTCCGCCAGGCGGAAGGGCTCGATGTCCTTGAGCACATAGCCGCTGGCGCCCGCCTCAATGGCGGCCAGGATGTCGCGATCGGTGTCGTACATCGTCAAAATGAGGATCTTCGTGTCAGGAGAGATTTGAAGCGCCTTTCGGGCCACGTCCGAGCCGCTCATGTCGGGCATGCGCAGATCGAGAAGCAGGACGTCCGGGCGCAGCTTTTCAACCAATTCGAGCGCACGCGCGCCTCCCGACGCCTCGCCGAGCACCTTGAGATTCGCGTACTTTTCGATCATGCTCTTGATGCCCTCGCGAATCATCGGATGGTCGTCGGCCATGACGATCGAGATCATTCCTTTTCCTTTCCTTGCGACGCCGAGTCTGCGGCTTCTTGCAACGCCTGGCTCGCCGTTTCTCGCGACGTCGGGCCTTCAGCCGATGCCGCATCCTCCACGGCGGGAGCTTCAACCGGAATCCGCGCGAGGACGCGGGTTCCGGACCCGGGCGAACTGTCGATGCTCACGCTGCCGCCCAGGTCCGCCGCCCTGCCGCGCATGTCGGGGATCCCGAAACCCGAATCGTCTCCTTCCGGCGCACGCCCCAGGCGGCCTCGTTGCCACACGCGCCGCACGCGCGCAAGGCCAGCTCGTCCCTCGTCCGCGGACTCCGGTCGGCTCCGCAAAGTCGCTTGATTCGAGGAGCTGCCGCCTTCCGCATCGACGGCGCCCGCCGTTGCGGGGTCAAAACCGACGCCGTCGTCGCGAACCTCCAAAACCGCCACTCCCGCGACGGACCGAAGCGAAACCGCAACATTGGCAGCCCGGGAGTGCCGGGCGACGTTGGCAATCGCCTCCTGCGCGATGCGAAGGATGGCGACCCTCGCAGGCTGCGGCAAAGGCGGAAGCGTGGAATCGAGCGAGCGTGCCACCGCGATTCCCTCACGTTCGAGCCGGTCCGCCGCCCTGCCCACAGCCTCCGCCAATCCGCGCCCGTCCAGCGCCCGCGGGCTTGCGTCGGCGATCATCCGGCGAGTGTCGTCCAGGCCTTCCTGGGCAAGTTCAACGATCATGGCCAAATGCCGCGACGCTTGGCGATTTGCTCCGGCGCCGCCCGCCTGTGCGACTTCGGCTGCCGCCGCCCGCGCCAGTGCCAGAATCGACGCGAGGCCTTGAGCGATCGTGTCGTGCATTTCCCGTGCGATCCTCTCCCTTTCGCGCGCCGTCCCCTCGAGGTGCGACAGGCGGGCAATCTGCGCGTTGCGAGCCTGAAGCTGCTCGACAAGCTCCTGATTCCTCATGTTCGTTTCGGCAAGCAGGTCGATGGGTTTGCCGAAAAGCCCGGTCAGAACCACCGTGGCGACGGCCGCCACAGCCCACTTCGAGAGGTTGTCGGGAGTGGGCTCCCCGCCGAGCGCCTGCACCACGACGAGGCCGAAGTTCATGACGGCAGCGGCTGCAAGCGCCCTGCGGTAGGCGAGGGCGATGAAGAGCTCCGGAATCGCGTAAATCTGAGCGAGGGGGGCGTTCCGATCGGCGAGAGCCGCCCCCCAAACGCTTACAACCGTAACTGCCGCAAACGCCCATCCGCCTCGCGAGCCGACCACGGGGCCGTATCTCCAGCTTCGGCTCGCCAAAGTCGCGAAAAGGAGAGTCGGAACGGAGACGAGCGTGCAGGCGACGACAACCGCGAGGGGATTTGCCCGCGCGCCCTCCCCGGCCGCCCCGCGATCCAAAGCGAACCTCGACGCGATGTACAGCGCCAGGAGCGCCGTCGACGCGGCAAAGTACAGCGTCCATTCTCGTTTCATTGCATCATTTTCTCTCGTTTCATTGCATCTGCGTCTCCTGACTCTTCGCCTGCCGCGTCGACGACGCAGACCGAGGATACAGGAGGGCTATGACGATCAGCAGCGCGCAGGCGATGGCCATTGCCAAGAATACGCTGCCGGCTGCCTCTGCGTATGCCTTGCGAACGGCGTCTATAGCAGCTCGCTTGGCGCCGCCTCCGCCGGGCAGCCGCCCGGACTGCGCGTGGCCAGACGTTATCTTTGCCGCCAGCTCCGAGGCGCGCTCTCGCGTGATTCCAAAGCTGCCGAGCCCTCGGTAGACGGCGTCGGCGAACTTCGAGACGCTGACCGACGCGAAAACCGCCATCCCGAGCGCTCCCCCGAGGTTTTTCATGCTTTGGGAGATCGACGTCGTCTCTCCGTACGCCGATTCGGCGGCCCGATTGACCATGTCGGTCGCAGCGGGGCTGAACATGAATCCTATTCCTGCGCCTGCGCATCCGAGCTGCCAGGTGAGGTCGCCGGCCGCGGGCAGACCGGATGCCAATCCTCCCGCACGCCGCCACAGCAAGATAAAGCCGATTGCCGCCACTGCCCCGCCGATGAGCACGACGACGGCAATCCCCCGCTTGTCGAAAAGCCTTGCGCCAAACTGCGACGCTACAAGGAAGCCGACGAAAAACGCGAGGATAAGCCCGCTCGCCTGCCCGACGTTCAAGCCGAGTGAGAGCTGGCCGTATACGCTCACAAAGTACATGAGCGGGACGAAAACGGCCGAGGCGACGAGTGTGGCGAGCGTCGAGAGGGTGAAGGCCCTGTTTGCGAAGGCCCTGACGTCAACGACCGGCCGAGCGATGCGGCGCTCCAACAGAAAGAAACACAGAAAAAGAACGAGCGAGCCGCCAAAGCTGGCGAGGATTCGCGGATCGGACCAGCCGACGTCGCTGCCTTTCTTCAGCGGCAAAATAAGAAGAACCATAGCGACTGCGGCAATGGCGGCGCCCGTCCAATCGATTGTCCGATCAGAGGACTTTGCGTCTCGAAGATCGACGGCGTCTGCTTTTCCAGCGTCGCCGACGTTTGCCCCGCCGTCGATGTCTTTTGCGCCGACGAAGCCGACAAGAACGAGGCCGAAGGCAATCAGAGCCAAAGGAAGGTTGACGAAGAAAATGTACCGCCATGAATACTGAACCAGCCACGTGCCCGCGACAGGCCCGATGGCCGTCATGGCCCCGGTTATGGCGAAGAACGTGGCCATTGACTTCGCCCGGTCTCGCGCGCTCGAAGCGCCGATGAGGATTCCCACTGCAGCTGGGAACATGAGCGCTGCGCCGATCCCCTGCACGACCCGTGCCGCGACTATCCACGATTGCGCCAGGGCGGCCGGCGTGGCCCCGCACAGCGCGCTCCCCGTGGAAAACAACACTATTCCCGCGAGCATGACTCGCCTGTACCCCCAGGCATCGGCCATCTTCCCGCCCAGAGGGAAGGCGGCCGCCGCAGCTAGCAGGTAGGCGTTGACCACCCATTCGATTCCTGAAGAATCCAACCCCAAACCTGACGCGATCGTTTGGGAGGAGACGGAAACAATCGTCTGATCGATAGTCGTCATCGAGACGGCTACGATCAGTCCGGCAAGCACCGTTCCAGACCGCCGTTCGCCCTTGTTCAGCATGGACTTCCTTTCCCTTGCGCCCCGGCTGCGCGTTCGTCGGTCCGACCGGGACTTCGCGTCCAGCCTTCGGGCATCCTGCCGCGGCCGCAATTTCGGCCGCAAAACAAGGCTAGGAACCGGGAAAGGGCGCTCGCGCCGGCAAACTGGCCAGGCCCGCGTCGTCCGATCGGCGGACTCGGAGGCTAGTCGGACCGCTCGGGAAAACAGCGCGACGTTTCGCCGGAGCGCCTGAGGCCGCCATGGGGCGCCCCGACCACGCCGGCCATCCGCCGGGGCGCACGCAAAGCGCCGCTTGGTCGCGCGCACTCACGGTTCTCGTCGGCAACCACGGCCGACGTCCGATCGGCGACGGCGGCCATTCAGGTCTGCGCCGTCGGAAGCACGCAGTCATGCGGCCTTGCGGAAGAAGAAGATAAAGCCGAGGTCCTCGCCCGTATCGTGTTGGATGCATATCCCGGCTATTGCGAAGTGCGTGCTGTCGCCGACGGCGTCTTGGACCGTCGTTGATGCGATATCCAACTGATTGTTTCTTTTTGTCTCAGATCCCGCCGCTTGGCCTTTACAAGCGGGGCGCCCTTCCTCGGGACCGCATACGAGCCCGTATCTATGACTTTTCGGAATCCCCTGAGTGTTGAGACCCTGAGGATAAGCGACGAACTCGAGCACATCGATCGAATCGCAATTCTCAACGGTCAGGCGTATGTCATGCCCGGAATGAGAATAGAGATGCCATCTTTTTGGCGCTGGCATCTCATCGGACATGGGGGTGTTCAGTCGCGAATTGATGCGCGAGTCGGCAGAGAAAGACGATCGGCCGACGGCGGATTGCACATGCAGCACGAGCGGCCGCTGAGCGACGGATCGTTCAGCGGCCGAAGGCGAATGGGCGGTGCTGGCTTGCGGACCCGAGTCACGTTCTCCGCATGCTGACACGAAGATCATCGCCGCAATCGATACACTACTGATTTTCCTTGCGAAAGAGGAATTCGACATTCTTTCCTCCATAGATGTATGGAAGGTAGTCATCGATCATTTTCGAGCACAGGCTGCCGATCGCCCTCAAACTCCATTCCGAGCGCGGCATGGGCTTATCAAAAAGAACAAGCTCTTCCTTCGGCTCTTTGACTTGGTCCGAATCGATAGTGCGAATCAACAGAGAAAAGTCACGAGCCTCTCCCTTCGACGGCTCGGGGAGAGGCTCGCGCACCTTTCGGTCTTGATCTCGTAACCGTCTAAAGAGATCTGTCTGGCAATTGATAATCCCTCTCCTGGACGGAAAGATGACTCTAACCTCGCTCAAAACGAAACGAGCATAAACTTCTAAGATCAGCTGGGCGACTTGGAGGAACGGCGCGACAGGGATGTCGGTATCGACCGGATAGGTGATCTCGCCCCGCAAGCCATCGGCAAGATAGTCCCCCTCCATCAACGACTCGTCATCGTAGAGGAAAACCGTCTCCCATTGGCCGATCAAGCTGTCGCGTTCGCCCTCGATTCCAAGGGCATGGCTCATTTGAAAGAAGACGTCAGCGAAGTCTAGCTCCACGACATCCGCAGGAGCCTCACGGATATGTTCCAAAACATGCCCACGCATGATGAGCACAATGGATCTGCGGACATGGGCGTCATTAGTGCTTCTCAAACGCCGCACTCCCTGGAAATAATTTTGCTGACAGCACGGCCATAAGATTTCTGCTCCCCCGGAGCATAGATTTCTCCGAGCGTGTACCATTTAGTGTCTTCTTTGCCGTTGCACTTGTAGCGAGCCACCGCAGCTTTGCCACGTCCACCGCCAGGCCAAACACTTTTGCGACGAGAAGACGCCATCGTGGAATAGGAAAACCATGATGTCTGAGCTCTAAGGGTTGCTTTTACTTGTAGCTTCCTAGATGTGCCGCTGAGGAGTTTCCACGTGACGTGGCCAGACACGTCACCCCCGGATAGATGCGCGTCGTGCGCTTCAACCAGACCAATGAACACCTCCTGTGGTCTGTTTGCCGACTCAGAGCCACCTCTCACCGTTGCATCAGATGTATCTGCTTTCGCGGGATCGTCAGAAGGGTGGGCAGTAGCAGCGGAAACAGCGCCGGAAGGAGAAACCCGGTCCGAGGCAGAGGCGGTTTGCGGGGCAAGAATGCCCGAAATCGTCAATGCGGCTATTAGCGCAAACTTTGTGGTTTTCATGAGTTTTACCTCCGAAATGATGCAAGCCACCATTGTCAAGTTAAATGTGTGGCTTTATGAAGGTGCTTATAATTTTGTATTACCTAAGGCGCATCGAATGGGGCAGGGGGTCTTCATTTGCATTTCGGCAATTTGTACTAGTTTTTCCGTCAGCGCTTCCTCAATCCTTCCCAGTCGGCGTCGTTCGCGTCCTCCTCAGGCGGCGTTGCCCGCGTCTTCGCCGGCCTCCTCGTTGAGCCGCTCGCGATCGAAGAGCAAGTCGGCGAAGCTCGAGGCACGCACGATCAGAACGACGCCGATCAACGCGGAAAGCATCCCCGCAAGCCAGGCGAGCCCCGCCGGTGCAAGGGCGGTGAAAATGAGGCCGAGGCCGGAGGCGACGCGCCTGCGCCGCATGGCTCCGCACACCGCAAGCCCCAGCCCCGCGCAGGCGATCGCCGCAAAGGCATTCGTCGCGCCGTCCTGCCCGACGCGTTCCCCGCCGTGGAACACAGCGTAAACGCCGCAGGCGGCGGCAAGGGCCCCCACGGCGAGGCCCACCCCGAGGAGCAGAACGTCGATTCGGTTCAGTGGCGCGGGAGCCGGCTGCTTCACGGCCACAAAAGCACCTTCGTGGCCCGGCGCTCATCCATGGCCGCATAGGCTTCGGCGACGTCGGCGAGAGGAAGCTGCAGGTCGAAAACCCTGCCCGGATTGATCTTGCGGTCCACCACCAACTGGACGAGCTGGTCCAGGTAGCGGCGAACGGGCGCGATCCCGCCCCATACTCCGACGTTTCGGAAGAAGAGCCCGTCGTCTTTCAGGCCGCCGTGAGGCACCCCGACCACGCCGATCATCCCGCCGGGGCGCACGCAAAGCGCCGCTTGGTCGCGCGCGCTCGCGGTTCCAACCGCTTCGACGACGCCGTCGGCGCCGATCCCCTCGGTCAGCTCCCGCACTAGCGCAGACCCCTCCTCGCCACGCTCGGAGACGATGATGTCCGCTCCGAACTCGCGGGCGATCTCCTGCCTGTCAGCGTGGCCGCTCATGGCGATCACCTGCTCAGACCCCAATTGCTTGGCCGCAAGCACCGCGCACAGCCCCACCGCGCCGTCGCCGACGACGGCGATGCTCTTGCCCGGTCCCGCAAGCGCCGAAACCGCGCCGTGCCATCCCGTGCACGCCACGTCTGAAAGCGTCAGAAGGCTGGGAACGAGGTCGCGGTCGACCTCCCCGGGAACCGCAACGAGGGTGCCGTCGGCGTTGGGCACGCGGATCTTTTCTGCCTGGCAGCCGTCGTAGCCCGTTCCGTTCTGGCAGTTTGCGTGAGCGCCCTTGCGGCAGACGGGGCAAGTGTTGTCGCTCGTCCTAAATCCGCCGACGACGAACTCTCCCGGTTTGACGCCCCTCACCGCGTCGCCGACCTCCTCGACCACCCCGACGTACTCGTGGCCTATCGGCGTCGGCTCGGGAACTTCGTTGATTCCGCGATAACGCCACAGATCCGAGCCGCACACGCACGTGGCGACGGTGCGAACCACGGCGTCGGAAGGATTGAGGATGCGGGGATCCTCGCGCTCCTCGAATCGAACGTCGCCCTTGCCGTAAATGACTGCTCCGCGCATTGCTCTCCCTTTTCTTTGGGGTGTCCGTCAGGCGTCCGTCCGAGTGCGGCGGACCCGTCCGTTCAGGCTACCCGCTCCCAGCCTCAAGCGAAAGGGAAGATCCACAGGCTCTGCATTGCTGCCGCGCGGCACGCGTTTTCCGACGGTCTCGTCGCCTTGGAATCCAAGTCTTACCAAGGAGAACCATGTGAATTCCACGGGAACTGAAAACTTCGATCTCTGCAAGAATGGTGCCATGAGGATGACGCCCAACGCAGCGCCACAACGAACCGAACCTCTCACGCAGTATCGGAAAATAAAGGCCACGGACGCCGCCGGCGCTCGCATGCTCGACTGCGCCCTGGCCCAGATCCACGAACGCGGCCTATCGGTGACGATCGACCGCATCAGTTTCGAGGACATCATCAAGGAGGCGGGGGTCAGCCGCGCCACCGCCTATCGCAAATGGCCGTCTCGCCAGGCATTCCTGGCCGACGTCGTCTCCGCTGCGGTGCAGCGCGTGGAGTTCACAACGGACGGGCTCGAGGACATACGCCTCCTCCGCCCGCTCCTGGACTCCGGAATCGAAACGTGGGAGGACCCGCAGCAGCGCCGCAACGCCACGGTGACCGGCTTGAGGATGGTGACCCAGGCCGACTTCGAACGCATACTCGCCTCCCCCGACACGGACCTCTACTACGGCCTGACGGCCACCTGCCGCGGCTTGCGCGACGACGCAGTGCGAGAGAACGCGCAGAACGCCCTCCGGTCGGCGTCCGTCGCACTCGTCAGCCGTCGCGCGAACGTCTTCAGGGGCTTGCCGAGCATGCTCGGCTACAGGCTCATTCCGGGCATCGACCCCGAAGGCGGCTTCGAGCTTCTCGCCGAGGCTTCGGGGGCGATGGGTTACGGGCTTGCCATAACCGCCTTCAACGACCCCGACTTCGCCACGCGCACCTTCCGCATCGCCGCCTGGGGCTCCACCGCCGTCGAAGAATGGACGCATCCCGCGTACCACCTGGTGGGCCTGATCTTCTCCTACTTCGAGCCGGACCCCGACGTCGTGTGGAACTCCGAACGCATCGCGCACCTGTCCGCGATCCTCGACGAACTCGGTTCCGTTGCCGAGAACGCGGCGCGTGACGGCGCGGAGAGCGAAACGCACGCCGACGCCGAAGGCGACGGGGACGGCGCTTAGGACGACGCCGGGAGGGCGTGCCAGCGCAACGCCGAAAAACCAGTGCCGACGGCTCAACGCCGAAACGCGCGGTCGCCGCGCCCCCGCAGGGGCCAGGCGATAGCCCCTCGACTGGCCCCGCCTCGCCCAGCGCAGCAACGCCCCCGCACGGGCAGAGACGATCGGCGGGCAAGAACTTCGGGCGGACGAGATTCGCCACGATCGCGCATACGCCGAGGCGACCGCAGGCAGCCGGTGCGACGCCATCCAGACGGGCTTCCATGCGCAGAGGGCCTGGCTCTGCCTTTTCAAAATCGAGGCCTCTCCGAAGACTGAACGGAAGCGGGCGGGTTTCGAAGAACCGGGAACGTCCGGGGCTCTCGCGACACGCGGGCGGAGGATCGACCTCGCGAGAGCAATTTGCGGCAACTTTTCCCAGAGTTCCTTTACTTTACTGTCAAAGTAACATGGTTGCCTCTCGGTCGGGGCTAGGTAACCGCCCCCTCTGACAGTATGCTGCATTCATAGGAAGAAGCTGGTTCTCTTCCACAACAGCATTACGCATACTAGAAACTTGTATACACAACCACCAAGGAGGGTTGCCAAGTGGCAGTGTTTCGATTGGACAAGGATCAGTTCAGGCGACAGGTCGCCGAACTGGTAAAGGCGGGCGACAAATACGAGGACGCGCAGAACGAGCTCAGCTTCGCCGTGGGCCAAAGCTGCAAGGACCTTCAAAGCAACGGAGTTTGCGCGCCCTCCAGCGACGACGATCGGTGGTCGAACCTGGACGAGCTCCGGCATCTCCGCACGCCGGTCCACACGTCCCTGGTGTCCGTGGACAAAGAGTTGAAGCACGTCTCCGAGCAGCAGCACAAGGTGATTGCGGACTTGAGGGCCTCGCTGAGCTCATTCGAGTTTCGGGACGACGCCGAACGCAACGAGTTCGTCAAGATCTTGGACAAACTCGATCGGAAATTCACCTATGTGTCCCCCGAAGGAATGAACCTCATAGGCAACGTCCTTTCCAAAACCCCGGGTTTCGATTCGCTTATAGACGGCATACACAGCTCCAGCTCAGCGCAAGGGCCGAAAGGTTCAGGGCAAGGGCAGAAAAGTGCAGGAAGCAAATGATGGCCACTCCTCACGCCGACCACCTTAACGTCATCAAAACCTGGAGAACGGACCCGATCGAGCAGGCAAACAAACACCTGGAAAAAGTCAGCTCCAACCTCGCCGACATCGCCACGATCAACCGGCGCGTGGCAGCCGACCTCGGCCTCGAAGGGACGACTGCCCGTTCAGCCTCCTCTCGCCTGGACAAGCTCGCCGCCCGCTTGCTGGACGGCTCTCAGAAAGTGAAACAGCTTGCCGAAGTGCAGCACAAAGCCCTCGGCCTGGGAAAGAAGGCGCAAAGCGACAATGAGGAGATCCAAAAGTTACTCAAAAACGTCAACAGTACTTATAAAGGAGCTAGCGCTATATCTCCGAGTACGAGCAAAGATCACTCCTTACAGATCGCCGCTGAAGCGGAGCGCGATACGGCTCACGCAGAGGTGGATCGCCAAGCCAAGGATGTGCTGCGCGTTTTGCGCGAGAGCACGGAGGCTTTGGCCCGCGATTTCCCTTTTCAGGACAACGAGCCCGAGTCAAAGCACGCCTCGGCTCCGGCGGACGCAGCCGGCAAGGGCAACGGCAGCGCGAGCGGTTCAGACAGCGGGCCTGCAAGCGGCGCCCAGACGGGGCCGACCCGCTCGGCGACGGCCTGGCACACCCCGGACAGCAACCCTTCGATTGGCGGCTCGGGCGGTTACACGAGCGGGCGTCTCAGCCCAAACGGCATGCCGTCAGACGGGCCGGCTTTGCAGGGCTCGCACTACGCGCCTTCGCAATCGGGAGGGTTTGGCCCCTCAAATTCAACGCATTCGCCCGCGCGTCCCTCTGCGGTCTTCAATCCATTGGCTGCAGCTGCAACCATCGGAGGCGGAACCGCGGTAGCCGGATACAAGGCGTATCAAGCCATGCGGGCCGCTCGCGCGGCACAGGCGCTGCCCCAATCGGCGTCTTCCTCGATGCGGTCCGGAGCGGCGGTCCGAGCAACGCCGCCCTCGTCGGCGAGCATCGTGCGAGGCGCAACCACGGCAGTCAGGTCCGCAACCCCGTCTGCCGGCGCGCGCGGAGCGACGCCGCGTGGCGGGGCTTCCGGGGTTGCTCGGCCGATTTCTTCCTCTGCTTCAGCACGATCGGGCGGCATCCTCCGGGGAGCGACGACGGCGAGCCGGGCTCCGGCGCCCTCGCCGTCGGCTCGAGGCAACGGAATCGTGCGGGGCGCAACCACGGCGGTCCGCAAACCTGCCTCATCCTCGTCCGCGGGAGAGGCTGGCAAGGTCCCCGGCGCCCGGAGCCAAACCTCCGCAACGCGCGAAGCGGCTTCCACACGCGGAGCCGGAGCAGCAAGCCGGACGAGCAGTTCGATTTCCAGGACCGCCGCAGGCCGCTCGGCGGCAACAGGCGGCAAAGCGACAGCTTCTTCGGAACGGGGCGGGGCCGTTGCGAGACGCGCTTCCGCCGGCCGTGCGGCGAGCCGAGCGAACACTGCCTCCCGTGGCGAAACCTCGCGGGCTTTGTCGAGCTTGACGGGCCGAAGCCAAGGTCGCAAGAAGAGCGAGCGCAGGTCTCGCAGCGACGAACCGATCGCGTCTGCAGAAGTCCGTCTGTATGAAGACGACAGAACGATCACCTTCCTGGAAGCTGGCCGTCGCGAAAACGACCGCGATTAGCTCCCACAAGTGGAAAAGTGAGGAAGCGCGGGCGGGAATCAATTCCTGCCCGCGCTTCGTTCAAAGCTAAGTCAATCAGAGACCGCGTCCGCTGCTTCGTCGTGCGCAATCTTGGCCTCCGCCGCGGCAAACACAGTTGTCGGCTGTCTCTGGCCGAGATTGAGCGAAGGCGGTGCGGTGCGCCTCTTACGTCGCCCAATGAGAACGCCAAGAATCAAGGCAAGAGCAAGGACGCCCACGCCGGAGCCGATCCACGCCCACGCAGGAAAACCACTGTCGCCGGCCGAAGAGCCAGCGGCTGTCTTTCCGCCCGCCGGGCCACTCGATGAATCCGACCACGACGAGCCGTGCGGCGCATCCGCGTCGCTTGTCCAGGTGATCGTAACACCTCGCATAATGCGATCAAAATCGTCTATCACCACTTTGTTGCCCTCAATGACACCATTAGTCGTTTTTATAATCTTTCCAGGGACCCCGATACGGATTGTCATCTTCGTTACGTACAGCTTACCGCCAGTGCCCTGTTTGCCTATTATCAGTAGGTTATTATCACCCTCTTTTTTCACTTCGACATCGTTCAGAGGTTCATCGGACACCACTTTGCACTTACGTACACCTTTTTCCGATATTGTTTCTTCATAAGTGGCCTTGGCCAGAAAATTGCGAAAAGCACTAATATAGTTTTTTAAATTGGAACAATTCCTTCCAATTTTCGCCATCGTACCTTTAGCATCTTCAAATACCATCTCCGAGTGCATCGAGCCGTTTGCCTGAAACTCAAAAGTCCCGTCAATCCTGCAGGCGCTCAACAAAAAGGCCAGGCAGACCATCGTTAGCTTCAGCGCGAATGAGGAACCTTTCACTGCGTGTGATAGACCTATGAAGTGGTGGTGGTCGTTCATTTTTGTTTTCCTTTGCACTCGGAACTGCAGGAAACCTTGTCATTCAAGACAATACCGCTTTCCGCCACACATCTCACCCGCAACTTCATCTCGCCGCAACGGGCGGATTCATCTCAACGAAAGGCGGACGGAGGAAGGGCAGCCTCAGGCGGGCGGGCGATTCCAAACGGACATGAGCCTTGCAGCGACGAGTCAACCAGGGCCCCTTCTGCAGCGCCGCCGAGCGCAAAGCAAAAGCCCCGCAACGGCGGGGCTGCCACCTATCTCTGGCCGAGATTGAGCGAAGGCGGTGCGGTGCGCCTCTTACGTCGCCCAATGAGAACGCCAAGAATCAAGGCAAGAGCAAGGACGCCCACGCCGGAGCCGATCCACCCCCAGACAGGAAACCCACTGTCGCCGGTCGAAGAGCCAGCGGCTGTCTTTCCGCCCGCCGAGCTGCTCGCCGAATCCGACAAGGAAGAGCTATGTGGCGCGTTCGCGTCGCTTGTCCACGTAATCGTGACACCTCGAAATATACGGTTAACGCCGTTTATCACCACTTTGTCACCCTCAATGACTCCATTAGTCGTTTTTATGATTTTTCCCGGCACTCCGATAATAATCGTCATGTCCAACTCAATCTGCTCGCTACTAATCCCTTGTTCACCTATTACCAGTAGGTGATTATTTCCCTCTCTTTTCATTTCTACATTATTCAATGGCTCATCAGATATTACCCTACATTTACGTATCCCATTTTCAGACATAGTCTCTTCATAAGTAGCTTTGGCCAGAAAAGGACGAAGAGAACTTATATAGTTCTTTAGATTCGAGCAATTTTTCCCAATTTTCGCCATAAGGCCTTTAGTATCTTCAAATACCATCTCCGAGTGCATCGAGCCGTTTTCCTGAAACTCAAAAGTCCCGTCAACTCTGCAGGCGCTCAACAAAAAGGCCAGGCAGACCATCGTTAGCTTCAGCGCGAATGAGGAACCTTTCACTGCGTGTGATAGACCTATGAAGTGGTGGTGGTCGTTCATTTTTGTTTTCCTTTGCACTCAGAATTGCAGGAAACCTTGTCATTCAGGATAGTACCCCTTTCCTCCGCACATCTCACCCACACCCCCTCTCGGCGGACGCTGAGCTGAGGAAGAGCAGGCAATCCCAGGCCGGCGTGGCACTCCACAGGCCAGCGCGGCACTCCAAAGGGAAAGCGTGCTACTCCAAAGGGAACGAGTCCCCTCAGCTTCCTTTCCGCGGCTCTTCTTTGCATTCATTGACTTTTCATTTATCGTGGCATGCCAGTGCCCCCAAACGGGTTAGTTTGCGGGGCCTCGGGACGCGTATCCTAAAGCTGCGACGGCAGGGGTTTCTCGCGATCCTGCCGCCATTATGTCGGGAAGGCGCAGCTTGCGCCCAGGAAGTAAGTGGGGATGATCGCGTGGCGATATTCCGGTTGGACAAGGACCAGTTCCTGCGCCAGTTGAACGAACTGAAGCAGGCCGGCGACGAGTACGAGGCCGCAAAGCAAGAGCTCAGCGTAGCCGTGGACCAAGCCGCTCTAGGCATCAACAACGCGCAGGGGGCTTCGTCCCAGTATTCAGCCCTCAAGGAGCTCCAGCAGTTCGGGAGGCCGGCTCACGTCTCGCTGGTGACCCTTGACGAGGAGATGGCGAATCTGTCCCTTGACCAGGAAGAGACGATCGAGGATCTGCGATGGTCTGTCGACTCGTTCGAGTTTGAAGACGAGGCGGAACGCCAGGACATTCTGAGTACGCTTGACGGGCTCAGCGAGAAGTTTTCTTACACCAGCCCAAAGGGAATGAGCAAGATTCACGATGCCCTCAATAGTTAAACAGCAGTGGACGAGCCCGTCTCGTGTAAAGACCAATAGGAACAATTCGGGGGGCAACCATGGCAACTCCTAACGCCGATCGTCTCAGGGCCATCAACGATTGGAATCCCGACCTGATCGAGCACACGAATCAAACCCTCGGCAAGATAAGCGGCCGATTGCAGACAATCGCCGAAGTCAACCGGAGGGTCGCAGCCGACTTGGGCATCGAAGGGGAAGCCGCTAAATCGGCCTCGGCCCGCCTTGACGAGCTGGCCTCGAGCTTGCGTAGAACGTCCACGGGCGTCGACAAACTTGTCGAGGTCCAAAACGACTTCGTCGAAGGCGGCCGCCAAGCTCAAGACGAAAGCAGGGCAATTCAGGCGAACCTCGACTCGGTGAACAGCCAAGTCGACAAGAGCAAGAGCGAAGCCAGAAACACGCCGTTACTAGGCCCCTTGATCGAGCAGGCCATTTCCGGACAAGTCGAGCAAATACGCGACAACGCACACGCGAAAATCGACACCCACGCGAAAGAAGTCCTGGCAACGCTGGACGCTCGCACAGCCGCGGCCATCGGTGCGCTTCCGAAGCGGTTTGCGATCTCTCGTATCAAGAAAGCGGCGCGCTCGGCGCATCAGAGAGAGAAGTGGGCGCCTAACAAGCCCGAGCGGCAGCAAGACTCATCGGATCGGAGATCTTCCGGGCATTCGTCGGCTCCGTCGCGATCTGCCACGGATTGGCGAGTTTCCGCTCCTCCCGCTTCTGCGGGCACGGCCGGCAGCTATAGCGACGCCGGAAGCCACAGCGCCAGCTCGTCTGCGGGCGGCATGTCGCTGCAACACTCGCATTACACGACGCCGCAATCGAGCGCGCTCGTTCCGGGATCGGGAACGGCCGCTTTTCACAGTTCGGGTTCGTCGTCGCATTCCTCGGCCGTTTTCAACCCCCTGGCCACAAGCGCCGCAGTCGGCGGCGGCGCGGCAGTGGCCGGATACAAGGCCTACCAGGCAGCGCGTGCGGCGCTTGCGGCGAAGGCCGCGCCGACCTCGAAGGCCAGCTCCATGCGGTCGGGCGCGGCGGTGCGCGCCACGTCTCCCTCCGGGTCGGGGATCACGCGCGGCGCGACCACCGCGGTCCGTGCTGCCTCATCGGCGACGTCGGTCGGCAAGGCCGTTCCCGCACGAGGCGGGGCCACCGGGATAGCGCGTCCCACGTCCGCCGGATCGACCTCTACCGGGCGTTCAGGGATCCTCAAGGGCGCGACCACCGCCGCCCGCACCGCCAGCCCGACGAGCTCCGCTCGCGGGTCGGGGATCACACGTGGCGCGACCACCGCGGTCCGTGCTACGTCATCGGCGACGTCGGTCGGCAAGGCCGGATCGGTCAACGAGGGTTCCGGTGGAACTGCAAACCGCGCCGGCGGCGCGGCGCGAGGCGGACTGGCCGCTCGCTCGACGAGCTCGACCGCTGCGCGCACCGCCGGTTCAGCCCGCGGAGCCACCGCTTCGGGCGCAGCCGGACGGACCGGCGGCTCGGCCGCCGGGAGATCGGCAGGATCATTCGGCGGCGCGCGCTCCGCGGGAATGGGCGCAGCCGGGCGCACCGGAGGCTCGGGATCCACCGGGCGTTCCGCGTCCTCGCGAGCTATCGCTGGTTTGACCGGGGGACGTCGAGGCAAGGACAAGAGAGAAGACTCCCGCTCGCATCCAATCGAGGAAACGCAGGTTTCCCTGTACGAAGACGACAAGACGATCACGTTCTTGGAAGCCGGGCGGCGCGAGGAGACGCCAAGCGACGGCGTTCCTGCCTGACGGGAGGAAGCCGCAGCGCTCACAATCGCTTTGCGGGGATGCCCCATTGTGGGGCATCCCCGCAAAGCATGTACTCGACGCAGGGCGACTGCGCGCACGTGAAGGGATGGCCGAGGTTGACACAAGGCAACGAGGGCCTCGTTGCAAAGCTAAGAATGGGGTGGGAGCCGCTAGGCTCCCACCCCATTCGCCATGTTGTCTGTTCTCGAATCTCTCAACTCTGGCCCTTCAACTCTGCATGCCTCCCAACTCTGTCTTCCGTCGCCTCCTGCCTGTCAGCCCTGCCTTTCACCCTCTTTCGCTCCGCCTATCTCCGACCAACGCCCCTTCGCCGCGTTCGCTTCATCCGCCGTTCCTCGCGTATTCCTTTTCGTTTCATCCGTCAAACCTTCTGCCCTCTACCCCGGCCCGTCTCCCGCCTTGCAATTGATCCCACGTTCATCGGCTCCTGTCCGCTGATCTCGCGCACATCAACATCGCGATCGCCCGCCGCCCCAGTCATCCACCGCAACGGCACGCGTGCCCTCTAACATCACGTCGCCAGCCCGGCACTCACATCGCCAGCCCTGATCCGCAACCCACGCGCATTCGCAGTCCCCAATCTGTCCGCCAACTCCGCGCTCGCAGCCCCACTCGTCCCTCGCCCTCGACCTTCGTCAACCCTGCGCCTGCCATGTGCCTCCGTCTGCCCGCCGATCTCACAGCCTCGCGCCCGTCCGCCTAACCTGCCGCATCCGCCAATTCTCGCGCCCATTCACTGCTTCCACCGGCGCCCTCGCATCATCCGCCGACCGCGCGTTCATCCTTCAACCCGCCCTCGTTCAAAGGGACGCAGTAATCGACGTCGTGCAGAACCATCCGCGACCCAGCCGAGCCGTCCCATTCGACGTCGATCCCATACATCTCGAACGTCGGAACAATCACGGATCTGGCCAGAGCTTCCGCCTTTTCGTCCGCGAACGCGTCCCTCTCGGCAGGCGACATCGCCTTAATCTCGTCGATCGGGAGGTACCTGCGCAAGAACACCCCGAAGGCGACGTAGGTCGACCCCGTCTCGACGAGCCTCTCGGCGTCCTGCGAGTGGTAGAACGCATAGCCGTCCCACTCCGCCGAAGATTCGACCTCGCCGCTGATCGCGTCAAGCCCGCAGGACATGCAGCACATGAAGTTCTGCCGCGCCACCACGCCGTAGTCGTTGAGGGCGGCGAAGGCCGCAGACAGGTTCGTCTTCACGGGGCCAAATTCCCTTTGCTGGGAACGCCGGGCTTCGAAGAGGCCCTTGACGATCTTTTGGGCGACGACGTCGGTGTCAAGCGCGCCGGACGTCCGCCCCCGCGAAATGGCAGCGCCTGGTCCGTCCAAAGGACCAGAGCCCTGCACCGTCGAAGGGTCGGAGCTCCGCACAGACGAAGGATCGGAAGCCCGCTCGGCAGAAGGGCGCTGCACGGGCATAGGATCCAGGTCAGCCAGATCGGCGGACAGGTCGTTCCATATGTCTGTGTAAGGGCGCCCCAGCACGATCGACGTCCAGCAGCGGTCCCTGAGCTCTTGCTCCAGATCGGGATCCCCAACAGAAGGGATGCGCAGCCCCGCCGGTTGCTCGTTGTACTTCGTCATGGCCCTACGCTATCGTGCAAGCCGCTCAAAAGTCGCCTCAAGCTTCGGCGAGAGCTCCCCCTATCCTTCGCGATCCTCCAATGGCCGCTTCGCCAAGGCGTCCGCCGCGGCCGCGCGCACGCCGTCGCGCACGATGGCCTCCACGAGCTCGGCCACCCTGCGTGTGAAGGCCTCGTAGGCGACGAGTTCGTCGGGAAGGAAGCCGCCTCTCATGACGGCATCGACGTGTTCGCGCACGTTTGAGGCGCCGGCCGTCGCCGCGGCGAGCGCTTCTCGCTTCGGCTCGACCATTTCACGCGCAATCGGGCCTGGGTCGAAGCCTTGCGGAGGGCAGACGCAGGCGATCCAGGCCGCCGCCGTCAGCGCCATTTGCTGCGGCACGCTCCCCTTTTCGAGCAGTCGTATGGCCGGGGCGGGTATGCGCTGAAGGAGCTTCGCCGACCCGTCGGATCCCACCCGGGCCGTCTTGTCGCCCAGCGCGAAGTTCGTCCACCGCACGAACAGCCGGGCGATGTAGGCATCCGGATCGAAGCCCGAGGGAAGGTCGATCGAGGGCAGATACTCGTCGTAAAGGGCGGCGCGCACGCATTCTTCGACGAAGGGCTGGGTGCGCGAGGCCGGAATCGTCTCGCACCCGTCAAGCGCGCCAAGGTACGAGATGAGCGAATGCGATCCGTTGAGCAGGCGCAGCTTGACCAGCTCGTACTTGCCGACCTCGTCGGTGAAGGCGACGCCGTCGGCGTGCTCCCAGGCGGGCCGGCCGGCCGCGAACTTGTCCTCCATGACCCACATTGTGAATCCCTCGGCAGGGACGGGGACGGCGTCGTCGAAGCCCGCGATCCGGCGGACCGCCTCGCGCACGGCGTCCGTCGTGGCGGGGACGATGCGGTCGACCATCGCGTTGGGGAAGGTCACATTGGCCTCCAGCCAGGCGAAGAACTCCGGCCCCGCGCCTATCTCTTCGAGGAATTCGACGACGAGGGAGCGGGTGACGTCGCCCGCTGAGACCATGTTGTCGCAGGAAAGGACCGTGACAGGCGCGCCGCCGCGCTCGAAGCGCCGCACGAGCCCGCGCGCGACGAGCCCCACGGTGGTCTGCGCCCCGCCCGCGAAGTCGGCGAGGACGGCCGGGTCGGAGCGGTCGAGGCCTCCCGTGCGGGAGTCGCGGCGGTACCCGTTCTCGGAGACAGTCAACGTGACGATCTTGTGGCGCGGCTCGGCGAGAAGGTCGAGGACCCGCTCGGTTTCCTCGGCCGCGACGGCGAAATCGCGATGGACGTCGACGACGGACACCGACTCGCCCTCCGGCGTCAGCTCAAGGATCGAATAGATCCCGTCCTGTTCGCGCAGCGCATTGACGACGGCGGGGTTGTGGCTTGCCACGCCGACGATCCCCCACTCCCCCGGCTCGGCCGCGAGAGCCTGGGCGGTTGCCACCGCGGCGTGCGCTCGGTGGAACTGCGCGATGCCGATGTGCACGATCCCGGTAGTGGCGGGTGCGCTCGCGCCAATGCGCCGATCAACCGGAAGGTGCTCGCGATTGAGTTTCATTGATTGTCTCCTTTGACTGCGCCAACTTAGTTGGCCGAATTCGTGTGGGTTTCGTCGCCGCTTGGCCGGCCTTTGGCACCGCTGGTTTGCTCGGTTTTGGCCCCGCCCACCTCGTCGGCGGCCTGAGTGACGATGAAAGAGGCCGATTCCGCCGCCGTCTCCGGGTCGCCGTCCCGAATCGCGCGGGCGAGGCGGATGTGGCAGCGAACGGCGTCGGCGTCAGGGTGCGCGGGCTGAAGGTCCCAGTGGGTGCGCTCGACCAGCAGCGAGCCGACCATCGCCCCCAGCCGCGCGAAGATCTCGTTGCCGGAAAGGGAAGAAACGAGCTCGTGAAACTCGATGTCCGCCGCCAGGAACTCCGGATCGGCCCCGCGCCCTTCGGCCCCGAGATCGCGCATGCGTTCGGCCAGTTCGACGAGTCGCTGGGCGCCGGGCAGCCCGCGCGACGCCGCCAGCCGCGCGGCCTCGGGTTCGATGCCGCGCCGCAATTCGCTGATTTCCAGGATGTGGTGGCGGCGCTCGTCGGCGTCGTACATCCGCCAGGCGATGACGTGCGGATCGAGAAGCTGCCAGCTTCCGCGCGGTTCAACGGTCACTCCCACGCGACGGCGGGACGTGACCATTCCCAGGCCTTCGAGGACCTTGACGACGTCGCGGACCAGCGTGCGCGAAACTCCGAACTCGGCTTCGAGATCGGCGAGCGTCATGACGGTTCCAGCAGGCCGGCTCCCGGTCGCGATCTGCCTGCCGAGCTCGCCGAGCAGAGCCTCGTAATCGGTCGCCCCCTCCGGAGCAGCGGGGCCAGAGGCACGCGCCGAAGCGGGGCCAGAGGCACGCTCAAACGCGCGTCCCTCGGATCCGCCGGCTCGCGAACCCTCGACGTCGGCTTTGCGCACGGGAGGGAGCGCCCACGCCTTTCTCCCCGCGTGAGGCGAGTCGAGGCTCCGCTCGGGCACGGGCTGCCCAGCACGGGCCGCGCCTGCGCCTTGCGCGCCTGCGCCGTCGTCGTTCGGGGCCATGGTCACCTCGCTAGGAGTCGCGGTCTCGCCGGAACGAACGGCGGCCTCGCCGGGGCGAACTCCGACGAACCGACGCGAATCGGCGTCAAACCTAAAGTTTCGATGCTTGATTAAACGTTTCGACGTCCAACCAATGTTCCGACGTCGAACCAGGCGCTTCGATGTCGCCATATCGAAGACCCTCGCCTCGGCAAACGGCGGAATCTCGCGATTTCGTCACTCGTCTGGCAAAGCGTCAATGATACTACTATTATGGCGATCACAGTCGCATGGGGCAAGGCAGCCCCCGCGGCAGACGCATTCGAGCCGAGCTCGCCCCGGCTCACTCCAAACATTCGAGCCGAGTTCGTCCCGGCTCACCGCTCAACGGAGACACACATGGAACCAACAACAGCCACACTGGCCGATGACAAACGGGTATTCATCGACAAAAGCGGCGCCTGGGTCGGCAGCATCCCGCCTGCAGCCTTGCTCGCGATCGCGGCCGCAGCGATCGCCGTCATCCTTTTCCTCGTCATCGCACTTAAGTTTCACGCCTTCATCACGCTCGTCGTCGTCTCGATCGTGACCGCCGTCGCCGCGGGAATCCCGCTCGACAAGCTTTACGACACCGTCATGGAAGGGTTCAATTCGACGCTGGGCAGCGTCGGAATACTGGTGGGCCTCGGCGCAATGCTGGGCGTGCTGGTCGAACATTCCGGCGGCGCCCAGGTGCTCGCCGACTACATGATCGGAAAATTCGGTGAGAAGCGCGCCCCCATGGCGCTGGGCTTCGCCTCCCTTCTGCTGGGCTTCCCCATGTTCTTCGACGCCGGCCTCGTGGTCATGCTGCCCATCGTCTTCGCCGTCGCCAAGCGGCTGGGCGGGCCCATCCTGCTCTACGCCTTCCCCACGGCCGTCGCCTTCTCCGTGATGCACGTCTTCGTGCCGCCGCACCCCGGCCCGGTCTCCACATCCACCTTCTACGGCGTCAACCTCGGCTACCTCATGGTGGTCGGCATCATTTTCGCGATCCCCACCTTCTACGTCACCGGCGTGCTGTGGGGGCGCCGCTGCGCCAAAAAGTTCCCGAACATCGACATCTCCAAGACGATCTTCGGCGCGCGGACCGAACCCGTTGAAAATCCGCCGAGGGTCGCCACCGTCGTGGGCATCCTCCTCCTGCCGATGTTCCTCATCCTCCTCAACACGTCCGTCGATTTCATGACGAAGGCGGGAACGTTCGGCGAGTACAGCGCCGACCCCAAGCTTTCCCACGTCAGCCTGCCGCTGTGGGCGCAAGTTTTCAGCCTGCTCGGAAAGCCCGGCGTCGCACTGCTCATCGCCGTCCTCACAGCGATCCCCGTGCTTGGAACGTCCAAGGGAGTGCACAGATCGGCTCTGGAGAAGCTCCTCGACTCGGCTCTTGCGCCCATCGCCTCGGTCGTCTTCATCACCGGCGCGGGCGGAATGTTCGGCGGAGTGCTCCGCGCCTCCGGGATCGGCGACGCCCTCAAGTACATGCTCGACAACATCGGCGTCCCCGTCATCGTCGCCGCCTACATCATCGCGGTGGCTCTGCGCCTGGCACAAGGCTCGGCGACGGTTGCCCTGACGACGGCGGCCGGCCTCATGTCCGCGGGCGTCCTCGGCGGGGGCTACAACGAGCTCCAAATCGTCGCCATCACCCTGGCCACCGCCGCGGGTTCCGTTTTCGCCTCGCACGTCAACGACTCCGGCTTCTGGCTGGTGGGCCGCCTCCTCGGCATGGACACGGCCACGACCCTGCGCACATGGACGGTGCAGCAGATGCTTGAATCCCTCATGGTGTTCGCTCTGTCCGCCCTGTTGTTCGTCGTGGCGTAGCCGGACGCGGCCAGACCGCCCCTCCGCGTTGGGCGGAGCGGCCCTGGACACGGAAGCGCCGCATCGCGGATATCGGCGCGGAGCAACCGGACGCAAACATGGCGCGGAATGACCCGACGCAGACATGGCGGGGTCCGGCGCGGAAAGGGGAAACCCGCAGCCGGACCCCGCCGCTGAGAAACAACCTGACCAAAGAGAACAACGAGGAGCGAAAGTGAAAACCCTCTTCATCCACGGCCGCGAGGACATCCGCCTCGAGGACGTTCCCACGCCCGAGCCGGGCCCCGGCGAAGTCCGCCTGCGCATTGCCTACGTCGGCGTCTGCGGATCCGACCTGCACTATTACTTCAACGGGGCCAACGGCGCCTTCGTCGTCGAAGAGCCGATGGCGCCCGGGCACGAAGTTTCCGGCGTCGTCGACCTCGACCCCTCGGGAAAGCTGGCCTCCGGCACGCCCGTGACGGTCCATCCGGCGACGTTCGGCGAGCCAATCCCCGGAATCGAGGACAAGCGCCACCTTTTCCCAGGAGGCAGCTACCTCGGCTCGGCCTCCACCCACCCTCACACGCAGGGAGGGATGAGCGAGTTTCTCATCGTCAAGGATTTCATGGTGCGCCCGCTGCCCGCAGGCATGGACCTTCACGTGGCCGCGCTCGCCGAGCCCCTAGGCGTGGCTTTGCACGGGATCAACGTGGCCGGCGGCGTCGAGGGCAAGCGTGTAGTGGTCTCGGGCTCCGGGCCTATCGGCCTGCTCGCGGCCGCAGCAGCCGTGGCGAAAGGCGCAGCCGAGGTCGTCTCCACCGACGTCCTGGCGGGGCCGCTGGACCGGGCGCGGCGGCTGGGGGCGCGCCCGGTGAGAGTCGGCGGAGCCGGCGCGGACGGCGTGGACGCGTCGGGCGGAGCGGGCGGCGAAGGAACCGCGGGCGGCGCAGAGCTTCCCCGCGGACACTTCGACGTCGCCCTCGAATGCTCGGGAATACCCGCAGCCGTGTCGGCCACCATCGAGGCCGTCCGGCCGGCGGGCGTCCACGCCCAGATCGGAATGATGGGCGCCGGGCCGCAGCCGATCGCGCTCGCGACGCTCATCGCCAAGGAAATTCAGCTTCGCGGGTGTTTCCGTTTCAACACGGAGATCGACGAGGCGATCGAGCTTCTGGCCGCCCGCCCGGAGATCGCCGACGTCGTCGTCACCCACGTTTTCAAAGGCGATTCGGCGGATTCGGCGGTCGAGGCGTTCACGACGGCGAAGGACTCCGACGCCTCGGGAAAGGTGCTCGTGGACATGCGGGGCTGAGCAGGGCAGGCGGCCTCGATTTGACGGCACAGTTCCGCAATGCAAGGCTGATCCGCGCCGACGGGGGCCGGCGTCGGCGGAGGTCGGCGAGCCGCTGTCGGCAGAGGTCGGCGAGCCGCTGTCGGCCCTTGGCCACAGCCCGTAAGATCGTAGCGGATGCCGTTGCGCCGCTGTTTGACGCCCGATCGGGAGGCAGGCGAGCCGGACTCGCGTGCTCAACCGCCGCAGCCCTCGGACCGGTTGTCGACAGGGCTCGGCTGCCGGCCGAATCTGCCGCCCGTCGGCCCAGATTCGCCGTCGGCCATGGCCGGTCGCCACGCGGTTCGAGCGCCCGCCGATTCAGGCAATCGCCGGTGCGGCCGTCCGCCCTGATCGACGTCGGCGGCTTTCACTCCGCCGACGTCGGCCCGCGCGGACGACGGCGTCCCACAGGGAGTGCGCACCCAAAAGGAGCGCACTCATTGAATACACCCCACAACGACGAGGACTCTCATGCCGATCACCTTTGAACAGCTCACAGCCCGCCGCATCATCCCGGTCGCGGCCATCGACGTCGCCGAGGCGGCCGTGCCCCTGGCCCGCGCCCTCGTCGCCGGCGGGCTTCCCGTGCTCGAAGTGCCTCTGCGCACCGCGGCGGCAGCCAAGGCGATCGCCTCGATCAGGAACGACGAGGGGTTGGCCGAAGCCGGCATGATCGTGGGAGCGGGAACAGTCATCAAGGTCCCGCAGGTGGAGACGGCCTTCCACGCGGGCGCGGACTTCGTCGTCTCCCCCGGTTTTTCACGGCGGGTGGTTCAGCACACCCTCGGCATGGGCATGCTGCCGCTGCCGGGCGTCTCCAGCGCAACCGACCTCATGGCCGCGGTCGACGCCGGAGCGACCGACGTCAACGTGTTTCCCGCGGCCGCGTCGGGCGGTTCGGCCGCGATACGCGCGCTTTCCGCGCCTTTCGGCGACGTGCGCTTCGTTCCCACGGGCGGCATCTCCGCGGGCAACGCGGCCGAATACCTGGCCATCCCCTCCGTCGCCGCGGTGGGGACCTCATGGGTGGTGCCTCACAGGCTCGTCAAGGCCCAGGATTGGGCCGGGATCACCCGGATCGCCCAGGCCGCCGTCGCGCTGGTCGGGGCCGTGCAGAAGATGTGAGACGTCGCCGGCGTCGGTGTCGGGGCGTCGCCGGCGTCGGGGCGTTCGCCGGCGTCAGGGCATTCGCCGCGAAAGCATATAGCAGCGGCGCCGCGCCCCGGCTGGGGAGAGTCAGCGGCGCCCGCCTCGCGGAACCGGCCTCGCGGCGCGGCAACGGCGTCGTCATGCCCCCGGCTGCGGCGGCTCACCCGTTTTCGAGGATTTCGTTGACCCGCTCGACCTTCGCTGTGATCTGCCCGGTGTAGCCCGGGCGTATGTCTGCCTTCATGACAAGCGAGATTCGAGGAGAGCGCTCGGCGACGACGTCGACGCATCGCTTGACCACCGACATGACCTCGTCCCATTCGCCTTCGAGGGTGGTGAACATGGACGTGGTTTCGTGCGGCAAACCAGACTCGCGGACGGCCTCGACCGCGGCCGCGACCGCTTGGGACACGGAGCCGTCGGGCCGATCGGACGTCATCGGCGCAATGGAGAATGCAAGCAACATAGGGCCAGGTTAGCCCCCGCGAGCACGGAGGCGCAGGCGCGCACGGCAGGAGTTGCTGACGGTTGGCCTTCGCGAGCGCGGAAGCGCAGACGCGCCCGGCCGGAGTTGCTGACGGTTGGCCCCCGCGAACGCGGAAGCGCACGGGCCGCGGAGCGACTTCGAATCGTCAAACCGGGTCAGCCTCCGCGAGTGTGGAGGCGCGTCTGCATCGGGGCCTTGGGGGTCGATGCTCCCCGGCGGGCAGCTGGAGTTTTGTTCAAGTTGTTCGCGACCGGCGTCGCTCCGCAAACGGCGTCCGTCCTCGATCAGCGCCCGTCCTCGACCGGTATCCGTCAGCGACCGGCATCGTGCAGGGCTGTCTCTATCGAACAAAAAATTGACAATTCCTTCTTTTAGCGTTAGGATGACGGTGAAGGGAATCGAAGGGACGGAAGAAACCAAAGCGAGTTAGGCGGCCAAATGAACTCCGTTGCTGCGAGCCCGACGGCGGCCTCTGGGAGCCTTGTCGGCCGCCCTGCGATTCTCGATGGGCGTGGGCTTCGGTCGCAGCACCCCGGATCTCGTGCAGACGAAGGCTGCGCGCCGTCGATCGGCGCACGCGAGGGCGTTCCCGGCGACTGGTCGTCAAAGACCGGCGAAAGTCGCGTGGCGGGCTGTCTCGACGCGATCGGGAAGCTCATATCGCGGGTGAGCGAAGAAGACCTGTCTGGGCTTTCCGGGGACGAGCTTCTCGCCGACGCCGAGGCGCTGGCCAAGCTGATTTCCCGCCTCGGCGCGATCCGCGGACGGATGCTCCTGGCAATCGACAAAAAGAGGAGTTGGCGTTCCTCGGGAACTCGGACGCTGACGCAGTGGAACGAGAAGGCCTCCGGCCAGTCTCCAGCCGCGGCTTCGCGAGAGATCAAGCGGGCCCAAGCCCTCGAATCCGACTTGTGGAAGCTGTCGGCGGCTTTGACGGACGGCGAGATCTTCCCGGAGCACGTCGACGCCGTCCGCCGAGTGTTTTCCACCCCCGCCCTGAAAGAGAAACTGACTGAGGACGGCGTTCAGGACGAGCTGATCTCCCACGCCCAGAAGTGCGCCCCGCGCGAATTCGAGCGGCGAATCAAAGCCCGCGCCTTCGCCCACGACGCCGCGTCGGGCGTGGAGGCGGAGAAGAAAGACGCCTCGCGCGAATCCCTTGCCTTCACCCGCGAAGGCTCGGGCATGCGGGTCACGGGGTGGTTCTCGGACGAGGCGGCGGCCGTCGTCGATACGGCGCTGAGCGCGATCATGGGGCGAAAAAGCGCCGACGACGTCCGGACGTTGCCTGAGCGGCGAGCCTGCGCCTTCGTCGAGCTGGCGACCGCGCAGCTCGACGCCGGAGCCCTCTCCACGGGCGCCCGCATCCGGCCGCACATCTCGGTGCATGTGCCCTTATCGACCCTCGTGGGCGTGGAAAAGTCCCTGAGCGGCGCGGCCGGCTCTTTGTACGGCGCGGCCAAAGCGCAGGCGGCTCCGGTCCACGGATGCTCGATTCTTGCGTCCGACGCCGAAAAAGAGGGAGGAAACTGCGGCGGCGAGAGCCGGCACGGCGGAAACGGCGAGCGCGGATCTTGCACCGAAACCGGACGCGGGCAAGGAAGGCTGGGCCAATGCCTGGCTTTCCTCGACAGCCAGGCGGAGCAACTCGGCAGCTTGCTCGGGGCGATCCCGGCCTCCCTGGACGTCAAGGCGCTCAACGGGCTTGAAGCCGCCAAACTGGATGACGGATCGGCCTTGTCGATGAGTCAGCTGGCGCGATTGTTATGCGACTCGTCAATCGCCCGCGTCGTTCTATCGGCGACCGGAGAGGTTCTCGACGTCGGACGAGAAAAACGCCTTTTCACCCCCGCTCAAACCCGGGCGGTCGTCGCGAGGGACCGCACCTGTCGATACCCGGGATGCTCGGACACCCTCGCCCACGGGCAGATTCACCACGCATTGCCGTGGCAATCCGGAGGAAAAACGAACCTGGCAAACGCGATCCTTCTATGCTGGCACCACCATGCCCTCGTCCATCGCGACATGATCTCCATACGCCACCACGACGGGGGATTCATCTTCACGAGAGCGGACGGGTCGGTCATCGGCATACGAAGGCATGAAGGGGCGCGCGAAGGAGGCGTGTGAGCAGTGCCCGGATGCTTTAGTCTAGGCTTGTTGCTATGGGTCTCGCAGACATCGTCCGTCAGATCGAACGTGAGAACAACCGCCGCGGGATCGTCTCCCGCCGCAAAAAGGGATGGCTTCCGCGGTTGTACCCGTACACGGGTTACGGTTCGACGTCGGCCGTCCGCGTCATGGCCCGGGCGCTCATGGCGAACCCAAACGCAACAGACTGGCAGATGGCCTTCGCGCAGCAGGCCAAACGGGGGTGGCGCCAGTTCTTCACCACCCAGGTCGGGTACCTCCCCGTCACCGTCACCGTCAACGGACGCGACGTCGAGACCTTTACATCGGAGTCGGGCTACATCGACCTCCTCATCGAGGACCACGGACTCGAACCCGGACGCCACCGCGTGACGATCACCCCCGCCGCGGGCGGCCCGGTGCAGGCGCCGGTCATCGTCGTCGACCCCGGCGTGGGCACGGGAATCATCTCCGACGTCGACGACACAATCATGATCACCTGGCTCCCCCGCCCGATGCTCGCACTCTGGAACTCGTTCGTGCTGCACACCAACGCCCGAAAGGCCGTGCCTGGAATCTCCGAGTTCTACAAGGCGATCATCGAGCCCGGCTCCCCCGTCTTCTACCTGTCGACGGGCGCATGGAACACGGCGCCCACCCTCAGCCAGTTCATCCTTGAACATGGCCTTCCCGACGGCCCGCTGCTTCTCACCGACTGGGGCCCCACGCCAACCGGCCTCTTCCGCTCCGGCAAAGAGCACAAAATGACGCAGCTGCGCAACCTCCTCATCATGTTTCCGCACATCAAATGGATCCTCGTGGGCGACGACGGGCAGCACGACCCGCTCATCTACGCGGATCTGGCGCGCGAACACCCCTCCCGCGTCGAATTCATCGCGCTGCGCCAACTCGACGCCGTCGAACAGGTGCTCACCCACGGAATGCCGGGAAGCCGCGAAGGCAAACTCGCCGGCCGCGCCAGCCGCCACGTGCCCACCGTCTACGGCCGCGACGGGTACGAACTCCTCGCCCGCTGGCGAGCGGGCGTGTGACGCACCAAGCGCCACCCCGCAGCGGATTCGCGCTGCGCCCAAAAATCCGCGTACGTGCCGGGAACGGCGATCAGCTGCTCGTGCGTGCCCTCCTGCGCGACCTCGCCTCGGGAATTGAGCACGATCACCTTGTCCGCGGCGAGGATCGTTTCGAGCTTGTGCGCAATGACGAGGAGGGTCGAGTGGCGCCGCAGCTCCTCCATCGCCTTGACGATGTGCGCCTCGTTCTCGGCGTCGAGGGCGCTCGTCGCCTCGTCGAAGAGGACGATGGGCGCTCGCTTGAGCAACGCCCGGGCAACCGACACGCGCTGGCGCTCGCCGCCGGAAAGGCTGCGCCCGCCCTCGCCGACCCGCGAGCTCCACCCCTCCGGGAGGCGCCGGACGATCTCGGTCACCCCTGCCAGGTCGGCCGCGCGGCGCAGCTCGGCGCTGTCGGCCCCGGGAGAGCCGATGCGGATGTTCGCCTCCAACGTGTCGTCGAAAAGGTAAACGTCCTGGAAAACCATCGAAAGCTGGGCCATGAGGTCCTCGGTCGTCAGTTCCCTGACGTCCGCGCCGCCGACCGCCACGGAGCCCGCGTCGACGTCGTAAAAACGGGAGATAAGACGGGCGATGGTCGTTTTGCCCGACCCCGACGGCCCCACGATCGCGCACATTGACCGAGCGGGAACCTCGAAGCTCACCCCGCGCAGCACCGGGTGCTCGCTTTCATAGGCGAAATCGACGTCGCGAAGGGCAACCGCGCCGGGGTCCGTCTGCTTCTTGGAAACCTCGGGGACGGCCTGCGACGGGGCGTCCATGACCTCGTCAATGCCGATCAGGCTTTGGCGGCGCTCCTCCAGGCCGAAAAGGCCGTTGGAGACGGCGTCGAGCATCGTCGTGAAACGCAGGCACATGCCGATGGCCGCGATAGCCTCCAGCGGCCGGAACTCGCCTCCGACGGCCAACAGGCCGACGAGGCAGACCATCGACGTGACAATGATCTGCGTGAGCGTCCCGGACATCAGCAGCCCCAGCGACGACCACAGCATGGCCGAGCGGCCCGCTTTGGCGTTCGTTGAAAATGCATTTTCCAGTCCGGCGGATGCGGCGTTGCATGACCTCAAAGCGCCCTGGCAGCGGGAGAACTCGACGATGCGGGAGGCGAGCTCCTCCTCGGTCGGCTCGGTCAGGGCGTGCCCCCGCGCGGTCAGCCGCCTGGCTGCGTTCATGAACAACGCGAGCAGCGGTGCGGCGAAAGTCATGAGCAGGCCCAGGCGCCAATCCCAGAACCATGCGCCGATCCAGATGACGACGACGGAGGCCGCGTTGGAGACCATAGAGTACAGAAAATGGCCCGTCGCCTCCGCGAGGTTGACGAGCTCCTGGGAGGACAGGCGCGAGAGCCTCCCCGCCGTGTCCGCCTTGAACCACCCCAAGGGCAAGGTCGCGATCTTGTCGCCCACGGCGTGGTGAAGGGTGCGCATGAATCCGAGGGCGCCCCGGTACCCCGTGCGGATCTGCATAAACTCGAGGATCGCCGCGGCCGCGCCGACGCAGGCGAGGACGACGAGCCACCTGCCCGCGCCGCCCGAGGCGAGGGCCGCCGACGCCGGAAGAAGTGCGAGCAGCGCCAATCCGGTCAGAGCCCCGCTCGCGGCGGCCAAGACGAGGGCGCGGGCCACCATCGCCCAGGACTCGCTGTCCATCAGCCGTCTGAAACTGGAGAAAAGCGCCCGGGGACGGTTCATTTTCCTTCCTTCCCCTCTGCGGCGCGCACCCGGCCGCCTTCGAGGACGACGATCTGATCGGCCCCGCGTATCGACCCCGGCCTGTGGGCGATCACGAGAACCGTTTTCCCCTTCGCCAGCGCGGTCAAGGCTTGCTGGATCTCGGCTTCCGACTCCGGGTCGGCCATCGCCGTCGCCTCGTCGAGAATGAGGACCGGCGTATCGAGCAGCACGGCCCGCGCGATGGCGATCCGCTGCCCCTGCCCTCCGGAAAGGGCCGTGTCGCCGCCGATGACGGTGTCATACCCGCTGGGAAGGGCCATGACGACGTCGTCGATCCTGGCGACCCTCGCGGCTTCGCGCACCTCCTCGATGCTCGCGTCCGGCTTGCCCAGGGCGATGTTGTCGCGCACACTCGCCTTGAGCAGCTGCGCGTCTTGAAGCACGAAGGAAACCGTCGAGAAAAGGGTTTCCTGCGACATCTCGCGCAGGTCGACGCCGCCGATGGAGATCGACCCGGAGTCGGGGTCGTCGAAGCGGGCGATGAGCGTGGCGAGAGTGCTCTTGCCGGAGCCGGACGGGCCGAGCAACGCGGTGACCGTCCCCGGCTCGAGGGTGAGGGAGACGCCCTTGAGCGCTTTGGTCTGCCCGTAGGAGTATTCGACGTCGTCGACGCGCACCCGAATCCCATCGGGCTCGCGGGGATTCTCAGCGCTCGGAAGCACGGGGACGTCGAGCATCTCGCACAGTCGGACGGCGGCGCCGCCCGCCCTCTGGTAGGACCAGACGATCGTTGTGACAGTCATGATCGTTCCCGGCAGGACGAGCGCGATGAGCGTGGCGGCGAGCACCTGCGGAACGTCGACGACGCCCGCGTCGATAAGCAAAGCTCCGCCTCCCAAATTGACGAACAGCAGCACCGGAATCGAAATCCACATCTGGGACAGGGCCGCGGTCGTCACGAGCGGCATCGCCCAGGCCCTGTAGAACTTTCCGAATTTCTCAGCCTGCTCTATGTAGTTCGCGTGCGCATGGCCGACCCTGCCGAAGGCCTTGACCACCGCGATTCCGGCGATGAATTCGACCATCGTGGAGGAGACCCTTTCGAGTTTCTCGTCCATTTCCGCCGTCTTCTCCGCCATGCCCCTCAATGTCAGGCTGTAGGTGAGCCCGTACATCGGCACGGTGCAGACGGACAGCAGGCCCAGGCGCCAGTCGAGCGTGAAGACGTATACGAGCAGGGCGAGCGGCGAAACGAGGGCGTTCGTCTTGTCGACGGGGCCGTGGGCGATGACCGTGTGGACCATCGACGCGTCGTCCTGGACCGCCTTGCGAACAGCGCCCGAGCCCTTGTCGGAGAACCACGCGAGAGGCGCGCGCGAAAGCCGCTCCACGATCGAGCGGCGCAGGCCGTCGCGCATTTTGAGGTCTGCCACGTGTGTGAGGAGGAGCGCGACGAAGTAGAGGCCGAGCCGGGCGCCGTAGGCGGCCAGAAGGAGCATGAGGACTCCGCGGGCACGGTCCGCGTCGACCGGCGAATCCGTTCGGTAGGCGCTCAGCAGAAGGTCCCCCAGGCGGACGAGGGCGATGTAGGGCACGACGCCGAGCGCGGCCGATGCGACCGTGAGGAGCTGCGCGACGCCGATCCATCCCCTGACCGGGCGAGAAAGCCGCTTGACGGCGGCCTGCCCCGCCCTCGCCTTTTCGAGGCTCTTTCGCGCCTTTGCCTCGCGATTTTCACTCACGTGAGCGCCTTCCTGACGTCTGCTCGGCGGATGCGCCCGCACGCCTTCATGCGAACCTCGCCGGTAAGGGCAACCTAACGAGATTCAGGTTACACTTCCTGCTCCGAGGGGTCAATGCTCAGCCGCACGGCACAAGGCGCGCGTGGAAGTCGGCGGAAAGAGCTGCAGCAGCGACGTGGCAAAGGGCAGCAGCAGCGGCGTCACCTGCTGAATGTTTGCGGAGCTTGCGGCCGAGGGAGGCGCCCGCGGCGCAATGGCGTCGCCGCCGACTTCGACGGGCCGGGCGCTGCGCGAAGCATGACGATGCATTATAAGTTCCAAGTTTTGGCCGCTTTAATGCAAGAAAGTCCTTTTCACTGCAGATCGGCGCTCCGAGCCGCCCCCGCCAGCAGGAGCCTCACCGTCCTTTCGGCGGCGTCGGCCAGAGCCTCGCGTCCGCCCGCGAGAGCCTCCTCCAGGGTGGTCACGCCCGCGACGATCGGCACGAGGCCGACGAAGCCGTGGCTGTACAGCTCCTCCACGCCTTCGCCGAGCCGCCCGGCGAAGGCGACGATCGGCACGCCCGCGGCCGCCCGCGCGACTCCCGACAGGGTTTTGCCCATGAGCGTCTGCCTGTCCATCGCCCCTTCTCCGGTGAAGACGAAGTCGGCCCCCTTGACGGCTTCCGCCAATCCGACGGCTTCCACGACGAGGTCCGCCCCGGACTGCAGCTCCCCGCCGAGAAATGCGGAGAAGGCGTAGCCCAGCCCCCCGGCTGCGCCCGCCCCCGGCGCCGCGGCGAAGGAGTCAAGGTGCCCGGCGGTCCTCGCCAGGCGCTCCAGGGTTCCGTCCAGGAAGGCGACGTCTTCCGGGGACGCGCCCTTTTGCGGCCCGTAAACGGCGGAAGATCCGCGCGGGCCGAGCAGGGGGTTGTCGACGTCGCAGGCGATCTTGAAGGTCGCCGCCGCGGCACGGGGATCAAGCCCGGAGGCGTCGATCGAGTCGAGCCTCGCGAGGGAGGCGGGGGAGCCGTCGAGCTCGCGGCCCTCGGCGTCGAGGAAGCGCACTCCGAGGGCGCGCAGCATCCCGGCCCCGCCGTCGTTCGTGGCCGAGCCGCCGATGCCGAAAAGGAACTCGCGCGCCCCGCCGTCGAGCGCGGCGAGGATCATCTGGCCGACGCCGAACGTGCTGGCCTCGCGGATGCGGCGCCGCTCGGGGGGAACCATTCCGAGCCCGATGGCCTGGGCGCACTCCATGACGGCCAGCCCGTCAGCGAGGGCGAAACGGGCGAGTGCGGGGTGCCCGTAGGCGTCGAGCACCGGCGCTTCGACGGCGGAAAGGCCGAGCGCGTCGGCGAGGGACTCGGTGAAGCCTTCGCCGCCGTCGGCCATGGGAATCTCCGCGCACTCGGCGTCGGGTGCGACCCGGCGCACGCCCTCGGCCAGAGCCGCCGCCGCCTGCGCGGCGCTCATCGACTCCTTGAAACTGTCAGGCGCGCATACGATCTTCAATTGAACCTCCTGAGCCGCGCCGCAACGAAACTGGCAGCGCGGCAACGAAAACCGAAAGCGCTAGCCGCGGGGCCTCGGCGTGGACGCACGGGCGCCGAGGCCGTCGCGTTCAGCAGGCGCTCACTCCTCGGGCTCGCCGGGGCGAAGCTCGATGTCGGAGAGCTTCTCGTAGTACTTGAGCAGGCCGGAATGGTCGTCGGTGTCGAAGCCGTCGCCCTGGAGCACGCTCATCATGTCGCGAACCGCTGCGGTCAGCGGCAGCGGCGAGTTCACGCCGTGGCCGGTGTCGAGGACGTTGTTGAGGTCCTTGATATGCAGGTTGATGCGGAAGCCCGGGGCGAAATTCCGGGCGAGCATCATCGGAACCTTGGCGTCCATGACGGTCGACCCGGCAAGGCCGCCGCGGATCGCCTGGAAGACGGCCTCGGGGTCCACGCCGGCCTTCTGAGCCAGCACAAACGCCTCCGCGCACGCCGCGATGTTGACCGCGACGATCGTCTGGTTGGCGAGCTTCGCGATGTTGCCGGCCCCGATGGCGCCGACGTAGGTGACCGATCCGGCCATGACGTCGAGGACGGGCGCGACCTGCTCGAACACCGCCTTGTCGCCGCCGACCATGACGGCCAGGGTGCCGTCGATCGCCTTGGGCTCGCCGCCCGAGACCGGCGCGTCGAGCATGGGGATGCCGACTTTGGCCAGTTCGTCGTGAACCTCGCGCGAAACGAGTGGCGCGATAGAGGACATGTCGACGTAGACGAGGCCTTCGTGCGCGCCTTCGACGATCCCGTTTTCGCCGAGGGCGACCGTCTTGACGTGCGGCGAGTTGGGAAGCATCGTGATGACGAGCTCCGAGGCGAGGGCAGCTTCTTTGGCGTTCGCGACGGCGGTGGCCCCCTGGGCCACGAGATCATCGACCGCTTCCTTGTGGAAGTCGTTGACGTAGAGCTCATGCCCCGCCTTGACGAGGTTCTTGGCCATTGGGCGGCCCATGATGCCGAGGCCGATGAAACCGATCTTCATGGAAATCTCCTTAGTGCTTGATTCTGGGGCGTGGCGGCTCCTCTTCGATGAGGCGCCTGCAGTCACACTGTGATTCTATAACAAAGATCCGCATACCGACACCCTCTTTTCCGCTTTGCGGACTCTCTATTCCGCTCTGCGGACTTCTATTCGGCAAAGGGGCAGCGGTCGACGACGGGCGTGCGCCGCCAGGAGGCCGTTCACTCGTCCAGGATTCTGCGGCGGCGCAGGCGGCGGCGTCGGCTCGTCATCGTCTTTTCGCGCCGCCATTTCTCGCCCCTGCGTTTGTCGAGGCGGACCTTCTCGCGCTGGGCCTTGTCGAGGCGCATCGTCCGCTCGACGGCCTTGGCCCGCGCGTATTCCTCGAAGCTCACCCGGACGCGCTGAGTGAGCGAATAGTCGTTGTTGACGGGCAGCTTCCATTTGAACCGGCGGGCCGCGACGCACAGCAGCCCGCCGACGGCCATGCCGGAGACGAGGGCGAGGAAGGGCTTGTGCAGGCTCCAAAGGACGATCGCGGGCCACGTCGCCACGAGCGCACCCGTCGCGTACAGCGTGTTTCCGCCGAAAATCGCCGGGGTCCTTCCCACCGCAATGTCGCGGAACATGCCGCCCCCGACACCCGTGATGACGCCCAGAAGCATCGCCGGGCCCACCCCGTAGCCGGCCTCGAGCGTCTTGATCGCGCCGGTGGCGGCCCACGTGCTCACGACGAAGGCGTCGGCGACGATGAAAAAGCGATTCCACCATTTGCCCGTCATACGCATGGCGAAGGCGATGAGGGCGCCCAGGAACGCCCCGCCGATGTAGAACGGGTTTGTCAACGCGACGGGCGGGCCCTTTTGCAGCAGGGCGTCTCGCAGCATCCCCCCGCCCAAAGCCACCATGACGGCGAGCGCCACGAAGCCGACGAGGTCGAAACGCTCTTCGCGCGCGACCATTCCGCCGAGCACTCCGGCCAGGACCACTCCGAAGACGTCGAAGAAAGTAAAAGCGTGTGTGAAGATCTGCGCGACAGTCACGTCAGGCCCGCCCTAGAGACTCAGAATTCGACGGCGGCCGCCTCGATTTCGTCGTCGTCCTTTGGCGAGAACTTGGCCTTCGCCGAAGAATAGCCGGCCCCTGCGGCGTCGCGTGCCTTGCCGACCCCGGCCTGAACGGGCTTCGAGTTCCAGACCTTCGAGCTGACCTTGGCGATCTGCTCGTAGCGCTGGCGCCCGGCGCGGGCCCCCAGAACGTATCCGGCGGCCAATCCAAGTGCCAGAGACTTCACTCCCATAATCACTCCTAACTGTGCGTGTCGGTTCAGCATCGATTTTATCCGTCGATGCCGATCAAAGCTCAGAAGGGCCGCGCCCCCGTCAAATATGACCGAAGCCACACCTTATGGCTAGACTACTGCCAGGAGGAATGATGAGCGGAACAACGACGTCGGCACACAGTCCCGCGATCAGCGACGATCGCCTGAAAGCCGCCACCGGGCGGTCGCGCCAGCGATGGTTCGCGCTTCTCGACAAGGCCGGAGCCGAGAGCTGGGACCGAAGGCGCATCGCGCGCTGGCTGGGTGTCAAGCACGAGGTCGACGCCTGGTGGGCCCAGTCGCTCACGATCGACTACGAACGCGCCCGGCACCAGGGCAGGACGCGCAAGGGCCCCCTGCGCACGAGCGCGTGGAAGACGATTCGGCGCCCGGCAGAGGCCGTGTGGCCGTTCCTCGACGACGACGACCTTCGCCGCGACTGGCTCGACTGCGAGTTCGGGGTGCGCGGGCGTACCCCCGGCAGGTCGCTGCGGCTCGAGGCCGCCGACGGCTCGCTCATCACGGTGGGCGTGCACGAGCTCGAGCCGACGTCCTCCGGCGAGAGCCGCACTCAGATCTCCGTGGAGCATTCGGGCTTGCACGACGCCGCCGATGTCGCCGAGACCAAGGAGTTCTGGAAGGCCTGCCTGGCCCAGCTCGCCGCGCAATTCGAGTGACCCGGGGGCACGTGGGAGAATTGGCCCGTATGCTTCGAGACAATTCCTCCGCCGATCCCCGCCCCACGCCGTCAGACACAGAGGGCTCCGCCAGTTCCGCCCGTCCCAGCGGGCAAGCGGGAGACCCCAAAGGCGCCGGAAACCCCGGAAGAAAGCGCTCGGATAAGCGACCCAATCATAAGCGCGACAAGAGCGACGGCGCAGGCCGCGACAAGGTCAGCAAGCGCGGCCGCAAGATGCGCAACGGCGACAAGCGGCGGGCGCCCGCGCCGCTCACCGCCGAGCAGGTGGAGGCGCGCAAGAGATCAGTGCCGAAAATCGCCTACCCCGACCTGCCCGTTTCCGCCCGCCGAGACGAGATCGCGCGGGCAATTCGCGACAACCAGGTCGTCGTCGTCGCGGGAGAGACCGGGTCGGGAAAAACCACCCAGCTGCCGAAAATATGCCTGGAGCTGGGCCGCGGAACGAGCGCCATGATCGGCCACACGCAGCCCAGGCGCATCGCGGCCCGCGCAGTGGCAGACCGGCTCGCACACGAGCTCGGCGTCGACCTCGGCGCGCAGATCGGCTACCAGGTGCGCTTCACGGAGGAAGTCTCCCCCGGCACCCTCGTCAAGCTCATGACCGACGGCATCCTGCTCGCCGAAATCCAGTCCGACCCGGAGCTTGCCCGATACGACACGATCATCATCGACGAAGCCCACGAGCGCTCCCTCAACATCGACTTCCTGCTGGGATACCTGGCCCGACTCCTGCCGCGGCGGCCCGACCTCAAGGTCATCATCACCTCCGCCACGATCGACACGCAGCGCTTCGCCGAGCATTTCAACGCACCCGTCGTCGAAGTCTCCGGGCGCACGTACCCCGTCGAAATCCGCTACCGTCCGCTTGTCGGGGACGACGGCGGCGAAGCGACCGACCAAGTAACCGGGATCGTCGAGGCCTGCGAGGAGCTCATGGCCGAGGGGCCAGGCGACATCCTCGTCTTCCTCTCGGGCGAGGGCGAGATTCGCGACGCGCAGGCCGCCTTCGCCGACGAGCTCGGACGCAGGCACATCGAGCCGGGCGGGCGGTCCTCGGTTCCCGACGCCGTCGAGGTGCTCCCCCTGTATTCGCGCCTGTCGGCGGCCGAGCAGCATCGCATTTTCGAACGGCGCCCCCATCGCCGCATCATCCTCGCCACGAATATCGCCGAGACCTCGCTGACCGTTCCGGGCATCCGCTACGTCGTCGACCCGGGAACCGCTCGAATCTCGCGCTATTCCACGCGAACCAAGGTGCAGCGCCTTCCGATCGAGCCGATCTCGCAGGCGAGCGCGAACCAGCGCGCGGGCCGCAGCGGACGCGTGGCGGACGGCATCTGCATCCGGCTGTATTCGCAGGAGGACTTCGACGGGCGCGAGAAGTTCACTCAGCCTGAGATCCAGCGAACCTCCCTCGCGTCGGTCATCCTCCAAATGCTTGCACTGGGATTGGGGAACGTCGCGGACTTTCCGTTCATCGACCCTCCCGAGGAGCGGGCCGTGCGCGCGGGCACCCAGCTCCTGACCGAAATCGGGGCGATAGACGGCGCCCGGCTCACACCCGTCGGCCGGCGCCTGGCGAGGCTCCCCATCGACCCCCGGCTGGGGCGCATGCTCCTGGAAGCGGACAAAAACGGCTGCGCCTCGGAAGTGCTCGTGCTGGTCGCCGCCCTGTCCGTCCAAGACGTGCGCGAGCGCCCAGCCGAAAAGCGCCCGCAGGCCGACCAGCTGCACGCCCGCTTCACGGCGCGCTCCTCCGACTTCCTCGCGTACCTCACCCTGTGGCGCTACCTCAACACCCAGCGCCGCGAGCTCTCCGGCTCGGCGTTTCGTCGAATGTGCCGCACCGAGTTCCTCAACTATCTGCGCTTTCGCGAATGGGCCGACGTCGTCGCGCAGCTGCGCCAACTCGCCAAACCCCTCGGCATTGACGCGGCGTCCATCGGCCTGCCCGGCCGCGCGCAGATAAGGCAGGCCGGGGAGAACGGCGCCCCCGCGCTCGGAGGCGCGCCCAATTCAGGCGCCGCAGCCGCGGCGTGCCGGGATTTCGGGCGGGGAGCGGACACTCCCGAAGCGGGCGCGATCCATCGCTCCATGCTCGTCGGCCTCCTGTCCAACCTCGGCAACTATTCACAGCGCTCGCGCGATTACGAAGGCGCCCGCGGCGCCCACTTCGTGATCTGGCCGGGCTCGGGGCTGAGCAAGCGCACCCCCGCGTGGGTCATGGCGGCCGAGCTGGTGGAGACGTCCAGGCTCTTCGCCCGCACGGTGGCCGCGATCGAGCCGCAGTGGATCGAGCCCTTGGCCAAGAATCTTGTAAAGCGAACGTATTCGGAGCCCTTCTGGAGCTCGCGGAACGGCGCCGCCATGTGCAAGGAAAAGGTCACGCTGTACGGGATGACGCTCGCTGCGGACAGGCCCGTGCTCCTGGCATCGACCGGCTCGGAGTCTGCCCGCGAGGAAGCCCGCGAGATGTTCATTCTCCACGGGCTGGTCGAAGGCGACTGGCGAACGCACCACGCGTTTCTCAAGGACAACGAGCGGGCCCTCGAAGAGGCGCGGGAGCTCGAAGAGAAAATGCGCCGCCGCGGCCTCGTCGCCGGGCCCGAAGCCCTCGCCGCCTTTTACGACGAGCGCATCCCAGACTTCGTGGTCTCCGGCCGGCACTTCGACTCCTGGTGGAAAAAGGCCAAACGCGACGATCCCCACCTGCTCGACTTCACCCAAGAGCTCCTGGTGGGCGAGGCCGAGGCCGACGAAAACGACTACCCCGCCGAATGGCGGCAGGGCGAGATCCGCCTGCCGATCGAATACTCCTTCTCCCCCGGCGCCTACGCCGACGGCGTCACCGTCACCATTCCCGTCACGCTTCTGCCGCAGGTGCGCCCCGAAGGGTTCGACTGGCTCGTTCCAGGAATGCGCGAAGACCTCGTGACGGGGACGATCCGCGCGCTGCCCAAACGCGTGCGCCGCCAACTCGTCCCCGCGCCCGACGTCGCCCGGCAGATCCTCCCGCTTCTGCCTCACTGGGAGGACGTCGCCCACGGACAGGAGGGCGCGCCAAGCTTCCGCCGGGCCTTCGCCGAAGCCGTCTTTCGGCTTCGCGGCTTCTGGATCGACGACGCGGCATGGGAGGAAGCCCGGCTGCCCGAGCACCTCTCCGTCCTCTTCCGCGTGAGGTCCGAACGCGGCGCCGTGCTCGACGAATCGACGAGCCTCGAAAGGCTCAAGCTGGAACTCGCGCCGCGCACCCGCTCGGCGGTCGAATCCGTGGTCAAAGGCGCCGTCGCGCAGGCTTTGGACGAGGCGCACTTCCGACTTGCGGGCGGCGCCGCAGAGGGCGCCGCGTTGCCGCTCGGCGAAAGCCTCGGAGGCTGGCCGGACGCGTCCGGGGGCGTCATTCCGACGTCGGTCGAGACGACTGGCGCCCACGGGATGACGGTGCGCGGCTACCCGGCGCTCGCAGCGGGGGCCGACGGCAAAGTCAGGCTTGACGTCTTGGCCGATCCGGCGCTCCAAGCCCGGGAACACCGCCGCGGGCTTGCAGCTTTGCTGGCAGCGGCGATCGCCCTGCCCGAGACTCGGATCACGAGCCGCTGGCCGGGAGCTCAAGCGTTGGCGCTCGCGGGGAGCCCGTACCCTGACACGTCCGCCCTGGTCGCGGACATCCAGTTGGCGTCGGCCCGCAATCTCGCCGCGAAGTGGGCGGCCGAGAACGGCCTCGACGTCGCCGACGTCCGCACGCGCAGCCAGTGGGACGAGCTGCGCGCCTGGGCCAAGCAGCGCCACGAGGACGAGGTTTACCGAATCAGCCTCGATGTCGCCGAGATTTGCGCGCGGCGGGCCGAGGTCGACAAGTGGATAACCGAGAGCCGTTCGCCCGCGCTGCTGGCCACCCTCGCCGACGTCAAGGAGCAGGTGGCGAACCTGGTTCCGTCGGGTTTCGTCTCCCGCACACCCGCTGCCAGGCTGCCGCACATCGAACGCTACCTTCGAGCTGCGTATATCCGCATCCAGAAGGCCGCCACGAATCCCTCCGGGGACGACGCGCTGGCCTGGCAGATTCAAGACGTGAACGACAAGGTCGAAGCCGCTCGAGCCGCCGCCGCTTCACGTGCCTACGACCCGAGCGCCGCAGCGGCCTTGGACGAGGCCCGCTGGATGGTCGAAGAGCTGCGGGTCTCCCTTTTCGCCCAGCAGCTCGGGACGAACGGCAAGGTTTCGGCCAAGCGCATCGCCAAGGTCCTCGCGCGGACTTGACCTTAACCTATCGGCTCCTCGCATCGGTAGGCGACCTTCTTCGGGTAATGATCGCCGGGAGTGCGGACGTACAGCTTCATCTTCCCGGCGTTCGGGGGATCCAGTGCGCTGAAGTACACCCACCCCTCGATCGGCTTTCCCACTTCCACGTATTTCGACGACGTCAACGCTCCTTGAGAACTGTCTTCAACTTCGAACATGAGGTTGTTGGACGACGGATCGCCGACGTAGAACCTGTAATCAAAGGGGTATGTGCGTTGCGACCCATTGTTGGTCAACCGAATCTTGACGCCGACGTAGGCCTCATCGTCTTTGTAGTCTCGACTGTTGGCAACCTTCACTTGTTCCCGGGCGTCGGCTTTGTATTCGAGAACCTGAACAGTGGTGTCCTGGAGCGTGTAGGTGTCGCCCTGTTTCGTCACCGGCTTTATCTGGTAGCCGATCTGCCCCAACGGGTCTTGAGGATCGTTGCTTTGCGTCGTGTCGTCGTCGGACGGATCCGTCGTGTCGTCGTCGGTCGGGTCCGTCGTATCGTCGTCGGTCGGATCCGTCGTCGTGACACTGGGGGTCGGATCGGCCTCGGGCTTGCTCTTTCCGAACACGCCGGTCGCCCAGAGCGCTCCGACCACGACGCCGACGACCGCTATGACCGCCACTACGACTATCGCGGGCGAGACTCTCCTCCTCGGCTGCTGGAAGGCGGCTCCGGGCGGGTATCCGGCGCCGCCGTAGCCCATCGCCTGTCGCGGGTCGCCGAACGGAGGGCCCCCGGCCGGCGGCTGGGAGAACGGGCGGGAAGAACCGGGCGTGACGCTCGGCGCGTAGTCGTACTCCCAGGCCGCCGCATCGGGGGCGGCGGCCTGGCTCGGCGCGTTGGGGCTGTTGGAGGCAAAAACTCCCTCGTAGCCGAGGGGCTGCTGGTTGTAGGGCGCGCCTGATTGAGGCCCTTGCTCAGAACTCCAAGGTCCGGTCCCAGCGGCGTATCCGTCTCTTCCGGGTTCCTGCCGTCCCCCGGATCCGTATGAAAAATCTGTCATGCCATTCCCATCGTTGTATCTCGCCCAGGCAATCGACCCGATGCACTCTTGCAAATCGACGCTATCATGCTAGCACCGTATCCTACCAGTGTGAAAAGCGCCTCCACAATGTGCGTTCGGAGGTGCGCTCCCCTTACCGCCGCACCCAGCGCAGCTGGAAGCGCTTGTCGAAACGGGGGGAACACCTGGCGCACGACACCGGGGACCTCGGCCGACGGAAACGCTCGACCGTATGCCCTTCCGGGCACCGTCCAATCCACGGCGCGGGGGGCATCGGCAGGCCGCGCGCCGACGCCCGCGGCAAAGCCCCGAGTTTTACGGCCATCTTTTTCCACACGGGGTCGTGTCCGTGCTCGGGCCCCACGAGAGCATGGGCGATCTCGTGGAGGACCGTGTCCCGCACCTGATCGACCGTGCACAGCGGAACGATGAGCGAAGACAGGGAGATCGTGCGTTCAGCATATCTCGTCACACCAGCACGGCGCCGGGCCCGATCGAAATCGAGCCGCCACCCGTGCAGACCGTGTCCGTCCATCAGCTCTCGCGCCATAGACGCCGCTTTCGCCATTTCCATAAGATCATCTTAACAAAGTAAAAGCAATTGATCAATACGATCTGATTTAAAACAACTATTAAGTAGATCGTATAAAAATATGAGGCTTTTAATCACATTTAAAAGCGCGATCAGATATTTAGTTGCATTAAAAGTTAAACTTTCTAGTTATGTTGCGTGACGCCGACGTCGGCGGCGGTGCGCTGCCAACTTTACTCCCATCGGGCCGAAGCGTCTCCTAAAAAGGCCCTCAAATCCAGCCGGATCATCTGAGCGTCACAGGTTCGCTGACTTCGTAGAAAACCATGCCCGAGCTGTCCGACGTTCCGAAGAAAAACTTGGCCTCCTGCAGGTCCTTGTTCACTTTGAAGCGCAGCTTGACGGTGGTTTCGTCGCCCCCCTTGAGCGTTATGCCCTCGTCCAGGCCCTCGTCGCCCTTCGACGAGCTGACAAGGCCGCGCTCGGAATCGACGAGGACGAAATCGACGTCGTAGAAGGGAACGTCGCCCGAGCCCGCGTTCCTGACTTTGAGCGAGGCCTCAACGAAGTACTCTGCATCTTTTTCCGAGGGCGCCGTCTCGCCCTTGTTTCGATCGACTTTTCCAACGACGACGCGGGAGAACGACTCGGCCTCGACCCTGAGCGGGCCGCCCGTCCAGCCCTTCCCGTCGGAGAGGGCCGCCTCGATTTTCGAGGACGTCGCCTTGGCCAGGATTCGTGAGGCGCTCTTGCCCTTGAGGCCGGCGACTTCCACGGTCGCAGCGTCCGTAGGGATTCCGCCGTCGCCGCCCGCGCCGTCCGCCGAGGAAGCAGCCGACCGGGTCTCGGACGCACCCGCCGGCGTCGCCCCGTCCGCTGGATCCTCGCCGCGGTCGGACACTAGCCAGCCGAGCATTACAACCGACCCGAAAGCGAACGCGATCGCCACCGCCAGTGCCTGCCCGCGGTTCGCAGAGGGCTTCTCCCGCCTGGCCGAGTCATCGAGGGACTCGCTGATATCGGACTCATCTTCGACGGACGAATGCGGTAGCGGCATCGTTTTCCTTTGCAGTTCGCATATGGGCGGCGGGCAACCGACAATTTCCATTACGCTACGGCAGTCCCGCGGGAAAGTACATGGGCAACGCTCCCCGTCGGCACAACCGCGAACCGCTCAGAACGCTGCGAACCTCATCGCTGCGCGCGTTCGCCCCCTCGCCGCACGGATTCATCGAACCATCCGGTTATCGTCGTCGGATGCGTGACGGCCGTTCCGACCACCGCCGCCCACGCGCCTGCGGCCATCACTGCTTCGGCGTGTTCGAGGGTGTGGATTCGCCCCTCGCATATGACGGGGAATTCGGGGAACTCGGCGACCATGAGCTCGAGCAGCTCGACGTCGGGCCCGTCGGTGCGAGGGCGCTGGCCCGTGTAGCCCGCGAGCGTCGTCGACAGGATCGCGCATCCCGCTGCGGCGGCCCGCCTTGCGTCGTCGATGGAGCCGCAGTCCGCCATGACCAGGACGCCCTCGGACTTCAACGCCCTCACGGTTTCGGCGAAAGTCAGGCCGTCGGGCCGCGGGCGCCCCGTCGCGTCGACGGCGACGACGTCGGCCCCGGCGTTCGAGCACGCTCTGGCGTGGCGCAGCGTGGGCGTGATGTAGACGCCCTCGCGTCCCTCTTTCCACAGGCCGATGACGGGCACTTCGACCCGGCCCTTGACGGCTGCGATGTCCGCCAGTCCCTGACACCGGATCGCGGCGGCCCCTCCGCGTTCGGCGGCGAGCGCAATCTGCGCCATCGTCTCCGGGCAGCGCATGGGCTCGCCGGGATAGGCTTGGCAGGAAACGACAAGGCGGCCTCGAAGCGAGGCGATCAACGGGTGCATTCTTCCTCCTGAAACTCAGCGGCGTAGGCGAGCGCGCCCAGCAAGGGGGCGTCCCCGCCGAGCGTCCCTCGCACGAGCGGGACGCCGCGCACGGGATCCATTGCCTGCCGGCGATACCCGGCTCGCAGGGGCGCCCACCAGTATTCTCCGACGCCGCTGAGGGAGCCGGACAGCACGATCGCCTCCGGGTCGAGGCAGTTGGCGAGCGACCCGAGAACCTCTCCGAGGGCGGCGCCGGCGTCGGAGAAGGCCCTGCGCGCTTCGGCGTCGCCCCGGTCCGCGAGGCGGCGAAGCTCTGCGCCGTCGTTCACGTCCGGAGACCCGCCGCGGGAGCGGTAGAGGCGGACGACGCCGGTTCCGGAGGCGACGGGCTCAATGTGGCCGTCGCGCCCGCACGAGCATGCGAAGCCCTCGCCGAGCCGGTGGCCGACGTGCCCGACGTGCCCGGCGAGGTCCCGCGGGCCGAACAGGACTTTTCCCTCGGCGACGATCGCCCCGCCGATTCCCGTTCCGACCGCCGCCACCAGCGCGTTGCGCAGGCCTGCCCCGGCCCCGAACCGCATTTCCCCGAGCGCGTGGGCGTGGACGTCGTTGAGCACGAACGCGGGAACTCCGAGGGCTTCGGCGAGGGCCGGGCCGAGAGCCGTCCCGGCCCAGCCGGGCATGAGGTCGGTGGCGGAAACGACCGTGCCCGTCGCACGGTCGATGACTCCGGCGCTGGCCGCTGCGACGCCGGCCAGCGGGCCGCCCGCCTTCCGGGCGACCTCGCGGGCCAGCTCGAGCGCCGTCTCCACAACGGCCGCGCCCCCGCGGCGCGGCCGGGTGGGTCGGGTCGCCCGATGGCGCACGGAAGGCTGACCCGGAGTGCAGACTCCCGCCGCTATCTTCGTGCCTCCGATGTCGAGGACGAGGCGCCGTCCCTCCGCCTCCCCCTCGGGCGAAGGCTCCGCCGCGCCGCTCATCGCGCGAGCATCCCCGCGGCGACGAGCACGTTCCGGACGGCTTCGACGTTCCCGCCCTCGAGCGCGCGCACGGGGCGCGGCATCTGGTTGGTCTCGAACACGCCCAAAAGCTGAAGCGCCGTCTTGAACGCCCCGACGCCGGCGCCGAAGCCCACGGCGCCCTCCGTCACCGAGGTGATCGTCATGAGCAGCGCCAGCCTGTCCTGGATTTGGGCGACGGCGTCCCAGTCGCCTTCGCGGTAGGCCTTGTACTGCTGGACGTACCCGTACGGATCGACGTTGCCCAGTCCGGGAACGACGCCGTCGGCCCCCGAGAGGAAGGCGCCGTCGACGACGACCTCGTGGCCCGTGAACAGCTTGAGCGGGCTTCCGGCCGCCCGATTCTTTTGGACGAGGAAGCGGAAGTTGACGTCGTCGCCCGAGGAATCCTTGACACCCGCGAGAACCCCCTCGCTTCCGAGCCCGACGAGCATGTCCGCGTCCAGCTTCTTGTGGACGCACACCGGCAGGTCGTAGGCGAACAGCGGAAGGTCGACCTCTTCGCGAATGGCGCGGAAGTTGGCCTCGATCTCGTCGGGGCCGCCAAGCGCGTAGAAGGGGGCGGTCGCGACGACGGCGTCGGCCCCGAGCTCGCGCGCTGCGCGGGCGTGTTCAACCATTCTCTCCGTCTGAGCGTCGATGACGCCCACGAGCACCGGAACCCGGCCCGCGGCGGCCTCGATGCCCGTCTCGACGATCTCCCTGCGGCGCGAGTCGGTGCAAAACACGACCTCGCTCGAGGATCCGAGAAGGAAAAGGCCGTGCACCCCGCGGTCGATCATTCGATCGATCGACCGCTTCAAGCTCGCGCGGTCGAGTTCGCGATCGGCGGTGAGCGGCGTGACGACGGGCGGGATCACTCCGCTGAAGTCGGCGTGGGCTGCCATGTGCTCTCTTCCTTTGCTGTACCGCGCGATTCTTCATCCGCGGATGCGAGGTCGTCTGGAATGCTCGGGTGCAAAAGCGAAGGCGCCGCACTCAGGAGCTTGCGTGTGTAGGGATCCTGCGGGTCGGCCAGCAGCGTCGCCGCCGGCCCCTCCTCGACGATCTGGCCGCCGTTCATCACAACGATCCTGTCGGAGACGTAGCGCACGGTCTGGATGTCGTGGCTGATGAACACCATCGCCAGCCCGAGCTCGTCCTTCAGGTCGGTCAGGAGGTTGAGGATTTGCGCGCGGACCGAGACGTCGAGGGCCGACGTCGGCTCGTCGGCGATGATCGCCGCGGGCTTGATCGCGAGCGCGCGTGCGATGGCGACCCTCTGGCGCTGACCGCCGGAAAGCTGGCCCGGGAGGGCGTCGAGGGCCGACGTCGGCAGTCCCACCAGCGAGATGAGCTCGCGCACCCGCGCCTCGCGCTCCCGCTTCGTCCCGACCTTGTGCACGTGGAGGGGGTCGGCCAGCTGGTCGCGGACGGCCATCCTCGCGTTGAGGGCGGTGGCCGGGTCCTGGAAGACGACCGATATGACCCGCCCGATGGCGCGCCTGTCCTCGACCGTTCGCTTGGTGACCTCGCGGCCCTGGAAATAGACGCGGCCGGCGGTGGGCTTTTGCAGCCCGCACATGACGTTGGCCGTGGTCGACTTGCCGCAGCCGGATTCGCCGACGATGCCGATCGTCTCGCCCGGCATGAGCTTGAGGCTCACCCCGCGCACGGCCCTGATGGACTTTCCTGCGGTCCGCGTTCTAAACGTCACGTGGACGTCGTCGAGCTCGATGATCGGCCCGGACCGGCCGCCGCGCCGGCGGGGCGACTCTGCGGAGCCGCTCTCAACGGGATGCGCGACGTCTGCGGGAGCGGCGTCGGCGACCGAGCCCCCGGCCGTCCTCGCCAGAAGGGTTTCGGCGCTCATTTTTCCTCCTCCGTTTTGAGTGTGGGGCGCCCGTCTTCGGGCGCGGCGCCCTCGTCGCGCACAAGGCCGGCGCCGTTTGCGGCGCCTTCGTCGCGCGCAAGGCCGAGGCCCGGCGCGGATGCGGGGCTCGCATTCGGCGTGCGATCCGGGTTGGCAGCCGAAGGGATCGCGATCGCAGTTGACACGGCCGCTGCCGCGATCGCCGCGTACCCTTCGGGATGGTCGGCGTAGAAGTGCCAGCTGCCCTCGACCCGGCGCATGACGGGCCGGACGTCGCCGCCCACGCCGGGGTGGCTCGAGCGCGGGGCGAAGCGGTCGCCGGAGGGGAAGTCCTTCGGGGACGGGACCGTGCCCGGAACCTGGTGGAGCCGCCCGAAGGCCGCCTCTATCGAGAGGACCGAGCCGAGAAGCCCGCGGGTGTATTCGTGGCGAGGGTCGGTCATCAGCTCGACGGTCGAGGCCTGCTCGACCACCTGGCCCGCGTACATCACCGTGATGGAGTGGGCTGCCTCGGCCACGAGGGCGAGGTCGTGGGAGACGAACACCATCGCGAAGCCGAGTTCGTCGCGCAGCTTGTTGAGCAGTTCGATGACCTGCTTTTGCACGGTGACGTCAAGGGCGGTGGTGGGCTCGTCGGCGATGACGAGCTTGGGGTCGCGGGTCAGCGCCATGGCGATGAGGACGCGCTGGCGCTGGCCTCCCGAGAGCTCGTGCGGATAGGAGTTGAGGGTTCGGTGGGGGTCGAGCCCGACGAGCTCCAGCAGATCCTCCATCGACCGCGTTCCCCCGCGTTTGGTCAGCTGTTTCATCTGGGATTTGATGAGCATCGACGGGTTGAGGGAGGACAGCGCGTCCTGGTAGACCATCGCGAGCTCGTGCCCGCGCAGCGCGTTGCGCTCGGAGGGCGAGAGCTCCAGGAGGTTCTTGCCGTCGTAGAGGATCTCGCCGGAGATTTCGGCCCGGGGATCGAGCAGGCCCATGATTGCAAGGGATGTGATGGATTTTCCGCAGCCCGATTCGCCTACTAGGCCCATCGTCTCGCCCGGCCGCACCGAGAAGCTGACGTGGTCCACCACGTTGACGTCGCCGTGGCGCGGGAACCTGATGCAAAGGTCCTTGACCTGAAGAAGCGGCGGCTCCTCGGAAACGGGAATGTGGCGGTCTTTCCTCAGGGTCTCCATTTCCTTGAGGGCGTCGAGCCGGTTGCTCAGCGCCTCGGCTTGGAGCCTGTGCGCGGCCACGGGGTCCACGAGCATCTTGTCGGCTTCGCGTTCGGCGTCGGAGGAGGTCTCGGGAACGTCGACCGGGCCCTTCGGCGCGGCGACTATGGCGTCGGTCATCCCCTCCGAGAGCACGTTGAGGCACAGGACCGTGAGCATGATGGCCAAGCCCGGGAAGAGGGCGGCCCACCAGTAGTTGTAGATGACGCCGGCGCGGGCGTTTGCCAAGAGATTGCCCCACGTGGGCGTCGGCTCCTGGATGCCGGCCTGGATGAAGGAGAGCGACGCCTCGAAGACGATGGCGTCCGCCACGAGGACGGTTGCGAAGACCATGATCGGGGCGACGCTGTTGCGCGCCACGTGCTTGACGAGGATCCAGGGGGCGCGGGCGCCGGAGACGACCACGGCGTTGACGTAGTCCTCGCCGTATTCGGCTATGACGTTTGCGCGGACCACGCGGGTGATCTGCGGGATGTAAAGGAATCCGATGGCGAGGATGATGACCGGGAGGGTCGTGCCGAACACGGAGATGAACACGGCTGCGAGCGCGATGCCCGGGAAGGACATGACGATGTCCATGATCCGCATGATCACTTCGGAGATCCACTTGCGGGAAACGGCCGCCACCGAGCCGATCACGGCGCCGCACAGCAGCGCGAAGGCCGTGGCGGCCAATCCGATGACGAGCGAGTACCGGGCGCCGTAGAGCATGCGCGAAAGGATGTCGCGGCCGCTTCCGTCCGTTCCGAAGAGGAACGTCAGGTGCTCCTTGGCCGCGCCGACCCACACCTCGTGCGTGCCGGGCTCGAGGTTCTTGCCGAACGTCGCGTACGGATCGTGCGGCGCCGCGATCGGCGCGAGAACGGCGAGAAGGGCCATGAATCCGAGGAAGACGAGCGAGATCTTCGCTCCGGCGTTCATCGCCTTCCAGCGGCGGAGGCGAACGCGCCCCTCCATCTTTTCAGTGAGCTTGCGGCGCATCTCAGACCTCCCTGATTCGCGGGTTGACGAGGACGTAGAGCATGTCGACCAGGATGTTGACGACGATGAACGACAGGGCCACGATGAGGGTCACTCCCTGCACGAGGGCCGGGTAGTTCTCTTTGACGCCCTCGAGGATCGCCCGTCCCATGCCGTTGAGATTGAAGATGATCTCGATGACGACCGCGCCTCCCATGAGGTATCCGATGCGCAGGCCCAGGACCGTGATCGGCGTGATGAGGGCGTTGCGCAGCACGTTGCGCGAGACGACGACGCGTTTGGGGATTCCCGCCCCGATGGCCGTGCGCACGTAGTCTTTGTCGAGCTCTTCGACGACGGCTGTGCGGATCACCCGGGTGAGCGACCCCGCCACGGGCACGCCCAATGCGAACGCCGGCAGCAGCATTCGGTTGAGCCACGCGCCGGGATCCTCGCTGAAGGGGACGAGCTCGCCCGAAACGTCGAAGATCGGGCTGTTGATGGCGAAGGCCAAAATGAGGAGGACGCCCAGCCAGAACGACGGCGTCGCGATGGCCGCGATGGAGAAGACGCGAATCGCCTTGTCCGGCCACCGGTCTCGGTAGAGGGCGGCGACGACGCCGAAGAACACAGAGATGACGACGGCGATCAGCAGGCCGAGGAAGGTGAGCTGAAGCGTCACCGGAAAGGCTTCTGCGACTCTGTCGCTCACGGGGGCGCGATTGGCGCCGTAGCTGCCGAGGTCGCCCTTGGTGAAGAAGTTCCAGAGAAAGGAACCGTAGCGAACGAAGAACGGATCGTTGAGGCCGTGGCTTTCGCGGTATTCCTCCAGCGCCTTCTGAGACGCTCCTTCGCCGAGGGCCGTATAAGCCTCATCGATCTTCGAGAAGGACATGAGGAAGAACACGAGGAACGTCACGCCGAGAACCATGATCGGCAGCGCGACGAGGCGCCGTCCGATGAGTCTCACGAGATTGTTCACGAGGATCTCCTGGTGTTGCGCACCGGCCGGCAAAGCCCGCCTGACGCACGGTGGTTGCGAGCGTCCGGCCGCTGCGGGCCGCACGCGTCATGACGATGTGATGGTTGGTCTGGTAAAGCGAGGGGCCGGGAAACGCCGGGCCTGGCCCGGCGGCGGGCGAGCCGGGCGGCGGGCACAGGCAGAGGCGCGCCAAGGACAGGGGCGGCGAGCGGCTGCCCGCCGCCCCTGCAGATCACTTGGCTCCGCTTTCGCTGCCAGCACCGGCGCCGACGAAGTCGATGCCGGTGGTGCTGATCGGCGCGTATGCCGAGACCTTCTTCGGGTAGTAGGCGGTCACGACCTTGCGGTGGAACAGCGGGTAGAGGGGGACGTCCTTGGCCACGATGTCGTAGGCCTCGTTCCACGCCTTCTGCTGCTCGTCGCCCGTCGCGCGGACGGCCTTGTCAAGCGCTGCGTGAAGCTTCTTGTATCCCTCGGAATCCTTCCACTGGGTGCGCTTTTGGGTCCAGCTGTTGTCGCCGTACCACCAGTTCATGAGAAGGTCGGGGTCGTTGCCGAAGACCGACGGGTCGCCGGGGGCCAGAACCATGTCGAAATTCGGATTGTCGACGTCGGTGTAGTCCTTGTAAAGGGAGCTGGAGGCGAGCGCCTTCAGCTCGACCGTCACGCCCACCGCCTTGAGGTCTTCGACGATCTGCGGCGAAAGCTTGGTGATCCACGTGTGGTCGGTGGTCAGGAGCGTCAAGTGCAGGTTCTTGACTCCGGCCTCCTTGAGGAGCTTCTTGGCCTTCTCCGGGTCGTACTTGTAGACGGTCGAAGCCTTGTGGTAGTTCGGGTGGGTTTCGGGGAGGAAGGACGACGCCGCCGTCGCCGTGCCGGACGTGCCGAGGTCAATGAGCTTCTCGGTGTTGACGGCGTAGAAGAGGGCCTGCCGAACCTTCGGGTTGTCGAAGGGCGCCTTCTTCGTGTTGAACATGAGGAAGGGCAGGTTGAAGCCCTGGACCTCGGTGATCTCGGCGCCGGCGGACTTCAGGAGGTCGGCGGACTCGGCGGGCACCGACTCCATGACGGAGACGGTCTTCTGCTGCATCGCGGTCACCCGGGCGGTGTCGTCCTTGAGGATCTTCCACTCCATGTGCTTGGCCTTGGCGGGCTTGGAGCCGTTGTAATTCGGGTTGGGGGCGAAGGCGATGTGCGTCGAATCGATCGCCTCGTACGCCCACGGGCCCGTGCCGATCGGCTTGGAGGTCAGGGCCTCGTCGGAGGCCGCGGCCGGAACGATTTTGACGAGCGAGAGGCGGGCCTTGACCAGCGAGAAGGGGTAGTTGAGGTTGATTGAGACGGTCGTGTCGTCCTTCTTCTGCACGTCCTTGATGAAGGAGAGCATCGGCAGATAGATGTTTCCTTCCTTCATCGAACGCTGGAAGGAGGCCACGACGTCGTCGGCCGTGACGGGCTTTCCGTCGGAGAACTTCGCTCCGTCGCGGAGCTTGACCTCGTACTGGGTGTCGCTGACCTTGACCGGGTCGTCTGTGGCAGCGAGGGCCTTGTACGGCTTGTACGTGTGCATGTCGAGTTCGTAGAGCCCCTCGACGACGTGCCAATTCGCGCCCTGCGCCAACGCCGAAGACGTCGACGACGGATGGTAGTTGTTCGTCTCGTAGGCGACCGCGGCTTTGATGTCGCCGCCCGTCAGGAGCTTGTCGGTAGGCGAGGGAGCGGCCGTCGGAGCCGGAGACTTCGACGTCGAGGAGGCGCCTCCACTGCCTCCACAGGCGCTCAGCGCGAGCGTGCACGCGGCCGCCACGGCCAGTGCCCTCGCGCCAAACCTCTTGCGATTCATGGGTATTCCTCTCCATTGAGTGTAGTGAGCGGTGCGCCCCCTAAGGGTATCGCGTATACTCAGCATATGATGTCTGACAAATTCTTGCAACAGATCATCGCCGAGTCGTCTGACATATTCCAAGATCCGCGGGGCGAATCCGCCGCGGCGACGCCCTTCGTCAACCGCTCCACTGCAACGATGCAGGCGGTGCGCGCCTACATCCTCTCCCACGACCTCCAGCCCGGCTCCCCGCTGCCCACCGAGGCGGTCCTCTGCGCCGAGCTCGGAGTCTCGCGCTCGTCCGTGAGAGAGGCCCTGCGAAAGCTCGAAGCCCTCGACATCGTCCGCGTCCATCAGGGGCGCGGCACGTTCGTCGGCGACATGTCCCTGCGCCCCCTCGTCGACACGCTGATTCTCCGCTCCTCGCTCACCTCGGGCTCCGGGGCGGATTCCCTGGCCGACGTCGTCGCCCTGCGGAAGTACCTCGACCTGGGAATCTCGGCCGACGTCGTCGCGGCGCTCAAGGGGACGGAGAACCCCGTGCTCCACGCGGCCGTGTCCGCCATGGATGAGAAGGCCGCCGCCGGCGAACGGTATCTCGAAGAGGACGCAACCTTCCACTCGGGGATCCTGGACGCCGTAGGGAACTCCATCGCCAAGCAGATGGTCTCGGCGCTGTGGCTCGTGCACATGGCGGTGATCCCCGACCTCGCCGAGCACATCGAGGCCGGGCTGGAAGCCACCGCCCGGGCGCACCGCGCGATCCTCGACGCGGCCGAGGCCGGCGACCTCAAGGGGTACAGAAAGGCCGTTCGCGCCCATTACCGGCCCCTCGAAGAGATTCTCGCCAGGCGGCGCACGGCCGAGTCGCAGCCCGAGTAGCGCTCGTTTCGGTCGGCGCAGCCCAAGCAAGGCTCGGTCTAAGCAAGGGCAGCCCGCGCGCGCGACCGCACGAGCGAAAGAGCGCCGCCGCCCCGCCGTCGAGAGCGGCGCGGCGGCGGCTTCCGGGAACGCGCGAAGGCTGCGCCGCGCGAAATCGAGCGGCGGGCAGGGCATAGACTGGAGCCACCCCTTCGATCGAGGAGCCGCATGTCTACACAACACCCCGTCCGGGACGTCCTGAGTTCCGCCGTCATTCCCGCGAGCCGCCCCATCGACAATCTGCGGCGCGCCGGAACCGGCTTGTTCGTCGGCAACTGCATCGGAACGGTTATGGCCGTCCTCGCCTACGGCGACCGCCTGACGAGCGGCAACGTCCTGTACGTGGGCCTTCTCCTGTTCGGGCTTTCCTTCCTCTTCCTCGCCCCTTGGATCGTGCGGCCGAAAGACGGCCTGGGAGCCCCCGTCGTCGCGCGGACCCTCGCCACCTCGGAGTCCGTGGAGTCGAGGCTCACCAGGCGCGGCCTGAGGGTCCCCGTCGTCGTCCAGCCGGTCGACGGCGCGAAGCCTTTTCGATCGATCGTCACCCTCGGCGGGATGCGCAAGAAGCACGCCAAGGACCCCGAGGTCGGGACCCTTCTGGCGCTCCAGCAGGTCGAGCCCGGCAAGGGCGAGCTCGCCGCCGTCGACGAGCCTTCCACGCGCCAAAAGGAGCTCATGGCCCAGCTCAAAAAGCAGCCGCGCAAGCTCAAATCGGACGCGCCCATCCTGCCCATGCGCCGCAGCCCGCTTTCGCCGAAGCCGGGGTGGGCCGGGGGAATGCTCGCATCGACGTGTTTGCTCGGCATCACGGTCGCATTGGGAACGATCTTCACGGTGACCGCTTAGTGGCTCGGGCCCGCGGCGAGAGGCTGACCGCCTTCGCCATGCTCTCCCCCTCTCTCGTGGGCGTGGGGCTCTTCCTCGTCGCGCCGATTTTCTTCATCCTCCTCGCCTCGCTGACGGACTGGAACCTCATATCGCCGCCGCGCTTCGTCGGCCTGGACAATTACGCGCACATCCTCGGCGACCCCGGATTCCGGCGTTCGATCCTCGTCACCGCGGCTTTTTCCCTCATGGCGATCCCTGCGGCGGTCACGGCGGGCCTCCTCATCGCCGTCGCCCTCAACCGCAAGCTCCCCGGATCCGGCGTTTTCCAGGTGCTCTACGTCCTGCCGTGGGTCTGCGCTCCCCTCACGCTGGGAATCGTGTGGAAATGGCTTCTCGACCCCTCGAACGGGCTCGTCAACGCGCTTGTCGGCGACAGAGTCGAATGGATGAGCGACGCCTCCCTCGCCCTGCCGACCGTCGCCTTCGTCTACGTGTGGCAAAACGTCGGCTACATCTCGCTGTTCTTCCTCGCCGGCCTGCAGGCGATTCCCCAGTCCGTCGTCGAGGCGGCGAAGCTCGACGGCGCCGGGCCGGTCAGGCTTCTGACGCGCATACGCCTGCCGATGCTGCGCCCCACCACGTTCTTCGTGCTCGTCACGTCTTTTATTTCCTCCTTTCAAGCCTTCGACCTCGTCTACGGGCTGACCGGGGGAAACCCGGGCTATCCGGGCGGGACCACGGACGTCGTCGCCGCGCAGATCTATCGGACGGCCTTCGGCGCCCCCAACCGGATCGGGCGCGCGAGCGCCATGGCGGTGGTCCTCCTCGTCTTCGTCGTGGCGGCGACCCTCATTCAGCAGCGCCATTTCTCGAAACGGACGGTGTACGAACGTGAGTGAGAACATGCGAGGCGCCGCCGGGCGCGCACGCGGCGCGCAGATCTCCGCCGAGCCGAAATCGCCGGCCAGGCGGACGCGCAAACGGGCAAGCTGGTGGGCGGCGACGTTGGCGACCTACGCGTTTCTCGCCGCCGGGGCGATCCTGACGGTCGCACCCTTCGTCTTCTCCGTCTTCACCAGCCTGAAAAGCCCGGAGGAGTTCGCCGGCGGCGACCCGCTTTCGCCGCCGTCCTCCCCGACTGTCGAGAATTACACGTCGCTGTTCGGGGACCGTGCGAACTTCGTGGTTCCGCTGGCCGTGACGGTCCAGGCGGTCGCGGTCTTGACCGTCGGCCAAATGGTCTGCTCCGTGCTAGCCGCCTACGCTTTCGCGCGCCTGAGATTTCCCGGCAGGGAGTTCATCTTCTGGACCTACGTCGCAACCCTCATGGTTCCGGCGGTGGTCACGATGATCCCGCTGTTTGCCGCGCTCACCCACGCCGGGCTGAAGAACACTTTCGCGGGACTCGTCGTCCCCTTCCTTCTGGGCTCCCCTTACGCGATCTTCCTCCTTCGGCAGAACTTCCAGGGGGTTCCGAGCGACGTGCTCGACGCCGCCAAGCTCGACGGCGCAGGCCACTGGCGCACCCTCTGGTCGATCATGCTTCCCATGAATCGCCCGATTCTGGCCACACTCCTGCTCATCACCGTCGTCTCGCAGTGGAACTCCTTCATGTGGCCGTCGATCATCGCCCCGGAACCGACGTGGCACGTGTTCACGGTGGCCACGCAGGCGCTGCAGCAAGAGCATTCCGACGAGTGGACGCTTGTCATGGCCGCGACCGTCCTGGCGCTTGCGCCCCTCATCGTCCTCTACGTCGTCTTCCATCGCCAGATTGTCAGATCCCTGGGGATCTCGGGGCTTCACTGAACCGCCGGGCGCCGGGCTCGCGCGATTCGCGCCGCGGCCCTGCCGACCGGAGCGGACGTGGTCCGCAGTGCGAGCCCGGCATGCAATGAACACACGGGCCACCGAAAAGAAACAAACATCGCATACGTATCAGTAATCACTGCGGCGCGCTGGATGGAATACAACAACTGCCCAATGTGTTCTATAGGATAAAAGACACAAGATCACCGCATTCAACCTCCTCGAACACCGCATTTTCGAGCGAGTCACGAAAGGGACACCCATGATGCCCCATGGACTCTTCACACGCAAAAAGAGGAAGCTCGCCGCGCTGGCTGCGGCGGCGACGCTCGCCCTCGCCGCATGCTCCCCGGCCGATTCCTCCTCGGACTCCTCGGACGGAACGCGGGTGACCTTCCGCGTGTGGGATCAGGAGGCAGCGGCCGCCTACAGGGAATCGTTCAAGGAGTTCCGCAAGAAGAACCCCGAAATCGACGTCAAAGTCGAGGTGGTTTCCTGGAACCGCTACTGGGACCGCCTGCCGCTTGACATCTCCTCGGGCGACATGGCCGACGTCTACTGGGTCAACTCCTCGAATTACGCGCAGTATGCCGACAACGGCAACCTCATGGACGTCGAGGACGCCGTGGGCTCGGACCACGAGGAGTGGCAGAAGCCCGTCGTCGATCTTTACACGCGCAAAAGAAAGCTGTGGGGCGTTCCGCAGCTGTGGGATTCCATCGCCTTGTATTACAACAAGGACGCGGTCGAGGCCGCGGGCGTCGACGCCTCGGATCTCACGTGGGCGCCGGACGCGGGCGAAGGCGACACCCTCCTGGGGGCCGCGCGCAAACTCACCGTCGACAAGAGCGGCAGGCATCCGGGCGAGGACGGCTTCGACGCAAAGAACATCGCAACCTACGGGTTCAACGCGCAGGCCGACATGCAGGCCGTCTACCTCCCCTTCCTGGCCGAGGCCGGCGGGACATACCAGGCCTCCGACGGCGCATTCGCCTTCGCCTCGCCTCGAGGCAACAACGCGTTTTCCTACCTCGTGGCGATGATCAATGCGCACCGCGTGGCGCCGCCCGCCGCAGACACCAACACGAATGGGGATTCCACCCGAGACCTGTTCGTCAAGGGAAAGCTCGCCCTCTTCCAATCCGGCCCGTACAACCTCAAGGAGGTTGCCGACAACGCCAAGGGCTTCAAGTGGGGCATCGCCCCCATGGTGGCCGGGCCGAAGGGCCGCATATCCACCGTTCACGGGGTCGCCGCCGTCGGCAACGCAAAAACGAAGCACAAGGCGGCCACGGCAAAGGTCCTCAAATGGCTGGGCTCAGCCGAAGGCCAGCTGCCCCTTGCCGAACGCGGCGTCTCCTTCCCGGGGGCCGTGGCCGCGCAGTCGGCCTTCGTCGACTATTGGAGGAAGAGGAACGTGGACGTTTCGGCGTTCGTCGAGGCGTCGAGGGGAACGACGACGAAGCCGCCCGTCGGCCCGTCCGTCAATGCGGGGACCAAGGCCTACACTCCCTTGCTGCTCGACACCTTCCTCGGATCCTATCCGGTCCCCGAGGGGCTGAAGAAGGCCCAGGAGGCAGGCAACAAGGAAATGAAATGAGCGGGCGCGCGAGGCCCGGCTGGCGGTCCCCGCCTCAGTCAGGTCAGCCCCGCGTGAGCTCGGCGATCAGCCCGTCGGCGCCCGCCTCGACCTGCGCCAACGTGCGGTCATACTCCTCGGGCCCGCCGCCCCACGGATCGGCCACGTCCCACCGGCCGCTGGAGTAGTAGAACTCGGAGCGGCCCCGGGCCTCTTTCCCGTCCGCGAGCGCGCCGCCCGGACCGAAGCAGCCGTCGGGCGCGACTCCCGGGCCGGCCCCGTCGAACTCTCGCCACAGGTGAATTCGGGCGCCGTCGACCCCAGCGTCGGCGCACATCCTCCGCAGGGCCCGCGCGTGCCCCGTCGTCATCGCCAGAATGAGCCCGGATTCGGCCAGTTCGCGCCGCGTCGCCCGGTGGGCGCTGCGCACGGGGACGGCGTACCCGGCTTCGCGGAGAACCCTGGCGGCGGGAGGATAGATCGGATTGCCGCGCTCCTCGTCCGAGACCCCGCAGCTGGCGACGCCGTAGGCCAGACCCGCTCCCTCGATCCTGTTGCGCAGCACGACCTCGCCGATCGGCGAGCGGCAGATGTTTCCCGTGCACACGACGAGAATCTGCGGGTTGGCGGCAAGCTGGCGCTGAATCTTCGTAGGCATGGGCCAATGATATCGGCAGCGCCGCGGCCCTCCCGAACTCTGAGCCGTCCGATTGGCCGCTTTCGCCCTCTCCCACGGGAGTTTCGCCGTCGCCGGCCAGCGGCGCGGACCCCGAGCCGAAAGACGGCGTCCGCGGCCCCCGACTTAATGCTGTTCGCGACGGCTCGCTCTACCAGCACCAAAGAGTTGCGAAATGCGCCCCCGCTTCCGGGAACCGACTATTCGGCGGGCTCCCCGCAGGCGCATCACGCGCCTGCGGGGAGCCCGCCGGTCGGCCCGAATTGCATCGGACTTTCGTCGCCTGGCTCGGAGCGTCTCGGCGCCTTCCGATTCAGAGCGGTTCCGAAGTGCGTGCGATGCCCGCCCGAGCCTTTGCAGTTTCGGCGTCGGCCCTTAGTTCGGCCTCAACCTTGGCACTTTTGCCTCAGCCCTTGTCCCTTTTGCGGAGGAACATGAGGGTTCCGCCCACAACCACGGCGAGCAAGCCGATGACTCCCAGCCAGAGCACCGCCGCACCCGTATCGGGAAGCGAGGGCTTGGAAGGCGTCGCCGTCGGAGTCGAAGGCGTCGCTGCGGGAATCGAAGGCGTCGCGGTCGGAGTCGAAGGCGTCACCGAGGGGGTTGAGGGAACCGGGGGCACGGAGGCGCCCGGCGTCGTCGGCGGCGCGATCGGCGTCGGAGGCGTAGTCTGCGCCGGAGGCGTGGCGACCCGGTTCGCCTTGTTCGTCACGACGACGGACGTGAGCGTCCTGTCGCCGACGGTGACGACGGCGCTCTTGCCGTCGTCGGCCACCTTGACGTTCGAATCCTTCGAGGAGAAGACGGGGTCTCCCCAGGTCACTCCGTCGTCGGTCGGCTTGATCTCGGAGAGGGTGACCTTCGTGCCCTTGGGGAGGGAGCCGATCGTCTTGGCGGGGCCGCCGGCCTTGAGGCTGAGAGTGTCAGACTTCTCCTTGCCGCCGACCGTGTAGCTGGCCTTGACGGTGTACTCCTTCGCGGCGTCGACCTGCGAGGCCGCGTCGCCCGTGAGCGGCGCCTTGGTCACGCTGATGGAGCCGAAGCCGGCCCCGTCGAGCCTCCCGGCGCCGAGGGTCGCGATCGCAGCGTCGCTCTTGACGTCCGAACCGTTGACGTTCGCGTGGTTCTGTATGGCGTCACCGACTTTGACCTGCGAGGGGTCCTTGAGGACCGTGTAGTAGCCGAGCTCGTAGACGTAGCCGTCCTGGCGGGGCCAGCTCGCCGCGAAGCCCTTCTCGTTGGGCTGGAACTGGAAGGTTCCGCCGCCGACGCTCTGGCCGACCTTGATCGTCTCGTCGGCGTCGGCCCCGGATTCGAACTTCTTCGAATCCTTCCACACGCGCAAAACGGGCTGCCGTCCGGACTCGTCCGAAAGCTTGTACCCGCCGTGGTCGGCGCTGAAGGTGTCGTTGACCGTGATCTGCCCGCTGTTGGCGTAGGCTCCGGCGTTGACCCAGATTCTCCAGTAGAAGAGGTTGGGGCTGACTTCGCCCTCGACCCACCCCTGCTTATAGGCCTTCTCGGGCAGTCCGCGCAGGTCGCCGGGCTTGATCATTCCGCCTGGAATCCCGACGACGATCGGGTTTCCGGGAACCTTGAACGTGAAGTTGCCGACCCCTTCGGACTTGGAGATCTGGGTCCGAACCCAGCCTCCGCCCTGCATGTCGGGGTGGGAATTGACGTAGTCCGTGAACGTGCAGGTCAGCGTTTGGCCGGCGCCGCCGGGAACCGTGCACTTGGCGACCTCGGTCTTGCCGTCGTTCGCGTACATCGGGAACGACGTGATCTGGGTGCGCATCGAGTCGGGCAGGCCGATGGTGAAGGTGTCGCCGGCTTTTGCACCGGATCCGGTCGTGTCCACGGTGAACTTCACCTTGGTGATGTCCCACACGTGGTAAGGCGTCGACTGGCTGTCGCGCGACGTGTTCTCGACCGTGATGCCGGTTACAACCTTGACTTCATTCGCACTCGCCGCGGTGGGCATGGAAAGAAGCGCACCGAAGCTCAGCGCGAGCGTGCAAATGAGCGTGAAGATCCCCGGCGTTTTCCGGCGGACCCCAATTGGTGAGGAAGTTGTCATGAAGTTGTCCTTGCGTGTTAAGCCATGGGCGTTATTCAAATGTCGACACGTGTGGGGAATGGTTCCCATGGCATAGGACAATCGTAGATTAAACGGTCTTTTTCAGCCCCGCCGAGGCTATGGGGAACTCTGCCCGTATGTAAAGTCAGTCACAAGGCGCCTGCGAGAATTCCGAACGATCTACGGAGAAACCCTCCTAGGCCGCGCGGGGCGACGTCGAATTGCACCGCCCCGCGGCCCGCATCCCCACACGGGCCGCGGAAGGCCGCTCCAAGTGCGTGAACCGGAGCGACTACGTCAAGAGTAAGGAAAACAAAGGTTTTGCTCGTCCTCCCACAAGCCGAGCCGGCCAGCCACTTTGGGTGGACGCCTCGAAAACGCCCAGAAGAAAAACAGGGGTTTTGTTTGAATTAGTCGTCAACCTCGGGCGGCGGCGTCGGAGTGCTCGAAGAAAAAATCAAGCCCCGCGGCGGCAGTGACAATCGCCACCCGCGGGGCCGGGAGCCTCGCCCCTCAGAAGTCCCAGTCGTCGTCGGTCGTGGCCTCGGCCGTGCCGATCACGTAGGAGGAGCCCGACCCGGAGAAGAAATCGTGGTTTTCGTCTGCGTTGGGCGAGAGGGCCGCGAGAATGGACGGGTTGACGGCGGTCTGGTCCGGTCCGAACAGCGCCTCGTACCCGAGGTTGTTCAGGGCCTTGTTCGCGTTGTGGCGCAGGAACATCTTGACGTCCTCGGTCAGCCCCATCTCGTCGTAGAGAGACTCGGTGTAAAGCTCCTCGTTGTCGTAGAGGTCCATCACCAGGCTGTAGGCATACTCCTGCAGCTCGTCGCGCCGCTCCTGCGAGGCCTTGGCCAGTGCCTTCTGGTACTTGTAGCCGATGTAGTAGCCGTGGACGGCTTCGTCGCGAATGATGAGGCGGATGAGGTCGGCCGTGTTCGTCAGCTTGGCGTGCGCGGACCAGTACATCGGAGCGTAGAAGCCCGAATAGAAGAGGAAAGATTCGAGCATCGTCGAGGCCACCTTGCGCTTTTCGGCGTCCTCACCTCGGTAGTAGTCGAGGATAATCTTGGCTTTCTTTTGAAGATACTCGTTCTCTTCCGACCACCTGAAAGTCTCGTCGATCTCTTCAGTGGATATAAGGGTGGAAAATATCGACGAATACGATTTGGCGTGAACTGATTCCATAAAGGCGATGTTCGTGAGAACCGCTTCCTCGTGCGGGGTGACGGCGTCGGGAATGAGCGAAACGGCCCCCACGGTTCCTTGCACGGTGTCGAGCAGCGTCAGCCCGGTGAACACGCGGGTGGTCATCTGCTGTTCGTGGGGCTTGAGGGTGCTCCACGAAGGAATGTCGTTCGAGAGCGGAATCTTTTCAGGGAGCCAGAAGTTGCCGGTGAGGCGATCCCAGACCTCCAGGTCCTTTTCGTCCTCGATTCGGTTCCAGTTGATCGCCTTGACGGAATCGACCAGCTTGATCTTCGGCGGCGTCATGATTCTCCTCGTTCAGGGTTGCCCGCTTGTACCCCGACATTCTTCCACGTCGCGGCGCGCAATGGAACGGACGCGCCAGCCCGGCGGACCTCGCCCGGCAGGCCTCCGCACGCAAGCCTTAGCCCTCACCCCTTTGGCTCCCTTAGACTTGTGCCATGAGCATCACCGAGCCCGCTTCGTTTTCCCCAAGCGACGACGCCGGAGACTCCGACGCCGCCGCTCAGACGCAGGCCTCCCTGCCGGAGGAGCCGGACGCTCTCGACCCGCAAGATTCGGCGGCGGACGGCCCGGGCGGCCGTTCCGCGTCCACGGGCGGGGAAACCACCCGACGGCTCGGGCGAATCGGCGGTTTGGACGTCGCGCGAGGCCTGGCTGTCTTGGGAATGATCTACGTGAACTTCGCGCCGATCGGCGACGGCGACGACAGGTGGTCCTCGGCCCACTCAATCCTGTCGGACATTCCCAACGGGCGCTCCGTCATCCTCTTTGCCCTGGTCGCCGGCATATCGCTGTCCCTCCTCACGGGCAGGGACGCGCCCTACACCGGCGAGCGGATGGCGACTGCGCGCAAGCGCATCGTCGGACGAGCCTTCATGCTCGTCTTCCTCTCGATGTTGACGTCTCTGCTCAATCTGCCCGTCATCGTCGTCCTCAGCTATTACGCCGTTTGGTTCGTCTTGGCCCTGCCCTTCACATCGTGGAGCGTGCGCAAGCTGTGGACGGCTGCGGCGGCAACGGCCGTCGTCGGCCCGATTCTCTCTGTGGCAATCGTATGGGTGACGGCCTCGCTCGGGCTTGTCGCTCAGGAGAACGACCCGTTCCTATGGACGATGCTCATCGCAGGGAACTACCCGGGGCTGGTCTACATGGCTTTCATCTTCGCGGGAATGGCGATCGGCAAGTCATGCATCGCCGAGGCGAGGCACCAGGCAAAGCTCGTCGCCTTGGGAGCGGCTTTGATGGTCCTCGGGTACGGGGGAAGCTACGTCCTCACGCACACTTTGTTCGACTCCAGAGACACTCTGCAGGTGCGCGGGGCCGTTGTGACGGAGGAAAGCGGAGGGAGCCACGTCTCCCCCGATTCGTCGTCGGACGGCCAGGCGGATCCGCCTCCGGCCGACCCCGACAGCGATCAGCGCGAGCATGCCTTCGACTGGGCGCCGGTCGCCTTCGACCCAGCCTCGCAGCTGGTTACGGCCAACCCTCACGCCAACACGGTGTTCGAAGTGGTCGGATCGGGAGGCTTCGCGATCGCGCTGACCGGGCTGTGCCTGCTCATCGGCCGGGCTTCCCGCAACGTGCTTCGGCCGCTTGCCGCAGTCGGCTCCATGTCGCTGACTGTCTACGCAACCCATCTCGTGATCCTCGGAACGATGCCGGACCTTGCGAACAACAGCTGGGAGGCCGTGCTGTGGATGTCCGTCGGCGCCCTGATCGTATGCGGCCTGTGGCGCCTCTTCTACAGACGCGGGCCCTTGGAGTGGGCGATGTGGCGCTTCTCCTACTACGTCGCGGGCCTGCTCTCCGCGGAGCGAATCGCGCCGCCGAGCGGGGCTGAGAGCACGGGTTCGCCAGAGACGGTTTCCCCAGCCAGGGCGGAGTCCTAAATCTTTCTCCCGGACCGCCAGATCCTTCTCCCCGCGCCGCCCTTTGATTGGCGCAGCATTCTCGGCCAGCGACGTCAGCCGAGGCGGCCGAAGTTGGAGTCCCGGCCAAACAGCCTGTCGAGCTCGCGCCGTTCCTTCTTCGTCGGCCTGCCGGTTCCGGGCTCGCGCCTCATCACGGGAATGCGCACGCGCGGGCGCTCCGGCGTGAGATTCTCGTAGCACGCCTGCGCCAAGGGCGCGCTCGTACGCTTCGAAATGACGCCCGTGACCTTGAGAATCCGATCGAATCCCTCGTACCGATAACGCACTTCGTCGCCGACTCGGACGGGAGTCGAGGGCTTGGCCGTCTCGCCGTTCACCCTGACGTGTCCGGCTTTGCACTCCGAGGTCGCCAGCGAGCGGGTCTTGCATTGGCGCACGCTCCACAGCCAAACGTCCACGCGGACTTTCGTCCGTTCGCCGCCGCTCGTGCCGGGCCCTCGCCCGTCGTCTCGCCGCGCCGTCATTTGCCCTTCTCCGCGGTTCGATACACGCCTATGACCGCCTCGGTCAGGTCCGTGTAGACCAAACGGCTCCCCTGCCAGGCAAAGCCGTAAGGCCGCAGCACGTCGCCTCCGTTCGCCTCTGCGAGCAGCTGGTCGGCGCGCGTCTTGTCGATTCCGGCGACCGTCGCGCCGTCGCCGTCGACGAGGATCGACGAAACGATGGCGGGCGCCTTGGACTCGCCCGCAGACTTGCCGTGGGTTTCGACGTTGACGACGGCGATGTCGTGGCTGAGGTCCACGCCCTTGACCTTCGCCTCGCCGATGGCTGCGCTGCGCTTGCCGTCGATCGAGAGCTTCCCCTCGCCGGCGGAAAGGAGCACCGGCGCCTTCGGCCCCGCGGCCAAGTACCGCTTGCCCGGGGGAAGGGGGTGCGCCGCGTCGCTCGAACTAGTGGAGGAGCCCTCGCCCGCCGTGCCTTTGCCCGCCGCGTCGCCGCCGGCGTCGTGTGACTGCGTCGGCGACGCCGAAGCCTCGGCGTCCTCGCCAGGCGCCGCGTCGCCCGCGCCACTGGCTCGGCCAAGCCGCGAGCGCATGTCCGCTTCGGCGTCCGCAAGGCTGGAGTCGGACTCGACGGCCGAGCTCAGCACGGTCACGTCGGCTTCGAGTTCCCACGCGTCGTCCGCCCCGGCGCCGATTCCGATCAGGCCCGATTCGGTTTCGCAGACCACTCCGTCCTTGAGCGCCGCGCAGGCGCCGTCGAAATCCTTCCTGACAAAGCGATTTCCGCGGGTGAAGTAGACGCCTGACATAGAGTCCGTCCGCACGACGAGGTAAGAACCGGTCATCTGCGCGCGAATTCCCGTGGCTTGGGAGACCGGAGGCCTGGCCGCCGGCCTGTGCGCGGACTTCCTTTGCGGTGGCGTGCCGGAGGGAACGCCGTCCGACGAGGAGCCGTTCGAAGGCGAAGCGCTCGAAGCCCGAGGCGTCTTCGGCCGCTTGGCGGCCGCGGAGGAAGACGCTTTTCCATGGGTCGGCGAAGCCTTTTCGCCCGCCGACGCCGAGGGCTTCCTTTCGGCCCCCTCAGTCTCTGGCGCGGCCGCCTTTGGCGCGGCTATTCTCAAGTTCTTGTCCGCGACGGGGGCGCCGTCGGCGTCGAACCCCGTCACGTGGACGTCTTTCGTTCCGTCCCAGGTGAGGAAGTAGGCGACCCCTTCGCGCACGCCGACGAACTGGAAGGTGCCGGCGGGGCCGACGCTGAGGTCTTTGAACCGCCCGCTGGCCGGATTGAGGATGCGCGGATCGCCCACCGACCATTCGCCGTCCTCGTAGTTCGAGGCCAGGCACACGGTGGGCGAGTCTCCGACGCAGTCGACCCATCCGTCTGCGGTCTTCTTCCACGAGGCCTTCGCCTCGCCCGGCACGTATCCGGCCAGCTCCGAGCTCTTCGCCTTGAAGTCGTGGCGCACAGAGACGACCGTTTTTCCGCTGACGACGACGCCCGCGAGTTCGCCGGGGCCGCTCTCCTTGCGTTCGAGGAGAGCGGCCGTTCCCGGAATTTTCGGTGCGTATTTGAGGGCGGCAAGAGTGGGCGCGGGAGCGGGCTCCGTCGCGGATGTGCCCGCGCCGGACGGCGGCGTCGGCTTCGGCGTTTGGCCGCAGGCCCCGAGGACCATGAGAAGACCCGCGAGCGCGGCCGATGTGCGCGCGAACGGCCTACGGGTCATTCTCATTCTCCTTCCGGGAGGACCTTGCGAGCCGACCTCCCTACTGTTTCACGGTCTGCAACAAATTGCGAACCGAATCTCTGGCGACGAGTCCCCAAAAGGGACGCGCGGCTCTCTAGGCGGCACGCGAAGCCCGGGCACGCGAGCAGGAAACCAAGCCCGTCGACGGCGTTCGTCCGCCGACCTGCCGATGCCTGCACGGCCGCCGATGCGGTCACCGGCTGACGACCGCCGTCACGTCGGAGGGCGTCGGATTCTTGCCAGCCTTCACGTTGGCGAGCATGAGCACCCGCGATCCCCGCATGTCGATGACGACGTCGGAACCCGTTCCCTCGGCGTCGAAATCCCCCGCCGCGAGCGCCTTGACCTGGCTCGGATCGATTCCCGCGGCGCGAATGTCATAGGGCGCGATGCGATAAACCGGGAGGCCGCCCTTCGGCTCGTCATCGGTGATGAGCCACGCGGCGAACCTTCCGCTGCGGTCCTTGCCTACCACCATGACGTCCGTGAGGCGGCCGCCGCCGAAGTCCCCCGCTGCGACGACGCCGTCGATCCCGCTCGCCAGCGGGCCGTTCGCGCCGCCTTCGTCGCCGACCAGGCCCTTGAGGCCGCGGACGGGCCACGGCTTGTCCCTGGCCAGCCCGTGTTTGGACACGTGAAGATAGACGCTCGTCGTGCCGTCGGCCCACACAACGAGGAGGTCGTCCCTCTTGTGGTCGCCGTCCGGGCTGAAGTCGCCGCCGATGATCTGGCGTGCCTGAACCCATTCGAGCGGATCGTGGGGGTTGAGATGCAGCAGCCGGCGGGGCCCTCCCGAGCCCGGGTCCTGGAGCATCATGACTTTCCCGTCCTGCCCAAGGGCGACGAGGTCGTCCTGGCCCGAGCCGTCGAGGTCCGCGGTCGTGAGCATCCGCGGCGGCAGGTTCGACGACGACCCGCGCGAGACCCTCCGGGAGGCCATGAACGGGAACGTGAGGCTGCCCGAGCCAAGGAAGACGTCCATCGTCCCGTTGCGCCAGGAGACGACGAGGTCGTCGGCGCCGTCCACGGCGCCGAAGTTGCCAGCCGCCATGAGCTGCGCGCCGCTCCAGTCGCCGGCTTTCGACATGTCGAAGGCCTCGGCCTTCGCGATGAGCTCGGTGACGAATCCGGACATGCGCACGCCCACGGATTCGTCGTCGGTGTATCCGCCGCCGTCCTGGCCGCCGCCCGTGACGGCGACCATGCACCACTTGGTCACGCCGTTGACCGTCTTCGGAACGAGCCACGGCCCGCCGGAGACTCCGCTGGCCATTCCGGAGCATTTGATGTTGAAGAAAGACGTGCCCGCCTCCTGGTACTCGGAGGTCGAGTTGAGGCAGTGGCGGGGGTAGGCGGCGGTGTACGTCGAATTGCTGGAGTCGTCGGCCGGGTAGCCGACGATCTCCACCTTCGGCTGGGCGATCTGCGCGTCGAGGGAGATGTCGAACCCGCCCGTCACCTCTTGGATCGTTTGGTTGGCGACGTTCGGGGCGACGCTGAGGACGGCGACGTCGTAGGCGACGCCGTCGTCGCCCTCGCTCTCGTAACGGGGGTCGATGTGGATGGTGGAACCGGACATCTCCCAGACCCCGTACGGCGTTCGAGCCCGGCCGTTCACCCACGAGAATTGGGGGATGAACACGACCGACTGGGCGTTGACGTTGTACCAGCAGTGCGCCGCGGAGACGACGATCGTCCCCGAAGCCGAATTGACGACGGAGCCGGAGCATGTGTGGTACTCGGCGGTCGAGCGCGGCCCCGTGCGGTAGAAGAAGGTTCCCGTCTGCGGCAGTCCGATGAAGTTCTCGCCGACGCCCACCGTCCCCTCGCCGAGTTGGACGTTCGAAAGTTTGGGGTCGTTCAGGGCCGAAGCGGGCAGCTGGGTTGCCTGGGCCGACGGCTGCTTCTGCTGGTCCGGGCCGCCACCCCTGACTGCCCGGGCGAGCCTGTCCCTGGTCCAGAAGCCGTTGCCGCCCACGTGGCGCTTGGCGCGGGAGTCGAGGGCGACCCGCCCGCCTTCCGAAAGCGGACGAGGAACAGGCGGCTTGAGAATGGGCCGGGAACAGCCCGCCAGCATGAGGCACGCGCACACCACGGCGAGCACGATCCGCCTGCACCCTGTGATTCTCGCCATCTGCCCTCCTGTTTGGACGCCGCTGGCTTCAACGTCGCGCATGCCCGAGGAATTCCCCGGCGGCGCGTCGGCTTCGCAAAGCGAACTCGCGGCGTCGTGCGGCGATGCCTTCCCAGCGACCTATTCTAGTGCCTCCTCTCGGCCCGCCGACGCCTCTGCCTCAGGATTGCGTGTCTCCTTTTGGCCTGCGCGCCCTCCTTTTGGCCGCGTGCTCTCCTTTTGACCGCGTGCCCATGCGCCCCTTGGCCGGTGCGTCTTCGGAGCGGCGGTTTTCCCTGGCCGAAATGAACGTGCAAAATATGCTTGGCTGTTGTCACACCGCAGCAACGCACCGACCGTCTGGAGCCCTCAGTGTTCTTCAACAACTTTGTGAGCGTCTTGCAGCTCATCGCCTCGCCGCTGTTCTTCGCGACGGCGGCCGTCGCGTCTGTCTTCCTCACCGTGGCGCTCGTGAGGCTGTTCGCGGCGCAACGCAGGCTGGCCCGTGCCCGCAGGCTCCTGATCGAGGCGGACCTTGCCGAACGCGGCGTCGGCGTCGAGCCGGCCGGAAAGCCTGATCGCAAGGGAAGGACGACGCGCAAAGGTCTGAAGTCAGGCGCGGAGCAAAAGCCCGGCGACGACGAGAAAGAAGAGTCTGCCGGCGCCTGAGTCCGCCGTCGGCGGCGGGGCGCCTTTCAGATCGTCGGGCGCGGCGGGTCAGATCGTCGGGCGCGGCGGACATGAATCCGCGCCAGGACGCCCGCATGCTCTTGGCAGAGTGCTTCAGGCACTCAGTAGGGCGACTCCAAGCCCATCGACTCGTAGTGCCTGCGCAGATCCTCGAGCGTCACGCCCGGGCCGATCGGCTCGGTCCATCGGGCCTGGCGCTCTCGGGTGTAGTGGACGATGGGTTCGTCCCACAGCCTTATTGCACTGCAATAGGCCGAAACGGCCCCCTCCGTCTTCTTTTGCGTCGGACCAAGGCCCCTGTAGTCGATCCCGCGTCCGCTCTCATTTGACGGAAACATGCCTTCCCACCATCGGGGATTTCGCCACCATACGCGCCCGTCCCAGCGTATCGGCGTCAGAACTTCGCGAGGCTCGCCCGCACCCGGGCACGTGCCGTACCTGGCTTCGTCGTCGGGCCACCGCTCGATGTAGACCGTCCTCAACCGTCCGCGGTCCGTTTTCTCGGGGCGCTCCACGTCGATTCCGATCTCCAGGAAATCGCCGCCTTCGTATCGCCACATGTCCACATCGACCCAAACCGACGGCACGCGTGAGTAGCGGGCATGCCTCGAAGCGGCCCACGGCAGCCCGTCAGCTCTGAGGAGAAACCAGCTTTCGCCGTCGAGAGCGAACTCAAGGGCGAAGCGCCCCTCCCCCGCGACCTCGTGATATCCCTTAAGCCGGCCTTCACACACGCGCCCCTGCCTGTCCATCAGGGCTCTGCGCGTGGAAATCGGCATGAACCAGCCCAGGTCGCACGGGACGTCGGGCGCGGGAGCGGGCACCCGCGGAGCCGGGTCCGCGATTCCGTACAAGCCGCGCATGTGGGCGTCTACTCGCACCACTTCTTCGCGTTCGGACTCGCTAAGCCGCCTCCAGTCGAGAGCCCCGTCCTCGAAGCGCACCGGAAAGGCTCCGTCGAAAAGATACCAGGGCTCCTCTTCGATCCATATCCGCCGCCCATCGACGACGCCGTTGACGGCGACTGCGTCGACGGCAACTGCGTCCTCAGCCCCCTCTGGCTTTGCCTTGGAATCAGACATCTGTGCACTTCTCCTTTTCCGAATCTTTCATGCGGGGTTCGCATACGGCCCTTCCAGCCCCGGCCCCGCCTGTCTTTTCAGAAGCCGCTCGCGCGCCCCCTCAGGGAGCGATCGCGTTGGCCTCTCCCGCCGCTGACTGATCTCGCCCCTCCGGGTGCCGCGCACGCACGTCACTCGAGCGGGGACGTGAAGCGTTTGCAGTATTCTCGCGGAACGGCGAGTTCCTTGCCTCTGGCCTTCGGGATCATCGCGGAGACCATGGCAACCACTTCGCTCGGGTCGATTCCCATCGAGACCGGCTGCCCGCCGTCGTCTATTGTCCACTCCTCGTAGACTCGCACGCTGAGCCCGTCGACCGTCGTCAGAGGATGTCCGCGGAATATTCTTCCCGGAGGGTAGGTGATTTCTTCCGCTTCGGGCATCGCCGAAAAGGCTCCGAGATCGCGGCCTGTACGCCCGACGACGATTCCCAACTCCGACGTCGTGAAACCCGCGGTGGCAACCGCTATATCGACCGACGCCGCAGTCAGGAGCTTCGTCGCGACGTCGACCGTCCCGAGGTCGGCCGGATGGACCCACCCGCGGAAGCTCACGCCCGGAGCGGGAGGAAGGCTGAGAAGCGCCTTGAGGAAGGCATCGAGGTTCAAATCGTCGCTTGTCATTGCTTCGCCTCTTTCATTGGCTCATTGAGGGTGAAGTGCGTTCGGAATGGAGAATCGAGCACTACTGTTCCTTCATGACGACCTTCCAACCTTGCTTGGATCCGAACTGCTTTTCCACCATTTCGACGACGTCGAACTTGGCCCCGGGCTTGTAAAGGTGCTCTGCCTCATTTGCGTAGGCCGAGAATGACTGGATGTCGGGCGCCGTGCCGTTCTTGATCCTGAACTCGACCGGGATGTTGTCGGGAGAATTTTTGGCGGCCGTCTCCGCAAATTGTGCGGCAACCGAGGAATCTCGCGACGTGGAGAGGAATGCGGGGTCAGAGAAAACGCCCTCGTCGAGCATCTTGTCGACCACGCCCTTGGGCAACGCCGTCCCCCTGTGCAAATCTCCCGGTTCGGGGGTCGGCAGCCGATCGAGGGCCCTCGTCGCATCCTCAATCAGCTTATGGGTCTCCGGCGATCCGCCCCCGCTGCGCAGGGCGCCGTTCATGTTAGTGTAACCCTCATTGACCGTGTAGCGGTGAAGGCCTCTGACGGAGTCCTGGTCTAGGCCGGGGTTGGCCTCCGAGACCTTCCCGGTCCATTCGTCGACGCTGTGCTCCCACCCCTCTTTGGTCAGGCCGGGTTTCGGCGAGAAGTCCTTTGGCGGCTTGCCGACGTCCGTGAAATCCAGCTTGTCGAGCTTCCGGGAAGTCTCGGCGGCGTCGGCGGCCCTGTCCACACGGCGGGCCGCGCCTGCGACGTCGCCGACGTCGTCCGCGTGGGCGCCCAGTCTCGCCAGAAGGGACGACGACTTGGTGGCAGCCGTGCCGGTGCCGGCTGTCGCGACCGCCATCACGATGTCGGGAACCAGGTGGCCGAGGGCGCGGGCGGGATTGTCGGCCCACGTGTCCCAATCGAGCACCCCCTTGCCAATTTCTTTTCCCACCTCGAGGGGGTTTTCCCACAGGGCTTTCCCGAATGCGAGGGCTGACTCGCCTTTCAGCTGCCATTTCATCGCAAGTTCTTCAGGAGTGAGCTCTCCCGTGAGAAGGGGGATCAGGTCATTGAAAATCGGACCGAACGCGCTTATGTCAAACAAAAACTTGCCCAGGTCTACGCACGCCTCAAGCGCGCCATAAAGGAAGTCGCCTACGGCTGCCACCCCGGTCTCAAACCAGTTCCGGCTTTCAGGAGCGCCTTCGCACGATGCACGGATCGTATTCGCACAAGTCTGCGCTTCGCTCTCCAACGTGCTGACCGCCGAATCGAAATCGGAAACCGCCTGGTCTCGCATGGATTCGCCGGGGTCGGAGAAGGGTTCGATCGTCAGGGTGTACGTCCCGGGGCCGTTCTCCGCCTCCCATTCGCGCTTCTCCTGCTTTCCGCGTTCGACGTCGGCGTCGTATTCCTCACGAGCCTCTTTGGTGATCCGATTTCCCTCTTCGTAGTTGCTCTTGCAGTCGGACGCGGTTGCTTGGGCGTTTTCCAACGACGTCGCATACAAATCGAGGGCGTCAGCCGCGTTCGCGAACCCGGTGGCGGCCTGCTGCCACCTTCCGGGCTCCACAGAAAACTTTTCACGAAATCGGTCGGCTGCCCGTCCCGTCCATCCGTCCGTGGACAGAGACGACAGCGAATCAGACAAAACCTGGTACTGACTGGAACGCGAACGCATCGTCGTCGCCTTGTCGCGTATCGCCGAGGGACTTCCGGAGATAGAGAAGGTCGGCGCGCCGGTATGCTCAATTCCCATCTTGCTCTCCTATCAGTGCCGAAGTGTCAAGATTGCTCGTCGCCTCAGCGAACTTTTGCATGCGCTCTTTCGCCTTGTTGTCGAAATCCACGTAGTTCGCAGCGACTTGTCCCAGACGTCCGGCGACTTCTTCGATGTCTTCGGTCATGTCGTTGATCCCGCGTTCCCAACGATCCTGGAAATCGTCAACGGCCTTCCAGACGGTGTCGCTTCCGACATCGCTCTCCGTGGGAACGATGTCCTCTATGTCCTGGTCTTTCTTCTGCTTGACTGCCTCGCTAGCCTTCGTCGAAGCGTTGATGAGGGACTCGAGGTCCACTTCGAAATCATAACTGGGCATGATTCTCGCCCCTTAGTCCATGACGGCGACGTTGCGAACTTCTGTGTTGTGGGCCAGGTCTTTGATGTCGCCCAGAGCGTTGGCCGCTTCATCCAGCGCCTGCGTCAAACTTTCCGTGCGATTCCCCAGCCGCTGATCGAAAGCGATCTGAGCCTGCCGAGAGGAAGACTCCCTGCTCCACCCTCCGATTTGGCCGTCGGTCTTCTTTCGCGCAGTGGAAATCAGATCTTCCACATTCGCGCTCATGTTTTCAACCATAGTGGTCAACTCGACCAAAGAGGACTCGCTGTATTTGAAGGTTCTCTCGCTCATTCGTCGCCTCCCATCAATGCCGCTATTTCCTCGTAGACGGCGCAAAACTCCTGAGTCGACTTTCTGTCCGCTTCCGCCGTCGTCGAATCGACCGCCGCCAACGCCTTCGAATAGTTGACAAGCCCTTCCGGGAAAGGCTTGGCCGCTTCAAACCACTTGCCGATCCCCTCCCCGAATGTCGCAATTGCCGAGAAAGCCAAAGAAGACAACCCGCCTTCAAGTTCTTCGCCGAATCGTTTCAGCAAGTCGGCGAAGTCGGCGGCGGATTCGTTGACCGAACGCGCGGCTTCAGTCTGATCCCCGAGGGTCAAAGCGAATTGTGTACCCACAAACACTCACCTTCCTCTAAAATGTATCTATCTGGCTTGACGTAAACAATTCAATTTATACATCCAACCTTTCAAACACTTAAATAAAAGTCAAGGAATTTACATAAAGTGGGGAAAAGTATCCCTTAATCGTCTTATAAATAAGATAGGGCAACCATCAGACCCTCTCAGCCCAACCAGTCAGCCCAACCCCTTGCCCTTGAGCCAATCCTTGGCGATCTTCGAAGCGGGCTGGCCGGATTTGACTGAACGGGCGCCCATCGCGCGCAGGTCTTCGGATGTGAGCTTGGCGGAGACGCGGTCGAGGATTCTGGCGGCGCGAACGGGAAGCTTCGAGGAGACGAGGGGAACGACGTGCGAGGAGAGGAAGAGGTTCTTCGGATCCTGGAGCACCACGAACTCCCCCGTGGAGAGCTCCGGGTTCCCGGAGTACAGATCGACGACCTGTGCGCGCCCTTCGCGCAGCGATTTGATCGTCAAAGGGCCGCCCGAGTCCTCGATGGGCGTGAAAGAGACGTCCACACCGTATGCCGATTTCAGGCCTTTCGGTCCGTACGGGCGCGATTCGAGCTCCGAATTGCCGCCGAGCACCAGCCGCCCCTTGACCTTGGCGAGGTCGCCTATGGTGCGAATTCCGTTCTCCGAGGCGAACTTCGCGGTGACGACGTAGGAGTCCTGGTCCGCGGCAGGCGCCTGATTGAGCACGGTGAGCTCGCGCGGAAGCTTCTTCTCCAGTGCGCGATATACGGGCTCGGGGGCCGTCACACTCGCCTTGGAGTCGATGTACTGAAGAAGATTGCCCGTGTATTCCGGGAAGACGTCGATTGAGCCGGAGCGGACCTCGGGCATGTAGACCTCGCGCTGGCCGATTTTCATCTGCCGCTCGATTTTGTAGCCCTTCGCCTCGAGCGCCTGCGCGTATATCTCCGCAATAATCTCGTTGGAGTAATAATCCTGCGAGCCGACGACGATCGTTTCGTCGGCCCGGTCCTTCCCGTCGGACCTGCGCAGGGGATCGGCGTTGGAGCAGCCGACGGCGAGGGCGACGGCGCCGAGCATCGCGACCGCCTTGGCGAAGCGCGGCGCCCTCGCGGGCGCGGTGCACGACGCGACGCGCGATCCGGCGCCCGTCCGACGTGCGGGCGCGGCTTGGTCCCCCGGCGCGGGCGCGGCTTGGGGCCGTTCGGCGGACGCGGACATCGCGTGGGTGCCAAGCGTAGGCGTCGCTTGAGCCCGTTCGGCGGACCCGGCTTGCGCGGCGCCCGCGAAGCGGCTTTCTTCCGGGCGGAGGCCCCTGAGGCCGCCCTTCGCGGCGACCCTTCGGAGAATGCGTGCGATGAAAGACAATGTCACTCCTTCGAAGCGGCGTGGGCGGGCGCGGCGCGGCGCGCGGTTGCCCGCTGCAGAGCGGACAGGAGCAATTCGCACACGATCGCGAGGGCGATGACTGCGAGCGATCCGCCGAGCATCAACGGGTAATTGTGGGACCGCAAGCCCGCGAAGAGGAAGCGGCCGAGGCCCCAGTCCGCGACGTATGCGGCGAGCGTCGCCGTGGACACCACCTGGAGCACTGTCGCGCGCAGTCCGCCCACGATGACGGGCAGAGCCAGCGGCAGCTCCACGCGGAAGACCACTTGGGCGGGGCTCATCCCTATCGCCGTCGCAGCTGCGGGCACGGCGGGGTCGATGGCTTGGATCCCCGAATAGGCGCCCGCCAGAAGCGAGGGAATCGCCAGGATGACGAGCGCGATGATCGGCGCGTCGAGCCCGATCCCGAAGATCAAACCGAAAATCGTCAACAGGCCGAGGGTCGGGATCGACCGCGCGGAGCCGACGACGGCGCCGACGAAGCCCGCGCCCCGCCTCGTGTGGCCGACGACGATCCCGATCGGCAGGGCGATCGCGGCGGCGATCCCGACGACGCCGAGAGTGAGGATCACATGCTCGAGGAGCCTCGCGCCGATGCCGGACGGGCCCCGCCAGTTGGCCGAGTCGGCAAGCCATCTGAGGGCCGAGAGGAAATAGTTCACGCCTGCTCCCCCTTCGCGCCGGGGGCCTTGCCGGCCCTCGTCCACGGCGTGAGAAGCCTGCCGAGCAGGACGACGAGCCCGTCGACCGCGAGCGCCAGAGCGACCGTCGCGACGACCCCCGTCACGACCTCGGCCGTTATCCCCCGCTGGAAACCGTCGGTCAGGAGCGTGCCGACGCTCGGAATTCCCACGAGCGCCCCGATCGTCACAAGCCCCACCGTAGAGACGGCGACGACCCTGATTCCCGAGACGAGCACGGGCACCGCGAGCGGAAGCTCAACCGTCCACAGGAGCGTCCTGCGCGAATGCCCCACCGCCGTCGCGCCGTCGATCACGGTCTGGTCCACCGAGGAGAAGGCGTCGCTGGCCGTCCTCACAAGAAGGGCCATGCCGTACAGGCCGAGAGCCGCGATGATGGTCAGCGGCGAACGCAAGGGCGTTCCGATGACGAGCGGCACGGCCACGAGCAGCGGCAGCGACGGGATCGCGTACGTCAGCGTGGCGCCGGAGAGGATGACGCCGCCGACCTTGGGGAAGCGATGCGCGAAGCGGCCGATCGGAACAGACACCAAGACGGCCAGGGCCGTCGCCGGAAGCGCGATGAACAGGTGCGCCCGCAGAAGTTCGCCGACCCACCGCCAGTTCTCGCCCAGCCAGCTCACACCGGGCCGCCTTCAGCAGAGTCGCCGGATTTGCCTCCGAGCCTCCACCGCGCCTTCGCCTTGCGCAGAGAACTCCGAGCGGCGTCCAGGGCATGCGGCAGGCGGGGCTGCGCCTCCCGTCCTCGGGAGTCCTGCTCCCGGGCGTCGTCGTCCCTCGCGCCTTTGCCGCCGACAAGGCCGTCAAGCCCTTCAATGACCCCCACCTGGCGTCCGTCCTCGCCGACGGCGACGCTGCGCCCGGCGACCTGGCGCACGCGCAGCGTTTGGTTGGACTTCGTCCCGCCGACGAAGGTGCGCACGAAGTCGTTTGCCGGAGCGGCCAGAATCTCTTCCGGCGTGCCGCTCTGCGCGATTTTTCCGCCCTCGCCGAGCACGACGACTTCGTCGCACAGGCGGAACGCCTCTTCGACGTCGTGCGTCACGAAGACGACCGTTTTGCCGATCTCCCCTTGCAGACGCACGAGCTCGTCTTGAAGCTCGCGGCGAACGATGGGGTCGACGGCGCCGAAGGGCTCGTCCATGAGCAGGATCTCGGGCTCGGCGGCCAGAGCCCGCGCCACGCCCACACGCTGGCGTTGGCCCCCGGAAAGCTGAGCCGGGTAGCGGGCGCCGAGCTCCGGGTCGAGCCCCACCCGTTCGAGAAGCTCCAGCGCCGCGGATCGGGCCTCGCGCCTTGGCGTGCCGTTGAGGATCGGCACGGTGGCGACATTGTCCGCGACGGTGCGATGCGGAAGGAGCCCGCCGTCTTGAAGCACGTATCCGATGGATCGACGGAGTTTGACGGGATCGGCTTCGCGCACGTCGACGCCGTCGATGAGCACCCTTCCCGACGTCGGGTCGACCATGCGGTTGACCATGCGCAGCAGCGTTGTCTTGCCTGAGCCGGACGAGCCGACGAGCACGACGGTTCGATGTTTCGGCACCGTGTACGTGAAGCTCTCCACGGCAACCGCGCCGCCGGGATACGTCTTTCCGACGGACTCGAATTCGATCACGTGTTCAGCATATCGGCGTTGGGTCTGCTCGCAAAAGAGGCTGCCCTGGCCTGTCGGTGAAATCAGAGGGTTTTCAGAAGCTGGGTTTTCATGAGCCAAGTTTTCAAGAGCAGTCAAGGCCGAGTTTTCACGAACCGCCGGGGCGGGTTTTATGAGCCGCTGAAGCGACCCGTTGAGCAAGCTTCCCAACACCCGCCGCCACTTGACGCGTCCATCAATCCCGGCCATCGCTGCCCGGCCCTCTCAACGGCGGGGTGCCTGCAACCGCATAGATAAGCGCTCGGGGAAGCGGGCTCGGCAGGTCCAGAGAGTTGAGGAGCCCAGATCGCTTTAAGACGGTTGAATCCAGACCGCGACGGTCACAGCATGCACGAGACGCAGCCGGCGACCTCCGTGCCCTCGAGCGCCTGCTGGCGGATTCGCATGTAGTAGAGCGTCTTGATGCCCTTGCGCCAGGCGTAGATGTAGTTGCGGTTGACGTCGCGCGTGGTCACGGTGTCCGGGTAGAACAGCGTGAGCGAGAGCCCCTGATCCACGTGCTGGGTCGCTGCCGCATAGGTGTCGATGATCTTTTCGGGGCCTATCTCGTAGGCGTCCTGGTAGTACTCCAGGTTGTCGTTCGTCATGTAGGGCGCCGGATAGTAGACCCTCCCGATCTTTCCTTCCTTGCGGATTTCGATCTTGGAGACGATGGGGTGGATCGACGACGTCGAATGGTTGATGTACGAGATCGACCCCGTCGGCGGAACCGCCTGAAGGTTCTGGTTGTACATGCCGTATTGCCGGACGTCCTCGCGCAGCGCCGCCCAGTCCTCGCTGGTCGGGATGTGGACGTTTGCGAACAGCTCGCGCACCTTCGGCGTCGTCGGCTCCCACGCGCCCTCGACGTACTTGTCAAAGAACTCGCCCGTGGCGTACGTCGAATCCTCGAATCCCGCGAAGCGCTCTCCGCGTTCGCGCGCGATCTCCATCGAGGCGCGGATCGCGTGGAACAGCACCGTGTAGAAGTACATGTTCGTGAAATCGAGGCCTTCCTCGGAGCCGTAGAAGACTCGCTCGCGGCCGAGGTAGCCGTGCAGATTCATTTGGCCTAGGCCGATGGAGTGGCTCATGGCGTTCCCGCGCTCGATGGAGGGAACCGAGCGGATGTCCGTCATGTCCGAAACAGCGGTGAGGGCGCGCACGGCGGTCTCGACCGTCTTGCCGAGGTCGGGCGAGTCCATGGCCTTGGCGATGTTCATCGACCCCAGGTTGCACGAGATGTCCTTGCCCACGTGCGCGTACGAAAGGTCCGGGTTGTACTCGGAGGCCTCGGAAACCTGGAGGATCTCCGAGCACAGGTTCGACATCGTGACCTTGCCCTTTATCGGGTTCGCCGCGTTCACGGTGTCCTCGAAGACGATGTACGGGTACCCGGATTCGAATTGGATCTCCGAGAGGGTCTGGAAGAACGCGCGGGCGTTGATCTTCGATTTGCGGATGCGCTTGTCATCGACCATCTCGCGGTACTTCTCGCTCACGGAGATCTCCGTGAAGGGCACGCCGTAGACGCGTTCGACGTCGTAGGGGCTGAAGAGGTACATGTCCTCGTTGTTCTTCGCCAGCTCGAATGTGATGTCCGGGATGACGACGCCGAGGGAGAGAGTCTTGATTCGGATCTTCTCATCCGCGTTCTCGCGCTTGGTGTCGAGGAAACGCAGGATGTCCGGGTGGTGGGCGTGGAGGTAGACGGCTCCGGCGCCCTGGCGCGCGCCCAGTTGGTTGGCGTAGGAGAAGGAGTCCTCGAGGAGCTTCATGACGGGGTTGACGCCCGAGGACTGGTTCTGGATTCTCTTGATCGGGGCACCGAGCTCGCGCAGGTTCGACAGGTTGAGGGCGACGCCGCCGCCGCGCTTGGACAGCTGGAGCGCGGAGTTGATGCCGCGGGCGATCGACTCCATGTTGTCCTCGATGCGCAGGAGGAAGCAGGAGACGAGCTCGCCGCGGGCGGCCTTGCCCGCATTGAGAAATGTGGGGGTCGCGGGCTGGAAGCGCCCCGAGATGATCTCTTCCATGAGGTCGACGGCGAGATCTTGGTCGCCGCGGGCGAGCGTGAGAGCCACCATGCACACGCGGTCCTCATAGCGCTCGAGGTAGCGGGTGCCGTCGAAGGTCTTGAGCGTGTAGGACGTGTAGTACTTGAAGGCGCCCAGGAAAGTCGGAAAGCGGAACTTTTTCGCGTAGGCCGCCTTGTAGAGCGACTTGACGAAGTCGAAGGGGTACTGGTCGAGCACCTCTTTCTCGTAATACCCCTCCTTGACGAGGTACTCCATCTTCTCTTCGAGGTCGTGGAAGTAGACGGTGTTCTTGTTGACGTGCTGGAGGAAGTACTGGCGCGCCGCGGCCCTGTCGGCGTCGAACTGGATGAGGCCATTGGCGTCGTAGAGGTTGAGCTTGGCGTTCAGGGCGTGGTAGTCGAGATTCGGGTCCTCGTAGCTCTCCTCGCCCGTGTCCGTCAACGTGCTTGCTGCCAAAACTTCTCCAAACCTTCGCGAACCCGGGCCACGTCCAAGGGCGTCCCGAGCAATTCGAATCTGTACATGTGCGGCACGTGGCATTTGGCGGCGACGATGTCGCCGGCCAAGCCGTAGGCCGCGCCGAAATTCATATTCCCCCCCGAGATCACGCCGCGGATGAGGGAGCGGTTGTGTTCGTCGTTGAGGAACTTGATGACCTGTTTGGGAACAGCGCCCTTGGCGTTGCCCCCTCCGTATGTGGGGACGACGAGGACGTACTCCTCGTCTACGCGGAGCGGCCCTTCCTTCGGGCGCAGCGGAATGCGGCACGCGGGCATGCCCAGCTTCTTGACGAATCTTTCGGTGTTGTTCGTCGCCGATGAAAAGTAGACGAGCTTTGCCATCCGTGGCCTGCCGATCTGTGAAGGGCTCCGGACGGGGCCGGGCGATGCCGCAGGCGCCGCTCGGCCCCGTTCACCGTCACGCTGTGACAGCCGCCGACTCTCGAGCGGCCGCCGTCAGCGCCTTGATCTTGTCAGGGCGAAAGCCCGACCAGTGGTCGCCCTCGGCGAAAACCACGGGCGCGGATTGGTAACCCATCGCCTTGACCGTCTCCAGCGCCTCGGCATCCTGAGTCAGGTCCACCTCGCGGTAGGCGAGCCCGGCCTTCGCCAGCGCCCGCTTCGTCGCGTTGCACTGAACGCACGAAGGCTTGGTGTAAACAGTGACGCTCATAAGAGCCGCTCCTTCCGATCCCTTGGGCGGGTCGTCTCCGACCAACCCGGGGTACGCATCAAATCCATGTCGCGCCGCCTGAGCGGCACACGCGAAGACACTACACCTTGTGGTCGGTTTTCGGTTAGACCACAAGGGCTTGTGTCCGGGTGACAAGTGACACCCTTGTCATTCGCCCTGTGGACTGCCTCTCCTTTCTGGTGGAGAAGCTGTGCACACAGACACGCCGACCGGCCGACTTATCCTCCTCCTTTCCACACCAAACCGGGTGTTTCGGGCCGCCCGGCGGGCGGCTGAAACGATTCTCCCCTGCGCCTCCGACACAAATTCGGTTCCGCAAGAGCCCCATAGAAGCCTCTTCGCGAAAGCCGACGCGAGTGCGGCCGTTGCGGACTCGGTGCCGCAGAGGCACGCAGCGCCCACGAAGGCCTTTTCGCCTTCGCCGAAAGACGGCGGCCCGTCGAGGCAAACGATCCAACGAGGCGAAGCGGTCCGCCGAAGCGAAGCCTGACTGCTGCCTTTCGCAGCACCGGAGAAACGGAGTTTTCCACACATGTGGACGAAACGAGTCCACATGTGTGGAAAACTCCACCGAACTGTCCACAAGCTGTGGAAAAGATTCCCCCGTCTCCCCGATGGGCATCTTCTCCCGGATCGGCGTGTCTGGCTCTGGCGTGTCGCGTTTAGAGCGCGATCGCCGGCGGCCTCTCGTCGCCGACAGCCTCGCCTTGTCGCCTGGCCCCTCCCGCCATCAGCCGTCTCCCCTTTTGTCCGCCGCCTCCCGTCATCGGCTGCCTCCCCTTTGTCTTCCGCCTCCGGTCACCTCCGGCCTCCCGGCATGCTCATGCGGTTTTCGTCGTAGTCTCCGGCCGTCGCGGTCACGACTTGCTCGCCGTCGACCTTGATCGTGTACTTCTTTCCCTTGACGATGTCGGGCGAGGAGAACACGAAGGAACCCGCGTTCTTCACGAGCGTGTAAGAGGCGATCTGCTTGCCGTTCGAATCGAACACAGCGAAGGTCGAGCCTTTGCTCGCCTGACCGGTGACCTTGATCGAGGCCTGCGCGGAGGACGTCGCGGGTGCCTGGTCCATGCCTTGGGATCCCGCGGCGAAAAGGGCGCCCCCGGCCATCGTCAGGCCGCTTTCGGCGTCGATGGCGCCGTTTCCGCCGTTCGTGGGCCCCCAGACTGTCATCTTTCCGCCGCTCATGTAGCCTGCGCCGTTCGAGTCGAATCCGTCGCCTTGGGCGTTGACCGTCCAGTCGCCGCCGGTCACGGACAGCCACGGAGAGTCGCCGCCGGTGGCGTTCAACCCGTCGTCGCTGGAAGTTATGGCCGCCGAGCCTCCGGCCAGGAGGATTGTGGCGCCCTCGACGCCCTCCTGCGATTTCGCCACCTTCGTCGAGCCTCCGGCGAGAACCACGTCCGACGTCGCGTCAATCGCGTCGGAGCCCGCCGACGCCGTGACGTTTCCGCCCGTCATAAGCACGTATCCGCGGCCCGAGGCGGTCTCGTTGTCGGCCTTGACCGCGTCACCCTTGGCCTGAAGGGAGAGGGTCCCCCCGGCTATGACGACGTAGTCCTGGCCGCGCACGGCGTCGTCGTCGGCCTTGACGTTGATCTTGCCGCCCAGAATGACGAGCCCGTCCGAGCTGGAGACGCCGTCGTTGCCGTTGCCGGTCACGTTGAGCGTCCCGGCGCCGCCGAGCGTCAGGTCCGCCGAAGAGGCGATTGCAGCCGTGGGGCCGCTGGAATCGGCGTACTTTGAGGTGTCGGACACCGAGTTGACGGTGCCCTCGGCGGCGACGACCACCGCTTCGTCGGCGCTCTTCACGCGAATCGCGGCGTCGGTCGAAGACGAGATCTCGGCGCCGTCAAGCACGATTTTCACCTTGTCGGAATCCGCGGCCGTCACCAGGATCTGGCCGGTGAATTTGCCCGAAAGCACGTAGGTTCCAGCCGAGGAGATCGTCACTTTGCCCTCGCTTGCCGCGGCGCCGGAGCCCTCGACCGAAGCGGACGCGCCGTTCAGCGAGATCTTGGTCGCCGAGGCGGCGTCGTACTGCGCGTCGTTCGAATCGGCGTGCGGCTTCTGATTCTCCGCCATGACGCTCTCGACGGTCGCTTTGGCGGCCGTCACCGTCGTCGAATACACGTCGCCGGAGGGAACGGACTTCTCGGACGCGCTGCGCAGGGAGTCGAGCGTCTTCAAACCATCGCCGTCCGTCGCGGTGAATTTTGCGGAGCCCGCCGACGAGCCCGAGGCGATGGAATTCGAGGCCGCGCCAACCTCGGAGGCCTGCGAGGAGCCGACTTTGCAGCCGCCCAGAGCCACTCCCGCTGTGAGCGCGACGGCCGCGAATTTCTTTCTCAGGTTCTTCTTCATGTTCTTTCGTCTCCTAGTCTTTTCATCGCCCTATTCCAACGGTTGGAGGGCAATTCGGGATGGATCGACGCGACGCCGAGCGCGTACTTCGAGATCCTCAGCGGGCGATGTCCGTTGCTCCAAAGCCACCTGTCGGCGGCGGAGGCGCGCCCGGCGGACTTCGTTTCGACGACGACGCCTGGAACCTCGACGCGGGCGTCGCCCGAGGGCGCGCAGAGGACGAGGTCGCGATCGGCCGTCAGCCGAGAGCCTTCGGGCAGGCAAAGGGTCGAACGCGTATAGACCGATCGGGCCGCCGGGGTCAGGCTGGCCGCGACCCTCAGCGCCTCGCGGCGGGTTGCGGCGATCCCCCTGTCCGCCAGGCGTTCGGCCAGCCATTCGCGCACTTCGGGCCGAACGAGCAGATCGGGGCGTTTCACGCTGCGCCCGAGGCGTATGGCCGCGCAGACGCCCACCGGGACGTCCTCCAAACGGAGCCTGTCTTTGACGTTGTGCCCTCGCCCCGAACGAGTCTTCAATTCGAGGAAGTGCATCCCCGAATCGAGGTAGACGCGGGAGCGGAGCTTGAAACGCCGGCGGCGTTTCGTGGCGGCCGCGCGATAGAGAGAGAAATCAGGCGTGTCGTCGTAGTCGGACAGGTAGCCGAAGGCCGACTGCCCGTCGATGGTCAACGCGCGCGCCCCGCTCGCCGCCAGCGAGGCGACGAGGTCCGCCGCGACGTCGGCCTGAAGAAGGTACTTGCGATCGATTCTCGTGAGAAGCGAGGCGCTGGCGGCGAGCTCGTCGAGGGCGATCTCCGGCAGCCGCGCGAAAGATTCGCCGACGACGTCGGCCGTTCGCATGTCGGGAACCGCCATCAGGCGGCCCTCAGGTTTCGGGGCCGAGCGCTCTCGACGGCCGCTTTCCCGCCGCATCGCACGTCCACCGTCGTGGAATCGTTGACGTAATCGAGCCTGACGACGCTCACTTCGCGCACGGCCATGCCCGTGCGCGCCTCAATGAACCGGGCGAGCTCGTCGGCGTCGCCGATCGCGCGGTCGACCACCATCGCCATGTGCCGGGAGCCGGACATGACGCGCCTGGAATCGACGACGGCGAGCGCGAAAACGATGCCGCCGATGAGGGCGGACGCCGCCGCGAACGGCATTCCCGATCCGAGGCCGCCGATGAGCCCGATGGCAAGGGCGGCGAAGTAATAGGCCACCTCGACCTGGCTCAGCTCGCTCGAGCGCAGACGGATGATCGAGAGCACGCCAAACAGGCCGAGCCCCAGCCCCGCGCCCACGGTCGCCGTGGCCAGAGCCGTTGTCACTGCCAGCACCCCGATGTTGACGCCCACGAGTGCGACCGCAAGGTCCTTGCGCCGATGGCGCGGATAGTACAGCGCGAACGCGAGCGCGCATATCGCCGCTATGTCAAGGGCAAAGAGTCGGACGTCCATACTGCCTCCTTCTTGCGAGCCCCGCGCACCCGGACGTTCCGGGCCGCGGGCATTGCTTCGCCGACCCGTCAAGAATGCGAAACGCAGCTCGATTTTCCCAATGTTTTATCCGAAGCTTTTCTGGGAATAATCTCGAACTTTGTTTTACGTTGAGCAACGCGATTCTGACGCGATTCAACCCGGCAGCGCCGGAGGCGCTTGCGATCGACGGCGCCCAGTGGCGAATGCGTCCAGGTGGCGAATCCCGCTTTAGGCGGACTTTTCTCGTTCTAGGAAAGCGGACTCCGCTCTAGACAGACGAATCCCGCGGAACGCCTGGAAATGTTCCGCGGGATTCGCGTCTGGAAGGCAGGCGGCGGGCCGGGCCCGCGCAGTTTCGCCCTACTTGAACTCGCCGGCTTTGGCCTTGGCGATCTCGTGGCCGTCGACGACGATCTTGTATTCCTTGCCCTTCGCCATGTCGGCGGAGGAGAAGAAGATCGAACTCACGTCCTTCGTGGGGGTGTGCTTGGCCAGTTCCTTGCCCCCCGATTCGACGACGGTCACGGTGGTCTGCGTCTTGACCGCGGCGTCGACCTTGATCGCCGTCTGAGAGGAGCCCGACGACGGCGTTTCGTCCATGCCCGAGGGGCCCGCGGCGAACAGGGTGCCGCCGTCGATTTCAAGGCCGGTCTCGGCGTCGAGCGAGGCCGCACGCGTGTCGGTGGGGCCGTAGATCGTCATCTTTCCCCCGCCGATGTAGGCGGCGCCGTTGGAGTCGAAGCCGTCGCCTCCGGTGTCCAGGCGCCACTCGCCTCCGGAGACGGAAAGCCAAGGCCTGACGCCGGTGGCGTTGATGCCGTCGTCGGTCGTTTTGACGTCGGCCTTGCCCCCCGCAAGGAGGACGTGCGCCGCTTCGATGCCCTCCTTGGAGCCCGCAATCTTGATGTTGCCGCCTGCGATGACGATCTCGGTTTTCGCGTTCACGGCGTTGGACGAACCGCCGTTGATCGTCAGGTCGCCGCCCGTGACGAGCACATATCCGCGGCCCGACTTGGTCTCGTTTTCGGACTTGATGCCGTTGCCCTTGCCGTTGAGGTCGAGCGTGCCGCCGGCTATGACCACGTAGTCCTGGCCGCGCACGGCGTCGTCGGGGGCGCTGACGCTGATCTTCCCGCCGGTCACGACGAGGCCGTCGGAGCTGGAGATGCCGTCGTTGGCGTTGCCGGTGACCTTGAGCTCGCCCTTGCCGCCCACGGTGAGGTCCGCGGACGACGCGAGGGCGGCTGACGGCCCCTTCGCATTGCCGGCGTAGCTCGAGGTGTCGGACAGGCTGTTGGAGGTGCCTTCTGCGGCGATGACGACCGCCTCGTCGGCCGTCTTCACCCGAATGGCCGAGTCCTTGGACGAGGAGATGTTCGCGTTCTTGAGGACGATTTTCACCTTCGCCGTGTCCGGCGCCTCGACCGTGACCGTCCCGTTGAAGGAGCCTGAGAGCACGTAGACGCCGTCCTGCTTGATGGTCACGGCGTCCTGCGTCGCGCTCGCGCCCTTGCCCGAAACCTTCGGCGTGCCGTCGAGCTGGATCGTCGTCGCGGACGACTCCTTGTAATCGGCGTCGTTGGAATCGGCGTGCGGCTTTTGGTTCTCCGCCATGACCGCCTCGGGAGTGGCCCCGTTCGGCTTGACGGACGACGCGTAAATGTCGCCTCCCGTGGGGACTTTCTTTCCGGAGACGCTGCGCAGCGAATCGAGGATCTTCAACCCGTCGGTCTCACCAGAGCCCACAATCGACGATCCCTTGGACGTCGACTTCGATCCGCTCGGGTTCGATTTTCCGTCGCCGCAGCCGGCCAGGGCGAGGCCCGCAACGGCGAGGACCGCCGCCGCGTGTCTTTGGATTTTCCCAGTCATCGGATAGCTATCTCCTTAGTCCTAGTTTGGTCATTGTCGAATGCCAGCGGTTGGCCGGCAATTCGGGATGGACTATTGCCGTGCCAATGGCGTATTTGGACACTCGGGACGGCCGTATGCCGCGGGACCACAGCCACCGGTCGACGTCGGATGTGCGCCCGCTCGACTTGGTTTCGACGACCACTTCGGGAAACTCGAACCCGGAGACCTCTCCGGGGCCCGCGAGCACGAGGCCCTGGTCGATCGTCAACCTGGAATCGTCAGGGAGGCAAAGCGTCGAACGCCGGTAGTACGAGCGGCTTGACGGCACAAGGCTCGCCAGGGTTCTGAAACCCTCCCTGTGAGTCGCCGTCACGCCGCGGCGAACGAGCAGCTTCGCCGCCCAACGGAGCACCTCCGAACGCTTGAGCGGTTCGGCGGGGTCGCCGCGGTAGAAGTAGTCCTTCGAGCGGACGTCCTCCAGCCGCAGGCGGTCTTTGACGTTTTGCCCTCGCCCGGACCGGGTCTTGAGCTCCATGAAGTGCAGCCCCGAATCGAGGTAGACCCGGGAGCGGAGTTTGAAACGCCGACGGCGCTTTGTGGCGGCCGCGCGGTAGAGGGCGAAGTCCAATGTGTCGTAGTAATCCGAGAGATAGCCGAAGGTCTGAAGCCCGTCGATCGTCAAGGCGCAGGCCCCGATGTCGCAGAGAAAGCCGACCATCTCGACGACCGTCCTGTCCGGAACGAGGTACTTGCGGTCGGTCCGCTTGAGCAGCTCGGCCCGCACAGACAGCTCACGCAGAGAGATCTCCGGCAAGCCGAGCAGCTCGAATCCGTCTCTCTTCGAACTCGATTTCACCTCAGCTTCGCCCGCCATAGACATCACGGCCATCAGGCGGCCCTCAACGACTTCGTCTCCCGGATCTGGGCCCGCCCCTTCGAGCAGCGGACGTCGACCATGGTGGAGTCGTTGACGTAGTCAAGCTTGACGATGCTCACCTCGCGCACTTTCATGTCGGTGCGACGCTCGATGTATCGTGCAAGCTCTTCCGGATTGGAAAGGGCCCTGTCCACAACCAGCGTCATGTGGCTCGAGCCCGTCATCACCAGCTTCGAATCGGCCACCGCGAGGGCGAGAATGATCGCGGCGATGAGCAGCGCCGCGATGCCGAGGGACATGCCCTCGCCCATTCCGCCGATGAGCCCGATGGCGAGCGCGGCGAAGTAATAGGCCACCTCGACCTGGCTCAGCTCGGTCGAGCGCAGACGGATGATCGAGAGCACGCCGAACAGGCCGAGCCCCAGCCCGGCGCCCACAGTCGCCGTGGACAAAGCCGTGGTCACGGCAAAAACTCCGATGTTGACGCCCAGGAGGGCGACGGCAAGGTCCTTGCGTCGATGTCGTGGATAGTACAGCGCGAACGCCAGCGCCCCGACCGCTGTAAGGTCGACGGCGAAGAGGGGATAGTTCATGGATATCTCCTGTCGTGGTCTTTCATCGCCGCCCCTCGCGGGGCGGAGACCGGACCCAGAAAGCTGCGTGGTTTCTTTTGCGGTTTGTCGCAATGCCCGACGCCGTCGTCGAACGGCTCAGGCTCTCGTTGCCTGACCCTTTCCGAACTCGTGACGGGTGCGCGCAGAGACAGTTGACGTTGGGGCGACCGCTGAAGGTGGGAACGAAAGCCGCACGCCTCGGATCCGGCATGATCGCAATGCGATGAATTTATTTGAGTTGTAGAAGTGTGGATCGCTTCAATCCAACTAAAAACAGCGTGCCAGAGATCGACTTCGTTTTCTAGTGTCTGCGACACACTCAATTTGCGCCAGCGAATCGCGGTTCTTTCCTGACGGCAAATATTCATTGACATTTCGACAATTTAGGCGTTGATTTCGACATGAGCGAAAAACGAATGTCGCCGATTTGCGACACGGCTGTCGCCGGCGGCTTGACTCGCTGGACCATCCGAGCTTCGAGCGGGCCGAAGATGCAAGGTCGCTGGAGCCGGCGGACGCAAGAGCGTTGCGCACGGACGCGGATGGGGCAGAATGGTATCTCAACTTTGCCTTTGTACGCCTTCACGCTACTATGAGTTGGCACTCCGAGGTCGTTCACGCCGGCGGGCATCAGGTGCGATCCGGATCGCCGCGAGACCTGAAACATCGAGAGAAAGGGGAGCGATGTCATTGCCAAACGAAGACCCACAGCACGGCTCGTTGCCAAACGAAAGCTCGCAGCAAGTATCATCGCCAAACGAAAACCATCAGGCGGGCAGCCAAGGCCTTCCACAGCCGCAGACGCCCAATTTCCCCCAAAACCAGGGGCCCTTCCCCCAAGGACAGGTGCCGCCCCCGGCGGCCTACGGAGGCCGCCAGCCGGTCGCCAGCGGGATGAACCCTCTGGCAATCGCATCGCTGGCGTGCAGCCTTCTGGGCATCGTGACCGCCTTGCTCGGAATCGCTTCCTTGGCTCTCCTCCTGCCCATAGTGGGCGTCATCCTCGGGCACGTCGCTCTCAACGACATCCGAAAGACGGGCAAAGGGGGCAAGCCCGAAGCCATTGCCGGCACGATCATCGGCTACATTGCGGCCATTCTCGCCGTGCTTGTAATCACGATTTTAAAAGGAATCGCGGACATACTCGGATGAAGCCCACGCGACGTCGGACGTGCGAACCGCCCGGCGCGCCCATGGCAGTCCAGTTCGGCGGGCTTCGCGCCGCCGCGTCCGGGCAATCAAGATTCGCAATCTGTGCGGGGCTCAGAACGACATTCTGGGCCCCGCGTCGCATTGCGGCGTCGACGAACATTTCCGCACAGCAAGGACGGGGCGCTTGCAGGGGAATCAAGCGGCGCAGCGGCGGCCGGCGAAATCCCCGTGCTCGCCAACAAGCCGGCCAAGGGCGGCGAGTCGAGGCAAAAGGGCGGCAAGCCAAGGCAAAGCGGACGGCCGGTTGGACGAAGACGACGTCACGGTGGCCGTTTACGACGTCGCTGCACGAATGTCAGAATTCAAAGAGCACAAATATGTGTAGAACTAAGATTAAGAAATCGAAAATAAGGGTTTCAACACGTTAGATCCAAACGAATTGAGTGCGAAAGAAAACACAAACATCGGAGCCTTTCCTTAGAACAAAGAGAGAGCAACGGCGCCGCTTCGGTCACTGCGCGTTGCACTCCGTCCGGAGAACCGGCAAGCCGGGAAAGGGTCTGGCCTGCGCTGGCTTGGCATTCGGGCGACCAGGGATCATCCTCACGCCGTTTATTACTCTCGCACGGGCACGCCTCTGACAGGGGCGGCGCCCCACGACGACCTCCAGGCCGGAAACCCCGCCCAATCATCTCAGGCCCCCGATTCTGCCGCCGAGCAGGAAGCCTCGGCCGTCGACCAGCCAACCTCCGTTGCCGAGCAAGACGAGTTTCCTCAAGGTCAAGCCCCTCAGACACCGGTTCGCGGAGGCCCCCAGTCGACCGTCCCGAGAAAACCCTTTGCGACGGCGTCGCTGACGTTCAGCCTTCTGAGCCTCGGAGCGGTCACGAACATGCTCGCGCCCTCTCGGCGGTCCTTTAATCGCCCGAGTTCATGGCAATCCGAGTTTTGACAGCCCGAGTTCTTGGCAATCTGGGTTCTTGGTAATCTAGATTCGCGGTCGATGGGCGGCTGTCGAAGCCGACCGGAACGGCGTTCCGGGCCGCGCATTGCGTTCGCCGCAGGCGCCTGAAACCGCACCGATGCTTCGACGACCGGGAGAAAGGCGTGCAGGTGACCAAAGAGTTCGATTTCGATTCGTTCATTGACCGCGAGAACACGGAGTCGTTGAAATGGGACGCCCGTGAGCGCCGCGGGTACCCCGAGACGGTCCTGCCCATGTGGGTTGCGGACATGGACCATCGGACGGCCCCCGCCGTCGTCCGGGCGCTTCACGAACGCGTCGCCCACGGAATCTTCGGGTACACGAGTCCGGACGCATCCTATTTCGAGGCCGTCGCCTCCTGGCAGTCCCGCCGTTTCGGGTGGGAGGTCGACCCGATGTCGATCGTCGCCGCCGGAGGCGTGATCCCGGCTCTGACTCACGCCGTCACGGCTTTCACGGAGCCCGGCGACGGCGTCGTCATCGAGGAGCCCGTCTACTACCCCTTCCGGTCGATCGTCGAAAACAACGGCCGCACCGCGGTCAACGCGCCTCTCGTGCGCAATGGGCAGGGGCGATACATTCGCGATTTCGCCGTCCTCGAGGCCACGTTCGTCGCTTCGGGCGCGCGGACGATGATCCTGTGCAACCCCCACAACCCGGTCGGCCGGGTGTGGACCCGCGAGGAGCTGCTCGGACTCGCCGACCTCGCCGCGAAGCTCGACGTCCTCGTCCTCGCGGACGAGATCCACGCCGATCTGACCTATCCGGGCATCCACACGACGCCGTTCTCCTCCCTGCCGGGAATGTCGAATCGAACGGTGACCTTCACGTCGCCGTCGAAGTCCTTCAACCTCGCCGGGCTCCAGCTCGCCAACATCGTCGTCCCCGACCGGAAGCGGCGGCAGGATTTCATCCGCGAGTCGAACGCCGCGGGCTACAGCGAACCGAACGCCCTCGGCCTCGCCGCCTGCCGCGCCGCCTACAACGAGGGCGAGGAATGGCTCGACGCCTTCCGAGAGCACATGGCGGAAAACCTGGAGTTTCTGGCGGCGGCGCTCGAGGAAATCGACGGGATCGAGCTCGTCGAACCCGAGGGCACGTACCTTCCCTGGCTCGACTGCCGCAAGCTGATCCACAATCTCGGGATCGAGGCCGGCGAGCTTGACGAGTTCATGGTCAACGAAGCGGACCTTTGGCTCGACGACGGCGCGATCTTCGGGGACGAAGGCCTCGGGTACACCCGCATCAACATCGCCTGCCCGCGGAGCACGCTGAAGGAGGCGGTCGATCGGCTCAGGCGCGCCGTCGAGGCGCAATCGGTGTCCGACGAGCCCACTTCCGCTCCCGCGACCGCCACATTCGAAACGGCGTCGATCGATTCTGAAGCGTCAGCCGGTTCTGAAGCACCGGACGATTCCGGGGCCACGGCCGACTCGGCATCGCCAACCGACGCTGAGGCCCCGGGCGATCCTCAGGAAGCCTCGCAGACCCGGCAGGACGAGGACGCCGAGCGGGCGGAGAGGGATTCGTGAGCGCCCACGCCGAACCCTCCCGCCGCGAAGCCGAACCCTCCCGCCGCGAAAAGGCCCCCCGTCGCGCCGAAACGGTTCTGGCGCACATCGGCACGTCGAGCGACCCGGGCACCGGCGCGCTGACCGCGCCCATCTACCTTTCCACGGCCTACGCCCACCCGGGACTGGGTGCCTCGACGGGATACGACTACACCCGCACGGCCAACCCGACCCGCGACGTCCTGCAAAGCGCGCTCGCGCAGATCGAAGGCGGCACGGCGGGATTCGCGACGTCGTCGGGAATGGCGGCGGCCGAGCTCGTCGTCTCCCTGGCGGCCCCCGGCTCGCGGATCGTCGCCGCCGAAGACATCTACGGCGGGACGTACCGCTACTTCGACGAGCTCGCCAGGACCGGCGTCTACGACGTGGATTTCGCCATAGGCGAACAAGGCCTGTGCGCCGCCTTGTCCAGGCCGGCAGACCTCGTCTTCATCGAGACGCCCACCAACCCGATGATGGTCGAGATCGACATTGAGCGAATCGTCGATATGGGTCGGCGGGCAGGCGCGATCGTGGCCGTAGACAACACCTTCTACACGCCGATCTTCCAGAGGCCTTTGGAATCGGGCACCGACGTCGTCCTCCACTCCGCCACGAAGTACCTGGGCGGGCACAACGACGTCTTGGCGGGCGCCGTGATCGTCTCCCGAGAGGACCTCGCCGAGAAACTGGCCGCTCGCCTCAACATGACGGGCGCGACCCTCGGACCCTTCGACAGCTGGCTGCTCATGCGCGGAATGAAGACGCTGGCCCTGCGCATGGAGCGCCACCAAGACAACGCGCGAAAGGTCGCGGCCGCCCTCGAAGAGAGCCCCCTCATCGACCGCGTGCACTACACCGGCAGGGGCGGAATGCTGAGCTTCGTCCCGAACGAGTCCGTGGACATGCCGAAAGTCCTCGAATCGGTTCGCCTCTTCACCTTCGCCGAATCCCTCGGCGGCGTCGAATCGCTCATCACATGCCCAGCCGTCCAGACGCACGCAGACGTCCCGCGGGAGAGGCGAATGGGCTACGGGCTGACAGACGACCTGCTCCGCCTGAGCGTCGGCCTGGAGCACTGGCGGGACCTCGTCGACGACCTGCTCGGAGCGCTCGAGGTCAGCATTCGACGACGTTGACGGCCAAACCGCCGCAGCTGGTCTCCTTGTACTTAGAGAGCATGTCCTCCCCCGTTTGACGCATGGTCTCGATGACGGCGTCAAAGGAGACCGCGTGCCGCCCGTCGCCCCACAGCGCCATCCGCGCGGCGTTGATCGCCTTGACCGCGGCGATGGCGTTTCGCTCGATGCAGGGGATCTGGACGAGCCCGCCCACCGGGTCGCACGTCAGCCCCAGGCAGTGCTCCATGGCGATCTCCGCGGCGTTCTCCACCTGCTGCGGCTGGCCGCCCAGAGCCTCGGCGAGGCCGGCCGCCGCCATCGCGCAGGCCGATCCGATTTCGCCCTGGCATCCGACCTCCGCGCCCGCGATCGAAGCGTTCGTCTTGATGAGGCCGCCGACGGCCGACGCCGTCAACAAGAACCGGCGCACGCATTCGGCAGAGCCGCCCTTGCGGCGTATGTAGTACGCCAACACCGCCGGAATCACGCCGGCCGCGCCGTTGGTCGGCGCGGTCACCACGCGGTGGCCCGCGGCGTTCTCTTCGTTGACCGCGAGCGCGTAAAGGTTGATCCAGTCCATTCCGGCCAACTCGTCGCCGTCGTCCGAGGCCTGCCGGGCGCGCAGGTCGGCCAGAAGCCGAGGGGCGCGCCTGCGCACTTTGAGGATTCCAGGCAGCAGCCCCGTCGTCGTGCAACCGGCTTCGATGCTCTCGCGCATCGCGGCGACGATCCCGTCGAGGGCCGCCAGCAGCTCCTCTTCGCCCATGAGCGCAAGCTCGTTGGCTTTGACGACGTCGGAGATCCTCAGGCCCTCGCGCTCGCAGTGGCCGAGCAGCTGGGCCGCGCTCGAATACGGATACGGGGGCGGGGAGGCCGCCGGGCAGTCCCAGGCTGCCGCGAGCGGGCGCGTCTCAGAGGCCCTTTCGGCGTCGCCGCACTCTTCCATCACGAATCCTCCGCCCACCGAATAGTATGTGCGCTCGCCGAGGACCGCCCCGTCTTCGGCGAGGGCGCGGACAGTGAGAGAGTTGACGTGGAATGGAAGGATCTTTCCCGGGAGGAAGAGAATGTCGCGTTCGGCTGCGAATCCGACTTCCCCCGCTCCCGCCACGCTCAGGACGCCGGTGCGTTCGACGTCGCCCATGATGGCGTCGACGACGTCAATCGGCACGCTCTCGGGAGAGTGGCCGGCGAGGCCGAGCATGACGGCCCTGTCCGTCGAATGGCCCTTCCCCGTGGCGCCCAGGGAGCCCATGAGCTCGACGACGATGCGCCCGAGCTTCGCCCGCGCCGGGATTCTCAGATGTTCGGCGAAGTGCAGGCCCGCCCTCATAGGGCCGACCGTGTGAGAGGAGGAAGGGCCGATTCCCACGCGAAACATGTCCCGGACAGACAGGGGGCGCGAAGCCTCTTCTGCGGAGATCTGGCCTGAGACGACTGCGGCGGGGCCGTCGGGCAGACCGTGAAGCGGAGCCATTGCATTCCTTCCAATCGACGTGCGACACGCCGCTGCGGTGCGGACGTGTCATGCCCGTGGGCCGACCGGCGGAACCGGCGCCGACGAGTACCCAAGGGCTGACGCAAGCAACTACAATGCTACCGGGACGGGCCTTCGCATCCCCACCGGAACTCCACGTCCCCACCGGGAGCTTCCACTTCACTGCACAGTGCAAACAATCGAGAGAGAGCCGCAGGAGCGATGAGAGACTATTCGAGCACGCTGCGCGATGCGGGGCTGCGCGTCACGGAACCGCGCTTGGCCCTTCTGCGCACGGCGCAAGAGGGCGGGCATTCCAGCGTCGAGGCCCTGCGGCAGGGGGTCATCGACCAGATCGGCTCGGTTTCCGTCCAGGCCGTCTACGACATCGTCCACGCTCTGACGACGGCGGGCTTGCTGCGCGAGGTTCGTTCGGCGGGAACCGTCACCTATTACGAGATCAACCGGAACGACAATCACCATCACGCCATCTGCCGGTCGTGCGGGAGGATTGAAGACGTTCCCTGCGCAAAAGGAGAGAAGCCCTGCCTTCACGCTTCGCACACTCACGGATACACGATCAACGAGGCGGAGGTCATTTATCACGGCTACTGCCCGGATTGCCAGGCAAAGCGAAGGAAATAGCAAATTCGCAAATCTGCCTTCGCGCAGAGCAAGCGGGCGGCGATCCACGCATCGCCGCCCGCCAATGCTTCGGCCTGAAGGGATTCTCGCCATGCCGAGAAAACCGAAGCTATTCTCTTGTACGAGGCGCATGTCCTTCGCCTCGACGGCGGGCCCGAGTCCACGATATCCCGGGGCGTCCGCCCGTGTTTCCATCTTGCTCGGCCTTTCTGAGCCAACCATGAGGCGACCCTGAAAAAATCCGGGGTACAATTGTTTCTAAAATTGACGACCGCGCCCGACAAAAGTCGGCCACACCCGAAAGAATCCGACGCATCCCTCAACAATTCAACTTTCACACCAACACACCGTCTCACAGAATGAGAAACACCGACCAGTTTTTTCAATGCCTTCCACCATATACGATGTCGTATGTAACATAATGGTAGACGCTGGCCGCGAGAAGCGTCGGCATTTTCAACGCTTGCCTGTCCAGAGGAGAATCCGATGTCCGATCAACGAGAACGAATGAACGTAGAGTCCTTCAATCTAGACCATCGCGCAGTTCACGCCCCCTTTGTCAGAGTCGCTGACGTCAAACGACTGCCGCATGGCGACGTGCTCACCAAGTACGACGTGCGCTTTTGTCAACCCAACGTGGAGCATCTAGAGATGCCGGCAGTGCACTCGATTGAGCATTCCTTCGCGGAGTATGCGCGTAATCACAGTGACGTTGTGGTGGACTTCTCTCCGATGGGATGCCAAACTGGCTTCTACCTCATTCTCGCTTCCGAGCCTGACATTGACGGGACAATTTCACTCATTTCCGCCACTTTTCAAGATATACTGCGAGCAACGGAAGTCCCGGCCGCGAACGAGGTTCAATGCGGATGGGGCGTACATCACTCACTTGAGGCGGCACAACATGCCGTCCGCTCTATGTTGAAGCAGCGCGAGGTATGGAAGGATATTGAGGCGTGACCACCGTAAACGCCATTGTGCTGGCTGCACAGGATGTCGAGGTACAGCCCTTCCTCGACATCCTCACCAAGGCGCCCTCTCGCGCACGCGAGCTCGCTGAAAAGCGCCCGGGCATCGGCCGCTCCCTGCTCGGCGCCGCATCTAGAATCACTCAGATCCCCATTCCGACAGGGCAGGCGTGGTATGCGCAGACGTCAAGCGGGCGAATCGTCGTCATGCGCACGGGCGTAGGAACGGTCGCCACCGCGAGCGCCTTGGGGTGGATCCTCTCGGAGTACAGCCCCAGATGCGTCGTGTCCATCGGCTCCGCCGGCGGGTTGGCGACCGATGTCAACGTGCTTGACCTCGTCGTCGGATCGACCTACGCCTACGGTTCGGCCGATGCGACCGCCTTCGGCTACAAGCTGGGGCAGATTCCCGGCCAGCCGGACATGTTCGCCGGCGACGAGGAGCTGCTCTTCCACTCCGGCTCGGCTTCTCGTTCAGGCCAGGTGCTCACGAGCGACTCTTTTGTCACGTCCGACAAGGTGGAAGCCGTGCGCGCGGCGTTCCCCAACGCCGTCTCAACCGACATGGAGTCTACGGCGGCGGCGCAGATCTGCACGACGTGGGGAATTCCGTTCGTGTCGCTTCGCTGCGTCTCCGACCTGTGCGGGCCGGCTGCCGATCAGGATTATCACGTGGCGATCGAGGAGGCCGCCGCAGTCAGCGCCGTGGCCACGGCGGTCATGCTCTCCGGCTACTTCAACCAGCACACGAAGGGCCGATCGCCGCTGTTCAGCAAGGCGGCCATCGACGGCGCCCTGCTGCTCATCCTCGCCAGGACGTTGAAACTCGAACCGGCCGAGGACATTTCGGTCATCCCCGATGACATCGCGACCGCCGTGCGCTCCCAGCTCTCGGGCAACGCCGTGGCCGTCGCCGAGGCATTGGGGCACGTCGCCGCCGCGATCACGGCGGTTCGCACGGACCCGAGCATTACCCTGACGGCGAAGAAGTACGACGCCGAACGCAGCAACTACGTCACGACCCTCGGCCTGACGTCCGACCGCGGGCAGATCGCGTGGCCTCCGACGTCGCAGACGGTTTCCAAGCGGTCGAACGGCTATTGGAACGACGCGTTGGCCAGCCTCGGCATCCAGGTCAAGTCCGGCCGTCAGCGTGGAACCGTCAAGTTCACCGAGCAGGAGTACCTGCAGGCGCTGCGCGACTTCCTGCTGTGGGCTGAGACCAACGGGCTGAGCCCGTCCGTCGCCGCGTACGGCGTGTGGTCTTCCGACGGCGGGAAGGGCCAGGTTCCCGGCCGCCCGTCCTCCGCCGCGATTCGTCAGCGTTTCAACACGTGGCGAGCCGCGATCATGACGGCCAGGGAGTGATCGCAGGCGGGCAGCGACCACGGCAACGGCTGCAATCGACGGCAATTCGACAGCAGCCGAACGTACAACGGGCGGGCCGAGCGTGGCAATGGACGGCGATCCGCACCCGGGCGACGCACGGGCCAATCGGAAGCTGACTGCCGGCCGTTGGGGCGGCAGTCAAACGGCAACTCGGGCAACGCGAAGGTTTGGCCCGGCGAGAGTCCTGCGACGTCGATGCGAGATCGCCGTGTGGTCATCCTGCGTCGATCTGATCGAGCATCCAGGCGATTTCGAAGGCGCGCTCACGCCAGGCGTCGTAACGCCCGGATTTGCCTCCGTGGCCGGCAACCATCTCGATCTTCTCGAGAATCGGGCGCGCCATCGGGTCGTTCGTGGCCCGCTCGCGCAGAATTTGGACCCACTTTGTCGGCTCGACGTAGAAGACGCGGACGTCGTTGAGCGAGGTGGTGGCAAGAATGGCCGGATACTTGCGTCTGCCGACGTTCTCGGTTGGCGAGTACGACTGCATGTACCTGTAGACTTCCTGCGATTCGATCGGGTTGCCCCACTCTTCCCATTCCCCCACCGTCAGCGGCAGTTCCGGCTTGAGGATGGTGGTGAGGGTGTCGACGAAAGGCACTCCGGCGTGGATCGCCCTGAACTCGCTCGGCGCCAGATTTGCGACGGCCCCCATGAGCAGTCCGCCGGCGGACCGTCCTTCGGCGGCCAAACGCCCCTCGGCCACCCAGCCGGACGTGCGCAGCCAGCGGGCGCACGCGATGAAATCGGTGAACGTGTTGCGCTTCTTGAGCAGGCGTCCGTTCTCATACCACTCCCGCCCCATCTCGCCGCCTCCGCGCGGGTGAGCGAAGGCGACTGCCACTCCTCGCTGCAGAATTGAGATGTACGAGGCTCTGAACACCGGGTCCAGCGAGACCTCATATGAGCCGTAGCCGTAGATGTATCCGGGATTCTTGCCGTCCGGGGCGACGTCGATTCGGTGGACCACCGTCATCGGCACGAGTGCGCCGTCGTCGGTCTCGACCCACACCCCTTCCTGGGCGTAGGCCGAACGGTCGTAGTTCGGAACCTCGAGCTCTTTGAGAAGTTTCGTCTCGCCCGTCGCCGGGGAGTAGGCAAATTGGGTCGGCGGCGTCAGGACGGATTGGAGGGAATACACCACGTCGCTCGCCTCCCACACGTAGTTCTCGTCCACCTCGATGGAGGCGAGATCCTCCGACGGGACGACGACCGGGGCAGACCACGGCGAAGTTTCCGCTTCTCGCCGCTTTTTCCCGCGAGGCCCCGCTTCTCCCTCCGCCGTTCGGGCCGATTTCGATTCGAGCCCCTCCCGGCCGTCAAGCGGATCCGGCGACTGACCGGCCGACTCCGGCGACTGGCCGGCTGCGCCGGAGGACCCATGCGCCCCCGTTCTCAGCATAGACCGCAGCTGGGGCTGGCCCCCTGAACGCATGGAAATCACTGCGAAGTCGCGAAAAGCATCGACTCCGAGAATCCGTTCGCCGGCCTCGGGCGTGAGAACGGGAGTCCATTCTTCCGGCCCCGACTGACCGATCGGGGCGTACGCGACCTCGAAGTCGGCGACATTGGCGTTGTGGACGATCAGGAGCAGGTCTTCGGCGGGCTCCACGGAGTAGTCGAGCCCCTGACGCCGCGGGCACACGACGATCGGCGGAGCGTCGATGTCGGCGACGTCGTAGAGAAGGGCCTCGGCGGTCGAAGACGACGACGAGTGGACGACGATCCATCGCCCGTCGCGAGAAGCCCAGTGGCCGACGTTGAAACGCCCGTCGTTTTCCTGGAAGAGCAGCCGGTCCTCCCACGTCGGGGAGCCGACTCTGTGGAGCCAGATCTGCCATTGGCGCCACGAGTCGTCGACGCGCGAGTAGACGATCGCCTTTGAGTCGGCCGTCCACGCCAGGCCGTACCCGAGGCCGTCGACGGCGTCGTCGACCACCGCACCCGTCTCGACGTCGAAGACGCGCAGCCGAAAGTGCTCGTCTCCGGTGAAATCGACGCCCAAGGCGCCCAAACGCCCGTCGGGAGACGGGACGAAACCCGACACGCCGAAAAACTCCTCCCCCTCGGCAAGGCTGTTGCCGTCCCATACGAGGCGCTCCCGCCCGTCGAAGGCCGGACGGCGAGCCGGAACCTCCGGGTCGACGGGGAGCCTGTAGGTGGCGGAGTACTGCTTGCCCTCCCATGTGCGCGTGACGTACCACCACCGGCCTCGCCTCACGGGAATCGAAGTGTCGTCCTCCTTCGTTCGCGAAGCGATCTCGCGGACGATCTCCTCCTGCAACGGCTCAAGGTGAGCGGTGCGTTCGGCCGTCCACTCGTTCTCCGCTTCCAGGAGGCCGAGCACGTCGTAGCTCTTCTTGTCGCGCAGCCATTCGTAGTTGTCGACGTAGGAATCTCCGTGGAACGTCCGCGACGTCGGAATCTTCTTGGCGATCGGTGCTGGCATGGGCTCTAGCCTACCCGAGCGAGCCCGGACGGGGGCGACTGTCCACATTCGAGGCGGCCGTCCGAGGAGGCCGCCCGCATGCAGGCCGCACGGCGATAAGCGCGGGCCGGTCAGCCAGACCCGCATCTACTCGGCATTGCAAACTAGTCGGTTATGCCTATATACTGGCAATGCCCGCAAAGGAGGAACGGAACGATGGCCGATGAGGCGACCCAGCTGCGCAAAGGCGTCCTGGAACTGGCAGCTCTGGCGATGCTCGCGCCTGCGCCCATGTACGGCGCCCAAATCATTTCGGCGCTTGCTGAGATCGAAGGGTTGGCCGCAAATTCGGGAACTGTCTACCCCATGCTGACGCGGCTGGCCCGCACGGGCCGAGTCGCTGCTGCGTGGGAGCCCTCCGTGCGCGGAGGCCCTCCGCGCAAGTACTACAGCATCACGGCAAAAGGGCGGAAAGCCCTCGTCGCACAAACCGCAGCGTGGCGAACTTTGGCCACGGCCATGAACTCGATACTAGGAGACGCTGATGACTCGCAGTGACACGCCGCTCGAAGAAAAGTTCCTTGAAGAGCTGGCGCACGAACTCGCCGAAGCGAACATTCCCGTCAAACGCCGGGAGACGATGCTCACCGAGCTCGACGAATTGATGTCGGAGGGAATTCGGCCCGAATCCTTCGGCTCGCCGGCCTCCCTCGCACGGGAGATCTCCGACGCTCTCGCCGGATCGGAGGATACGCAGCGCGCGACGATATGGAGCCCCGACATTCCGAAGCTCTTCGCCGGCAAGCAAAGGTCCTCGCGGTGTTCGATCTTGCAACTGAATTCCACGGACCTCAATTTGGGAGCAATCGCCGTCAAACTGGGATTGCTCCGCGAGGACGACGTCGATCCCGCGGTGCTCGACGCGATTCCGCAACGCGTCATCGGCGCTCTGCGCTGGGGGCCGTTTGCCCTGACGGCAGCGACCGCCGCCGTCGGCATGCTCGTCCACCGACGGCGTTTGCGCATACCTACAAGGATTGGCTTCAGCGGAAAGGTGAAGAAAACCTGGCCGTCGAAGGCGGGCGGCCTCGCGATAACCGGCTTCAGCTCCTTGGTAAGCCTTCTTTCTCTAGTCGCCCCCACGTCGAATCGCGCGAACCTGCTCGTGCAGAGCTCCCAAGCCTTGGCCGCGAACACCGCTTTTCTCCTCACAGCCGGATCTTCGTTCGCCCTGAAGAAGGGGCGCGTCCATCCCCTCTATTTTCCGTTGAGCATCGGCTTCCTCCTCGCAGTCGAAGGAGGAACCCTGCTTTTCGCCACTCGGGCCGGCCTGGCCCGAGTTCACGGACGGGTCCACGAACAGTTCGAGGAGAAGCAGGATGGGTAAGATCGCAGCAATCGGAGCCTCGACCTCCTGGGGCGAATTGTCCCCGGGAGTGCAAAAACTCATCATCGCGCTCATAGTTCTCAATTTCCTTCTTATGGCGGCGGCCTTGGCGGTCTGGAGCCGCACGGATGCGGAGTCGATGCCGCAGCCGGGAAAGATCGCCTGGCTTCTCATTTGCCTCTTCGTCTCGACTGCCGGGCCGATCGCCTTTTTCATCGCCCGCCGCCAAAGCGCGACCTGGCAGAAACGCGAACGAGCGTGGGCCGCCCAGGCCAAACAAGACGACGAGTGGCGGATTAGGGGCGACGAAAGCCCCAAAGGCGGCGGAAACACCGATGGAGCCGGAGCCTTTCCGGCGGGCGGCAGCGGCCCTTCCGCGTGGGAATTCAGGCCGGCGAACGTAAAAACCGGGGCGCCGGCCGGCAACGCCGTCGAGTTCCGCAACGTTTCAAGGGCCTTCGGGGACAAACTGGCTTTGGACGATGTGAGCTTTCAAATCCCCGCGGGGTCCGTTTGCGCGCTTTTGGGTCCCAATGGAGCCGGGAAGACGACAGCCATCCGCATTCTCCTGGGCCTTGCTCGCGCGGATGCCGGCGACGTCCGCATTCTTGGCGATCCAGCGGGGAGCCTGGCTGTGCGGCGCCGACTCGGATACCTTCCCGACGTCCCCGCCTATCCCGCGTGGATGAGCGCCCGCGAATACCTGGAGGCCAGCGCGGATTTGGCCGGGGTGCCGGCGGTCGAACGGCGCAGTCGGATTGCGTCCTTGCTCGAACTGGCCGAGCTGGCGGGGGTGAGCCAGCGCATCGGAGGCTACTCGCGCGGCATGCGGCAGCGTCTCGGCCTCGCCCAAGCGCTGGTCGGCAATCCCGACCTCATCGTCCTCGACGAGCCGACGTCGGCCCTGGATCCCGCGGGACGGCGGGCCGTTCTCCGGCTCATCGCACAGCTGGCCGAGCATGCGACGATCATCTTGTCGTCGCACAATCTGGAAGAGGTGCAGCGGGTATGCACTCACGCCGTCGTCCTGCGTGAAGGAAAAGCGGTCGCCGCATCCACAATTTCGCAGTTGCGCGAGCGCGCGGGAGACCATTCCCTGCTCCTCGTCTCCACGGGGGGCGACCGGCTGGCCCAGGCCCTCAAAGCAGAACCTTGGTGCGCCGGGGTCCGCCGAGAGGGCGCCGACTTCATCGTGGTCGTTTCCGACGCTTCGGCGGCCGCCCGCTCCCTTCCCGCGCTGATGGCCCGCGGAGGATGGGACCTCTCTGCGCTCACGCCGCTGGAACCGAGCCTCGAAGACGTATTCACAGCTTTGACGGAGGGAAAATGACTGGCTTCTCGATTCTGTGCAAACACGAGCTCTACGCGGTTTGGAGAACGTGGCACCGCTACGTCCTGCCGACCGTTCTTTGTCTCTTTGGCGTGACATCCGTAGTCCTTTCGAGGTTCGCCCCGGACATCGTCGGATCGATGATGGGCGACGCCGTTCGCAAAGCGATGCCCGAGCCGAATTGGCACGAAGCTTACAATCAGTGGACCAAGAATCTGGCGCAAACGGTCATGTTCGTCGTCATTTTCACCGGGGCGGGGGCCACATCCTCCCTCGTCTCCAGCGGCCGCGCCCAATTGTTGGCTGTGCGTCCAGTTTCGCGCGCTTCACAGCCCCTTGCAGCCCTCGTGGCCAGAATCGCCGTGCTCGCATCCGCGTCTGTCGCAGGAATGGCGGTTGTGTGGGCAGCGACGTTCGGCTTCTACAGAAAAGCCCCCGTCGCCCCTCTCGCGGCGGCGACCGCGACATGGTTCGCATGCGCATGCTTCTTCCTCGCCGTGACAGTGGCCATGTCGTCTCTGACAGGCTCGACCCTCGCGGCCGCCGGAATCGGAGTCGGCTCCCTGCTGCTCACAATGATCGGTTCCGCATTTGAGCCCATCGCGGAGAACTCGCCTGCCGGCCTTTTGACCCTGCCTTCGTCATTTGCCGAGGGGAAGACCGTGGGAGCCGCGGCGATCGCCGTTCCCTTCGCTACGAGCCTCGCACTCATGGTCCTCGTCGTTGTTTTAGGGGCGAAGTCTTTCGCGAGACGGGAGCTCTGACCAGACTTGAACTTTGAACAATCTGACAACCCCGGATCGATTGGCGGCGCCCTGGCCAATCTGCGCCGACACGCCGTTAACACACCTTCGCCATGAGCGCCCGCCTGCTGATCGACGTCTGGCACGACATCGCCGACCCATGGAGCAGAATCGGGCTCGGTCGCCTCTTGCGGGGAATCGACCTCGCGCGCGCACAGCGCAACCTCTCACGTGCGGGACGCGACTTCCGTGCGGGACGCGACTTCGCAAGCGCAGGACACGACGAGGCTCGCAGCTCCGCCTCCGGCGCCGCTCTCCCCGAAGTCGTCGTCGACGTCCACTCGTTTCTTTCTCCAGGCGATCCCTTGCCCGAGACGAGCGCAGAGGCCATTGCGGCCATCGCCGCGAGCGAGGGAATCCCCATCGCGAAGGAAAGGCTTCGCCGCCCGCCCACAAAACCCTTGCGCCGCCTGACGCATCGCATCGTCCACGCCGTTCGTGAAAACGCGAAAGACCCGGCCGACGGCGCTCGCCGCGCCCTCGAAGCAGTGATCCGCCTAGACGACTGGTTCCTAGGCGTCGACAAAGTCTCGGGCTCCGGGGCTCCAGCCGGCAGTCTCACCCAAGCCGCCGTTCAGACCGGCAGTGAACTCCGGCTTCAAAAGGGCGTGCAACCCGGCAGTCTCGTCCACTCCGAGGACGCTCCCCCAAGGGGCCGCGGCCAGGCCCATCAAGGCGCCTTAGACGCCGATCAAACCCCCTTAGAAGGGGACGCAATTGAGCCCTCTCCGAGAACTATTGGCCGGATCGCGGGACTCGCGACGTCGGACCTGTCGACTCTCGAGAGGCGTTTGGAAATCGGCGAGTGGGAGGCCGCCGTCGATCGGGACGTTGCGGACGCCAAACGGCTGCGGATCCGCGGGCTTCCCCTCACAGTCGTCGGCGCACGCGCGATGCTCGTCGGAGCCCAGTCGCCAGAAGTCTTCGCCGAAGCGATGCTTGAAGCGGCCGCGGCACTCAGCGACGGCGAACACCCGCCGCAAGCCAGGCGCTTTTCTTTGTGAGGCGCCCGTCTTCTTTGTGAGACGCTGGCCCGCGGCGTCGCCCGATTCCCGGCTCCCTCGGCGATGTCCGGCGCGCCCACAATGGCGCGGGACGTTCAGCGCCGGTGCCTCGCCGCCTGCGCGGCGGCCATGGAATCGACGAGCTCGTTCGCGGCGTCGCCCGAATGCCCCTTCACCCATTCGACCTCGGTCCGGCCCTGCCTGCCCTCGTAAAGCTCCAAAAGCCGCTCCACGAGGTCCCGATTGGCGACGGGCGCGCCGTCGGACTTGCGCCAGCCCTTCCGCCTCCACGCCTTCGCCCACACCGTCATGGCCTTGATGGCGTACTGCGAATCGATGCGCATGAGCAAGTCCGGTTGGGGCCCCACATGCTCGAGCGCGCGCACGAGCGCCGTCAGTTCCATTGCGTTATTGGTCGTATGCGCAGCCCCTCCGCAGTCGCGCTCGCCGGTCACCTGCTCAACCCATGCCCATCCGCCCGGCCCGGGATTGCCGGAACAGGCCCCGTCTGTGGCGACGATCGCATCGAAACCTTCGACGATTCTTCCGATCGGGCCCGCGCCCACGTTTCCCGCGGCTTCCTTCCGTGCAGACGTTCCACCCGCCCCACCGGCAGCCGGCCCGCCCGCGTCTCCTTCTCCGACGGTTTCGATTTCTGCTTCGACGTCGAAGAGATCGCCCTGCACGTACTCAGGCTCGGCGTCTTCAGAGGCGGACGGGCCGTACGACGCCGACGCATCGCCGAACTGCCCCCCGGAAAGGACGGCTCTGGCCAGAGCGACCGCGTCTGCGTGCCAGAGCGAGATCGCCCGGCCGCCGTCGTCGACCTCGGGCGTGGCGAGCGAATGCCTGACCGCAAGCGGAGTGGGCTCTCCGACGTCGAAAAGTCCAAGCAGCTCCAGCGCTTCGCGCAGAGCGTAGACGTCTGCGCGGCATTCCTCGGCGAGCTCGCCGATCGTCATCCATTCGGCCATGCCAATAGGGTACCCGGGCCCTGGCCGGCGCGAACGCATAGCCCGCGGCGAGGCACAAAGGCGCACTCGCCCGTCGCCCTCGTGCTTTTCCCAGCTCCGAACGGTAAATTGATTGCGTTGGCGATCAGCGAAGGAGAAACATGCTGCCCCTGTCCGCATATCGCGAGGCGATTCGGCTAGACGAACCTTTTCCCACACCCGTGGACGACCCCCGCTCCAATCTGGACCTTCTGCGAGTAGCCTTGGGAGGCCTGAAGAACCGCCGTTATCCGGGGATCGATCCCGACCTTTCGATTTTCCCCCAGAAAGAGCTGGCCTTCGCTTTGCGCCACGAGCTGGTTCTTCGAGGCCCGGAGCCGATCGACGACGAAGTCACCGACGCGATCAACCTTCTCCTTTACCGCCATTCGGCGCACATGGGCCGCACGACGGCGGAAAATCTCATGCGTATTTCCGACATGATGCCCGCGTCCGACTACGGTTCGGCTCGCAACGTGGCAATGTGGCGAGGAGACGTCCGCGAGTTGGCCGCCGACGCCGTCGTCAACGCCGCCATGCCGAATCTGCTGGGATGCAAAGACCCCCTGCATCCGTGCATCGACAACTACATCCAAGGGCAGGGCGGCCCCTGGATTCGCAACGACTGCTCGGTCATCCGCGAGATCCAGGGGAAGGATCAGGAGGTCGGCAACGCCGTCCTCACCCGCGGGTACCGCCTTCCCGCCCGATACGTCCTCCATACACTCGGCCCCCACCTCAACGGGGGCGAGATCACGGACGAAGATCGCGAAAAGCTCGCCGCCTGCTACACCTCGTGCCTCGACCTCGCCCTGGAAAAGGGCGACATCCACAACGTCAGCTTCTGCGCGCTTTCGACGGGCCGCAACAACTTCCCCTTCGAGGAGGCGACCCACATCGCCCTCGACACCGTCAACCAGTGGCTCCAGTACCACGGCACGGACGTGATCGAGCTCGTCGTCTTCAACATATTCGAGGACGCCGACGCCGAGGGGTACATGCAGGCCCTCGAAAGCTGGGTGGAGGACTGACGATGGACCGGTCCGACACTCCCCAGAACAACGCAGCGGACGATTCGCGTCCCTCCGGCTCCTCGAGTCCGCTCAATCCCCCGGACCCAAGCGGATTCCGAAGCACTGGCGGATTCGGTTCGCCGCCGAGTCGCGAGATTCCAGGCGTCGACCTGAATGCACTGAACTCGGCGAACTCCCTTTCTGCGGTCAAAACGAGCAAGGGGGTGCCGGGATGGGCGGTCGTCGTCACCGCTTTGCTGGCGGCCGTCGCCCTCGTGGCTTCGTTCGTGGTGCTCAAGGGGAAGAGCGACGCAACGGCGGACACCGACAGTTCGCAGGCCAGCGCCAAGGCGTCGTCGAGCCATTCTTTGCCCGACAGCTTCCAGCAGAAAGAAAGGGCCGCCGCGAAGGCCAAAGGACTGACGACGGACGACTACATCCCCTCGGTCTCCGAGGAGAGCCGAAAACTCATATCCAAGATCCCGACCTACGCTAACACCGGCCGCACGCTTGGCCCCGCCGACGCAAAAGTCAAGATCCACCTTTTCACGGATTTCTCATGTCCGATGTGCGCGAAGTTTCACGCCCAATCCATGGAAAGGCTCGAAGAACTGGCCAAATCCGGGAAAGTCCAACTGGTGTGGCACAACTTCGTGATTTTCGAGCAGTACGGTTCCGACAAACCGGCTCGCGCCGCGCTGGCCGCGGCGAAACAAGGAAAGCTGTTCGAGTTCGCCGACGCCGCCTACAAAGACCTGGCCTCCCCTCAGGACCACGCCCGATACACCGACGCATCGGTCCGGACCGTGGCGGAGAAGGTCGGGCTGGACATGGCCAAGTTCAAGGCCGACTACGCCTCGCCCGAAGTCGCACAAGAAGCCTCTGCGGAACAGCAGCTCGCCCAGGGCCTGGGACTCAGCGGCACCCCCGCAATCATGGTCGGCGACGCTTATCTTCCCGGAGTCGCCCCCACGCAGGTCATCGAGAACACGATTGAGCTGCAGGCAAGGGAACAGTGACGGCAAGCGTTGAAACAGCCCCTGCAGGCAAACAATAAGCCAACGGCAGGGTGAAGGGCCCTCGACAGAGGGCCCTTCGTTTCGCCGACTAGATTTTCGCCCGCACTGTTCAGTCGCTGCGACGTCCTTTGACGTCCTTTCAGTCGCTCTGCCAGGCGTTCCACAGCGCGGCGTACTCGCCGCCGCGGGCCGTCAGCTCGTCGTGGCTGCCGTATTCAGCGACGCGACCGTCGATCATGACGGCGACCCTGTCGGCGTCGTGGGCGGTGTACAGCCTGTGCGCGATCGAGACGACGGTGCGGCCCTTGAGGACCCTGCCGAGCGCGCGCTCAAGCGAGCGAGCCTCCGTCGGATTGAGCTGGGAGGTCGCCTCGTCGAGCACCAGCACCGCCGGATCGAGCAGAACGATGCGGGCGAGGGCCAGTTGCTGAGCCTGCGGCGGCGTCAGGGCGAGCCCTCCCGACCCGATCTTCATCTCGAGGCCGTCTTCCAGATCGTCGACCCATGTCGCCTCAACCGCCTCCAGCGCGCTTCGAATCTCTTCGTCCGTCGCATCGCGCTTGGCCAAACGCATGTTGTAGGCGAGGCTGCCGAGGAACACGTGGTGCTCCTGGGTGACCATGGCCACGGCGGTGTGCAGGGCGGATTCCGGCATCGAGGACACTTCGGCCCGTCCGATGCGCACCGACCCCGCCGCGGGTGCGTTGATTCCCGCGATCAAGCGCCCCAACGTCGATTTTCCGGCGCCGGAGGGACCGACGATCGCGACGGTCTCCCCGCCGTCGACGTCCAGCGTCACGCCGTGCAACACTTCCTGGCCGTCGCGGTAGGCAAAATGCACGCCTTCGATGTGCAAGGCGGCGTCGAACCCGCCGGAGGAATCCGGTCCCGCCGCCTCCGCCCCCGTGGCAGGACCGGAGACTCGGGCGACTCGGGCGGCGTTTGGCTCTTCACGGACTTCACGGCCGCTTTCGCCCGTGTCACGCGCGCTGCTTGCGCCGGCGCCCGCTTTGCCCGCCTCTTCGCCGGCGCCGCTCTCACCATACTCTTCGCCGGCGTCCGCTTCGCTCGCCTCTTCGACGCCGAAGATCCTCGCAAAGGCGGCCATCGCGAACTGGAACTCGTCGGCCCACCAGCTGAACGTCCACAGAGGATAGCGCAGCTGGGACGCGTACAGGACGATCGCTGTGACTGTCCCGTACGTCGTTTGGCCGATTCCGATCATGTACCCGCCGAGTGCAAGGCCGGTGACCACGGGAAGATAGGTGACAAGCTGATTCATGACGATGAACAGCATCCGAACCCAGCCGGTGTAGACCTCGTTGCGCCAGTATTCGTAAATGAGCGTGTCCATCCGTTCGGCGCGCACCCGCCCCAGCCGCATGGCGTCGGCGGTGGTCGACTGCTCCACGGTCTCCGACGCAACGCCGGACATTCCCGCGCTGATGGCCGAAGCCGCAAGATACGCCGGAATGCCGCGCCGGACGTAAAAGCGAACCGTGAAATAGATCGGCGCAGCGGTCAGCACCACGACTCCGCCGAGCAAAGGATCCGCCACAAAGATCGCAACAAGGGTCGCGGCAATCGTCAGGACCGTCATGAACAGCCGACTCACGGCGCCTTCGATGAAGAAGCTGACCCTCTCGACGTCATACGTGGTGCGGCCGATCATATCGCCCGAGCCGGCGGCCTCGACGGTCCCGAGGGGAAGGGAGGTCACGGCCCTCACGACCCGCTCACGCAGCACGGCCAGAATCTTCTGTGAGAAGACGTAGGCGCGCAGGCTTGCCGCGTACCCCAGAATGGCCTGAACCGCCACGACGACGGCGATGAACACGATCGCGTTGCGGATGTAGGAGGACGTCGTTCCCGCGGCGACGGCGTCGACGGCGCGGCCGACGACCATCGGAGTGACAACGCCGACGACGGCGAGCGCAGTCTGGAGCGCGAAAACGACCGCGAATTCGGCCTTGCGATCAGCGATGAGGCCGAGGAGTTTGCGCATGGCGGTGCGCGTGCCGGCCACCGGGAGCCTCATTTCGCACCTCCCTTCTCGCGGTCGGCGTCGGCTTCGCCGAGGCCGACGCCGCCCTTCCCGTCAACGCCGCCCTTCTCGTCGCCGACGTCCCTTGTGCCTTCGCATCTTGCGTCCGGCGCGGTTGGCCCTTTGCCGCTCTCATCGCTTTCGCCGCGGTGGACCACGGCCCGGTACTCCGGGTGGGACGAAAGCTCGTGGTGGGTCCCGCGCAGGGCCTCTTTCCCGTCGACGAGGAAGACGACCTCGTCGCATCGGCCGAGCACAAGGGGCGAAACGGTGGCGACGATTGTCGTCTTTCCAGCGCGGCAGTCGGCCAGCCGCTCGGCGATCCGGGATTCCGTGTGCGAGTCGACGGCGCTGGTCGGCTCGACGAGGATCGTGACGGGCGCGTCCAACGCGAGTGCGCGCGCGAGCGCCGCTCGCTGGCGCTGGCCTCCGGACATCGATCTGCCGCGTTCGGCGACCTGGCCGTCAAGCCCTCCCTCAGTCGAGGAGAGGACGTCGGCGCCGTCGGCTGCGTTGAGGGCGCGCAGCAGGCCGGCATCGACCGGCCGCTCCCCCGGCTCCTCGCTGAGAGCCGGGCGAATCTCGCCGCCCGGCTCGAGGACGTCGGCAACCTGCGCCGCCACTGCGCGCGGCTCGATCGGCTCGGCGTCCGGACCGAGCAGATTCGAGCGGAGCGTGCCCATGTACAGCTCGGATATCGGGCCGGAGTAGGCGATGTTCTTCCTGACCTCGGCCAGCCGGAGACGGCGCAGATCGACGCCGTCGGCATACACTTCGTCGGCGTCGTCGGTTCGGGCCAGGCGCGCGGCGAGGGCGGCGGAATCCTCGGGAGAGCCCGATACGAGGGCGACCGTCTTCCCCGGGCCGATCCGCACCCCCGACGCAGCGTCGGTCAAGGCCGCGCGCGTCCAGTCGGGCGCGGCGAGGCCGGGATCGGCCTGGGCGTCGGAAGCGAGGCGCTTGGCCGCGAGGATGCGCGACATCTTCTTCGCCCCCGTCCATGCCCGAGTGGCCACGTACGTCGTTTCGATGAGGGCCTCAATGGGAATGGACAAGTACGCGGTGAAGCCGTAGAAGGCCACGAGCGCTCCGGGGCTGATCGCGCCGTCGTACGTCATCCACAGTCCTTGGCCGATCACCACCGCCGTAAAGAAGGCCGGGCCGGCCTCCGAAACCACACGCAGACGCGCTCGGTACTTCGAGGCGCGGATGCCGGCGTCGCGCACCCGAGCGGACTGGGCCGCGTAGGTCTCGTTGTAAAGGTCGGCGCCTCCCACGCCGCGCATGACGCGCAATCCGGCGATTCCGTCGGAGGCGATCGAGGTGAGAATCCCCGATTCCTCCCGCTGCTCGGCCACCCGCGCCTCGAATGGCTTGACCATCCAGCTGGTGACGGCCATGAGAATCGGCATCCCGACGGCGACGAAGAGCCCCAAAGGCACGGATATGCCGATCATGAGGGCCACGACCGCGGCGAAGCCGAGAAACGATCCGACGACGGACGGCAGATAAGCGGTGAACGAACCGACTCTCTCGGCGTCCACCGTCATCGCCGTGACGATGTCGCCGGAGGCCATGTCGCGGCCGACGTCGGTTCGCCGGCCGAATACGACGCGCATGAGCCGCCGTGCGGGGTTCCACGCCGCCCGCATGGCAATGACGATTTCCATCACTTCGGACACGCTTGTGACGGAGTTGAGGAGGACGAGGCCGACGAACAGGCCGACGCCGGGAAGGATCTCCGGGGTCAACCCGTTTTCCAGCCCCGAATCGAGCGCTTTGCCGAGCGCCCAGGGAATGAGGGCGGCGCAGACCGAGGCGATGCAGACCATCGCCGTATAGACGAGGTTGATTTTCCATGTGTCTCGGAACGCCTTGCGCATGATGCCCGACGGCGTTGCCGGGACGCGGTCTGGCTCCGAGGTGTCTTCCCTCATGAAGCGCGGCAAGCGCCTGGGCATGGGGGCGATGTATATGCGATGAGAATGGGATGCCATTGTTGTCTTTCGTAGGCAGGGCTGAGCGCCCCGCGTATAGCTCTGACTGGGTGAGGTCATGTCGCCGCGGAATGGACGTCGCGGCGCAGCTAATCAACGAAAGTTATTCATAGCCTGAGACATTACCACAGGAATTCGCCGATTCGCACACCGTTGGGCAAGCTTCTTGCCCATCCGGGGACGCTCTCCGCTTTTCTGCGGAAATTTTCCACTCTTCTCGGGAAACGAGGCGGCGGCCTCGCCTTCAGGAACGGCGCCCGCGCTGCCGACGGCTTTCAACTCCCGAGAGGGCGCGTCCGCGCCCGCGGCGCGTCCCATCCGGAAGGCACGTCCGAGCCCGCAACGCGTCCCATCCGGAAGGCACGTCCGCACCTACGGCGCGTCCTCGGCCTGAAAGCGTCCGACGCCCCGCGAAAGAAGCTTTGCAAGAATTTACTTTAATTCTTTATTTCCATTCGGTAGTTGAAATTGTTACCATCAAGTGGAGGGTCACTTTCCCTGAAAGCTCGTGGCTCCGAAACCGAGCGCCGCTGCGCTCACGATGAATGCGAGGCATGCATGTCAACAATCCGAAACCCCCGACGTTTCGTCGCCTTTGCGGCGGTTGCCGTCTCGGCTTTCTTGCCGATGTCGGCGTCTTTGGCCGACGATGCGTCGACGCCGTCCCCGGCGGCGCAGGCGGCGGCGCCCGCAGCGCAAGCCGCTCCGACGTCGGCTGAAAACGTGCCCTTCTCCCCTTCGGCCGCCGACGTCGCCCGCGTGCGCCAGCGCGTGCAATCCGACCCCGCTTTCGCCTCGCGCTCCGCGCAGGAGAAAGAGAACCTCGTGCGCCTGCTTCTCCAGGGGACGTCGGCGCCTGCCCGGACGAACGACGGGCGCTCCCTTGCCCTCGTCGCCCCGCAAGTGCAGGGCTACGGCAAGACTGACGCCGACGCCGCCGCCAAGACTAAGCTTTACGCGACTGTCGACGGCGCCTCAGACCCCTCGAATCTCGCAGCGCGGGCGGAGTTTGCCGACGGCTACTGGAAATTCACGGTCCGTCTGCACAACGTCGGGAGCCGTTCGCAGTACGTCGGCTTCAGCGGGTTCACCCTCCTGAAGCTCGGCGGCGAGGGAGGAAAGTGGGCGAACCCCCGCCTCAGGACGTCCTTCAGCGTGGACGGAAGAGCGATTTACGGCGTGAGGGTGCCCGCGCACGGCGAGCGGACCGTGACCGTTTCCGTCAGCGATCCGAGCTACAGCCTCTACGAGTACGTGCTTCGCGGCGGCTCCAAGACCGCTCCGCTGGGAGGATTCGTGAACTTCCGCCCGGCTGAGGACAAGACTGCCCCGACGGTCTCAGTCCCCTTCACGGGCATCTTCAAGGCGCTTTGAGCGCGTAGCAGAAACGGGACGGCGGGGCCGCCGACGCGAGCGCCCCGCCGTCCCGGAAGGGCTCAGACGGGCCCGGCAGCGCACCTCGGGGGCGACGTCGACCCTGGTGATCACTGCTGCACCTCCTAACCGGGTCGGTGCCTCTCATCTTATCCGCAAACGGAAGGCCTAGTCAGCCTTGCCTCTCTCCTTTTGCAGGGCCGACTTTGCAAGGCGGACCGACCACAAAGCTAACGAAGGTCCCTGCGTTCGAACAGCCATGCCGCGATCGCCGTGAGGCACACGACCCACACGAGGAGAACGAGCATCCCGGGGCCCGGATCTAGAGCGTCTCCCCCGGCCCGCGTGAAAACGGCGAAAGTCGAACGGTCGGGAAGGAAGCGGGCTGCCGAGACTATTCCCGACAGCAGCTGGGAGAGCCCAAGGAAGAGGGGAATGAGAACCGCCCCGGGGACGACGGCGGACCGCCAGACGACGGCGAGGCCCGCGGCCACGAAGGCCATTCCCACCCAGGAAAGCGCGATCATGGCAGCCTTGCCCGCCCCGGGAAGAGCGACGCCCCCGGCGGACATCGACAGGCTCAGCCAACCCGCGAGAACGCCTCCCGCCAAGGCGGCGAGCGTGAGCGTCGTCAGAACGGCCAGCTTGGCCGTCAAAAGGCGCAATCGCCGCGGCGTCGCCAGAAGCGCCCCGCGAAGGCTCGAGCTCTCGTACTCCTGCCCCAAAACCCCCATCGCGAGGACCGCCGTGAAAAGCTGGGACAGCTGGAGGGACCGAAGCAGGCTTTCGGTTTCCCCGACTGCGTTGCCAGCCGCCGCAATCGCGACGACGGGCACACATGCCAGCGGGGCTGCGACCCCGAGGGCGCCGAACGGGTGGGTTATGGACTTGCGCAGTTCGGACGCGTAGAGCCCCACGGCTATCGCGCCCCCACGTCTCGCCTTAAAAACACCGCCCATCCGGCGGCGACGAACAGCGCGAGCCATGCGACGAGGGCAGCGAAACTCGCATTTTGGCTGACGTGGCACGACTTGTCCGGAATTGCGGAAAGGCAGCTTCCGGCCACCGAGGGCAGGTAGGCGCTTCCGCTCCACCGGCTCACTAGAGCGTTGCCTATTCCAATGGTCAGCGGGGCCAGCACGGCGGCGGCTGGCAGCCAGTTGCGGCACAGGAGCGAAATCGCGTATGACATGAGGCCGAGCGCCGTCCAGTGCACCGCGTTCCAGGCAATGAGCCGCCAGACGTCCGGGGTGAGAGTTGCCGGGTCCACTCCGCTTTGACTGTGCACCGCAAGCTGCTGGGCTGCGACCGTCAGATACGCGGACGCAAAGCCGACGAGGAAGAGGAAGGAACCCAGGCCGAGGAACTTGGCCCCGAGAACGCGAGACCTTCGGTTGACCGCGAGAAGGGTGGTCCGCACTTCCCTCGTTCGATAGTCCGCCGCTCCGAGGACGGCCGCGTAGATGAGGACGGCGAGCTCGCCCACGGATAGAACGTCGAAACCGAGGTACCGCGGATCTCCCACGGGCTCGGCCAGCTGGGGATGGGTCTGCGGCGTCGCGTCCAGGCCAATCGCGAGAAGCTGCCTGCCCTCGATGTAGGAGAGCAGAGGCTGCACAAGGAACAGGAGGGACAAGAAGACGACGAGGCCCCTGCCCGCCCCCATCTTCCGAAACTCGAGCCAAACGCTCCTGAAGAAGGCGCTCATGCAACCCCCTCCGTCAGTTCGAAGAAGAGGTCTTCGAGCGAGGAGATCTTTTCCGTGGCCTCCGCGAGGGGGGAGTCGAGCAGAATATTGCCCTTGGAGATGACCACCGCGCGATCGGCCACAGCCTGCACCTCGGAAAGCGCGTGGCTCGACAGCAGGACCGTGCGCCCCAGCGCCGCCTGCTCTCTGACGAAGTTCCTGAACCAGCGAATTCCGGCGGGATCGAGGCCGTTGGTCGGCTCGTCGAGCACAAGGAACTGGGGCTCGCCCAAGAGGGCGACCGCCAACCCGAGGCGCTGCCCCTCGCCGAGGGAAAGCGTGCCGAGACGCGACTTTCGCTTGGCGGAGAGTCCGGTCTGCTCCAGTGTCTGCGAGACTCGCGCGTGAGGGATGCCGTTGCTTTCGGCGACGATTGCGAGATGGGACGCCACGGAACGCATCTTGTTTCCCGCCAGCCCGTCGAAAAGCGCGCCCACGCGGGTGAGCGGCCGGTCAATGTCGCGGTAGCGCTTGCCCCCGAACAGGGCCGAGCCGCTGTCGGCCCTGTCGAGGCCCAGAAGAATCCTGAGGGTCGAGCTCTTGCCGGCCCCGTTGGGCCCCAGGAACGCGGTCACCTCGCCGGGGGCGGCCGTGAAGCCCACGCCGTGAAGAATCTCGACGCCCCGATGGCTCTTTCGCAGCTCGCTTATGGAGATGCTGTTGACGTTTGTCTCTATGTCGGTCATATGCCCGCCCTATTTCATTATACGATATATAAGAGCAGCTTATACCAGGTGTTGCTCGCTTGCCAAGTTTCTGTAGATTTGCGACTTGACGACGAGCTCGGAGTGGGTGCCCGAAGCCACGAGCCTGCCGTGCTCTAGGACGTGGATGAGATCGGCGTCCATTATGGTAGACAGCCGGTGAGCCACCACCAGAACCGTTCTGTTGCCGGCCATGTTCCTCAGCACGTCGCCGATCTGGCGCTCGTTGTGGGAATCGAGGTTGGCGGTGGCCTCGTCGAAGAGGAGGATCCGCTTGTTCGAAAGCAAGGCGCGGGCAATGGCCAGGCGCTGCCTCTCGCCGCCGGACAGCGAGGCGCCCGATTCCCCGACCGGCCCGTCGAGCCCCTGCTCCGAGCGGGTTGCGAGGTAGCCGAGGTTGACCCTTTCCAGGGCCTCCATGCATCTGTCGTCCCCGACGTCGCCCAGGCCGAGCGTGAGGTTCTCCCGCAGGCTTCCCGAGAGCACGGGCGCGTCCTGTTCGACGTATCCGAGCACGTCGCGAAGGTCGCTGCGCGAATAGTCGCGTATGTCTTTGCCGAATACGCGTACGGCCCCGCGGTTGACGTCGTAGAACCTCTCGATCAGTTGGAGCACGGTGCTCTTGCCTGCGCCGGAGGGGCCGACGATCGCCACCCGCTTGCCCTCGGGGACCTGCAGGTTGAGTTTGTGGAGCACAAGGGAGTCGGCGTCGTCCATTTCCTGCCCGAATTCGCGGGCGCCGTAGGTGAAGACGACGTCGTCGAATTCGATGGCAGGGGCGTTGGGTCTGGCAGACGCCTCGAGGGTCTTCAGAAGCTCGGGCGAAAGTAGGTTCGCCATGTCCAGCTCGTCTTCTCGCGGCAGGTCCAGGATTTCGTTGATTCGCTGCAAAGATCCGAGGGAAGAGTGCAGCTGCGAGAGAGCCGAAGCCATCTGGCCCAGCGGAGAGACGAGAATGAAGAGCAGGGCCGCGAATTGGACGAGCTCGGATATCGACATCGCCCCGATGCTCGTGCGGTAAGCCCCCACCAGGATGACGACGATCGCCGAAAGCTGGAAGCCGATGTTGGCGATAGGGCTGACGATCGACTGGACCTTGGCCATTTTCAGCCCGGCTTGCCAGGCGTCCTCCACCCGGCTTTCGAGCATCGAGGCCTCGGAGTCGGTGGCGTTCGTCGCGCGAATGGTCCGTATTCCGCCCATGTCCCGTTGAACCTGCGAGGTGAGGCTGCCGAGCTTTTGCTGAGCGACAAGGCTGGCGCCTTGGATCAAACGGCTCACCGCGAAGAGGACGAAGCCGAGGCCGACGATGAGGGCGAGCGCCGTCCCCATGAGGAACGGATCGAGGAAGAGCATGAGCGCGCACGTCCCGATGACGAGCGGAAATCCCGTGGTGCACGCGACGAAGATCTGAAGGAATCCGGTTCGCAGGCTGGACGTGTCCGCCGCGACCCTGCTGACGAGGTCGCCCGCGCTTCGCTCGTCGTACTCCTTGATCTGGAGGCGTAGGAGGTGGTTGCTCAGTTTGCCCCTGGCATCGCGGACGATCGTTTCGCCGACCTTCTGCAGGTAGTAGTACTGGAAGACCATCGCCACGCCGGAGGCAAGCAGCACCCCCAGAAACACCCCGATCCACCCGAGGCTCGGCAGCGAGAACGAGCCGTCGCTGAAGAACTTCGCGATGAACCCCGGAATCAGAAGGGTGAGCCCCGAGCCAACGAGGGCCATGAGGGCGGCGACGACGAGAAGCCGCTTGTCCTTGGCGAGCCCGAACAGGTCGCGCGGCCGCACGGGCGCGGCAGGCGGCGGCTCCATCATCCTGTCGGGTTCGAGGAGGCCTGCGCCCGCGGATTCGCCGGAAGCCGCCGAAACGTCGGCGTCGCCGCGCGCCCGAACCTCCAAGCTCTTTGTGTAGTCCGCTATTTCGACGTTTTCGCTGACCGGAACTCCTCCGACCTCGACCCAGGCGTGCCCGCGGAACGGCTCGAGGGCGAAGCCCGAGCACCACGTGATCGACCGTCGGCGATACTTGGCCGCCCTCGCCACGGCGATCGAGCGCAGGAGGCATCCCTCCTGGCTTCTGGCCCGCTCGCTCACGGAGCATACGGCGGCCCTGTCCGTGCGGGCCGTCTCCATGTCCGTCACGGGGTATTTCGAGGCCCACTTGCCGATGACGCGCTCGATGCGTTCGGGTTTCGCCTTGGCCAGCCGGGACGAAGCGAGAATGGCCCGGCGCGCGCGCATCCGATCGCGCCAGCGGGTTTGCGTGGTCTCTTCGGAGAAAAGTTGAATCGTCATGCCGCCACTCCAAGTTCCTTGATCTGGGCTAGGAAGGCTCTCACGTCGGCGTCGGCCGTCTTCGCGTCGACGTCGTAAGCCTCGACGACGCGGCGGACGATTGCGTCGACGCCCATCGCCTCCCCTAGCGACTTCACGACGATCAGCCCGAGCTCGTTGAGCTGGAAATACCGGCCCTGCCTGCCGTCGAAAAGGACCGTGCCCTTCTCCGTTTCAAGGACGGACACGCCGGGCGCCAGCGACAGGCCCTCGTTCGTCGTTTCCTTTTTCTTCTTAGCGAACACTGCGGATCCACCTTTCAGCGGCGACTAGCCTTTTCAATTCGAAGAGGAACTCGCTGGAGAGCGCCTGCATCGACAATTTCGTTTTGAGGGCCTCGCGGTCGATGAGGCCCAGGTCCGCGACAGCGCCGTCGGCAAGGTCGCCGACGAGGTGCTTGCGGCGCGCGTACAGCGTCTCGTATGAATCCTGAGAATACTCGCCCTTCGTCGCCCTGGCGAAGATTTCGCGGGGCATGAGACCGCGCATGGCGCGATACAGCATCGGCTTGTTCAGGAAGGGATGTCTGCGCATTTTCAGAGGCAGCGCGAGGGCCGCGCGCACGACGCCGGGGTCGACGAAAATCGAGGCCCACGTTGTTCGGCCCCGGCCGAGCATGTCGTTGACCTGGCGAATGATCGCGGCCTGCCCCAACAGAGACTCCAAGACCTGGTGGACGGTCCGGTCCCGGTTCATCGGCTGGAGAGACCCGGCGTCGAAGGGGGCGTGAAGGAGCTCTTTCGCCTCGCCCGAGAGGTACGAGGGGTAGGCAAATTCGCCGGACCATGACAGATCGTCCTTCGACGTCGAACCTTTGGAGGCAAGCTCGCGCATCGAGCGGTCGATCCAGCGCCCGTACTCGATCTTGCTCGCTATGCTCGGGATGCCGCGCCGCAGGGGCAGGCGGCGGTTGAGGCAGTAGCGGACTGCCAGGCACGGCGCCCGCAAGGGGGCTTGGTGCGCCAAAGACCATTCCATGGCCGGCAGCGGGGCAAACAGCTCGTCGCCGCCCAGCCCCGTGAATTGCACGCCGGCCGGGCGGGGCCGGTCCGCGAGCGCTTGGGCGTACCCTTCGCTGTCGCACCACATGGGCGGCGTTTCGGGGATGTAGCCGTTGGGGAAGGGCACGCTGGCGTCGTAGGTGAGCCCGGTCGACCCGATCGCCGGGTAGAACGCGGCGGGTGCGCCGACGTCGTTGACGATGCGCTTGGCCCACATGTCGTCGAGGTTGTACTGAGAGCTCGACGAAGCATGCGTCGCGTCGAAGTGCACATGGAGCGCGCGCAGAAGATAGGCGTTCGCAGCCGAGTCGACCCCGCCCGAAACGTCGCAGGAGATCGGGCCGCCCCGCTCGCACCAACGGAAAGTCGCCTCAAACAGCGCTTGGCGCAGAGCCGCGACCGCGTTGTCGACGTCTTCCTCGCTTTCTCCCGGCCGTTCGAAGACGGGCGGAATCTGGATCGGGCGGGCTTTGAAGTTCCGCCCCGTCAGATTGCGATCCACGCGGAGCGCTTGGAAGGGTGCGAGCGCCTGGACGCCGTCCCAGGGAGCGATCCTGGACGCCACGCCGAGGGGAAGGCCGTCCACCAGGAAAGAGGCGAGGAAGTTCCGGCTCACCGCCGTTCCGATTTCCTTGGCGATTGAGCGCGCCGACGTCGACAAAAGAAGAACGCCGTCTTTCACGGCCCAATAGAGGGCTTGCCCGGACCACGCCGGAACCAAGGCGATCGTCTGCGCCCCGTCGAAAAGAACGGCGACCCCCGAACCGTCTGTGTTTGCGAGCTCTTCCGCCGCACGCCGCGCCGTGACCTCGTCGGGCAGCGCTGCGACCGCATCGCGCATGGCTTGCGGGACGTCGAAGGCCACGCCGAAACGGACCGTCCGCTCACGCCTGCCTTCGTCAAGCACCCGCCATTCGAGGCCTGGCGGAACCCGTGTCGAGGAAGGGCCGGAGCTCTCCGAACGCCTTCCTTCTATTAGTGTCTCTGACAATCTTGCCTCCTGTTTCCCGGCAGGGTGTGTGAGTGTTTCTATCGGAACGTCTGGGTCGATGTCCCTATCGGGACCTTTGAGTCGGTGTCTCAACCGGGGTGTCTGTGTCGGTTTTCAATCCAAGTACGGAAGTTACTGGTGACTTGCGCAGGCGCGCCGCCTGATTCGTCGGAGGCGCCGCCGGGCGACGCATTGTTTTGAACCAGATGACGCATTGTTTTGAACCGGATGCGGACCAAGGGCGTCGGCCCGCATCCGGCAAAGTGACGCCCAGCATTCAAACGCAACGCTTGAAAGCTCGCGACGGGTTGTTCTCTGTAAGCCATTGAGTCGACGATGCGCTAAACATCCTCAAAGGCACTGCTTTTCGCGCAGTTCGACCTCAACGCCGGCCCGGTCAGAGGACGATGCGTCCTCGCCCGCCGATAAAGTCACGCAGCGGTCCGTAGAACCAGCCGCGGGTCGCTTCGGCGTAGTCGGCTATCTGCTCGATCGCGGGGGAAACGTAAGTAGCCATGAGGCTGCCTCCTATTCGTTTTGATTGTTGAACTTGACGATCATTTGCCGTCAGGCCCGTCGGCGGGAGCCGAAAATCTAGTCCTCAGCCCCCGCCATGGAGAATTAAGTTGCGGACATCCACAACCTGTCTGCGCACTGATGCCGCTCCTCTTTCAGCTGCCGATCAAGACTGTTGCAGGCTCGTAGCCGAAATGATTAGTCGCAACACCCGCGCCGCGGGCTTCTCAGAAACAGTCCGCCATCACTGACTCTTACCAGGGCCTTTCAACCCTAACAAAAGCCCGACCACCGTAAATGTCCCTCCAAGATCCATGGAACCAACCGCGGGTCGTGTCGGTGTAGTCGGCGATCTGCTCAATCGCGGGGGAAACGTAAGTAGCCATGAGGCTGCCTCCTATTCGTTGTTGTATACAGTCAAGCCGCTTCGCACGCTCAAACGAGCGACATGGAACGACGCGGCTTCCATCCCGTCACGCCGCGGGCACTTCGACTGCACGGGCGCCTCGATAGGCATCGACGGGTTGGTCTAAAGACTTTCCTGGGAAAGCCAAGCCTGCGGCAGTCGCCGTCGGCAAAGGCCATATGCCCTTGTTTGATCCGACGGAACTAAATCGCCGATCAAGAAGTATGAGGGAATAAGAGAAATGACAAAGCGCCAGGAGCTCTCGAAAAGCGCTCTAGCGCGAGGCCGACGATTCTTCACCGTCGGGATCGACGCATGTCAGCAGATCTTTGCGAACCCGAGAAGCGCTTTCGACGAAGGATTCGAAAACTCGGATGCCCTAGGACCGGACATGAGCGATCATTGGCATTAGCCAATCCATTTGAGACTAACGGGTAATTTTAGATCCTATTCATTTGTGATGGATCGAGTTTCAACTCGCTGCTTTACCAGAGCACCGTAGTTGCATTGATTAACCTCGTTCCGTTTGTTTAGTGATAAGACTACTATTCAGTACAGGTCGTTTCAAGAACTAAAATAGTGACATAGAAGTCATTGATTTATACTTTTCCCCCTTTAAATTAAGGATTTGGTCTGTTAATAGTCTTGTAATTTTCAAGAAACTGCAAGATTATTGCTTCGAGGATATGCCGTTTTTCGGCAAGAGACTTCGTGAAGCACGAAACGCTTCCTTCGGTGCGGTCTGGATGCGCCGACGCGTAAGGTTCCCTCACTGTCTGACGCGTCGACGCATCCCCCAGCCTCAGCTAGTTCGTTAGGACATTGCCTGCCCTAACGAGACTCAGCTGGAGAGGTTCCCGTTTGAGAAGATGATGTTGCCGCGGCCGCCGAAGATGTCACGGAATGGGCCGGGAATGAATCCCTGGGTCGCAACGGTGTAGTCGGCGATCTGCTCAATCGCGGGGGAAACGTAAGTAGCCATGAGGCTGCCTCCTATTCGTTGTTGTATACAGTCAAGCCGCTTCGCACGCTCAAACGAGCGACATGGAACGACGCGGCCTCCATCCCGTCACGCCACAGACGAATGGACGGCGACGGGTTGGTCCATGACGGCCTCCCAAAAACGGGAAGCCAAGCTAGTGAGACCCGAGAATCCGGGAAAATGAGAGAGGTGAGTCAAAGCGATTCAATCGGGGCCGACGGGCGTGCGCCCGGCGACGCGTACGCCTAAGCGGCGTGTGCTTAAAGCGACTGCACGTCCTAAAGAAGAACCACGCCTAAAGGAGATGCGCACCTAAATACATTGTGTAGAGCTGCAGTCCGTCGGAAACGACATCATTGCGAGAGACTTTCTGAACACGGATCTCTTCCCTTTAACTTTAAAAATGGATTATTTCAAATTTTTGACGTGCTCGATCGGGATTGCCGATCAAGTCGTCTCGGGGTTCAAATCCCGCGGAGCTTCGGCTCCTTTGTAAAGAACCGCAGCTCGAACTTCAGTTTGACAAACACATCAGATTCATTGTGTTTACCCTCGTTTCCTTTCTTGACTAAAAGCTTACTTCCGAAGTGAGCTCGACTCAAGAGCGCAAAAGGTGACAAACTAACTATTGACTAGTGTCTAATAATCTAATACCATTGTAGGCACTTACTTACATATTTAACTAAGTTTTTAACCACATATATATTTAAAAATTACATCGATTAGTTCTTTTGGCAGCGCCGCACAAAGCCCTGAACTCGAATTCCTGAATATTTCACGAGCAATCGAAGCGGCCCGCCGAGGCCTGCCCACCGCGCGACCCCGAGATTGTCCCGTCCGCGGGCCGCGGTGTTATGCAGCGGGTCAGCAGACAGGTCCGCAATCGTCACAGACCACGGGTTGCGAGCCGCCCGCCGAAGCCCGCCGCAGGCTCCGCGGTTTCACGGCATTTCGCGATCGCATGCTCAACCAGCCGCCCACGCCCGCCCTTGACCGTGCGGGGCGGAGAGCGTTCACAAGGCGAGTCGGCCTGTCACACCGCGACTCCGAGTTCTTTGATCTGGGCGAGGAAGGCTCTCACGTCGGCGTCGGCCGTCTTCGCGTCGACGTCGTAGGCCTCGACGACGCGGCGGACGATCGCGTCAGCGTCCTTTCCCTCTTCGAGAGAGCGCACGACGATCAGCCCGAGCTCGTTGAGCTGGAAATACCGACCCTGCCTGCCGTCGAAAAGGACCGTGCCCTTCTCCGTCTCGAGAACCGAGACGCCCGGGGCCAGCGACAGCCCGTCGATCGCCGCGTTCTTCTTTCCGTCTTTTTTACCGAACACTTCGGATCCACCTTTCAGCGGCGACCAGCCTTTTCAATTCGAAGAGGAACTCGCTGGAGACCGCCTGCATCGACAGTTTTGCTTTGAGGGCGCTGCGATCGATCAAGCCCAGCTGCCCCACGTATCCGTGCGCGAGCTCGTCCACGAGGAACTCCCGGCGAGCAAAGAACGTCTCGTACGAGTCCTTCGTGTATTCGCCCTTCGTCGCCCGCGCGAAGATTTCGCGCGGCATGAGCCCGCGCATGGCGCGGTAAAGGGAAGGCTTATTGATATAGGGATGCAGGCGCATCTTCAGGGGAAGCGCGAGGGCCGCGCGCACGACGCCGGGATCGACGAAGATCGACGTCCACGTTATGCCGCCCTGGCCGAGCATCTCGTTGACCTGGCGGATGATTGCCGCCTGCCCCAACAGAGACTCCAAGGCCTGGTTGACGGTGCGGTCCTCGTTCAAAGGCTCCAGACTTCCCGCGTCGAACGGCGCGCGTACGAGCTCCTTTGCGTCGTTGAGCATATAGGAGGGGAAGGAGAATCCACCCGACCATGACAGATCGTCGTTCGGCGTCGAGCCTTTGGATGCGAGCTCGCGCATCGAGCGGCTAACCCACCGCCCGTACCTGACTTTGCTGGCAATGCTCGGGATGCCGCGCCGCAGGGGTATGCGGTTGTTTCTGCAGTAGCCGATAGCCAGGCGGGGCGCCCGCAAAGGCGCCTGGTGCGCCAAAGACCACGCTATCGCAGGCAATGGGGCAAACAGCTCGTCGCCGCCGAGCCCCATAAGCTGCAGGCGAGCGGCCGGCGGCGGGTCGAAACGCTCGGCGTGGTGCCTCCCCCGCCGGATCGGCCGCCTTCGGGCAGGCGCCATCCGGTCCGCCAGCGCCTTGGCGTATCCTTCGGTGTCGCACCACATGACGGGCGTCTCGGGAATGTAGCCGTTGGGGAAGGCCGCCCCGGCGTCGAAGGTGAACCCTGTCGATCCGAGCGCCGGGTAGAACGCGGCTGACGCGCCGACGTCGTTGACGATGCGTTTGGCCCACATGTCGTCGAGGTTGTACTGAGAGCTCGACGAGGCGTGCGTCGCGTCGAAGTCCACGTGGAGCGCGCGCAGAAGATAGGCGTTCGCAGCCGAGTCGACGCCGCCGGAAATGTCGCAGGAAATCACGCCTTCATGCCCGGCGCACCGCCGATACGCCGCCTCCACAAGCGCTTGGCGCAAAGCCGTCACGCCGTCGTCGACGTCCCCCTCTTCCTCGCCCGTCGGCTCGATGCGGGGAGGGACCTGAACGGGCCGGGCGTTGACGCTCGAATCTCTCAAATCTCTGTCTGCCCGGAGCATTTCGAAGGGTGCGAGCGCCTGGACGCCGTCCCACGGAGAGATTCTGGACATCACTCCCAGGGGAAGGCCGTCCACCAAGAATGAGGCGAGGAATGCGCGGTTGACGTCGGCCCCTATCTCTTTGGCGATCGAGCGCGCCGACGTCGACAGAAGAAGAACGCCGTCTTTGGCCGCCCAGTACAGGCTTTCGCCCGACCACGCCGGAACCAAGGCGATCACCTCCATGCCGTCGAAGAGAACGGCGACGCCCGGGCTGTCGGTATGCACGAGCTCCTCGGCCGCCCGGCGAATGGTCGCACGGTGCGGCAGTCCGAGAATCGCCTCGCGCATAGACTCCGGGGCGTCGAAACCGACGTCGGAGCGGCTCAGCCGTTCGCGTCGGCGGCCGTCGGCGACCCACCACTCGAGATATGGCGAAAGCTGCACCGAAACCAGGCGGCGCTCGTCGGGTCGAAAAGTTTCCAGCAATGTCTGCATCCGTCTTCGCTCCTAGTTGAAACCTGGGTGTGGGCCAGAACGCTGGCCCACACCCAGGGATGTGCCGTTCAGGAAAGGATCAGAACGGCGTGGGCGTCCGGCGACGCGGCACCCAGCCGCAGCCTTCTCACGGCCGAGCTTCCGCGGCGGACCGCTCTCGCCGTCCAATCCCGCCTTGGCTGGGTTTCGCTGCGCTCAGGAGCGCGACGGACTCACCACCAGGGCAAGGGGTACCAACGGCCGCCTCCGAAACCGCCGCCGAAGGCGTCGGCCCAACCGAGGTAGTACCCCCGAGTGGTGTCGGTGTAATCGGCGATCTCTTCGATCATGGGAGAAACGTACGTAGCCATTGAGGCCACCTCCTTTGTTTGTTGTTTGTGACTTAAGCCGTTCCACGTGCTTCGACGAACGATTCCTCTGTTCGGCAGAGCAATGTGACAGCGGCTTCCATACCCGTCACGCCGCGGGCGCCACGACTGGCAGCAACGAGTTGGTCTTTGACGGCCCCCGAATGGGAAACCAAGCCTGGGAAACGCGCTCCGCGTTTAGGGCGGCGAGCGCTTAAGGAAGAGTTGACGAGGTCGGAGTGGCAAGGGGAAATTGAAGAACGATGCATTTGACGACGCGCACAGGGGTGTGCGCGACAGGTTGACGGAAAGAACGCCGCCAAAATGGAAACGTCCTAATAGAAGCCCCTGAGCAGAGAAAATGTCAGTCTCAGTCGTGACGGGTCTTCTATTTGGTTGTTGTCAAGCTTTGCCGGCCGCGATAGCCAACCGATCCACTTGAGAGGTGAAGGCTTACGAAGCATCGATTCTCTTCTGTCGAATCGTGACTCAACCCGATGCTGTACCAGGGCACCGTCAGCTGTGTTCTTTAGTCGTATTTACTTCGCTTAGCTTGAAGACTACTAGCGAGTATCGATCGGCACAAGCATGACTAAGGGTTTACTCACACCATTGACAAACACGTCTAGTCCCGCTAATGACACCTTCTTGTTCATCGCTTCCAATCGAATTCGACGGTCAATGAGGCGTATGAAAAGAGGGCGGACTGTCAGCTCTATCAGCGAGCGCACGAATTTCACCCGCGTTCCCTTCAAATGACGCGTATAACATTCGAGACGACGAATATGGGTCAATATATTGTGAGTATCTCATTGCCATTCATAAATGAATTTCATTCATTGCTTTGCCAATACAAAATACGCATTGTCCGTCTTTGGAGACGCGAGCCAAACGCCAAGATTCATCTTACGCATCCGAATGTTTCATATAGAGAAGTTTGAGGTTTCGTAGAAGGATCTGCTTGAGTGTGTACAAGACAATTCGAAACCTCCTGGATTTAAGCGCGGAAGGCCTGAAAGTCAAAGACAAGGGTCCCTGATGAGGAGAGGCAGCTTTGCATGCGTGTCTATGCTCGGGCATGTAGCCCCGTGTCGGCATCCATTTTCCAATCTTCGCGTATTGCAGCTTTCTAATCTTCGCGTGTTGCGGGGGAAAAATGGATCGTCAGGCAGCGTTGTGTATGCACATGTCTGTGCTCAAGGGGGGAGTTGAACCCCCACGCCCTTTCGGGCACACGGACCTGAACCGTGCGCGTCTGCCTATTCCGCCACTTGAGCTTGGCCGCTTGCGCGGCGACCTACAGCATATAGGCCGCCGCCGGGTTTTCCAAGTCCGACGGCGATGCTCCTTGCGACACTCCGCGCCGTCGGACTCGGCCGGCCTTGTCCGCCTCCGCCGGAGCCGCTCCGCCGGAGGCCTCGAGCATGTGCTGGCGGATGCAATGGTCGGCAAAGGCCTTCGCTCGGGGGCCGGTTGTGAGCCTCTGCCCGACGCAGGGACGAAGCGCCTCCTGCGACTCCTTGTCTTTGAGCGCCTCGACGCCGCCCTGACAGGGCACGTCGATCCTCTCCTGGGCGAGTTGCTCCGAGACCGTCGAGTGGGCGATCTTGCCTCCCACGATCGCGGCGGCGTCGGCCGCGATAACACTGCCGCGAGGGCTCTCGCGAACGCAGAATAGATTGCCTTGGGCACGGTTTCCTTTCACCTTCCTTTCACGCCGAGGACGCGGGTTCCCTTCACGCCGAGGACGCAGAGTCGCCTCGGTTTTCGAACAGATGGGCATCAAACAGATCCGACGGGCCAGCGTCCGCATCTGCGCCGATCAATGCATGCGAGACGGCCTCGGCGGGCACTCCGACGTCGAGTCGATTGGCCTTGAACATCTCATTTCATATTCAGCTACCGTCGTGTTAAAGAGTGTTTCATTCCACAGATTGACGTCGGTCCGCAGTTACGTTATCGGCTTACTCGCTGCCCCGAACGCGGTCAAGCGCCGCAAATCCAGTGTGTTCGCCGTCAAACCTTTGGGGAGAAGGCCCGTACGATGATGCCTTGCGGGGGATTTCGCCGTATCGTTAAGACTGATGTTGCGTTGATAGGAGGTGTCTTGTGGGCGCATTCGAAAAGTTCGAAAGGGGCGTGGAGAGCGCGGTGGCATCCGTCTTCTCGCGCGCCTTCCAGTCGGAGCTCAAACCGGTGGAGATCACGTCTGCAGTCAAGAAGGCGATGGATACGAACTCTGCCACGATGAGCCGCGACCGCATCATCAGTCCGAATGACTTCGTCATCCGGCTTTCGGCGAAAGACCGGGAGACGATGGCTCAGTGGAGCGAGGACGCCCTGATCGAAGAGATCACCTTGGCGGTCACCTCCTACGCCACAGAGCAGGACTACACCCTCCTCGGTCCGGTTCGAATCGCCTTCGACACGGACGAGACCCTCAAAGCCGGCAGCCTTCAGGTCGAGGCCCTGATCAAACGAGGCGCGGTCGCCCCGGCGACGTCGTCGGTCCAATCGGGCCACCCGATCATCGCCATCGGCCCCGACCGCTATCTCCTGACCGGCGCGGTCACCGTGATCGGAAGAGGGTCCGAATGCGACATCACCGTCGATGACACGGGGATCTCCCGCCGTCATCTCGAACTCAAGACGACGCCCAACGGCGTCATCGCAACTGACCTCGGCTCCACGAACGGCAGCTTCGTCGAGGGCCACAAGATCACGGCCGCCACTCTTGTGGACGGCAACACGATCACGATCGGACGCACAAACATAATGTTCTGGAACTCACCGGGAACAGCATGAGCGCACTAGTCCTCACACTTCTTCGCCTGGGCTTCCTCGCCCTGCTGTGGATCTTCGTCTTCTCCGTAGTCTTCACGCTGCGCCGCGACGTCTACGGAACCCAGGTGCGCGATCGCCGCGCACTCGTCAAGGGGCGGCGCGCGAAGGCTTCGAAGGCCGCGCAGCAGCTGCAGAAACAAGCGTCGTCAGGCCGCGAACCTCAACAGGCACCCGCGAGGCAAGCCCCGGCAACCGTCTCCGCACTCACCGTGACCGCGGGGCCGTTGACCGGCACGTCGCTTCCGCTTGGAACCTCTCAGATCATCGTCGGACGCTCACCCGATTCCGCCCTCGTGCTCGACGATTCCTACTCATCCTCCAGGCACGCCCGCTTCTACCAAGAAGGCGGCCAATGGTGGGTGGAAGACCTCGATTCGACCAACGGCACATACATCGGAGGAAACCGCATAACCACGCCTACGCCTGTGGGGCCGGGGGTTCCCGTCGTCATCGGGCGCACCACCATGGAGTTGCGTTAATGGGCATTCAACTTCGATTCGCCGCGTTCTCCGACGTCGGCCTGGTTCGATCCAACAATCAGGACGCCGGATACGCCTCGCCCAATCTGCTCGTCTTGGCCGACGGGATGGGCGGAGCCGCCGCCGGGGACGTCGCCTCTTCCGTCGCCGTGGGGCATCTTGCCTCGCTCGACGACGACGTCTACGGCGCAGACGACCTCATTCCGCTTCTGCGCACGGCCGTCAACGAGGCGCACACGGACCTCGTCGACCGCGCCAAAGCCGACCCCGAGCTCAGCGGGATGGGTACGACATGCATTGCGCTCTTGCGTTCCAGCAACAAGCTCGGAATGGTCCACATCGGGGATTCTCGGGCTTACCTCCTGCGCGACGGCGTTCTCACCCAGGTCACGCATGACCACACCCTCGTCCAGTTCCTCGTCGACCACGGCCAGATCACACCCGAAGAGGCGGAGAACCACCCGAAGCGCAATGTCATCATGCGAGCGCTCGGCGACACCCCCGGCGACGTCGAGATCGACGAGTCAATTCGGGAAGCCGTTCCGGGCGACCGCTGGCTGCTTTGCTCGGACGGACTGTTCGGCGTGGTTGCCCACGACACGATTGAGTCGACTCTGGCGGGCATGGACATCGTCCACGCCGGCGAGCGCCTCATTGAGCTGGCCTTGGCGGGCGGAGCCCCGGACAACGTCACCGTGGTGCTTGCAGAAGTCGTCGACGACAAGAGCACCCACGAGGTGCCCCGCAGCCAACATCCCATCGTCGTGGGCTCGGCCGCGGTCGACTACCGCAAGCCGACCCGCGGCGGCACATCGGCAGCCGCCAAGGCCGCCGCCTTGACCTCGAAGAGGGCCGTCAAAAACGCGGCGGAAAGCGAATCCGAGGCCGTGCCCGAAGAGCCGCCTCGTTCCCGCGCCGCCGCGAGGCTCGCCGTCGTCTTCGCCGTTCTGGCCATCGTGTTCGGAGGCCTGTTTGCGGCCTATCGCTGGACCCAGGGGCAGTACTACGTCGCGGTCGACGGCGGCAAGGTGACGATCTACCGGGGGATACCCGAATCCATCGGCCCGATCTCGTTCTCCTCGGTCTACGAGCGGACGAACATCCCCGTCTCGCAGCTTCCGTCGGTGGCCCGCGAGCGGCTGTCGTCGCCGATCACTCGCAGCTCGCTGGGCGAGGCCCGTGCCGTGGTTTCCAATCTCAGGGCCCAGCGCAGCACCCCGAGCCCGTCTCCCTCGCCAAGTCCTTCCACGACTTCGCCCACGCCCACCGCGCCCGGACAGGAACAACCCGGGCAACCCGGCCAGCCGGTTCAACCGGGTCAGTCGAACCAGCCCGCGCAACCCGGCCAGCCCAGCCAAACTTCCAATCCGACGCCGGGGGCCAATCCATGAGTGTCGTCACCCAAACCTCCCCGCGAAGCGGACGCCTTCCCGAGGCGGTCCTCTTGGGCTTGGCCCTCTTCTCAGGGCTTTCCGCGTACTGCCTCGTCCATTTGGGCGTCGGAGAGTCGGGCCTCCCGCCCTCCTTCCCCCAGATCTTCCTCGTCACCGTTCTGACCACCGCAGGCGCGCACATCGCCGTCCGGCGCTTTGCGCCCTACGCGGATCCGGTTTTCTTCCCTGCCGCCCTCGCCCTCAACGGGCTGGGGCTCGCCATGATCTACCGAGTCGACATCGCCGAGGAGACCGACCACGCTTCGAATCAGCTCCTGCTGTCCTTCGTCGCCATAGCGCTCATGGTGGGCACGGTCATCGTTTTGCGCAACCATCGCACCTTGCGCCGCTTCACGTGGACCAGCCTCATTGCGGGCATCGTCCTCCTGTTGCTGCCGATGGTTCCCGGGCTCGGACGGACGATCAACGGCGCGCGCATCTGGATCAACATCGGAATGTCCTTCCAGCCGGCGGAGCTGGCCAAGATCTGCTTCGCCGTGTTTTTCGCGGGATACCTCGTCACCGAACGCGACAACCTTTCGTTGGCGGGTCCGAAGTTCTTGGGCATTCGTTGGCCGAAAGCCCGCCATTTCATTCCGATACTCGCAGCCTGGGCGGCGTGCATGGCCGTCCTCGTGATGGAAAAGGACTTCGGAACCGCGATCCTTTTCTTCGGCTTGTTCGTCGGCATGCTGTATGTGGCGACCGAGCGAGTTTCCTGGATAGCCATCGGGGGCCTTCTCGCCGCCCTCGGCGTCGCCGTCATCGTCAGCCAGGTCTCCCACGTTCAGGCCCGTTTCACCGTGTGGCTGCACGCCTTGGACCCGGACGTCTACGACTCCGCCCACGGATCCTTCCAGCTGGTGCAGGGACTCTTCGGCATGGCTTCGGGCGGATTGTTCGGCACCGGTCTGGGCCAGGGCTACCCCAACAAGGTTTATGCGGCCAGCTCCGACTTCATCATCGCCTCCTTCGCGGAGGAAATCGGCTTGATCGGGCTTTTGGCGCTTCTTTGCATCTACCTCATCATCGTCGTCCGCGGCCTGCGCACGGCGGTCGTCCTCCGCGACGGCTTCGGCAAGCTCCTGGTGACGGGAATAGCCTTCACCGTGGCCATCCAGTGCTTCGTCGTCGTGGGAGGCGTCACTCGCCTCATCCCGCTCACGGGACTCGCGATGCCTTTCCTTGCACACGGAGGCTCGGCCCTTATGACGAATTGGATTATCATCGGCCTGCTTTTGCGCATATCCGACTCGGCCAGGCGCCCGGCCACCGCCGACCCGCTGCCTTCGGACGATTTCCTCAAGACCATACCCGAACTGGAGAAAGACAGCTCCTCGAACAAGAACGACGCCCTTGAGACGCAGGTGGTGAAACTGTGAATCGCCCAATCCGCAGAATGGCCTCCCTTGTCTTCGCCATGTTCTTGGCGCTCATGACTATGGCCACTTACGTGCAGTACGTCCAGGCACCGAAGCTAAATTCGGATGCGCGCAACGCTCGGACCCTCTACCGAGAATACGGAACCGAACGCGGCCCGATCATCGTCGACGGCGAATCCATCGTGGTCTCGACTGCCGTCGACGACCCGTACAAGTATCAACGCGAGTACAAGGCGGGAAGCTCCTACGCGCATATCACGGGCTACTTTTCAACCGCCCACAATTCGATGACGGGAATCGAACGGGCAGAAAACGGAGTGCTCGGCGGGTCCGACTCCGCACTGACCACCCAGCGAATCCAGGAGATGATATCGGGCTCGCACCGCAAGGGCGGCGCAGTTTCCCTCACACTCAACCCCGCGGCGCAAAAGGCCGCCACCGAGGCCCTTGGAAACCAGCGCGGCGCCGTCGTCGCCATCAATCCCAAGACCGGCGCGATCCTCGCCCAGGTTTCCACGCCCTCCTACGATCCCAACCAGCTGGCGACCCACGACTCAAAGGCCGCAAGGGCGGCTTACAGCCAGCTGAGCACGGACAAAACCCGCCCGCTCGTCAACCGCGCCCTCGGAGGCGACCAGTACGCCCCCGGCTCGACGTTCAAGATGCTCACGGCCACCGCGATGCTCGAGAACTCGGACCTCACGCCCGACTCGATCGTCGACGCGCCCGACACCTGGACCCCTCCCGGGACGACTCACAAGATCGACAACCCCGGCGAGCTCTCCTGCGGGGACGGATCCGGGCGCGTCTCCCTGCGCCAGGCCTTCATCCAGTCGTGCAACACTCCTTTCGCGATGGGAGGCGTCAACGTAGGCGGGGAGAAGATGCTGGCACAAGCCAAGAAGTTCGGCTTTGGGACGACGTTTGAGACGCCGCAGACAGTCAGCTCCTCGCGGTTCCCGGAGCCCTCCAGCAAATCTGCGCTGGCAATGGACAGCATCGGCCAGCAAGACATCCGGGTCACTCCGATGCAGATGGCCCTCATCGGCGCCGCGATCGCCAACGACGGCGTCGTCATGGAACCGCACATCGTCAAGCAGACCCTCACATCGGACCTCGACGTCATCTCGACCACCAAGCCGAAGGAATTCGGGCGTGCAATGTCGAAGACGACGGCGAAGCACATACAGGAGATGATGGTCGCCGACGTCGAATCGGGAACGGGCCACAGAGCCGCGATCTCGGGCGTGAAGGTCGCCGGGAAGACCGGCACTGCGGAGATCAACGCCTCGACGCCGCCGCACGTGTGGTTCGTGAGCTTCGCACCCGCCGACGATCCGAAGATCGCCGTCGCCGTGGTGGTCGAGAACTCGGGCAACGCCGGATGGAACGGCGACGGCGGCTCGGTGGCCGCGCCCATCGCAAAGAAAGTCATACAAGCGTACTTGGGGTCCTCATGATGACGGCGTCCCCAATCCACAATCACTGCGAGAGAAAGGTGACGGCGTGACTGACATCCCCCGCATCTTGGGCAGCCGCTATGAGATCGGCGATCTCATCGGACGCGGAGGCATGGCCCAGGTCCACCTGGGCTACGACACCCGGTTGTCACGAACGGTTGCCATCAAAATCCTGCGCACGGACCTGGCCGCGGACCCCCTGTTCCTTGCGCGCTTCAGGCGCGAGGCCCAATCCGCCGCCGCGCTCAACCATCCGTCGATCGTGGCCGTCTACGACACCGGCGAATCCCCGGTCACAACCGCCACCGGGCACGAGATCTCGCTGCCCTACATCGTCATGGAATACGTCAAGGGACGCACCGTCGCCTCCCTTTTGACGACCGGGGAGCCCGTTCCGATCGCAGAGGCGGTGCAAGTGGTCACGGGCGTCCTTTCGGCGCTCGAGTACTCGCACCACGAAGGCATCATCCACAGGGACATCAAGCCCGGCAACGTGATGCTCACGCCGGACGGCAAGGTCAAGGTCATGGATTTCGGCATCGCGCGAGCCATCGCCGACTCCGCGGCCACGATGACCCAGACGAACTCGGTTGTGGGAACCGCGCAGTACCTGTCGCCCGAACAGGCTCGCGGCGAGGTCGTCGACGCCCGATCCGACCTCTATTCGACCGGCTGCCTTCTCTACGAGCTTCTGACCGGGAAGCCCCCCTTCACCGGCGACTCGGCGGTGGCGGTCGCTTACCAACACGTCTCCGAAGCGCCCAAGCCGGCGTCGGAGATGTTCCCCGACATCCCGGATACGATCGACCGGGTCGTCATGAAGTCCCTGGCCAAGAATCGCGATGAGCGCTACCAGAGCGCCGCAGAGTTCAGGAGCGACCTTCTCTCGGCTGCCCGCGGCGAAGGGGTCAACGCCCCCGCGGTCACGGCGGCCATGAAGACCGTGCCAATGCCGGTGAACCCGCCGACCCCCGCCACTCAGGCGACGACGGCGCTTCCGCGGACCGCGACGTCGGCCCCCGTCATCTCCCCGACGCAAACGGGCGTTCAACCGACCGTCGGCTCCGGCGGGACGAACAACAGCAGGCGAAACCGTCAGATGATGTGGATCGCCGGTGTCCTTCTCGCCATGGCCGCCATCATCGGACTCTACGCGCTGTTCTCGGGCGACAGCCCCGACCCGAAGCCGACGAACAGCGCGTCCGCCGACAGCACCGACAAGGTCACCGTTCCCAAGCTCACCGGCATGACCGAAAAGCAGGTCAGGAAGGCGCTCGAGGACGAAGGGCTCGTCTTCGTCAAGGGCAGCGACCAAGCCTCGGACACGGTCAAGTCCGGCCAGTTCGTCACCTCGTCGCCTTCCCCCGGATCGACGGTGAGCAAGGGGCAGAAGGTCACCGTCCACTTCTCCTCCGGCAACTCCGAAATCACCGTCCCCGACGTGACCGGAGTGAGCCTCGACCAGGCGAAGAGGAAGCTTGACAAAGCCGGTCTGAAGGTGGGCAGAGTCACCAATTCGAGCGGCAACTCGGCCACGAGCGGCACCGTCGTTTCGACGTCGCCCGAGGCGGGCGAGTCCGTCGAAGAGGGGTCGGCTGTGGACATCAAGGTCTCCGGCGGCAGCGACTCCGACGTTCCCAACGTCTCGAATCTTTCGGCCGAGGATGCGCAGAAGAAGCTCGAGAACGCGGGGTACAAGGTCAACGTGACCTACGTTCCGGTCTACTCAGAAGCCGAAGACGGGAAGGTCATCGGCAAAAAGGTCGACGGCGCAGGCAACGTCACCCTTCAAGTCGGGAAATACACGACGAATATCCAACAGCCGACGGAGAGTCCCACTCGCAACAACCCGACGACACCTGTGCCAACGGAGAGTCCCACTCACAACAACCCGACGACGGCGCCCCCAACTGAGGTGCCGACGCCCGCGCCTACACAAACGGGTTAAAGGACTCCCGCCCGCGCCGCTTGCCGTCGGGAGGCGCGGGGGCCAGAGAGGCGAGCTGCGAAAGCGGCTACCAGAGCTGGATGCAAGGTGGGCCGGCTCACGCGGGTCGGGCCGAAATGCGGGTCCGGTCGGAACACACGGGCTGTGAATGAAGGCGGGGCCGAACCAGTTTGGTTCGGCCCCGCCTTCATTGCTCAAGCGCGCGCCGTCGTCGCATCGATTTCGGCGCCGAGAAGCTTTCGCTAGAAAACTAGGAGCGTTTCCGCGGGCCAGTTCGGCTCTAGGAGGCCCGCTCGTCGAACCGTATAAGAGGCGCCTTTCCGCGCGCCGCTTCGAGGGCCTCAGGCTGGCCGCACACCGCCAGCCAGTTGGCGAGCATCCGATGCCCGCCCTGGGTCAGCACCGATTCGGGGTGGAACTGCACGCCCCACAGGGGAAGTTCGGCGTGCTCGACGCCCATGACGATCCCGTCGTCGGTGCGGGCGGTGATGACAAGTTCCCTGACCGTGTCCGGCTCGGCCGCCAACGAATGGTACCTGCCGACCGTGAGCGGCGAGGGAAGCCCCTCGAAGAGCCCTCTGCCGTTGTGGCGGATGACGGACGTCTTCCCGTGCACCAGAGTCGGCGCGTGCGAGACGACCCCGCCGAAGACTTCGGCCAGCGCCTGATGCCCGAGGCACACGCCCAGCATGGGGGTCTTGGTCTGGGCGCATTGTTCGATGGCGGCGACGGTCGCCCCGGCCTTGGCCGGGGTTCCCGGGCCGGGCGAGGCAAGCACGCCGTCGTAGGAGGAGATGGAAGCCAGATCCACGACGTCGTTGCGGACCACCGTGGCGCTCGCGCCCAGCAGACGCAGATAGTCGACGAGCGTGTAGACGAAGCTGTCGTAGTTGTCGATGACCAGAAGCTTCGCCATCAGCCCACCGTGTTGTCGAAGGCGGGGAAGGTGTCGGCGACCCAGGGATAGACCCAGGTGAACAGAACCGCGACCGCCGCGAACAGGAGGGCGAGAGCTTCAAAGAACCGCAGCCATGCGGGCCCGGGCAAGTGACGCCAGATCCATGAATACACGTCGGTTTCCTCTCTACTTCATTTCCGCGGGTATTCCGTCGCTTCGCGCGACCCAATGGTCGTACTTCGCGTGGATGATCCATCGCTTGTCGGAGACGAAAGGCGGATGGCAGGTGGTGATGGTCATGAGTCGTTCAGTGGGCTTTGTCTCAGGTTGTTTTGGAACGGGTGCCACGACGTCGACGTCGCTGGGCGGAACCACGTACGAAGAGTTGACGTAGTAGACGAAGTAGGCGTCTTTCGTGCCCACGATGATGGGGTCGCCGGCCTTGAGCTTGTCAACGTTGCGCATCGGCGCGCCGTAAGTCTGACGGTGGGCGGCCAACGAATAGTTGCCGACCTCTCCCACGTAGGCGGTGTCCTTGTAGTGGCCGAAGGCGCCCTTGTCGAGGACCTTGCTGAGCGACGTCCCGTACTCTATGGAGTGCTCGTAGTCTTTGCCGAACTTGGGGATGTACATGATCCCTTCGACGTCGCCGATTCCGGTGACGTGGTCGACCGCCGGCGGCGGATCGGTGCGGGCCCTGCCGATCTTTGTCTCGTTCTGGCTGCCCCATTGGTCCTTGACGCGCGCGATTCTCTCTTCCTGTTCCTGGCCGGCGATGATGTCGGTCCACCAGACCTGCCAAACGATGAACAGGCCGATAACCACGCCGGCGGTGATGAGCAGCTCGCCGACGAAACCGAGAAGCATCTGGAAGACGCTGGGGCGACGTCGAGCCTTAGGCGCGGCAACCGCTGCGGCTTCGGCCCTTTCCCCAGAATCCCGCTCCCATCCGGGGAGCCAGTCGAGCCCGTCTGAGGATGCCGGAGCGCCCGACGGAGATGGGGCGGCCGGCCGCTGCTCGACGCCGTCGGCGTCGGGTTGCGTGAACGGCCCGTCCGCTCCCAATGTGTGACGTCCCACGATCAACGTCCTTTCTTCCGCTGTAGGTTGCCGCACGCTCGTGAAGCGGCGGCTTGCGCCCGCAACATTATAGATTACGGGGATGCGGCCCTCTCTTCCACGTCTGACGCCGCGAAACCACGCCAATGCGTGCCCCCGAGCCCCAAATGGGTACAAGATCACGCCGCACGGCTCGTCCCAGACTTGCGCCAGAGCCGCGGCGCCCACTGGGTGCGGAGTCTTGCAGGCCCGCCGTTCCGAGAGTGTCCGTTTTTCCGATTTCCGAGCTCGTCTACAGCGATTTCGCAGCCGCGAATGTGTACAGTTTTCGATGGGCAGATGCGCTCACTCCTGCCTTTTGACTACTCTTGGCTGAGTACGCGTACCCGGAAGGATGACCATGGCTGATTCTGACAAGCTCGATTCCGACGAGCTGGGCGAGGTCGACGATCTCGACACGGCGAAACAGGCTGAGACGGCGGAAGGCGCCGACGTCGTGAGCCACGCCGCCGCAGGCGGAACGGATGCCGCTGAGGCAGACCTCGCCGAAGTAGACGGTGCTTCCGCGAAGCGCACCGAGGAGGACGTCAAGGACGTCGCGGCGAAGGGCTCCGGCGAGGACGGGGAGCCCGAGGAGGCCCCGGCAAAGGGCAAAAGGGGCAAGAAGCGCGCATCGAAGAAGGACGCCGCGAAAGGCTCGTCCAAAAAGGACGGCTCCTCTGAGGAGGAACCGACGGAGAAGGGCTCGAAGGCGCGCCGCAAGCAGAAGGAGTCTTCCGCCGAATCCTCGAAGAAGGGCTCGAAGAAGAGCTCTGGAAACCCCGAAAAGGGAACGAAACGCTCCACAGAGAAGAAGGCCGCGGAAAAGAAGGCCTCGTCGAAGGAGCGCAAGCCGGCCAGGGTCAAGGGGCTTCAATCGCCGAAGTGGTGGGCGCCCCTGCTCGTCACCCTCATGATCGTCGGCCTTGTCATCGTTGTCACCGCCTACATCTTCGGCGGCAACTTCCCGATCAAGGGTCTGGGCAACGGCAACCTGTTCATCGGCTTCGGCTTCATGCTCACGGGGTTCCTCATGACGATGGGGTGGAAGTGACGCCCGCCGAGTCGGCGCCCTTCCGGCCCGGAGTGAACGGTCGCTGCTGTCTCGCATAGTCGAGAGCTTGGCCCGAAAGAGGCGCCGCTGCCGACGAAGCCGAGGAAAGCGTGTTCAGGAATAGCCCCATACGGCGACGATGACGACCAGCGTTTCGCTGAGCGCCGCGAAGGCGACGACGTCGACGATCCGCCTCTTTTCCGGCGAAAGGCCGCGCGCCCGCGAAAAGGCATACATGGCCACCACCCCCGCGACGAATCCGCCCGCGTGGGACTGCCACGAGATCCCCGAGTCGGGGCTCAGGGAGATGACGGCGTTGAGCGCGATGAAGACCAGGAAACCCGTCAGGTCCGCCCCGGACACCCGGGCGACGACGAGCTGGGCGCCCAGCAGGCCGAAGACCGCGCCCGACGCGCCGACCGTGGCGGTGAACCACGAATTGCCCAGAGGGTCGGCCGTGAGGATGACCGCGGCATTCCCGGCGACGGCAGAGAGAAGGTAGATCCCCAGGTACCTGGCGTGCCCGATGACGGGTTCCAGAACGGATCCGAACACCCACAGCACGTACATGTTGAGCAGCAGGTGCCAGAAGTTGGCATGTACGAACGCCGAAGCGAGGAAACGATAGGGTTCCTGCTCCGAGAGCTTCGGCATGAACACGAGATAGGAGCCGATCGATCCCTCGACCCGGGTGACGAGGTCGACTCCTACGCAGGCCGCAATGAGCACCATTGTCACGGCTGCTCTGGGCCAATGCTCGCTGAAGACGGTCAGCCGTCTGCGAGCGCCGCCCGCGGAGCCTCCGCCCGAGTCGCGCGTTTCGCCGACGCCGGGAACATCCACGGAATTCCGCGGCTCTTCAGAGCTCGGCAGATCGCCTGACGGCGAAAACCCAGGGTCGTCTCGTTCGGAGGCAAATGCACTCATCGCGGCCTGCGGAATGTCATTCGGCGACGTCGACGGATTCGATGACGACGTCCTCGGCGGGCTTGTCGCGCATGTCGGTGGACACTTTGGCGATCTCGTCGACGACGGCCTTCGACGCGTCGTCGACCACCTTGCCGAAAACCGTGTGCTTGCCGTAAAGCCAGGTCGTCGGGGCCACGGTGATGAAGAACTGCGATCCGTTGGTCCCCGGCCCGGCGTTCGCCATGGCGAGCACGTAAGGGTCGTTGAAGTTCAGCTCGGGGTGGATCTCGTCCTCGAACTGGTAGCCGGGGCCTCCGGTTCCGCGACCCAGAGGGTCGCCTCCCTGGACCATGAAGCCGTCGATCACGCGGTGGAAGATCGTGCCGTTATAGAGCGGCTCAGTGGTCTTCTCTCCCGTAGCGGGGTTGGTCCACTCGCGCTTGCCCGTCGCCAACTCGACGAAGTTCGCGACTGTTTTGGGCGCGTGGTTGGGATACAGCTCCACGACGATGTCGCCGTGATTGGTGTGAAGTGTTGCTTCCATGTGTACATCTTCCCACAGTGCCGCGGCGGGATGGGCGGCAGGTCGATTCACGGCAAACTAATGCGCTGCGGGCGAAAACGAGTGGGCAGACACCGGGCGCAAAGCGCGTTCGGGCTGACATTTCGCGGCAAACCCGGCAAAATGGGAGAGTACAGTCATTTCCGGTCGACGCCGGACAACCGAAGGAGGTTCGCAGTGTTCTGCTGCCGTTCCAAGAAAAAGAAGGCTAAGAAGAAGGCCGCCCAGGCTCAGGACCTCATGGCCCAGGCCGGGGCCGTCGCGAGCCAGGCCGCCGAGAAGATCCGTCCGGTCGCCGCCCACTTGGCAACACAAGCCCAAGAGCTCGCCCATCAGGGCAAGGAGTGGGTCGCCCCCAAGGCCGCCCAAGCTGCCCAGTTCGCAGCTGAGGCGAAAGACAAGGCCGTCACCGACTACATCCCCAAGGCCAAGCGCGTCGCTCGAGCAGCCGTCGACGCCGCCCGCACGACCGAGGGCGATCTCAAGACCAAGGCCCAGGCCGTTCAGGCGTCCGCGACAGCAGCCCTCGCCGACCCCAAGCCCAAGAAGAAGCGCCGGTTCCTCAAGTTGACGGGGACTCTGGCCATCCTCGGCGGCGCAGCGGGCGCGGCCGTCCTCCTGTGGAAGCGAAGCCAGCCCGTCGAGGACCCCTGGGCCGAGTCGTACTGGGAGGACGTCGAGGTTCCCACCGAGGATTCCGACGAAGCCGAATCCGGCAAGCACAAGGCCTGAATGCAGGCGCCCAGGGTTTGACGCAACGCCCAGGGTTTGGGGCAGTTGAGGCAGCGCCCGAGGTTTGACGCAACGTTCAGCCCCGATGCACAAGCCCAGGGCCGCAAGCCGAGAACCCGACGAACCTTTCCGCCGCAGGCTTCCCGGCCTGCGCATCGAGAGTTGGACAAATGATGACGAACGACGCCGCAGCATACCAACTGTTTGAGACGCCTGAAGGAGTCCGCGGGCGATACGTGCGTGTGCCCCTCTCCGAGCTCGGGGAGGGGGACGCCCTCGTCCGGGTGACGCATTCCTCCGTCAATTACAAAGACGGACTGGCCGCGACGGGCCGGGCCCCCATCGCGCGATCGCTCCCCATGGTCGGGGGCTGCTGCGCCGTCGGCGTCGTCGTCGAACCCGGAGAATCCGGCCTCGCCGTCGGAGCTCCCGTCTCGATCGTGGGCGCCACCCTTTCCGAACGGCACAGCGGCGGATACTGCGAGTATCTGCGGGTTCCCTCCGCCTGGCTCACCCCTGTGCCGTCGCGGTTTTCGCTCCTTGAGGCGGCGGCCATCGGAACGGCCGGCGTCACGGCCGCAATGGCCGTGCTCAAGCTCGAGGACGCCGGCCTCGCCCCCGGCGCCGGGCCTGTTGCGGTGACCGGGGCCAGCGGCGGCGCCGGTTCGATTGCAACAGCCCTGCTGGCCGCCCGCGGCTACGAGGTCACGGCCTTCACCGGCCGGCGGGACGCCGAAGACTACCTTGTTTCGCTCGGCGCCGCGCGCGTCGAGCCGCGGCCGGACACGTCTGGCAAGCGGCCGCTCGAAAAGGGCCTGTGGGCGGGGGCCATCGACGCCGTCGGCGGCGACACCCTCGCCTGGCTCACGCGAACGGCGGCGCCGGGAGCGTCGATCGCGGCCTTCGGCAACGCCGGCGGAAACGCTTTGAATGCCACAGTGCTCCCCTTTATCCTCCGAGGGGTCAACCTCCTCGGGGTCACTGTCACCTTCCCCTCGGACGACGTGCGGAAACGCACGTGGCAGATTCTGACCGACTCCCTCACGGCCGAAGCTCTGCGCGCGATCACCTCGGAGATCGCCTTCGACGAGCTCGAATCGTCGCTTTTCCGGATCGTCGAGGAAGGGGTCCGCGGCCGCGTCGTCGTTCGGGTATCTGAGGAGGACGCGCCCCAATCGCCGTGACAGGCCTCAATCGCCGTCGGATGGCTGAGAGGCTGATTTCCTCGATTGAAAGGACTGGTTGTCGGAGGTTTCGCGCTGCGCCGCTCCTTCGGCGCAGCGGGCCTCTCGCACCGCCTCAAGCTCGCGGCTGGCGTTCTCCCCACGCAATGGGATCCACGCGTCGGCCCGTAAAGAAAGGTGTGTCCTCGCGCACATAGAGGCGCGCCTCCGTGTAACGCTGCGCGTGGAGGACGCCTTCGAGGCGATCGAGGCTGTCTGCCTCGAAGCCCAGGATCCACTCGTAATCGCTCAACCCGAACGTCGCCAGTGTCGAACCCTTGACGTCCGGGTACTGGCTGAAGCCGTTGCGCCCGTGTTCGGCCATGATGCGCGAACGCTCCTCTGCCTTGAGAAGGTACCAATCGTAAGATCGGACAAACGGATAGACCATCAGCCAATCGCGCGGCGCCACGCCGCTGAGGCATGCGGGCACGTGGCGACGGTTGAACTCCGCAGGAGTGTGAAGCCCCATACACGTCCAAACGGGCTCTAAACGGCGGCCGAGGGCACTGGCGCGCAACCTGTGATAGGCGTCTTGGAGGCGCTCGGGGTCGTCGTCGATCCACCAGACCATCAAATCGGCGTCGGCGCGAAAGCCCGCCGTGTCATACCAACCGCGCGTTGTGACGGCCGCGTCATCGGCGCACTCCGCGCTCTCGGCTATGAGCAGGCGCCGCGCGTCGGCGTCGGCGGGCAAAGGATCGGCCAAACGGAATACCGCGTACAACGCGTAGTGGAAAGCGTTGTTGATTGCGTCGAGGTCGACGTTCTGCGCGTCACGAGGATCGGGCACGCGCTGCATATGCTCATCCATAAGGGTCTCCTTCGGGTTGGCGTGGGCGATTGGCGGTTTCTTCTGCTTCCCCCAGTCTATGCCTTTGCCGCGGCTTAGAAGCCTTTCGCGCCGCGGGCTGCCGGCGCACCGCTTGGGCGAGCCCAACGTGCTCGGCTTGGACGTCGCTTATAGGCTGCCTGCGCCCACGGCCCGCGCCTTGCGCCCTTCGGAATCTCATCGTTCGAGGCGGAGCCCGGCTCGTGCCGCATCGGATTCGCCTTGCTGACGAACGCCGGGCCGCCCCGAGCGGCAACACTGCTCCGGACAAACGGTGTGGAACGGTCCGGCGCCCGTCAAGGTGACGGGCTGGACGTCTTCGCCTCGCGCTTGGGCGGCTCGCTCCTCGAGCACGTCGACAAGGCTCGCGATGAAATCCCCGTCCGTGGAAACCGTCGCGGCCCGCTCGTAGGGCAAGCCGACCTTGGCCGCGGTTCCCCGCGCTTCGACGTCGAGGTCATAGACCACTTCCATGTGGTCGTAGATGAAACCGATGGGTGCGACGACAACCCCGCTCACCGGGGGCCTGCCGGTAGGCCCCTTGCGCGCAGGCCGCCCGTGCGTCGGCCCCCCGTCTGCCTTTCGCTCCAATTCTCGCCTTTCGTCCCCCGCGCCCTCGTCTGCCAGCTTCTCGAGAAGATCGTTGACGTCCGGTTCGAGCCACCGCGACCATGCCGGCCCGGAACGCGAACAGAACGCCAGATCCCATTCGATCCGGCTCAGCCCAAGGCTGCTGCGCACGAGAGGAAGCAACGCCCGTATCAACGCCCGGTGTTGGGCGACGTAACTGATCTCCGTCGAGAGATCGGGGGCGATCGACGATCGTTCCGCCTCGGTGGGCGCCGAGCCTTCTTCCATTGCGACCGGTATCGAGTGCGTGACCAAGACGAGGCGAACGTTTTCCAAATCAATCCCATCGTCCGCGAGCCTCCGATAGGCCGCAGCGATCGCTTTCACCTGCGCGCCGACCATTCCCGGCGTGTTGTAAAAGGGACGGACTTTGTCGAGGATCAACGACGCGTCTTCGGCGTTGTCCGCACTTGACTCCGCGCCTAGCGCCGCGTGCCCGTAGCGCCCTTCGAAAGAGGCCAAAGCACTGTCAAGGTCCTCTCGATACTGGCGGCAACCGGAGTACGAAGCGTAAGCAGAGGTCGGCAGAACGAGGATGCGACGGGCCCCGGCGTCGGCCAATTCCGCCAAACCTTCGTCGACGAACGGATGCCAGTTCCGATTTCCCCAACCGACGGGAATTTCGTGCCCGCGGCGGCGCAGCTCCCCGCGGAGGTCGGCAAGGAGCCTGCGGTTCCATGCGTTGATCGGCGAAACCCCCTTGAATCTCTCGTAGTGTCGGCCGACGGCGAGGAGCCTTTCATCGGGAATTCCGCGGCCTCGCGTCGCATTGCGCAAGAAGGGAAGAACGTCTTCGGGCCCGTTCGGTCCGCCGTAGGACAGCAGCAGCACGGCGTCGTAGGGGGTCAAACCTCGCATTTGTCGCCTTTCACTCAAGGAATCGGGAAAGCCGGAAACGGAAGGGCAAACGTCTGCAGCCGTCTGCGCGCATCCGCGAATTCGCCGCTGAAAGGGCGCCTGGATTCACTGGAACGGTTCAAGCTCACACTCGATGCTACACACGGGCGCTTGCTCAGGCGAGGGAAAGACGCGCACGCAAACGGTTCGAAATGCTGGAAAGCGACAACCAGAATGTCGCATTGCTTGCATAGTTGATAGCACTACTGCTACATTCTGAAGTATCATTACAGCAAGGAGGGCGAGATGAAAGCCGATGCAGTCGTCAACGTCGTCAATCTGACAAAGAAGTACGGAGACGTCACAGTTCTCGACGGTCTGAACTTGCGCGTCGAGCGGGGGCAGACGGTTGCCTTGCTCGGGCCCAACGGCGCCGGAAAAACAACGACCGTCGAGATCATCAGAGGCCTGGTTCCTCGAAATGCAGGCTCCGTCGAAGTCTTCGGCGAAAATCCGACCAATAACTCCAATCCGCTTTGGCAGGCCAGGATAGGCATGACGCTCCAAGCTCAACGAGACCACGCGAAATGGCGCGTCATGGAGTTCCTAAACTGGATACGCGCCTCATACGAAGGAATCCGCGACTGCCGCGACGTCTCGGAGCTGATCGACTCCTTCGACCTGGGCAAGCATGCGTACAAGACGATCTCGACCCTCTCCGGGGGGCTGCGCAGGCGCCTCGACCTCGCTGCCGCACTCGCCACCAGCCCGGATCTCCTCATTCTCGACGAACCCACGTCCGGGCTCGATCCGACGGCGAAAAGAGCGGTTCACGACATCGTCGCCGACGAAGTCGACGCCGGAATGGCGCTGCTTCTGACGACCCACGACCTGTCGGAGGCCGACCGCCTCGCCGACGCGATTCTCATCCTCAACGAGGGACGAATCGCTGCGGAGGGGTCGCCTGAGTCTTTGCGGCTCCGTGTCGAGACGCAGGCCGAAGTCATGTGGGCTTCGAATGGAAGCCGTTACGTGCACGCGACGCCGGAGCCAGAGCCATTTCTGCGAGAGCTGATGCAGGATCCGTCCGTGAGCGACCTCGAAGTTCGCAGGACGTCCCTCGAAGACGCCTACCTGGGCCTAGTCGAGGGGGCCCAGAACTCCGCCTTGACCAGAATGTCGGAACCGACGCCCGAACCGCCGACCACAAGAAACTCGCCGAAGGAGGGCGACCAATGATCCACTCAATGCGAACTGCAGCCCGAGCGGGCTGTCTGCAGGCCCGCGCCGAACTGCGCATAGCTTTTCTTACGCGGAATTCTATCGGTCTGCTATGCCTGGGCCCATTGTTCCTCCTGTTTTTGGCTCTCAACGAATGGAACGGTTTGGATTCAGAGCTGGTCCCAAACAGCGCTTTCGCCCTTGTGAGCGCGCTCGGATCGATCGGCCTGCTCGGCGCCGCTGAAATCATGGGCGAGATGTTCCGCGAACACAATGACGGCTCCTTTTTGCGCATGCGCATTTTGCCGCGCGGAACGGAATCGTGGATGTTCGGGAAGGTTCTGTCTTTTTCCGTCGTAAACGGGTTCATTCTAGTAGTCGTTATGTCTGTGGGACTGCTCCTTTTCCCCGATCTGCGGCCGGCTTCCCTCGCCGACTTCCTCGTCCTGGCGGCCAGCCTCGTTCTTTCCCTCGTCGTCCTCTTCCCCATCGGAGTGGCATTGGGATCGCTCGTGCACTCCACCCTGAGTCTTTTGGTCTGCTTGTGCCTCCTATGCATGCTCTTCTTCGGCGCAGGCACTGTGTCTCCCATCAGCGTCTTTCCGAAGCCCCTCCAGTGGGTCACGGCCTCGACTCCGATCTACTGGGGCGCACACGCCGCCCGCAGCGCCGTGCTCCCACCCGAACTCGGATCGGTGGAGATATCCGGATCGTTCCAACCCCTGATCGCCTTCGTGGTCCTAACCGCATGGGCCGTGGCCGGATACATCGCCGCACCCCGCATTCTCCGACGCAGCATACGTCGCGAGACAATGGGATCGGTCGCGGCAGCACGGGAGAAGATCGTTTCGAGGGGTTACGCGTGAGCAGGACGAAACAACAAAAGAACCCGGATCCGAGCGGGAAAGAGGACGGTGCGCCCGGCAAGGACGACGCTGTGGGCGCCAACGACGGCGGCACGCGCAGCAAGGACAAGAGCGCACGCACCAAAGACGACGACGCGCGCAGCCGGGACGAACGCGTGCACAATCGCCTGGCGGTGCTGCGGGCGGCTCGCGGGGTGACGCGCCGCAAGCTCGCCGAGGAGCTCGGAATCCACTATCAGACGATGGGCTATCTCGAGCGCGGCGAATACGCGCCCTCCCTGCATCTGGCCTTGAGGATCGCCCGATGGTTCGGCGTCCCGGTGGAATCGGTCTTCAGCCTCGACGAGTTCCCGCCGTTGATCTAAAAGAAGCCGACGTGCGAATACAACGCCCCTTTAACGAACGAGGGTGTTTAACTATCTGAACCGCAGTTTGGTTTGCCTAACAACCACATAGGCAGGCAATCGGATCAAAAGCTCTGACCACCTTCAACCCCTTATCGACTTCCAGTTTTCGCATTCATACTTTAACGGAAGACCATTGCCAAGAATCCAAACCTCGAACTAAGCTTCACGAAAGTTCTTAATGCTTAGGTCACATCTGGAGAAACTTCCGTCAGAGACAACAATCACATTCTGAACTATTTTATTTCGATAGTTATCAATCCATAGTATCGTTAGAGCAAATATGAATTCGCCGTAAAGTTAAGAAAGGTGTTGTTTTGGCGGTCAAACCCAACCGCAACCACGGCAAGAATTTCAACCGAAAGTTTTACATTCTACCCACCACCGTTTGGCGGACAGAAGCGGAGAAGAAAGGAAATAGAATGAAAACGCACCCTTTACAAATGAATAGCTCTTCAACGCAACAAACAAATCGGAAAAACAATAGTCAGCTAATGAAAATCATTAACTGGCTTACAAGCCAAACAACGCCGCAACGGATTATCAATGAATGGTATGCCATAGGCGACGCTGCACGAATCGATGAGGATAGAACTGTCACTGTCCTTGGGAAATTCGAAGACATTGAAACGCTTGAGGGAGAGTCTGTCTACCCGGCTGAGGTAGAGTCCGAGTTTGTCGCTCTTGACGAAGTCTCTGAAGCCGCAGTCTTTGTAGCTGAGGTCAATGGAAGGCCGTCGCTTCTGGCGTTGTTGGTCCTAAACGATTCAAGGACGGAAAAGGCAGTCAATCTGACAGCGATTCATGAAATCATCACACGTCGATTGCGCAGCAAGCCAGCTCCGAACATTATTTACGTTGTTCCTGAGCTTCCTCACTTATCAGGTGGTGGAAAACTAGCCCGCAACTTCATTAAACGCAATTGGAAAGAACTCGTCACCTCCCTCTATCCAAACTTTAACCGGACAAAAGCTGGAACTGAAGCAATGCCGCATAAAAGACCTGCAGAAGCAGACAGCTATCGACTCACGAAAGGTGGTGACACTTATGCGTTCTAGTCTGGTAACATCACTTCATCGGCGATCCTGGATGAAGGGTGAAGTATGATGAGGTCGATCCCCCAACCTTCCATGGACTCGTTCGATCTCACGACGATTCTCAGTGCGCTTGCCGATCCAACTCGTCGAGAGTTGCTTCGTCTGACATACAGCCATACGGAGCCAGTTGAGTGTGCCGTGATTGCACGCAACATCGACGTAAGTCCGGCTACTGTGTCTCACCATTGGCGAATTCTGCGTGAAGCAGGACTTACACATACAACAGTTCAGGGGCGAGCACGTTTCATTAGCGTACGACGAGACGAAATGGAACAGAGGTTTCCAGGATTGCTTGCCGCTATTCTTCAAGAAAGCTCCTGAAGGTGAGCAAAGGCTAGCCTTGTAAACACAAGTCGGCTCCTGGATTAGACGCTCTGTTCTGACCATTCGTCATTGATAACCAACCAGAAGTTATCAGCGGATAGATAATCCGTGTTTCCTTTATAGCCGATACCTACATCATGATAGTTCTAATAACAGGTGTAGATTTGGCACGAAAGAGGCGATTTATAAATGAAAAATAATTATAAGAAGTTACACACAACTTCTAACGCAGAAAGATCATCAAATTCGAAAGAATCTCATATCAGTCACGATGAAGTACGTCCGTGGGCCGCCCTATGGGCCGTATCTGCGGGGTTCTTCATGATCATGCTTGACACGACGATAGTCGCGATTGCGCAGCCTCAACTACAAGCGAATCTACACACATCACTTAGCTTGGTAATTTGGGCAAGTACGGCGTACATGGTGGCTTATGCGGTTCCCATGCTCTTCACAGGACGACTAGGCGACCAGTATGGGCCCCGAATCGTATACGTCAGCGGCCTTATCGTGTTCACCGTCGCTTCAGCATGGTGTGGGTTCTCCACTAGCATCAGTATGCTAATCGCAGCGCGTATCGTGCAAGGCCTCGGTGCGGCGTTGATGGGCCCTCAAACCCTGGCGGTCGTCAACAGGCTCTTTACAGGCAAGTCTCGAGGATACGCCATGTCGGCGTGGTCAGCCGTCCAAGGCTCGGCTACGTTGCTTGGTCCTATCCTCGGCGGCTTCTTCGTCTCTTTTTTGAATTGGCGTTGGATCTTCTTCGTCAATATCCCTATAGGTCTGATCGCCGTTTTCTGTGCCCTGCGCTTCATTCCACATTTCGCCGGCCATTCGCATCGTTTCGACCTTCCTGGCATTGTCCTTTCGTTTACGGGGCTGACTGCCCTCATTCTCACAATTCAAGAAGGAACCAGTCTGAAGGCTCCCGCTTTTTGGGCGCTTCTGGTTGGCGCATTCGCTCTGCTTACATGCTTCGTTCTTTCCCAACTCAGGCAGAACGAAGTTCTAATTCCTTTGCGTTTATTTAGGAATCGAGACTTCAGCCTGTCGATTGCTGCGCTCGTCTTGTCATCTTTAGCGGTCAATGCTCAGTTGATTCCCGTTATGTACTATCTACAGCGCGTTATGGGGATGTCGGCCTTGCTTGCAGCTCTTACTGCAATTTCAATGCCAGTTGCAACTGTTGTGCTGGCGCGATTCGTCGGAAAAACGATTGCAAGGCTCCATCCCGCCGCAATTCTCACCCCCGCTTTTCTTCTCGCAACCACAGGTTCGTTGATCTTGCAATACGCCATGAACCCTGGTCGGAGCACTCTTCTTGTAACTGCAGGATACGCTGTTTTTGGCGTCGGCATTGCCTTCGTCTGGCCTCCGCTTGCGACTTATTCTTTGCGACGTGTTGCTCCGACGGATCATGGCGCAGCGTCCGGCATCTTCAACACCATGAGAATCGTCGGCGGAGTGATAGGCATGGCTGCAATGGGAGCCATCATAGAAATGCAGCTAGCGTCACTTGGTTCAGGAGGAGGACAAGCTAAAGCTTCAGCAGTGCTTTCCCCCGGTCCTTATCGAACTGCATATTCACGGGTTCTTGAGACATCCACTTGGCTCCCAGTCGTGTCCTTTGCGATTGGAGCCGTGATTTCACTTGGTTTCGCGTTCGGCAAGACGATCGGACCAAACGAAGAAAAGTGAGATCCAAGCACAAGTGACAACCAGAATGCCGCTCGTTCCGTCTTGTAGCCGTTTTCCAGGTTTCACGTGCAACACTGATACTCATGACGACCATCGCCGCTTCCTGGCTAGACTGGGCCGAGCCTCGCTTGTTTACAGATGACCGAAATATCGCAGTTTTGCTCATCGGGGCCGGCATCTTTGCGCTCACGCTCGCTGTCCCGGCCGTCAAGCGCGGAGGACGCACGCTGGTAACCGTGGTCCATGAGGCCGGGCACGCCGTCGTCGGCATCGCCTGCGGACGGCGCTTCCAGGGCTTCGTCGTCCAACGCGACATGTCCGGGCACGCCGTCACAAAGGGCAAACCGACGGGCCCGGGCCGCATTCTCACCACGTGGGCGGGTTATCCGGCCCCGGCGCTCCTTGGCGCTTTTCTCGTCGTCGGCGCCTTGAACGGGTGGTCCAAGGCAATCGTCATCGTCACGATCGTGGCGCTCATCGGCCTGCTCGTCATGTCGCGATCCGTCCGAACGGTGCTGGTCATCCTCGGATCGGCGCTCGTCTTCGCCGCGCTGTGGCAGCTCGGAGACCGCATCCAGGTCGGCGCGCTGGCCCAAGCGGGAGTTGTGGCGGGCATCGGTCTCATACTCCTCATCGGCGCTTGGACGTCGCTGCAGGACGTCGCCCGCACGCGCGACCGCGAGCAGGACCACTTCACGCTGGCCGCGCTCACGCGCATGCCGTCTTGGATGTGGATCCTCACATGGCTCCTAGTCGACCTCGCCGCCAGCGCGTGGGCGGTCCGCGTGGCGTTCGACGCCGTCGCATGATTCCAACGCCGCAGAGTCCCAGCGCCGCCCCAGGGCCCTAGCGCCGTAGAAGCGGCCCGCACTCGAGGCCTGCAACTTAAGGTCGGCGCTTGAGAGCGTCGACGCTCGAACCGGCACTTGCGTCGGCGCAGAGATTGACGCCGTCCCTTTCCACAATGAAAAGCCGACGTCGCGGGCAGGCCGTTTCCACAACGCAACATTGAAGACAGCCTCTCGACTCTGGGTCCGCCGTCGACACGCGTCCGCTTCGCAGAGTATCCTCACAGTTGTTGTAAACCACTGATACTCCAGGGAAGTCTATGAAAGTGAAACCGCGTGGATCGTATGGGATCGACGCCGCCTACGTGCCGATCCTGTGGTTCATACCCGGAGTCATGTTCGCGTCCGCGACACTCGGGGCGCTTGGCGGCAGCGCGTGGCAGCCAATCGTCTACGGATTGCTGACGATCCAGTTCCTTGGGGGAACGGCAATCTACCTGCACACCACGCTTCGTGGGAAGTTCGCCGTTTGGCGCAGGATCCTGAGCGAGACCGACGACGCCGACGTCGAACGAATCCTCGACTTGGGCTGCGGACGCGGAGCAGTGATCGTCATGGCGGCTCAGCGCTTCCCCGAGGCGAAGCTGACCGGCATAGACCTGTGGCGCAAATCCGACCAGTCCGGCAACGGAGAAGAGGCGGCCACCGCCAACGCGAAAGCCAACGGAGTCGATTCGCGCATCGATTTCGTCACGGGCGACATGACCAAGCTTCCTTTCGAGGACGGCTCTTTCGACCTCGTCACCGCGAGCATGTCCATTCACAACATACCGAAAGCCGAAGGGCGCGCCCGAGCGATCCGAGAAGCGGTTCGCGTGCTCAAACCGGGCGGAAGGATCGTCATCGCCGATCTTAAAGCGACGAATGAGTATGCCGACGAGCTGTCGAAGCTCGGCCTGAAAATCGAGGGGCCCAAGAGCCTCGGGTGGCAGGCCTGGTGGAGCGGACCCTGGGTGTCCAGCAGGATGCTGCGAGCCGCGGCCGAGTAGCCGCGAACGCACCCGCTGACGCTTGCCAGCCCTCTGGCTACCCTTAGGCGGCTCGCCTGCCTTCTGGCGCCTCGCCTACTTTTGACGGGTTTGCCCGCCTTTTGCCGTTTGTCTGCCCTTTGACGGCTTGGGGCCGGGGCGACGAGTCGCCCCGGCCCCAAGTCGCCTGCGCGCGTTGCGTCAGTTATCCGGCGCCGACGCGCTCGCCATTGTCACCCATGCAGTGCAAGGGTGTCAGGCGCCTTGTCGGCGAACACCCCGGAAAGGTATCGGGGAGCACGCGCCACCTGCGACAAGTATCCTCCCGCGCCCTTCTGATCGAGGATTTGGAAGGTTCCGTCGGAGACCAAGCCGATGGTGTCGGTCTTCTGACCCGAGATCCAGCGTCCGGCCAACGCGACCTCCTTGCCGTCGCCTGCGGTGAACTCGCTCGTCGCCTTGCCGCCCGCCAGCCGATCGGTGAAGTAGAAGACGGATCCACGCCTGACGGCTAGAGTGTCTTTGCCGTCCCCGTTCCAGTCGCCGACGACCGGGGTGTCGCCGTCGCGCCCAAACATGAACGTCGCTTCGGCGCTGCCGCCTTCGAGCCCTGTGTTGAGGTAGAAGGTGTGCCCGCGGCGCACCGAGATCGTCTGGCTTCCGTCGCCGTCCCAGTCGCCCACCAAAGGCGTGTCGCCTGCACGGCCGTAGGAGAAGACGACGTCGGCCTTCCCTCCCCGAATCGAATTGACCAAATAGTAGGTGTTTCCGCGCTTGACTCCCGGGGTGGCGATTCCGTCGCCGTCCCAGTCGCCCACCAAAGGCGTGTCGCCTGCGCGGCCGAAGAACACTTCCTTGCCGCCGATGACGAACGCATTCTCGGCCGACGGCACACCGGGCTGGGCGGTCGGCGACGCCGTGGCAGTCGGGCTGGATGTAGAAGTCGGGCTTGCCGTGGGCGAAGCGGTCGGAGAGGCCGTCGGCCCGTCAGAAGCGCTCGGCGACGCCGTGGGCGAAACGGTGGGGCTGATCGACGGAGAAGAGCTCGGCGAGGCCGTCGGCGTCGGACTCGGCGCCGGATCGTTGCCCGCAGTGACGTCCTTCTGAACTGTCAACTCTGTGTGGTCGCGGACCTCGACCTTGATCTTCTGACCCGAGGCGGGGACGTCATACGTCAAAGTCGCCTGGTAGCCGTCACCCACAGATTTTGCTTCAACCCAGTCCGAAGCCTTCGTCGAACCGGAACCGACGGTGAGGATGCGCGCCTGGTGGGAACCCTCGGCCACGCCGCCGCGGACGTTGACCGTAACGGTGACCTTCCCCTGAGAGGTTCGGGACTGAGTGGTCACGCTCATCGGCGCGTACCGTTTGAGCTGCTTGTTCGGATCCATGCCTGCGTTCGACATCTTCTCCCGAACCAGCTTCCACGCAGACGAACCGGGTTCGGCAGCCACGTAGAACACCGCCGAAGCCCTCCGCGCCTCGTTGCCCGACGTGTCGCCGCCTAGCTCAAAGTCCTTCAAGCTCCTCGGCAGGACGAGGACCTTCGGCAAGCGGCCGTCCGTGTACCGAATGTCCGTCATTCCCTCGCCAAAGTATGCCGACACGGTTTCATTCGAGTTCCCATAGGTCTGATCGTACTTTCCGTTCTTGCCTCCGCGCACGATGATCCGCTCGGGAGTCCTTCCGGTGAAGGCTCTGTCAATTGACGTGATTTGAGTGCCGAAATCGACCTTGTGAAGGGACACAGTGTTGTTGAAGCCGCCGACGACCTCCAAACTGTCGGGGAAATCAACGTTGCTCAGGTTTGTTGCGTCCTCGAAAGAACGGCTTCCCAAAGTCTTGAGGCCCTCCGGCAGGTGGAGTGAGCGCATAGACGCAACGCCGAAGAACGCAGAGTCTTCAATCGCCACGGTGCCGTCCTTGACTCGAACGTCTGAGCCCACGGAACCCCCGGCACACGCAACGAGGTGCAAGCCGTTCTCGCGCTTGGCGTAGAGCATCTTGCGCGAATCGTCGCTAAAGACGGGGTTGCCTTCGGCCACCTCTATCGAGCGAAGCTTCGGTGTGTCTGCGAGAGCCATTTCCCCTATAGTCGCCAGTCCAGAACCGAAGCGAATCTCGAGAAGGCTCTGGTTGGCGCAGAAGGCGCGCTCGCCAATCGTCGCCAGAGAATCCGGCGTTTTCACTTTTTCCAATCCTGAATAGAAGAAGGCAAAGGCGCCGATCTCCTTGAGCCTGTTTAGCTCGGGATGCAAGTTAACACTCTTAAGCGCCGAATCGTTCGAAAAGGCGGACGCGCCGATCTTGACGGCGCCTCCGACGTCGGCGCTTTCCAAACTGGTGCACTCCGAAAAGGCGTTCTCTCCGATGCTCTCGACGCTAGAGGGAAGCTCCAGCCGCTTGAGCGCCGAATGGCTGAAAGCGAAGTCGCCGATGGTTCGAACGCTGCTTGGGAAATCGATCTCCTTGAAATCGGAGCCCGAGAACGCACTGCTGGCGATTTCTCTCACGCCGGCCGGCACTCTGTATTTTTTCACCGTGTCGTTGTCGAAAGTGCGGCCTAGGGGAATCGCAATGAGCTTGGTTCCTTCCCCGTTGAACAGCACATTGGCGATTGTCTTGTAGTTTGGGTTTTCCTGGGAAACGGTGATCGTCTTAAGAGATTTGGTTCCGAAGAACGAACCGTCAAGCTGATCGGGCCCTACGCCCTTGCCGATGTGAAGGGTCACGAGTTTTCTCATGGCCCTCATCGCGCCTTTGGCTTCGACGACCGAATCGGGAATCGTCAGATCGGTGATGTCTGTGCCTGCGAAAGCCCCATCGCCAATGGACTTCAAACCTTTGTTGAAGGTCACTTTGGTCAAGTTCGAGCGGTCGAATGCGTCGTCGCCGATCGACTCCATTCCCGCGGGGAAAGTCACTTCTGTGATCGGCGAGTACCAGAAAGCGTACTTGCCGATAGCCTTGAGTTTTGACGGAAAACCCGTCGATACCTGTCCGTTCGCCCCAACGACCTTGAGAGCCTTGAGACTGCCTGTTCTGCCGAACGCCCTGTATCCGATTTTCTCAACGTTGTCCGAGACGGTGACGTCGCTGAGGTGGCTTGCACGGAAGAAGGCCTCGTCGGGAATCTCCGTGACCCCTGCGGGCAGCGAAATCTTCTGAATCCCGCTCTTGCTGAAAACCGATCGTCCGAGGGACGTCACCGAACGAGGGAGGGCCGTCTCCTTGAAGGCCCCCGTCCTGTAAAAGGCGAGCTCGCCGATCTTGGTCAGTTGGCTCGGTTTGGCGTCGGTGTCTTCGAATTCGACCGTCGTCAGGGCGCTGCATCCGAAGAAGGCCCCCTTTTCGATCTCGACGACGGTGGCGGGGACCTTCGCCTTCACGACGCCGGTTTGCTTGAAGGCGTACTCGCCGATGACTTTCACAGAGTCGGGGATCGTCACGTCCGTGGCCGATCCCTTGTATCGCACGAGCTTCCCGTTGCCGTCAATGTCAAAATCTCCGGTCGGCGTGGAAGGCGTGTCAGCGGGCGCCGCGCTTGCGCTCGGGGCGTCCGCCGGAGTCGCGCCGGAGGATCCCGGAGATGCTTTGTTTTCGGTGTTGTTTGAAGGATTTTGCGAGGGGGCCTCGGACTCTTCCGACGGGGAGCCTGACTGAGGCGAAGCGTCGTCGGGGTCGTTTTGGCCGTTCGGGCTGTTCTTCTGGCCATTCGGGTCGTCGGTCCTGTCTGCAGGGAGACGAGTGCCTAGAACGGTCGCGGCCTTCGGGGCGTCGGCGCCCTGCGTGGCTGCAGCCGCCGGCGCCAACGCGGACGTGGCCACGGCGATAACGGCGAAAGCCGCGGTATAAGAGAATCTTTTAAAAGAGGTGGACATGATCTCCTCCATGGTGACAATGAAGGCGTGCAATGAGCGCGCATAGGGAATGCGGTGGCGTCTCCGCCATGTTGCGAGGCAATTTAGACTTTAGTTCGAACCACCGCTGCGTCAGTCAATGCACGCGGCGTGACAAAGAGTCCGATTTCGCGCGAGATATCGCGTCGCGGGCCTCACGTGGGCGGCCGTCGCCGCGAAGAACTCGGAGTTCTTTTTCAATTACACATTTTCCCTCCATATTAGAGGCAGACGGCGAGGAACGTGGTGGTGAGCGAAGCGGCATCCCTACCGCTTTAGAACGTTTTGATCATATATCGTTCCGACGCCCGCGTCGATGGATTTCAATACCCATCTTTTCAGTTGAAAACGGAACGCCGAGATGATTAGCATTCCTTCATCGAAGGAGCGGCTTATACTCTGAATCGTCTCCCGTACGCCCTCTTCGATTTTGTAGTCAAAGGCTCCGAGCGACGCGGCAAGGGCAAACAGAGGCGGTCCGCGGCTCGATCGCGTCAGTCCTGATAGTTTGGACAGGTGAAAGCCTCAGACCTGACCTTTAGACCTCTGTCGTCTTCGGACCGCGAGCTCATGCGAGCGGCGACGCTCGCGAACATGAACTGGACCGGCTCACGCAGATTCACCTACGCCGACATCGATTCGACGCCGGAGTTCAGCCATTACTTCCGATTCGACGAGTCGTCGGGCGATTTCGGGCTGGCCGCCGAATCAAACGACCGGCTCGTCGGCCTGGCGTGGCTGACGTTCTTCGATGCGACGGATCCGGGCTTCGGCTATATAACGGACGGCGTTCCCGAATTGAGCATTTCCGTGTGGGACGGCTACCGACGCCGCGGCGTCGGCCGGTCGCTTCTGCGCGCTCTCCTCGGCGAGGCACAGAATCGCCGCGTCGAGAGAGTGTCCCTTAGCGTCGAGGAGGGAAACGGCGCCGTCGACCTCTATAAGCAGTGCGGCTTCGCGCCCGTAGAAGGCAATCCCTACAACGCCTACATCGTTGATCTCGAGTCTCGAGCTTAAGATCTCGAGTCTCGCGCTCAATCGCCTGCCTCCTACTCAATCGCCTGCCTCCTACTCAATCGCCTGCCTCCCGCCATTTCCTTCGGCGGCCGATTCGACGTAGGCTGATGGGCATGGAACTCGTATGCAACGTCGCATTGTGGCCGCCGAAGGTGGAATGCTCATTCAAAACGTCACGAGAGGAGATCCTGGCTGTAGGACGCAATATTGCCTGCGTCGTCGGGGGAGTCGTGTTAATCAAAGCGATCAAGGCGATTGACGTCCGCCGTCGATGACGGAGCCTTTGAACGGACAGTTGAAACTCGAACACAAGCATCCCCAGTCCGAGGGAGGTCGAACTGGGGATGAGTGGAGCTAACGGGACTCGAACCCGTAACCCCCTGCTTGCAAAGCAGGTGCGCT